>ORMF012278062.1_pt1 | contig 11393 bp, 10 predicted proteins | sample 1779871 | NCBI WGS metagenome assembly ORMF01 (sample SAMEA104232316, study PRJEB22302) | groundwater metagenome | biome: forest; feature: aquifer; material: groundwater | place: USA | collected 2011-08-07 | depth 5.4 m
ATTTTTATTTTATCAGCTTTTAGGTCCTAGGTGTTTTGAGCATTTTGCTAAGACAAGAACTTCTTTAGCTTTATCAGCTATTGATTTAGTCACACAAAAGGGCGCTTTGCAAGAAAATATAGAGGAGCCTACAGATCGGTTAAATGATGATAAAAATCCTCATGTTATCCTTGTGGATTCTTTAGGGTATTATCTAGGAGACTTTAGGCAGCTAGATAAGGAAGGGGTTCGTAAGGTCACAACCTTACTCCATAGCTGCATGAGGTGGTTCATCAGCTGCTTTCAGAGAAAACTGACTTCTGTTTTTTCTCAAAAGGTTGTAACACGAAAAGATGTGATAGCTTTTACTCAGGAAATATTTGCTATTTCTATAGAAGAAGCGGATCCTGCAAAAGAATTCACTGATAAGCAAAAAGATAGAATAAATACGTATCTTATAAAAGTATTAGAGGCTCCTAAGGGGATAAAGAGTTCTTTTAAAGACCTTTGGGATGCTATGCAAAAGCTCTCTCTTAAAGAATTTTCTCTGCTATTTTCTTTGTTAGAAAAACTCCCTTCTTCTGATCTTTTTGATAAGATGGGGGTTTTAGTAGAAAATAGACCAGCTATTTTTGGATGTGTGGAAGAGATTGTCATAGCTTTAGAAAAAGCTATTACCTCTTTAAGGCTTTATGTAGAGCAGCTAGGTGTGGCTTTTGCTATCAAAAAAGAGATATTTGGCTCTTACTCTCAAGGGGTAAGTCATCGTGCAGAAGTAGAGGAGCTTCGTAGTAAAATAGGATCTTCTTCTTGTTTAACAGTGACGATGTCAGATAGTAAAGAAAAAGAGCATCCCATTGGAATTCTTAAGGCATCCGATTTAAATAAGCCTATTTTAGGTACTGTTTCACTAAGAGATTTTTGTAATCGAGATGAGACAAAGATCCCTTCTTATTTTGAAGTGATTAGCATTGTAGATCACCATAAGAGCGCTTTACAGACAAGTGCAGCATCGGTGGCAACGATTGCTGATGCGCAGTCTGCAAATGTCCTTGTGGCAGAGCTTTCTTTTAAGATGAATGACCCTTATAGTTCACTTGGATCTTTAACAAAAGAATTGCAAGAGCAGTTTTCTTTGTACGCAGCATCAAAAGCAGATCCTTCTTTATCAAGAATTCTTCAAAGAATCCTACATAAGCAAAGTGTTCATGAGAAGAAGATGTTTTATTTTATAGATCCTTCTCGAGAATACCTAGAGTATTTGCACTACCTGTACGCTATTTTAGACGATACAGATTTGCTTTCTAAGGTTTCTTATCGAGATGTTGTTTGTGTGGCTTCCTTACTTAATAGACTTAAAACTTTATCTATTAAAAAAGAAGTAGAGATCATTACCTTAGATGACTTAGTGCAAGATGAGAACTTTGTGGCAAAAGCGGCCGAGAAGATTTTACAAAATGAGGATATGTATTCCTTATACAAGAAGATCTATGTCTTTAAAGAAGAAGCTGTAGAAAAAAGTTTACACCTTTGTGCTAAAGGGGACTCTTCGATGATGTTTGCTGATACAAAAGTACAAAATGGTTGCAACCGTGTAGGGCAGTCTAAACTTTTTGCTAAGAATTTTTCAACTTACGCCCTTTATCACCAAGACATTTATACTGTATGGTATAAAGAAGCTAAGAAGTTTTATGAAGAAAATAAAGAGTGCGATTTACATATGCATATGATTAGCACAGTTCCTAGTGCAGATGATATGCACACGGGAAAAGTTGGAAGCTATGCGCATCAAGATGAGCTTTGGATTTGGATCCCTATGGAAGAGCAAGCTATTGGTCAGCTTAAGAGCTTTTTAGATGCATTCCGTCATTCTCCTCAGATTCTTGCTAGTGAAATAGAAGTGGAGTTTTTAGGGGATAATGGAAGACAGCTAGAGCAGATCTTCCATGAAAGCTTTAAGCCTGTGGTTAAAAAAACCTCTTCTTTGGACAAAAAAATATCCGTCCCTGTAGCCGTATTACGTTACAGAGCCGGACTTTTAAATTCTCGCAAGGCGATGATTTCTCCTTACTTACCGAAGATTACTCAGTAACTTCGGTTTTTTCTTGCTCATCTTCGATGATTTCGAGATTCACTCGAATGCCATTACGGCTAGCGACGGACATGAGCAGGGTTCGGATTGCGTTGATTGTTTTCCCTTTCTTTCCAATAATTTTACCCACATCGGATTTTTCTACAGATAGTTCTATAATAAGGGTATGAGTGCCACCAATTTCGTTGATTTGGACCTTGTCTGGGTGATCGACGAGGTTTTTTACGATATATTCTATAAATTCTTTCATGTCTCGACCTTTAAATTTGAGTTCTAAAATTCAGTTTCGCACGTAAATGGATCGTAGAAACTTATCTCCTATCAAGGAAGAATACATTAACGGCAAGATTTGTCCAACAGTTCTTTTTGTTCCGAGGGAAAATATTTGAAATAGCCTTAGAATTAGAGGGGTTAGACGATGAACTCTAACTGTTTTTTAGCCCCAAGAAGGCAATTTTCTACTATACCTTCTATTTTACGAAGTTCTTTTATTGATAAGGTGGAGTGGGGGAGGATGAAGATATCCTCTTTTGGATCAAGTTTAGCTGTTAATAAACGAGCCTGTGTGGAAATAGAGGATAGCCCGTCTTGTAGGGAATCAAGGTCATCGGAAGTGAATGTATCATGTAGGGGATGGCCGAAGGGGCCTGAAAGATAGCCTACAGAGTCAAATTTAGTTTTAGGGATGCAGATGGAATATAAGGTGCCACCTGTTAATCCTTTGGAAAGATCAGTTAATTCTTTAGAAACCTGCTCTACTAGTTTTTTATCGGATTGAAAATATTTTCCTGCTATTTTTTCTATGATCCTCTGCGTGAAGTTATAATCTTCTGCGGCTGCTATGTTTTTACTGAAAGCAAAAAAGTCTATAGCGGATTCGTAAGAAGTTGTATTTTCAAGTTGAATATCTCCACAGATTATTTCATTTCTGTAGTCGTGATCACTACCGTATTCCATTTTCTTTTTATACCAAGCGACATCCTGCTTTTTTGAGATGCCTTGCAAGAAGACATCATGTCTTAGCACTTCAAAATATTCGTATTTTTTTGCTTCGAATAATTCATTTACTTTTTTGGCTAAAATGTTGGCTATAATGCCGCTGTTATTTTGACCATGATTTATTACGTAGTAGGTGTCTTTTAGGTTTTCACGTAATTCTATGGATTGGGCTATAGCAACCTTTTGAGCGGCAGTTAAAGGATCGTAATAATAATGGGAAGATTCGATTTTCTGTAATGATTTTTGTATTCTTAGGTCTTGAGATAGTCTTGAGAGTTCTGCTGCTGCGGTCGCTAATCTATTTTTTAGCGTTGAGGAGATGATGTTATGAGTCTTGAAACATTCATCAAGTTTAAGTTCAAGTTCTTTAAGGAAGTCTTGGTCTTGGATGCCAAAATCAGGAAGGCAGAGCGCTAGAGTTTTGTAATCTTTTTCTAATAAGGCTAAGGCGATAGTCTTAAGATCTTCTTCTTTGGTGATTTTGCAATAAGAAAGGATTTCAGTTAGTTTAGAAGGGTTTTGTTTTATGTCTTCTAAGATGGATGGCATGTTGAAATAGAAGTAGGTGCCAGTTAGCGCTTTTCCGATAGCTCCAGTAAGAAAATCTGCATATCCTCTAATACCTGTAAAAGCGACAGATTGGGTGTCTTCTATCGTCGAATCTATCTTTTCTGAGGATAGTATCCAGGGTGAAAATAATGTTGGCAAAGCTGAATCAATCATAATTAAATCCACTTTTTCATTAATCTACGTAATTATAGTTAGATTTGTAATAATTTAAAATATTAAAATAATATTTATTATTAATTAATTGCGTTGTTGATATAAAATATTATTATCTATATAATTTATGCAACTGAGAGGTTTTTTTATGATAATAGAGAGAGTTGCTGGGTTTTTAACGTATTGTTTAGGCGGTGGTGAGGTGAAGAGTACGGTTACAGATGAGAAAATTAGTTCTATCATGAGCTTTGGTTCTTTATTATTTACTGAAGTGGGTAAGGAAGAAAAATGGAGCCTAGAAGTTACTCAAAAAATTAAACCTTATTTTTTAGCTCCCTATACAGATTGTTCCTATGGCCGAATGACTAGGACTATAGATGGAAAGACCTACGCTGTTGAACGATTTAATCATGGGTTAGCTCACGGGTTACGGCAAGGTGTTTTAGCAAAAGATATTTTTGATTTGCTGCTTCGGTTGAAAGAAGAGAATTCTTTAAGAAATTTATGTGAAAATGAGCCCATTCTTAATTGGGCTCAAGAAAAGAGAGAAAAAGATCCTAATTTTATGCAAAAATTGGAACTTGTCTCCTCTTTTCAAAGATCAGGCAGACAAAGTGAAATTTCAAGTTCAGATAATATGGGTTTATATAAAAAGTATGAGCGTCAAGATGCTATCAATTTCAGAGGGGCTGCAAGAGAGCTTGGTATTTTTGAAAGCGAAGAAGAAATTCAAACGTTTGCAGAGGCTATGTTAATGTTTAATCCAGGGACTTTAAATCCTTTTGAAAACAAAGACTTACTGTATATAAAGTGTATCCTTCAGTCGGCTCATACATTTGATTTAAGAAGAATTTGTAGTTTTGATATGGATCGCATTAAAAACACTGGAATCGCACAGTTATTTACCGGAGGAGGGTTAGTGTTATTTCAGGAGGAGTATCATCAGATAAGAGAAGCTCTTTGGGATCGATCTGGTAAATACCTACAAATTACAGGAGAGAGGGATCTTGAGACAGGAAGAGGTTTACAAGATCCGTTTTTCCTTCAGACACCAACTGAAATGGTAGAAGCTATTTATCAGGTAAGGAACACTTTTCTTGCTGTAACAGCGTACGGAGAAAGTGTTCCCATTCAATAGCTCTTGTGTTCCAGTTATAAAAGTTATCTACATAGGCTATTTGGTCTTGAATTTTTGCTTGAGTAAAAGCTTGATTTTCTTTCATAAGTAAGATAGCAGATCGTAAGTGATTGTAAAATATGTTTGCATGTTGTTTCGGATCTTCATGCCACTGGTAGAGTAAATTCCAGTTGGCTGCTGTTTCCGTAAGAGCTCCATATCTAGGATGCACACATAGTAGCCCAGCGCTCATAGCTTCTATAAGACAAAGGCAACTAGTTTCTTGCCAAATGGAAGGGTATGCGAAGATGTGGGACTGCTCAAGATGCTCTCTTATGATGGAGTTATCAACAGCCCCATGATAGGTGATTTTAGGGTGCTTGCGAAGAGCCTCAAATAGCTTTTCATAAGGGGCGTCATTAGTCCATCCGTAGAGATTAAAAGAGGAAAATACCGATAGTTCAATGTCGTCATATTCTTTAGATAGCTTATCAAATACAGGGTAGAGGATGGAAAGACCTCTATGGGGGGTTGGGGTGTAGATGAGGCGTACTCTCGAGGAAGGCTTTTTATGAGCAGGGATGGGTACAATTGCATTTTGTAGCACTAAACATTTAGACCAGGGGATATTATAGCGACGAATGTATTCTTGCATTTGATGATCGCTGACAAAAACGATTTTATGAAATCGGGACCATCCATCTTTTAATAGGTGGACGTTTTGAATGTCATTAGCTAGATTATGAGCCCAAAGAATTCTAATTTTATTGTCTGCTAAAGGGACGTTAACACGGGATAGGAAAATCTGAAAGTGATTTAATAAATTAAAGGGCAGTCGACGCTCGAGCTCTCTACCCAGTAGCTCGGTGCCCCCGTTAGATTTTTTAGATGCTTCATCCCATACAATCCCGGCCATGACGTCCTCGTCTATTTTTCTTCACATTCCTTTACAAAATTATTTTTGTCAACGTTAGTGAAGCTTAGAAAGTATATATTTCATGTCAGTTGGAATCGGCGCGGTGATGTCTAGTAGCTGACCTGTTCTTGGGTGAGGGAAGATAAGGCGTTCTGCGTGCAGAAGCTGTCTTTGCGCTTTCCATTTTTTATTAGAGTCTGCTTGACCATAAAGGGAGTCTCCCAGGACAGGGCAGCCAATATGTTTTAGATGGACTCTGATCTGGTGAGTTCGTCCTGTGATTAGCTCGATTTTAAGTAAAGATGTGTGAGGTCCTTTTTCTATAGTTTCTAGTAAGGTGGTTGCTTGTCTACCTCCCTCTAGAGCGATGGCCATCTCTTGTCTTTTTTTAGGATGTCTTTGGATAGCTGCGTTAATTTCAGAGACAGACGGGTGACCTATACAGATCGCTTTATAAAATTTCTTAATTTTTCTTTCACTGAAAGAAGTGACTAGGTTTCTATGAGCATAGGATGTTTTAGCTGCTATAAGAGCTCCTGAGGTGTCTTTATCTAATCTGTGGACAATACCAGGTCTTAAAGGATCTGCGATTTCAGATCGTAAAGACTTACAATGATATAGTAGGGCGTGGACAAACGTTCCGGTGTAGTGACCTGGAGCTGGGTGTACAACCATTCCAGCAGGCTTGTTCACGACAAGTAGGTCGTCATCTTCATATAAAATATTTAAAGGAATGTTTTCGGGTTCTAAAGCGAGTTCTGGTGTCAGGGTAAAACATATTTCGATTTCATCCCCAGCCCTTGTTTTTTCCCTTTTTTTGCACGGTTTATCATTGATGAGGACATTGCCCTCTTCAATTAAAGTTTGAAAATAAGTGCGAGAGCACTCAGGGAACTTAAGGCTTAACCATTTATCAAGTCGTATATCTTGTTCTGAGTCTGTAATAATAAGAGTTTCTTGCACTTTAGGATCCTGGTTGCTTTTTTTGATTAGAGTATACCCTAGATCAAAAAAAAAAGCAGCCTTTAATCGTATCTTTTGCCTGTTACCTGGGCTAAGAATCTTCGGCTAGCTCTTTTAGCTGCAGCTTCAGACTTCTTACACTCTTGTATAATGGGGTAAAGACAATTATTGATAAAGTGACGAAGCTCCTCTTTTGTAGCTCCTCCTTTAAACATTCTAGCAAAGGGGGAGTCTGACATCTCATCTTTAGAGGAGCCAGGAGATTCTAGGTGGATCTCTTGAGGAACAAACTCTTGAGTCGTAACAGGAGGGAGGTTGTTAATTTCTGTCATATATTCTTTTATCCCTACATAAGATAAGCTTTTTTCAAGCTAGCATACAAGATGCTAGCCTATTTTTTATGCATTTTTTCTTTGGATAGCTGCCATTTCTTCTTCAAACATCTCATATTGTCTTTTTAGTCGATCTCTATGAGTATTTATCATATTAACGCAGGTGTTAGATATTTGTTTTAATAGCGTTGCCTTCATACTGGCTAAGACCTCTGCTCGATGCTCCTCTGGCGTTTTATCTAAGGAAGTTTGTGTAGTTTTCTTTTTAGCATGGGTTTCATCGGAGGCCATGGAACTAAAAAGATCGGCTTGTTCATAAATAACCATCTCTTCTTCCATAACAGGTTGCGGTGGTATGTAGTTACATACTGAAGGGAAGGAAGATGTTCTATTGGCAATAGATTCACTCATAAAAATTCTCCATAATTAATATGTTTTTCTTTTAAGTTTATTCTATTTATTAAATTAATTAATATCAACATGTTTACTTTAATTGATGATGTAAAGTTTTTGTAGGCTGCTCATATTCTAAGCCGTAGATCATCAACCTTTCCTTAGAATTAAGAGTGTGATACCGTTCGTGCAATAGGTTAACAAAAAAATGTTGTAGCATGGATAGAGAAGAAGATCGTTTAAAAGAATTGCAAGTAGCTAAAAACTTAGTCCTTAGATGGTTAAGCAGACGCTCTTTATTTCGAGCTGAAATAGAATATAAGCTACAAAAAAAGGAGATATCGATAGGTGTGATTGAAGAGATTATCCTTTTTTGTCAGAGAATAGGAATGTTAGATGATGAGAAGCTCCAAGAGAAAATCATAGAAAGGGAGCTTCGAAGAGGAAGGGGAAAAGCCTCTGCTTTAGCCAAATGTAGAAGATGGGTGGATGTAAGGGAGTCTTTTTCTCAAGATCCTAAAATAGAGGAATTAGAAAAAGAGGCAATAGAAAAAGTAATACAAAAAAAAGGGGTAGAGCTATCTTCTTTAGATGTTAAAGGCAAAAGAAAACTCTGGCAATTTCTTTTACAAAGAGGGTTTGGAGTAGGGGTTATTCAGAAGGTTCTTTCTCAAGTAGATTCTTATGAGTAAAAAGAGGTTTTGCAATTATTCTTTTGCTTCTTTATAAAAAAAACAAGATCGCGTGAAAGGGGATTCATGGATATTGGAATGTTGGGGATCAGCTATAAATCATCGGAATTAGATCTGAGGGAGAGTTTTGCCAAGGCTTGTCAGCAACTAATAGAACAAGAAAAAAAGATCCCTTTAGTTTTACTGTCTACTTGCAATAGAACAGAGATCTATTTTAGCTCCCCTATCGCGGCAGAAGTTCACTCTGAAGTGGTGTCGGCTTTAAAAAAGATCTTAGGAAACGAATTTGAAAAGAGGGTCTATTCTTGTTTTCAAAAGCTTTGCTTTATGCACTTAGCCAAGGTGAGCTCAGGTGTCGATAGTGTGATCTTTGGAGAAGCAGAGATCCAAAGGCAAGTTAAGCAGGCGTATGAAGAGGCTAGTTTACGCTATAAGCTTCCTTCCTCTTTGCACTATCTTTTCCAAAAGAGTTTAAAAATAGGAAAGGAAGTTCGAACAAAGTTCGAGCTTCCTAAAGGATCGGTCTCCTTAGAGTCCACCATATGGGATCTAGCTAAATGTTTTTTTTCTAGAGAAGAGCCTATCTCCGTGTTACTTGTAGGATATTCAAAAATCAATCGTAAGATCATCCAATATTTTAAAAATAAACAAGGGATCTTACTCCATCTAGCCACTAGAAACCCGGAGAGAATAGAAGAATCTGCTCGCGTTTTTTCTTGTGTCCCTTGGATCTCTTTAAGTTCTTGGCCCTGTTTTGATATGGTCATTAGTGGGAGTAAATGTTCTGAATATCTACTAGATTTTAGTCAGATTCCTGTAACCACTTCTTTTATTCAAACTAGGGTGATAGTTGATTTAGGGGTCCCTCGAAATGTAGATCCACTAGTTGGAAAAAATCCTGTGATTAGCTTATTTAATATAGAAGATGTTGGGGGATTAATTGATCATAGAAAAGCCATTTCACTCGGCCTTCAAAAGGAGGTGGAGCTAGAAATTGAAGAATTAGCTTCAAAGCAGGTCTTTTTATATGAAAGACGTAAAGAAAGGGTTCTGTCATGCGTTTAGTGATTTTTTATTTTATCCTTTGTTTTTCTGCTTTACAAGCTAGTGATGATGTCTATGATCTTGCTCTCCAAGAAGAAGGGGTTGCTGTCCCTAAAGATGAAGTTGTTCAAGGTAATTACTATTCTTTAGGAGATGCTGTTATAGAAGGGACTATAAAGGGGAGTGCTTATCTTGTTGGAGGGGAAACAAGTGTTTTGGGAGAGATTCAAGGAGATCTATTCGTTTTAGGAGGGAGTGTCTTTATCTCTGGCAAGGTTTTAGGAGATGTCCATATTGTAGCAGGGCAAGCTATCATAGAAGGATCTATTTTAGGAAACGTTTCTTATGTTGGAGCTAACGTATTGCTTTCAGAGGGTAGCGAGATAGGAGGAGATCTATTTATTATAGCAGGCAACATTGCATTAAATGATGTTGTAGAGGGTCATGTAATGGCTATAGTTTCTACTTTTGCTATTTCAGGCACCATTAAAAAAGGCTTACGAACGTTTGTTAATAGACTTCAGATCGGCGAGACCGGAAAGATTTTAGGAGATCTGCATTATCGTAGTTTGAATAAGGCTTCTATTGACTCTCAGGCTCTGATAGAGGGGGCTATTATTTATAAACCCACCTTTTTACGGGATGTAGAAAACATCTGGTTTTTTAAGGGGGTGACTGTTGGATCACAAATAGTTCCTATATTCGTAAAACTTTTTTACACATTTATTATAGGATGTCTTTTAATTACCCTGTTTCCTCATAGGTTAAAAAATGCGTTGCATGCCTTACGGACTAAGCCAGGAAAATCTTTTTTATACGGAGTAGCTGTGTTAGCTATACTTCCTATTTTGATAGCCACATTGCTGATCACTGTAATAGGAGCTCCTTTTGCTTTGACCTTGCTTGCTTTAAATATCGTCAGTTTTTATACGGTAACCATCTTTTTTATTCTATGGGTATCTAATGTTCTTTTTCGAGGTCTTGGCTGGAAAGAAAATACCATTTGGGGATTAGTTGTGGGATTGATAGTGTACCATTTTTTAACAGTGATTCCTATCTTAGGGATCCTTATTGCTTGCGCGGCAACGGCATTTGGGTTTGGAGCCACCTTAGTGGCTCAAACCAAACATCGTTAATAGCGGGGAAAAGGGATTACATCGCGAATGTTTTTAACTCCAGCGTCAAAGCCGGTATGAGGAACAGATCCATATTCTTTAAGTTGTTAAATGCTGATTATTCCGGCCTGTAAATTATTATTTTTTATTTTAGGGAATTGTTTCTAGTTGATTGGGTGAGGTTTTTTTTCAATTCTGCTACCTCATTTAATGTTAAACTAGAGTATTTAATGATTTTATCTAATGGTTCATTGTCTAGTAACATCTCTTTAGCAATTTCCTGGTTTCTTTCTTGCTTACCCTTGGCTTTCCCCTTGGCTTCACCTATGGCTATGCCTTCATCAAGTTTTTGATCCATGGAAGCTATAGAAGCTCCTTCGTATTTTTCTAATTGGTCATAAGATAAAAGCTCTTCTTCACTCCAAGAAAAACGCTCTAAAGCTGTATAAGCTTCTTGAAGAACAAGGTCTTTACCTATGATTTTTTCTAGGTCTTCGGGGGAAGTTTTTTCTGCATATTTAAAAAAGTAAGCCCATTTCTCTTGAATGGTCTTTAGTTCATCGATTGTTTTATGAAATTTCTCGAGCTCTAAGAAAGTGAAGGAAAAATCTTTTAAATCGTGTTCATAGGTATCCCGATCGAGCAAGACGTGATCCGACTTGTAGTTTTTCTTGTTAGGAAATAAGGTTTTGGAAGAGATCGCTAGAAAAACAATTTCTTTTAATTTGTAGTACTTATCTTTAATTAAAAGTTGAGAGCTATATGTTTTGGATGCGTAGTATTGGGCTCTTTTCTCAAAACCTTTTTCTTTGGCTACCTGCATTTCTACGATGTAGTTAATCCCTTTTGAGTCTTTACAAAGAATATCTACAAAGCTAGTTTTTTGGAGAGCTATTTCAGGATCTTGATTTGCTTTTAGAAAAGTCACATCTACAATAGGACTTTCTGTTTTAAACAGCATCATGTCATTGATAAAATGAATTAAGATGCCTTTATTTTTTTCTGTACCAAAGATTTTTTTAAAGGCG
>ORMF012686038.1_pt1 | contig 11393 bp, 7 predicted proteins | sample 1779871 | NCBI WGS metagenome assembly ORMF01 (sample SAMEA104232316, study PRJEB22302) | groundwater metagenome | biome: forest; feature: aquifer; material: groundwater | place: USA | collected 2011-08-07 | depth 5.4 m
CGAGGGAGCGCAAGTCGAGGGCCAAGGCCAACACCCACGCGGCTGCCAGTCCGGCCCAGGCGAGCCGACAGGACCAAAAGAGCTCCGTCCACGCCTTCGAGGCCAAGGTTATGAACGCGCTGGTGACCGCTATCGGCGCCGAATGGCGAGGTGGGGCTTCCACAGCCAACTCCGTCGCCAACAGTCTCCTGCAAACGTGATCAAGGCTGGCGTCCGCCTCACGATGGTGGTTGAGCAAAATCTCACGTGGTGAATTCTTCATAGTCGGCATCCTCAAAGAGTTTCCTGAAGGCTTGTTTGGCATAGAACAGGCGCGATTTCACGGTCCCGACCGGTATTCCTGTGATGCTGGCGATCTCCTCAAGCGGGAAATCCTCGATGAAATGGAGCAACAGAACCGAACGTTGCGCGGGGGCTAACTGGGCCAATATCATCATGAACTTTTCGTGGTGCTCCTTCCGAATCAGCAACTCCCGCGGTTGATTCGTCGCGTCGGCGATCTGCGCAATCTGCTCATCTGGCGAATCAACAAAAATCACCCCGGCCCTGGTCGATCGGCGCGCGTGTTGCAGGCACTTCTGGTGGGCGATGCTGAAGAGCCAGGATCCCAGTTTGGTCTCGTCCCGCAAGGAGGAGAGGTGGCGGATGGCGTTGAGGAAGGTTTCCTGAACGATGTCCAGAGCGTCCTGTCTTTCCCGCATCAGCTCGAACGCATACACGTAGAGCGGGAGTCGAAAGCGCTCGAACAGGATGTTCCAGGCCGCCGCGTCTCCCATTTTGGCGGCTTGCACGGGCAGCTCTTCTCGAACATCCATGGTCAGCATCTTACTGAGTAGAATGCCGGGCGCGAGAAAAGGTTCAGGGGGACTCGTTCGTATTACGGGGCGTCTCCACCAGGGATGCTATCTGAGGTTAAGAGGCCCGCCCTCGGGCGTGGAGATATGCCAGGGGGCGAGGGGATTGGGAACTTCCTAAAGCGATCGTCCCGCCGGCTGAAGCCGGGACCGCAAACCCTCAAGCCGCGACACATGGTGCCGTGGCGCTACAGGCACAGGATGCTTGGAGTTGTGCCTTTGGAGGTAAAAGGGGCGGGTCAGGCCGGGATCATGCCGGTCTTTCGAGCGTAATTGAACAGCCCACCGGCGTCCACCACCGGGCGGACATCACCCAGCGGCTTGAACCTCCACACCTGCCCCGTTGCCTTGAGGGTGACGGTGCATGCGTCCAGATCTACGGAAACCACGTCTCCTGTCTTGAGCACGTCACACAGCCGTTCGATACATTCACAGGGATAAAGCTCGCCGGTGGCCACGCAGTTGCGGAAGAAGATCCGCGCGAAGCCTTCCGCAAGGACGATCCGGCACCCCGCCGAACCGAGTGCGATCGGCGCGTGTTCGCGGGAACTGCCGCAGCCGAAATTCTTCCCGCCCACCACGATGGGGTAGTCGCTGTCGAGAGACCCCTCTTTTACAAATCGCTGAGGATAGAGGGAGTCGGGAAGACCACAGAGGGCGTAGGAGCCGAGTTTCGCGTATTCCTCGCCGATCGTCGGCACCAGGTTCAGATACTGCGCCGGTATGATCTGGTCGGTGTCGATGTTATCGCGCACCACAAACACAGGCCCTGTAAAAACAGATTGCATCAACCAAATTTGGGCTCTTCCGGCCCCCTTTTCAATGAGAAACCGATGCCGTATGGCGGGCGGCGAGCCTTTGCCGCGGAACTCTGCGAACGTGGATGGAGAGCGGGGCCTAGGGATCCCGGCGCCGCTTCCGTCTAGCGACTCCGAAGATCACCGGGGCCCGGGCTTGTCCTGACCTCCGACCGAATCCACGAGAGAACCTGTTCCGCGGCAGCCGCTGGGACCATGCTCAGGACGGTGTGGTCCGAGCATGCAAAAACCCGAGACCTGCGGTTTCCAGGGCAGTTGTGCCGCAGCCATCGAAGGACTGCCGGCCACGGGACGATTGGGTCAAACAGGCCGGTCAGAGAGTAAACCGGCAGGCGCGTCCGAGCGGCCGCGGGACGCCAATCGGCTTCGGCGATGAGTCGCAAGCGATGGGCGGCGGCTCGTCGGTCCAAGTCGGTTCGCCGGGCCACGAATTCACCGATGTCCGCCAGAGTTTCCGGCGCATGACGGTGGCGGAACCTGGCGTAGCGGGCATAGAGGACGAGGGAGCGGCGCACCCATGACATCGGTATCCGCTCGACAACCGTTCGACACAATCTTACGAGCGAGGGGAAAGGATGCCGTACGAAACCGCCGGCGAGGACGACTCCCAGGACTCGAAAGCGCGTCTGCTGCGCGTCGAGGAGAGCCCAAGCGACCTGCGAGCCGAAGGATTCCGCCAACAACCAGCCTTCCTCGATGCCGTTTCTGTCCAGCACCTCCAGGATGGCTGTGGCGTAATCGGTCAGAGACCAGTCCAACGTTCGTGGATAGGTGAACTCGGCGAAGCGTACGCGTCCTGCCAATGCCGCTCGAAAGCCGGCCACCAAGGTCCAGTCGCCGTGCAAGCCAGGCAGGTACACCAATGTGCCGGTGCTGCCGTCGCCGTGGATGCGGACCTGGAGTTCTTCGGGCATCGCTGTGCGTTCATGCACGCCCGGATTGCGGGGCGTGTCTGGCCGTAGCCATTCTCGCAGCATTTCCCGGCATGTCCCACTTTTTTCTGCGGATTCAGCCGACCCTGGCGGGCGTCGGTTGGATCAGCATGAATCGAGTGGGGTTTCTCGCGGGCATGTTTTGAGGGATTTGACCTCTCAGGGAAATGAATTGCGGAAGGGGCAGGGCGCGTCTATTTTGCCGCCGTCGGTGGCAGTTTATCGAGACCAACAGCACTTGATTTAGTTAACTATGACGCACAAGCCCTTTGCAGCGAACGAAATCACCGAGATGACGGTCGGGCTGAACCGGTTGGCGCGCAACCTTTGGTGGACATGGGATCAGGACGCCCAGGAGGTGTTCCATGAACTTTCCCCGCGCGGTTGGCAGAACCTCTACCACAATGCGGTCGCTGTTCTGCATGAGGTGTCCGACTACGAATTGCGCGTGCGTCTGCAGGATGTGGGCTTTGCAAGGCATGTCCAGGAGGTGTTGCGCCGCTTCGACGAGTACATGCATGCCAAGACGACGTGGGGCGCCGCCCATGCGCCTGCGCTCCACGACAACCCTGTCGCCTATTTCAGCGCGGAATTCGGCTTTCACGAGACCCTGCCGATCGCCGCCGGCGGCTTGGGCGTGCTGGCGGGCGACCACGCCAAGTCGGCGAGCGACTTGGGACTCGGCTTCGTGGGAATCAGCCTCTTTTACCGGCAGGGGTATTTCATGCAGTCCATCAATCAGGACAACTGGCAGACGGAGGATTACACGCTTCTGAACCCGCGAAACCTCCCCATCGAACCGGTGCTGGATCCCAAGGGCGATCCTTTGACGTGCACCGTGGGCATTGGGATGACTCAGGTGACATTCAAAGCCTGGCGTGTGAACGTCGGGCGCGTGCCGGTTTATCTCCTGGACACGAATCTCCAGGAGAACGAGGAACTTTACCGCGACCTGACTCTCCGGGTCTATGGAGGAGACAACACGACACGGATCATGCAGGAGCTTCTGCTGGGCGTGGGCGGGGTGCGGTTGCTCCGGGCCCTGGGGGTGCAGCCTTCAGTGTTCCATATGAACGAGGGGCATGCCGCCTTCCTGATTCTGGAATTGGTCCGGGAGCGCATGGCGGAAGGAATGACCTTCAAGGATGCCCTGGTCGCAACGCGAGCGGAGTGCATCTTCACGACTCACACGCCGGTAGAGGCTGGACACGACCGGTTTAAAGCGGACCTCATGGACTACGCCATGCACCGGTTCTTCCGCCAGTTCAAGGTCCCCAATGGGGAACTCATGGGACTGGGCCGCGTCAATCCCGCCAACGAGCAGGAGCCCTTTTGCATGACGGTTCTCGCCCTCAAGGCTTCCAGGGCGGCCAACGGTGTGAGCGAACTGCACGGCCAGGTCAGCCGCGAGATGTGGCACTCCCTCTTTCCCGATCGTAAAGTCAGCGAGGTCCCTATCGGTCACATCACGAATGGCATCCATCTCCTGGGTTGGATGAAAGGACCCGTCCGGAAGTTCTGGAAACGCAAGCTGGGCTCGGGATGGGACCAGCAGCTCAACACCTCCGAGTTTTGGGCTCGGATCACTGACCCCGAGTTTATCTCCGACGAGGAGATCTGGGCGCTTCGCTACCGTCTGCGGCGCGAGTTGATCGAGTTCGCCCGGCGCCGTCTCTTGATCCAAGGCCAGCGCCTCGCCCACGGCGACTTCATCGCGTTTGACCACCTCCTGAACCCCGATGCTCTGACGATCGGTTTTGCCCGGCGATTCGCAACCTACAAACGGGCTCCGTTGGTGTTCCAGCAGTTCGCGAAGATCGTCGAACTTGTGAAGGATAAGTACCGTCCGGTCCAGTTCATCTTCGCCGGGAAAGCCCATCCTCGCGATGACGAGGGGAAGCGCTTCATCCAACAGATCATTCACCTAAGCCGGTTCAGCGAACTGAAGGGCCACTTGGTCTTCATCGAGAATTACGATGTGCACGTGGCGCGTCAGATGGTTTCGGGATGTGACATCTGGCTGAATAACCCGCGCCGTCCCCTGGAGGCTTCCGGGACCAGCGGCATGAAGGCAGGCTGCCACGGCTGCTTGAACCTGAGCATTCTGGACGGTTGGTGGCGCGAGGGCTACGACAAGACCAACGGGTTTGCCATCGGTGACGACTCGCATCCCGCGTCGGTCGAGGAGCAAGATCGGCTTGATAGCGCCAATCTGTTCAACGTGCTGACCGAGGAGGTCGTGCCTTGCTTCTTCAACCGGTCCGCCAATGGGATTCCGCGCCAGTGGATACAGAAGATTCGGCGGGCGATGGCGACTCTGGTGCCCCAGTTCAACACCTGGCGTATGGTGCAGGAATACGCGAACAGGTATTACCTGCGCCCGTGAACCGCGACATCAAGTCCCAGACGCTGGAGGAACTCCAGGCACAATTCGAGGCCTGGGATCAGCCCGCCTATAGGGTGACGCAGCTTCTCGGGTGGCTTTACCCTCAACGCGCTACGGCTTGGGATCAGATGACCAATCTGCCCAAAGCCCTCCGGCAGCGTCTGGCGGATGAGTTTTCATTGAATTCGCTGGCTCTGGTGACCCGCCAAGGGTCGGATGACACTACACAGAAATTCCTGTGGCGACTGCCGGACCGAGCACTGATCGAGAGCGTACTCATTCCCGCTAACCCGGCCCTTTACGGCGAGGCCAGCGACCGGCATACCCTCTGCGTCTCGACCCAGGTCGGCTGCGCGTATGGCTGCGCGTTTTGTGCCAGCGGCCTCAACGGTTGGAAACGAAACCTGGGTGTGGAGGAAATCGTCGAGCAGGTGCTTGCCACCGAACGGTGGCACGCTTCCAAAACGCCCGCCCCTGTCGTTCCTGAAGCCCCTGCGGCGGAGACAGCGGCCGTTGTTCCCCAGCGGTTGGTCAACAACCTGGTGATTATGGGGATGGGTGAGCCGCTCGCCAACTATGAGAACCTGCTCAAGGCTTTGCGCGTGCTCAACGCCCCTTGGGGAGGCGGGATTGGTGCCCGTAAGATCACGGTCTCGACGAGCGGTCTCGCCCCTCAGATCCGCCGCCTCGCCGAGGAACCGCTGCAACTGCGGTTGGCGATCTCCCTGCATGGGGCGACCGATGAGGTCCGGGATAGGCTCATGCCCGTGAACCGAAAATATCCTCTGCGTGAGCTGACGGCCGCGTGCGAGCAGTATATGGCTCGTAAGGGCCGGATGATCACGTTCGAGTACGTCCTCATCGCCGGAGTGAACGACGGGCTTGACCAGACCAAGCCGCTTGCCGACCTGGCCCGCCGGTTACATGCCAAGATCAACCTGATTCCCTACAACCAAGTGGAGGGACTCACATGGCAACGCCCCGAAGAAAGCGCCCAACAAGCCTTCCTGGAAGCGCTTGAGGCGCGCGAGGTCACCGCGACGCTACGTCGCGAGAAAGGCCACGACATCGACGCCGCGTGTGGTCAGTTGCGTCTCAGGACGGAACGGGAATCCGCTCAGGCTGCGATCGACAGTTGAATAATCGTCCGCTGCGTTTACTCTTGCGCCGTGATTGCTTTGATCGACTACGGGTCCGGAAATCTGCGCAGCGTGGAGAAGGCGCTCCTGCACATCGGCGCGGACGTCCACTTGGTCTCGCGGCCCGAGGGGCTTAAGGGCGCCAACGCGGTGGTTCTGCCCGGTGTGGGTGCTTTTGACGACTGCCTTAACGCCCTCCAGCGCCAGGAACTGAGGGATGCGTGCCGCGACTTTATCCTCACGGGTCGTCCGTTTCTCGGCATTTGCGTCGGCTACCAGGCTTTATTCGAGAAGAGCGAGGAGTTCGAAAGTCGGACCCCGGGTCTTGGCATTTTCCGAGGTAAAGTGGTGAGGTTTCCCGATGTTGCTGGTTTGAAGATCCCTCAGATCGGCTGGAACCAACTGCGCATCGTCCGGCCGGATTGCCCGCTTCTCAAGGGCATCCCGGATGGCAGCTACGTTTATTTTGTTCATAGCTACTTTCCACGGCCTGAAGATCCTGCCATTGTCGCCACGCGCACGGACTATGGCGAAGCCTTCGCCTCCGCAGTCTGGCGCAACAACGTATTCGCCACGCAGTTTCATCCGGAAAAGAGCCAGGACGTCGGGTTGCAGTTGCTCCGGAACTTTGTTTCGCTGGCGGTGTGAGTCCAACGGTTCCGAGAGAGCGCCTGCGAGGCTACTGCCTGAGAGCGCGGTAGAAACGAGAGGGGAGCGCGGGCGCGTTGGTGTCCACAAACACGACCGACTCGCCTGAGGGGAGCGTAGACGGCAGCAATGACCACGTGGTCAAGTTGGTGGACACCTGCATGACGAGGACCCCGCCCGCGGTGGATCGGAGTTGCAGTTGCATGCTGCCGCCGCTCAGACGTTGGATGCCGTCGAACCTCGGGCTGTCTTCAACCAGAGGACTGACTTGGATGTAGACTCGAGCCAAGGCGCTGTACGTCTGGCCATCCCAGGCCTTGTAGGTGAAGGTGTCGGTTCCTCTGAAACCCGGTTTCGGGATGTAGAAGAAGTTCGTTCCTGTTCCGAAGAGGCGTCCGTTTGCAGGCCCCTGGAGGATCGCGCACCGCAAGGGATCCATCTCAGCGTCGGCCAGATTCAGACCGACAGCGGACCTCCTGTCGGGGAGGAGGGTAATCGACTGGTCCTTCGCCTCCGGCGCGGAGTTCGCGGGCGCCACGTAAAAGGCAACGGTGGCCGCATCGCTTTCGAACTGGCCGTCGCCGGCGCTGAAGGTGAGCGAGTCTGGGCCGGAGTAACCCGGGGCGGGCACATACGTCAGGTTCGGCGCAACCCCGCTGAGGCTGCCGTGCGCGGGATTGGAGATCACTCGATAGACCAGACGGTCGTTTTCATCGTCAACCGCTTCGAGGACGAAGGCCGTCGGGACACCTATCTTCACCTGGACCTGGGAGTCGGATGCTCGCGGCGCGGTGTTGTGGTCGGTTACCTCGATCGAGATACGGGCGTCGGGACTGGTGTCCTGGCCGTCGGAGGCGTGGAACGTAAACTCGTCCAGACCAAGAAAATCCGGGTTAGGGAGGTAGGTGTAATTGGTGTCGGCCCCTTGCAGGGTTCCGTGCAGAGGGAGTTTGACAATCGAAAGCACGAGGGGTTGGCCGTCAAGGTCCGTTGCCTTTAGGGTGATCCGGAGCTGTCGATTCGTCCTCACCACCAACGACTGGTCTTCGGCCGTCGGGGGATTATTCAGGTCGAGGACCTGGATGGTTACCGTGGCGGGGGCGCTGTCCAATTGGCCGTCGTTCGCAACGTAGCTGAAGTGGTCGGTGCCCGAGAAGTCCTTTTTGGGATAGTAGGTAGCGATCGTCGGATACTTCCAGAGTTCCCCGTGTTCAGGTTCGTCCAAGAGCCTGAAGGTTAGCGTGTCACCGTCCGGATCACTCCCGCGGAAAATGACATCTTTCTGCGTGTTGCGGTTCATTGTGACTACCAAGTCCTCCGCCGCGGGCGAGTCGTTGACGGGTTTGACCATCACCGAGACAGTGGCCTGGGAGAAGCCCCCCTGCCCGTCGGTGATTCGGTAGGTGAACGAGTCCAGTCCATTGGTGTTGGCGAAGGGCGTGTATCGGAGGGTTGCATTGGCGGACAGGGACACGGTGCCAAGGGCCGGCTGGGTGAAATCGACAATGGAGACGGGGTTGCCATCCGGATCGGAATCATTCGCGAGGACGTCGATCTCCGTTGGTGTGTCCTCAAGAGTGATGGCATAATCGTCGGCGGTCAGGGGAGGGTCTGGCAGAGGAGTGACATCCACGGTGACGACTGCAATGGCCATGCCATCCCGCCCGTTGCTGAGGGTGTATGTAAAGGTGTCACTCCCGTAAAAATTGGTTGAGGGTTGATAGGTCACCGTGCCGTCGTTCCCGACTTCGGCTCTGCCAGCGAGCGGTCTGCTCACTTGAAGGATCGCGAGCGGGAATCCGCGCGGGTCCGTGTCATTCGCGAGGACCTCAATCCGTACGGGGGTATCTTCGGGGGTTGTGGCGTGGTCTGCGACAGCTACTGGCGGCTGATAGTCGGTGCGGATGGCATAGACCGCGTCGACCGATGCGCTCTGCTTTGCAGAGTCGGTGGCGACGAAGTGGATCATCTCCGTCCCGACCCACGTCGGATCGACCGGGGTCACGCTGACGACCCGTTCGGGGCTTACGGCCACCTGCAAATGGGCTCCTCCTTGCACCGCCCACGAGATCTGGTCGGGTGGGTCGTCCGGGTCCTCGACGTAGCGGTCAAGCTCGATTGGGAAGAAGGGGGTGCCCGGCCTCACGGTCTGAGCAGGGATGGACGATACGGCTGGGGGTTCGTTGATCGGAGGGACGTAACCTGTGTGCGCGGGACCGCGTTGGAGCGAGGGCCACGGCATGTTCTCAGGGACGAAAGGCGTGTTGAGCTCCCAAACATAAATCGAGTAGCGGCTCTTGGTGGTGCTGATGGGGGGCACGGGTGAGTAGGCCCGATCGTCGATCGAGACAGCCACTATGTCGAGCTTGCCATTGCCGTCGATGTCCGTGAGCGTGGCCGGCGCGGCTTTCAGGCGAAGACTACCTCCCGAGGATTCCATGATCAACCGGGTCAGATTGGGACTTGGGTTGAGGTCGATGGGCAGGCCATCGCTGCCATACGCGTCGACTCCGCCTACAGCCAACCGGTCACCCGAGGCGGCGACATGCACCGAGTGTCCCGAGGAGATCAGAACCACGTCGGGCTTCCCATCGCCATTGACATCACCGATCACGGGACTGGATCGGACGGTTGTCTGAGGGAAGGGCGTCACCGGCCAGCCCGGACGCTCAAACCCGTTGGCTTGGACAATATGCAGCAACTTGGATGACCAACCACAAGCGAGAATCTCCAGGCTCCCGTCGCCGTCGAAATCGGCGAGCGCCGGGGTCGACTCGAAGGATTCGCTCACTAGAACCGGCCAGCCTGGCAACGGTTGGCCGTCGCGATCCAGCGCGTAGAGCCCCCCTCGGATGCCGCTTGGCGTCCCGCGGTTGGGATTGTAGGAGCCGATGACAATCTCGTTCTTCTTGTCGCCGTTCAAATCACCCACCACCGGCGAGCCCAGAAACAATCCGTCGGTCTTAAACGTCCAGAGCGGGCCGTCAGGCTTCTTCAGACTGAAGGCCGCGATCGTGTCGCATCCCCATACCGCGACGATCTCCAGATCGGGGTCTTGGTCCAAATTTCCAACCGCCGGGAGCATGCGCGGCAGGTCGGTGTTCACATCACAGCCCGGGAGCAGCCATTTCTGGAGAAGCTTGCCCGTGGAGTCGAACACGAGGAGCTGGCGCGGTTCCGCTGCGTCGCTGGAGGGAAGGTTTTGTGCGTAGGCGATTAACTCCAGCTTGCCATCCCCGTCCAGGTCCGCGAGGACCTTCCCCAGATTGCCGACCTCCAGAGTGACCGGCCAAAGCCCCGGCACAGGACTGCCGTCCGATCGGAACGCATAGAGCTGTTTTGTCCGTCCTACATCCACGAAAATTTCCATCTTCCCATCGTTGTCGACGTCGCCAACTGCGGGGATGTCGGAGTACGGCTCGCCGACATCGAGCGTTCGGGACCAGCGAAGCCGGCCATCGTGTTCATAGACCAGGAGCCGGGCCGGATTGCCGTCAGAGTTGCCGGAGTCCAGTCTGATCAACTCCTGGAACCCATCATGGTCCAAATCCACCACTTTGACGTCGCGCCAATCGTTGGTGGGGTAGTCTCCCTGGGTGTTGATGTGCTGGGGCCAGCCGGGGCGCAGTTGGCCGTCGAGGGAGATCATGTACACCATGAAGTCGGCCCCAGGCGTTTTCCCTCCCGCCGCGGTCAGCTTCAGCGTGTAGAAAGTGTTCGTCTGCGCGTAATGGGTGTCCCAGACCGCGAGTTCGCCGTCCACGACCTGATTCTGCCCTCCGTTGAGCAGGGTGATGCCATCCGTTTGCCATTCTTTAGGTGCCGCGCCCAGGCCATATTGAAGCGTGTAGGTGCGGCCCGGCCCAAATACGGTGCCTCGGATGCTGATCGGATCTCCCGCGCGCAGGACGTCATTGTGGCGGGGCGAGGTGATCTGGACATTCCGGACAGTAACCAGCGACCGCGCCGTCGCTTCGCGGCCCAAGGTGTCTAGGACTCTCAGTCGGAAGCTGCAAGCGCCTTCCGGGATCGACGCGGTGGAGAAGCCCTGCAAGAGGATACCAGCCTCTACCCGACCCGCGGAGGTGTAGATGGGCGTCCAGTTGGTTGGATAGATCCCTTGACCGTAATCGAGGGAGTAGCTGGCGAAGTTCGTTCCGGTGGCGGTCCCGTCGACAGTGATCTGACCGAACACGACCGGAGGCAGTTGAATGAGAGCTAAGGGGAGCGGTTCGTCGATCTCCACGGCCTTGGCGGCGTTGAGTCTGCCGCTCCCGATGTAAGTGTCCGACACCACCGGATCTACTGAGTTGCGTAGGATCGCTCTAACGTCGGCGGCGGAAAACTCAGGATGCCGGGCGCGGACCAGCGCGGCAACACCCGCGACGTGAGGGGAGGACATGGAGGTCCCGCTCAGGTAATTGTACTGGTTGTTGGGGAAGGTGGAATAGATGTTCTCGCCTGGCGCGGCCACGTCGACCCAGTCGCCATAATTCGAGAAAGAGGCGCGAGCGTCCCTGCTGTCGGTCGCGGAGACCGCAATCACATCCTCGTACGCGGGGGGGTAACCGGGCACGGACCTCTTGCCGTCCCCAGCCGCTGCCACCACAACGACC
>ORMF011683421.1_pt1 | contig 11392 bp, 7 predicted proteins | sample 1779871 | NCBI WGS metagenome assembly ORMF01 (sample SAMEA104232316, study PRJEB22302) | groundwater metagenome | biome: forest; feature: aquifer; material: groundwater | place: USA | collected 2011-08-07 | depth 5.4 m
CCGTCGGGTAGTTCACCGGGCTGACGAATGGCAAAAACAATCGCCATCGCAAATCAGAAGGGCGGCGTTGGCAAGACTACTACCGCGATAAACCTTGCGGCATCGCTCGCTCGATTAAACCGCCGAGTTCTCCTTATCGACATCGATCCGCAGGCTAATGCCACCTCGGGTGTAGGAATACAGCGAGGCGTGGCTCGGCGCACGACCTATCACGTGCTGGTTTTAAAAGAGCCAATCGAGAGCGCGATTTTGTCTACCGACTACTTATTCGATCTCGTGCCGTCTGACAGGAATCTGGCCGGTGCTGAAGTTGAAATGGTCGATATGGCTGACCGCGAGACGCTGCTGCGAAGCGCAATAGCCCCGATTCGCCAGCTCTATGACTTCATAATCCTTGACTGCCCGCCCGCCCTTAACTTGCTTACGCTTAACGGACTGGCAGCTGCTGATTCCCTTCTCGTGCCGATCCAGTGCGAGTACTACGCCCTGGAAGGGGTCTCTGAACTCTTCAACACCCTTGCTCGCATCCGCCGGTTGTTGAATCCACTGCTGAGGATCGAGGGATTGCTTCTGACTATGTACGACGCGAGCACGAAACTATCGCCCGCCGTCGCAGCGGATCTCCGAAGCTTTTATAGCAGCCTGGTCTTTGAGACTACCATTCCGCGAAATGTCCGTCTCGCCGAAGCTCCAAGTTACGGCAAACCAGTTATTCATTATGATCAGCGATCGCGGGGCGCTGAAGCCTACTGTCAACTTGCAGAGGAGGTTGTGGCCAATGACGAAAAGACCCTTGGGCCGCGGACTGAGCGCTCTGATCTCGACCGACTCGCCGCGAGCGGAAGCTGATGAGATCCGCGACATTGAGATCGACTTGATTCGTCCGGGCCACCAACAGCCGCGCACAACATTCGCCCAGGCCAAACTTGAGGAGTTGGCTCAATCTATCCGGACCAGCGGTATAATTCAGCCACTGCTGGTGCGGCCGCGGGGAGGGTTATTCGAACTTGTTGCTGGCGAGCGTCGATGGCGCGCCGCGCAGCTGGCAGGACTTCCGCGCGTTCCGGCGATAATACGTGAGATCCCGGACGACAAACTTCTCGAGCTGGCCCTAATAGAGAATATCCAGCGGCAAGAGTTGAATCCAATCGAGGAAGCCAACGCCTACAAGAGATTGATCGAATCACTGAACCTCACTCAGGAAGAAGTCGCGCAGCGGGTTGGCCGAGATCGTACCTTCGTCACTAACTACCTCCGAATCCTGAAGCTCCCCTCAGAGATCCAATTACTCCTCGAGAACGAGAAACTATCCTTTGGTCACGCCCGCGCTCTTTTAGGCCTCGGCGACGTTATCCTCCAGCGCCGCTACGCCCAGAAGATCGTCAAACACAACTGGTCTGTTCGCGAAACTGAGCGCCGAATCAAACACGCCCCGGAAAGCAAGCCGGCTCTATCTAGACCCATCGCAAAACCCACTGATCCTAATATCCGGGCCGCCGAATCCAAGCTCCGCAGACACCTTGGCACGCAGGTGCAAATCGTTCCCGCCAGAAGTGGTTCGGCCGGCAAGATCGAGATTGAATACTACAGCTCGCTTGATCTCGACCGTTTGTACACTATTATTATCTCCGCCGATGAGACTGATAGCACAAATCCCGCGAGAGCCTCTTCCGGCTTGTAGTCCAGATAGTTATACTATCTACAACTGTGTCGGATTAAAAATGTCCAGCAGACTCATCAAAGCCTCGAAACTCTGTGTTTTCGCGTCGCACGAAGTTTCTTGCCTGTTTTTCTTGCGTCGCTTCGGACGGTTATGTTAGCGTCACGTTTTCCACGCGGGCCAGAGTTGTTCCCAAGCAAGCTAGTTCTGCTTTACATCGTAGTCTGCGTTATTGCCTTCAATGTTGGCAAACTCGGAAGACACAGCGTCGCAGACCTTTTTTGCCGCCCTTGCGCGACGGCTCAGCAAGCAGGCGTTTGAAACCTGGTTTCGACCTCTTCGCATAAGCCGATCTCAACCAGATGGCGTCCTGAGGATTGCCGTACCCAACCCAGCGGTTAGGGATTGGATTCTTGCTCAGTATTCGACCGTTTTGACGGAGTCTCTACTCGAGATGAAACTTGACGGCTGCCGAATTGAGTGGGCCATACCCGAAGGCGAGAAACGCGGCGATCATGGTGACTTGAGCGAGCGGGACAGTGTTTCCAGTTTACTGCATAAGCGGCAGCAAGGTCTCACAGGCGTAGGACAGATCGAGGGGACTCAACTCCCTGAGATTCCTTCGGCCCCGCTCAATGAGAAATACACGTTCGCTAGTTTCGTGGTCGCGTCTTGCAACCGGTTCGCCCATGCCGCGGCTTTGGCGGTCGCCGAAGCCCCAGGGAAGACCTACAATCCACTCTACTTGTACGGTGGTGTCGGTTTGGGTAAGACCCACCTGATTCAAGCTACAGGCCAGGCAATCAAAAAGGCCAATCCCAAGCTGCAGGTATCCTATCTCTCGCTTGAGCGGTTCATGAACGAATTGATCAATGCGATTAGGTATGGATACGCGAAGACGCAAGTTTTTCGCGAGAGGTACAGATCGATCGACGTACTTCTGATTGATGACGTTCAGTTTATCGCGGGCAAGGAGCGAACTCAGGAGGAATTCTTTCATACCTTCAACGCTTTGTACGACAGCCAAAAGCAGATCGTGCTTACTTCCGATTGCCCACCGCGGGAAATTCCGGAGATCGAGGAGCGGCTGCACTCTCGCTTCGAGTGGGGATTGATTGCAGACATCGAACCTCCTGACCTGGAAACGAAGGTAGCGATACTCAGGCGGAAGGCCGAGTTTCAAGGCGTCAACCTGCCCGACGACGTGGCTTTGTTTCTAGCCGGCAACAGCAAACATAATATTCGAGAGTTGGAGGGCTCTTTGGTGCGAGTGCTGGCAATGGCTTCTCTACGAGGTATGACACTCTCAAAGGGACTTGCCCAGGAGGCCATGCGCAGCGTGACGCGCACCAGCGACGAAAATCCGATCTCTATTTCCCGAATTCAGAAAGCAGTTGCTGATTATTACAAGGTAAGCGTTGACGGTCTTCGAGGTCGCTCGAACATGGGAAACGTTTTGGTTCCAAGGCAAGTTGCCATGTACCTCTGCAAGCGATTGACGACGAAGAGCTATCCTGAAATCGCGAGGCAATTCGGTGGTAAGCATCACACTACCGTGATTCACTCTGTCGAGAAAATCAACAAGCTGGTTGATTCTGATCGAGAAATGGATACTGTAGTTAAGCGGATCATAAGCAGCATTGGAGCATAGTCAAAGCAGTGGGCGTTCCAACTTTGATCGTTTCTTTCCACAGCGTGCTTGTGAAGACTCGCGTCACTGACTGTGGAGAAATCGCTAACGCGTCAAACCATCAACTCCTGACGAGCAACACTACGTAGTCTCCACCGGTAGCACGGCTGTTTTCCGTTTGATTGAGTCTATTCCACAGGTCCACATGACTTACTACTATTACTAATAATTCTTAACTATGATTTTTTCTTTTTTAGGAATAAGTAGTGCCGACTATTTAGGAAATATTTTTGGAAATTGTGATATAAGAAGAACCAATTTACAGGAGCAGCTAAATGCAATTTGTGATGGCGCGGGGAGCGCTGCAAAAAGAACTCGCTTTTGTGCAGGGTGTAGTTGAACGAAAAAATACTATTCCTGTCCTGGCTAATATTCTGATTGAGTCAGCGGGTGAAGAAGCCATTCGGATTAGCGGGACTGATTTGGATGTCACGATTCGGTGTGACACTGATGCCGAAGAAATTAAGTCTCAGGGGGCTATCTGCGTTCAGGCACGAAAACTTTTTGACATTGCCCGATTACTCCCCGACGCGCCGGTGAGTTTTCGAAAGGAAGAAAACGAATGGGTAACGGTGGAGTGCGATCGTTCCAAGTTTCGATTGCCGGGCATATCGAAAGACACCTTTCCAGAGTTGCCTGGGTTTAAGTCAACGCCTCTCAAATTACCTGCCGCACTGCTCAAATTGTTAATCGACCGGACTATTTTCGCTATCACTCAGGAGGAAGGGCGCTACACCCTCTCCGGCGCGAAGTTTGAGTTGGATAAGCAGAGTGCCAAGATGGTCACAACCGATGGCCATAGACTGGCCTTTGTGGAGACTAAAGAGCTTGATAAGGATACTCCGGACGCAGGCCTCGATGTCTTGATTCCTCGAAAAACGCTTGCGGAATTAACAAAGCTTACCGCTGATTTTGACGGAGATATAAATCTCGGAGCTGATGAGAATCATGTTTATTTTCAGGTGGGATCCCGGCTTTTGATTTCCAGAATGCTGTCAGGGCAGTTCCCTAACTACGAAATGGTGATGCCGAAGAACAACGATCGGTCAGCCGTTTTCGATACTATTAGTCTAAATCAGGCAATTCGACGAGTTGCCCTAATGGCTGATGACCGTTCGCACGCAATTCGCTTTCATCTCAGCAAAGAGCAATTGCTCATTAGTTCACAGAACGCCGAAGAAGGCGAAGCGCGTGAGACCTTGGCAACAGACTTCGAAGGTGATGAGACTGAGATTGGTTTCAACGCGCAATACCTGCAAGATTTTCTTAATGTAGTCGGCTCAGAGAAGGTGGCATTCGAGTTCAAAGACGGAAATTCACAGGCTCAGTTGCGACCGGTCTCCGATGACAAGCATGACTACCGGTACATCATCATGCCGATGAGGCTGTGAGGTCTGAAACCAGAGAGACAAATCGAAAGTGGAATGAATCAGCGAGCGCCGTAAAAATTTCCGGCGCTCGCTTATTTTTGCTGAGCCCGCCGAGTCAGCCAAGGTCAGCGGCTATGTTAGAATTTCAGGCATGTTTCTTAGATCGATTCGGGCACAGGATTTTAGAAACCTGGAAGGCGAAATCCACTGGGGAAAAGGCATTAATGTCATCTACGGCAACAATGGTCAGGGGAAAACCAACTGGTTGGAAGCTATTCATCTCCTCGCGCATGCAAAATCATTTCGAACTCGGCAACTTCACGAAGCAATAGCGTTTGGCAAAGTGGCCGCGTCAGTTCAAGGACGGGTCGCCCAGGGAAATGATATCGAACGAGATCTCCAGGTTGATATTAAAGCAAACACCAGGCAAACATTAATTAACAGCAAGCGCGAGTCTTTGGCGCACTATGCGGCGCAGTTGCACGCAGTCTGGTTCACCGCTGATGAGCTGGAAGTTGTACGCGGTGGTCCCGAGGCCCGCCGCAGCTTTATCGATCGCGGCGCCATCTCACTACATCCCGCGTATGCTCAGACGTTGGGGAGTTATAACAAAGTAATCAAGCAAAAGAAGAGTCTGCTGCAGCAGGCTGCCGACGGCCGTTTCAAGTTTGAAGAGGTGGTCGAACTACTCGAGCCCTGGAACGAGCAATTGGTTAGCTTGAGCGCACAGATCCACAGGTCACGCACAGCTTATGTGGATCTTTTAAACGACGCACTTGAGCACAGTTTGTTTGGTGACACCCTCTCCATCCGTTACGCTTCCTCTCTCGAGGGCAAAGGGGATCTGAACAACTACGAAGATCTAATTGCTGAACGTTTGCAAATTCGAAAGCAGGCGGAAGTGTTTGCCGGCGCTTGCTTGATCGGTCCGCATCGGGACGATCTGAGCGTACTCTTTGGCTCCCGGAATCTGCGTAGTTTTGGGAGTTCGGGACAACAGCGTAGCGCATTGATAACGCTTGATTTAGCAGCGATTTCAGTGTATCATTCCGAGCATCAGGATTATCCAATTTTCCTCATTGATGACGTGGACGCAGAACTTGACGGGATCCGCATTGAACGACTGCTTGAATACCTGGACGGACGCACTCAAACGTTCGTTACGACTTCAAAGAAAAACCACTTCGAGCGGTTCACTCAGCGGGCACACTTTTACGAGGTGAGCGCCGGTCAAGCGAGGGAAGATATGGTTTTGACAGTGGCAATTGGACAAGGCTGAAAGGAAAGTTAGGTCATCGATACGGAAGTGAAAGGTAAGCAAGAATTGGCAACCCCATCATCAAATTTGAAGAATAAAAAAGAAACGTACGATTCATCATCGATTGCAGTGCTCGAGGGGCGCGATGCCGTCCGCAAGCGGCCGGCGATGTACATCGGGTCCACGGGCGAGTTAGGACTGCATCATCTGGTCTATGAAGTCGTCGACAATTCTATCGACGAAGCCCTGGCCGGATATTGCGACACGGTTGAAGTCAACATCCACATCGATAACTCCATTACTGTAATCGACAACGGCCGCGGCATTCCCGTGGACATGATGAAGAAAGAGAAACGATCCGCTGCCGAAGTCGTAATGACTAAACTGCATGCCGGCGGCAAGTTTGACTCGAATGCTTATAAAGTTTCCGGTGGTTTGCATGGTGTCGGCGTTTCTTGCGTGAACTTTTTGTCAGAGATTCTCCACCTGGAAATCTGGCGCGACGGATTGACCTACGAACAGGAATACGCCCGGGGCATCCCGGTTGCTCCGCTCAAGCAGACCGGAAAGACACGTAAGCGCGGCACAAAGATCACTTTCAAACCGGATCCGCAGATCTTCGATACGATCGAGTTCGTTTTTGACAAGCTCTCCGAGCGGCTGCGCGAGAAGGCGTTTCTCAATAAGGGAATTCGCATCACCATCAAGGACGAGCGGGAAGAGCCGGAAAAATCGCACGAGTTTTATTATCGCGGCGGTATCGCTGAGTTCGTTAAGCACCTCAACAAAAACAAGAGCGTGCTACACGACAAGCCGATTTATTTTGAGCGAGTCAGCGACGTGCTTTCGATCGAAGTGGCCATACAATACAACGATGGCTACGACGAAAAAGTCTATTCGTTCGCCAACAACATCAATACGGTTGATGGTGGTACGCATCTTTCCGGGTTTCGCTCGGCGTTTACGCGAACGATCAATGCCTATGCGCAATCTTCGGGCTTGGCGAAGAACTTCAAAACCTCTCTGACTGGTGACGACGTGCGCGAAGGTCTGGTCGCCGTTATCTCAGTTAAGCTACCGCAGCCACAATTCGAGGGACAAACCAAAGGCAAGCTCAACTCTGATGTAAAGGGCGCAGTAGAATCGTTTCTTAACGAGCGCCTGACAGAGTATCTGGAGCAGAATCCGACCGTGGCCCGACGCATTGTCGGTAAGTCGCTGGACGCTGCCCGCGCGCGCGACGCGGCCCGCAAGGCCCGTGAGATTGTCCGCAAAGGCGCAATGGGTTCGACGATGTTGCCCGGCAAGCTCGCTGATTGCCAGGAGCGCGATCCGGCGCTGTCTGAAATCTACATCGTTGAGGGCGATTCCGCCGGCGGCTCAGCCAAGCAGGGTCGCGATCGTAAGAATCAGGCCATCCTTCCGCTCAAAGGGAAGATACTGAACGTTGAGAAGGCGCGTTTCGACAAAATGCTTGGCCACAGTGAAATCAAGTCGCTGATCACGGCGCTCGGAACCGGAATAGGTAAAGAAGATTTTGATGCCAGCAAGCTCCGTTACCACAAGATCATTCTGATGACTGACGCTGACGTGGACGGTTCGCACATCCGAACACTCCTGCTGACCTTTTTCTATCGGCAAATGGCTGAACTGGTCGAGAAGGGTTACGTGTACATTGCCCAACCACCATTGTTCAAAGTGAAGCGCGGGAAGAAGGAAGAGTACATCAAAGACGAAGGCCTGATGACGCGCTACCTGATGCGGATGGCCACCGCGGACATGACGGTAAAGTCCGTCGGCGCCAATCATGATATCGAAGGTAAAGCTCTGGCCCAGTCTCTGGAAAAGCTCGTGGACTTGAAACGTTACTGCGAAAAAACAATTCGCCGGCTGGCTGGAGACGCGCGTTTGCTCGACATACTGCTTGAGGCCTTCGCTGGCAAGAAAGGTGTCTGGCGTAAAGAAGGGGCCACCTTGCGCAGCATCTTTCAGGATGGCGACCTAATGGCCAAAGTAGAGAAGGCGCTGGATAAGGCGGGTTTCACAACCGATCTTTCAACCGATGAAGAGCACGGTTTGTGGGAGGTTGAAGTCACCACCACCTCAGGAGTGAATGTTTCGATCGATTGGAATTTTGCCAGCTACGTTGAGTTTCAACGAGCAGTGGAACTCTATATGACTTTGGAAGACGAACTGGCGCCCCCCTTCATCACCGGCACCAATGGAACCAGCGAAGAGATTGCCAGCCGCGAGGCATTGCTCGAGAAAGTGCTGATGGCGGCGAAGAAGGACTTATCGATTCAGCGTTATAAAGGTCTGGGCGAAATGAATCCCGAGCAGCTTTGGGAAACGACCATGAACCCTGAGAAACGCACCCTGCTACAGGTCAGGATCGACGACGCCGTAGAAACCGATGGTATTTTTTCGATCCTAATGGGAGACGCCGTCGAACCGCGACGCAAATTCATCGAAGACAACGCCCTCGATGTACGGAATTTGGATATTTGAGCCTTAGTGGCACAGACTTCAGTGGTTCTTATCGCCAACACGAAAGCACAGACTGCAGTCTGTCCACTAAAGCCCTTCCGGATACCTTTCCGCGCGAAAACGCCAGAGCCTGAAGTCCTCTCCTGGCTGAATACCAGCCTTGCGCGAAGCGATCTCTACCTGCTCGTCCACAGTGTCGATTCCCTTCAGGTTAGGCAGCAACAAACCACGGCGCACTCCATTCTTGTCTTCGACGATCACGCCATAGACCGCAGGATCCAGATCTTCGAGTTTGGCTGGTTCGGGCTGTGAAAGTACGTCGACTGAGTACTTCAATCCTGGCAGTTCTTCTTCACGGACCGGCGCAAAGCGCGGGTCGCGGGTAGCAGCGCTAATCGCGTTGAGGATGATTTCTTCAGCCAGCCTGTCCTTCGCCGGCTCGATCGTTCCGATACAGCCGCGCAGTTCTCCGGCAAGAGTCTTAATGGAAACAAAGCAGCCGGCGCGCTGCGTGAGAAGTTCCGAAGGGTTGTCAGGAGCAGCGATCACTTTGCCTTCCTTCACGAAGGTCTCAACGACGGCGCGGGCTAGCGCCGGTAACTCGGCGCCGGTCTCCGAAGCTAAGACTGGAGCACGCTGTGCGGACGAGACGTCCGCGCTCCCGGCAAAGAGTTGAGCCACCAGATAGCCAACGCCAAACGGCGCTTCGTAATTGATGACTTCGCAAGATGATTCGAGGTCGTGCGCGACCCCGATGGCTACGAGCATCGAACGATAGCCACACTCTCCCGCCATCCGGCGCAACTCTGGATCGAGGTCAACGATGCGTTTGGTGGCGCAACTGCGAATTGCGTCGACTACTTCCTCGTCAAACAAATGCGCGTGCGGGTTATAGCCGGCGGGCGCATCGAGCTTCAGCCGGTGGCTGAGGTCGCCGCTGGCGATGAAGGCTACCGGCCGTCCGACCTGTTCGATAGCTTGCCTGATACACTTGCCGAACCGCACGTGATCTTCGTTGGGAAGAAAGCTGTAGCCGAGAGCGACGACCCGCCCATTCCAACCGTTACGTTGAAGAAAGTAGAGCGGCACCGCCGTGCCATGATCGAGTTCGAAACCACGAATTCTGATTGTCTTCAGATTCTGTTCAGCGGCAATCCGCGTGATCTCATTGAGTAGTTCGTCGTCGAGTTGAGCCTGAACGGTTGCGGTCGACGCGCGAAAGTTCGCAAAGTCGCCGGACAACTGTGGTCCATCATAGGCAACAAACGCGTCAGCTTCGAGCGGGGCATGCGGCGAAATCATCACGACAGTCTCAGCGCCGCTACGGATCACGCGGGCAGTGAGATCGGCCATCGCGTCGATCGAGCTGCGCACTTCGACAATCGCCTCACGGCCAACTTCCGGCACCATGATTGGAGGATGCGGGGCAATGCCGGCAAAGACTATTGAACTGCTGCTGGCCATAGAATCAAGCAGAGTCGCATGGGAAAACAATAGGGGTTTTTGTTCAAAGCGAACGACGAGATTTTAGCACCGGCAGAGTGGCTAGAGTTAGCGGATCAATGACACAAAGGCTCCGTCGGAGCCAAATGTTCATAGCTCGGAGAAAGAGCTACTGGTTCCAGCCCCGTCGGAGCGTCATATATTCATTCCGCTCCAACGGAGCTGGACGTCTACAACTAGCATGGGATCTATAAACATCCGCGCCTACGGCGCTCTATGTTCGTATCGGTTCGCGTTATTCAAACGAGCTATTTGCAGAGGGAAGGAACGACAACTATCATTGCTGGCGCATGGATCACTTCGATGTCCTAATCGCGGGCGCCGGGCCGGCTGGGTCGTTTGCCGCGGAACGTCTCGCGCGTGCCGGCGCGCGCGTGGCGCTTTTCGATGGCCGCCCGCCGGGCGAGCCGAAGGCCTGCGGCGGCGGCGTGACCTCGAAAGCTTTGAAGGCCTGGCCGCATTTGCTCGAAGCGGTAGGACGAACCATTGACGAGCTCGACATGTACTCGCCCTCAGGCAAGCATCTGCATTTAAAACTCGACGAGCCGTTTGCCGTCTATTCGCGGATCGCGTTCGATACTTTTTTGCGCGAACGCGCCCGGGAAGCAGGCGCGCACGTCTTTGCGGAAAAGATCGCCGGCCGCGGATTCAAGAGAAGCAATGAAGGTTGGATAGTTAACACGCAAAGCGGCAAAGAGTTTTCGGCCGTCTGGTTGGTAGGCGCTGATGGAGCGAATAGTGCGATTGCAAAGAAACTCGCCGGGCCTTTGCCGCCTGCGGAAATGGAAGTCGCCTTCGGTTATCGCGCACCGATGCCCGAGGCCGGCAATGCCGCGACCGTCGTTGCTTTTTTACCAAAGTGGGTTGGTTACGCATGGGCGTTCCCGCGTCCTGACCACATTTCGTTTGGCATCGCGACTACGCAGGACGCGTTCGATTATGAGGCACTGGATAAGTTGCTCTGGGATTTCATGGTGAGCTATTACGAATTAGCGCAAGTTGGTAACTTGCGCCCGCCGATGCGGCTTTGGTCCAACGGAAAAACGCCAGCGCAAGTTAACAACTTGCGCTACCTCAGGGCCGAATTAAAAAAATCCGCCGAACGCTATGCTGCTCGCATTCCCGGACTTGAGCCACGCACCTGGGACACGCGCCACGCCTGCGGAGAGCAATGGGCACTGCTGGGCGACGCGGCGGGATTTGCCGATCCGGTCACCGGCGAAGGGATCTATTATGCCCTGCGCTCGGCGGAACTTTTTGCTGAGGCTTATGTCTCGGGTTCGCCTTTGGCTTACGAAAAACTTTGGCGGCGTGACTTTGGGCGCGAATTGCAGCGCGCTTCGCAGATGCGGCGAAAGTTTTACGGCAACTTCTGGGGCGCGCCGTTCACCGAACGCATGATCAAGTTCGCGCGCGGCCATCGC
>ORMF010065205.1_pt1 | contig 11391 bp, 9 predicted proteins | sample 1779871 | NCBI WGS metagenome assembly ORMF01 (sample SAMEA104232316, study PRJEB22302) | groundwater metagenome | biome: forest; feature: aquifer; material: groundwater | place: USA | collected 2011-08-07 | depth 5.4 m
CTGGAGTTTGGACATTTTTCGTTCAAGTATCGGCGTACAGAGCGAGGTTTTTAGCGAAGTCATGATTAAGGAATTGCGAAACAGACGCTTCGTTGGTGTCCTTGCGGAGCAGCGTAACGATGTCCAAGAACGAAGCTCGCTTCGAATCCTTTCGCCACTTCGGGTGGGCCACATAATCTGCCGTTCGCCCAGGTCCATACTCTCGCAACGCAGCCAACAACAACAAACTATAAGAAGCTACCGCCAATGCTGGATGCCGCTCGACGGATTGCTCACAGCGCACCTGCGCTTGACCAACTCCCAGAATGTCCTTCTCCTCACGATGATTTACCTCGATCTGCCACCTGTCAAAGCAAGCCCCAATCAGCAGCTTGGTCTGGGTACTCAGGTCGGTCGTCAGAAAATAAGCCGGCTCCCGATAGTTCGTCCGCGAGTGCTTGGACAGCTTGTAAGGTACCGGGGCGATCACGATCAGTCGCAATTTTCTGGTCCCGCCTCCGCGCTTCCACAAAACGCCTGTCACTTCTTTGTATTTGACAACGCGCCGATTGCCTCCCAGATAGACCCGCGCGCGCTGCCAGGGTCGGTCCTCCTGTTTGCGCACCTGCTCAGGGGTGAATCTCTGCTGGGCGTATTTGCGGCGGGAACCCGCTGGTGCAGGCATGCACAGCCGCGCGTCCTTGCGGCATCGAGCAATCAAGCCGGTGCGATCCATCTCGGCCTTGAACAATGTCCTGTTGCAGAAGCTACCATCACCTACCATCAGCAACGTGCGATTCTCACCGCCTCTTTGGTCCACGCTCGCGCGCAGGCTTCGAATCACTCCCATCGCTTGAGTCGACAGATTTCTTTCCTTCTTCAACTGGCGATACTCATCTATCTGTTGGTCGGTGGCGCGTTTGCCAGGCTTCTTGAGCGGCGGGGCTTCTTGAAACCGGACAGGAATGCCGCGCGGCGGATAATCGCCTTCTTGGTAGTGACCGAACAACACCGACGCCTGCACGAAGCGCAGTCCATAGGCCAGATTCATATGAAACGGGGGCGACAAGGGATCGCGATGCCACGAAGCGCTCGTGATCTTCCTCCCGGTCTTTCTCAGCTTGGTGTCGTCTATAGCGGCTACCACGGGCGCTTTGGGATAACGATCCAGGTACTCATCAATCACCGGATCAAACAGCAGCTCAGACTCCCAGTGACAACGCGAGAACATCTTGTAGTCAGCGCTCCAGTCGTGATCGCCTCGACCCAAAGCACAAACCGTGCGCGAGATAGTGCGTCGTCCGAAGAGGCATGGCAAGGCGATGGCGTGCTCGATAGCCCGGCTATAGCTGCGGGTTTGAGGGAAGGCCGCCCGCCATCCGCGCTCCAGGAGGGAGTGAAACTGTTGAATCAACATGACTACTCACCTCCTTTCAGAGCGAAGACATTCTTATCGGTGCGCACGAAGCGATCCCCACGATTCACCTTTTTGACGAGCGTCGAAACGATCGACTCGCGTTCAAGCTTGAGGCCGTGGAGCTTGTCTACGCGCTCGATGATCTCGGAGACGTGGAGCGGCTTGCCTGCGCGGCGGAGTACGTCGTGGACCATGTCGATTTGCGACGTACCTTTGCGAGCCGCCTTAGGCTCGTGTGGTCCAGTGCGCAAGCGTCTGACCGCTTTGAGCTGGGCTTCCAACGAGACCTCGATGGCAAGCAATACAGCAGCCTCAATTTCATCCTTTTGCATGGCGGCATCCTCCCTGGCGCAGCCCCAAGGGCTACTATATCCACGAGTAGAGGGTGCCATAGTCTATGTACGTATGTCAATAAAATAATAACTTACGTACCTAAAATGTCCAAACTCCAGGCCCCCCTTTATCAAAGGGGGGATGGAGCGATTTGATGTGAGGGGATTTAGGATGGGGGACTACAGTCCTTCCTGCGTTGCCGTGTTCAAGCACCGCAGCACTTCTTGTATTTCCGGCCGCTGCCGCAGGGACAAGCGTCGTTCCGCCCGATCTTCGTTCCAACCACTTTGATGGGAGCGGCCGCGGCTACCGGGCGGAGAGATCGCTCCGCAGCTCTCGGCTGCGGCCCGGATGGAGGACGAAGGACATGGTCGCCATCCCCGCCGCCGCCCGATGGCGCTTCTCGCGCCCCAGCAAACGCGAGGGCCTCGTCGGGCGCCACTTGCACCCTGTAGAGGTACTCGATCGTCTGCTGTTTGAGACGCTCGACCATCGCCTCGAACATTTCGAAGCCTTCGCGTTTGTACTCGATGAGCGGGTCTTTTTGGCCGTACCCCCGAAGCCCGATCCCCTCCTTCAGATGATCCATGGCCAGGAGGTGATCCTTCCACTGCGCGTCCACCACCTGCAACATGACCATCCGCTCCAGGTACCGTATCACCTCCGGGCCGAGTCTCGCCTCCCGCTCCTCGTAGAACTTGAGGGCTCGCTCCTCGATGCTATCGCGTAGCAACGCCACGGTCAGCGACCCCGCTTCCTCCAGTGGCCACGAGATCTCCAGGTCGAACTGTCTTTTCACCGCCTCGGTGAGGCCCGCCAGATCCCACTCCTCGGGATAGCTCTCCGCGTTGACGTAGAGCGAGAGCATCTCTTCGATCACCTCGCCCCGCATCTCAGCCAGGGTGTCCTGCAAGCTCTCTCCATCAAGGATCTTGCGGCGCTCAGCGTAGATGATCTTCCGCTGCGTATTCATCACGTCGTCGTACTCGATGAGGTGCTTGCGGATCTCGAAGTTATGGGCCTCTACCCGCTTTTGAGCCGTCTCGATCGCGCGGGTGACCATGCTGTGTTCGATCGGCTCCCCCTCCTCGACGCCCAGCTTCTCCATGATGGTGCTGATACGGTCGGATCCGAACAGGCGAAGGAGATCGTCTTCCAGCGATAGATAGAAGCGGGATGAGCCAGGGTCGCCCTGACGACCGGCGCGCCCCCGGAGCTGATTATCGATGCGTCGGGCCTCATGGCGCTCGGTCCCGATGATGTGCATGCCGTCCAGGCCTACCACCTGTCGGTGTTCGACCTCGGTCTGCTTGCGAACTACGGCCAGCGCCGCAGCATACTCCTCGGCGTTTACCGACAGATCCAGCAGGCCATAGTGCTGCATCTGACGGACCTCCTCGATCGTGTTGGCACGCTCATGAGGATCGACCCCATCCTCCGGCGCCTCACCCCGTCCGAGCAGCTCCGCCGCCAGGAACTTCGGACTACCACCCAGGAGGATATCGGTCCCGCGGCCGGCCATATTGGTGGCGATGGTGACCGCCTTAAAGCGGCCGGCCTGAGCCACGATCTCCGCCTCCCGCTCGTGCTGCTTGGCGTTCAGCACCTGATGAGGGATCCCCTTTCGTTTCAGGAGAGTCGAGAGCTTTTCGTTCTTCTCGATCGAGGTGGTCCCGACCAGGATCGGCCGCCCGGTCTTGTGTAACTCGGCGATCTCCTCCACAACGGCGTCGTATTTTTCCCGTACGCTCTTGTAGATGACATCCGGGTAGTTGGTCCGGGCCATCGGCTGGTTCGTCGGCATCACCATCACGTCCAGATTGTAGATCTGGGCGAATTCCGCCGCCTCCGTATCGGCCGTCCCGGTCATCCCCGCCAGCTTTTTGTACATCCGGAAGTAGTTCTGGAAGGTGATAGTGGCCAGGGTCTGGTTCTCCCGTTCGATCTTGACCCGCTCTTTGGCCTCCACCGCCTGATGGAGCCCATCGCTCCAACGCCTCCCGGGCATCAGACGGCCGGTGAACTCATCGACGATCACCACCTCACCATCCTTGACCACATAGTCCACATCCAGTTTGAAGAGGACATGAGCCTTCAGCGCCTGCTGGACGTGGTGGACGAACTCTATGTGGGCTGGATCGTAGAGGTTCTTCACCCCCAGGAGGCCCTCCACCTTGGCCATACCACTATCGGTCAGGGCGACTGACTTCGCCTTTTCGTCGATCATATAATCCCCGGATACTTGAGCCTCTGCCTCGTACATCTTGCCGCCCACAATGGTGGCCCCCTGCTTCAGCCGCGGGATGATCCGGTCGATCTGGTAGTACTTCTCAGTCGATTCCTCCGCCGGCCCGGAGATGATGAGCGGCGTTCGGGCCTCATCGATCAGGATTGAGTCCACCTCATCCACGATGGCATAGTGCAGATCCCGCTGCACGAAGTCCGCGGCGGAAAACTTCATGTTATCGCGCAGGTAATCAAAGCCGTATTCGTTGTTGGTCCCGTAGGTCACATCGGCGCCATAGGACAGTTTTCGGGTCGCGTCGTCTATGTCGTGCTGGATCAGGCCCACGGAGAGTCCGAGAAACCGGTAGATCCCGCCCATCCACTGGCTATCCCGCTTGGCCAGGTAGTCGTTCACGGTGACCACATGGACGCCCTTTCCCTCCAGGGCATTCAGGTAGACAGGGAGCGTCGCCGCCAGGGTTTTGCCTTCGCCGGTCGCCATCTCGGCGATCTTGCCCTCGTGCAGGACGATGCCACCAAGCATCTGGACGTCGAAGTGGCGCATATCGAGCACGCGGCGCCCTGCCTCCCGAACGACCGCGAAGGCCTCGACGAGGAGATCGTCAATAGTTGCCCCCTGTGCAATCCGCTCCCTGAACTCGGTCGTCTTGCCGCGAAGGTCGTCATCAGAGAGCGCCTTCAGCTTTGGCTCCAGCTCATTGATCGCTGCCACCATCGGCTTGATTCGCTTGAGCTCCCGCTCGTTTTTGGTTCCAACGATCTTGGACACCAACTTCATGAACATCGTCGAGTCCTCTCCTCCCTAATATCTGGCGATTTCGAGCGGATACTAACATACAACGGTAGGCACTGCAACCCGAAAGGGGCACGCAAGAGTAGAGATCGACAGCGCAAATCGTTCATTTGTCCGTCTGTAGGGGCGGGCTTCAAACCCGCCCCTACCAGGGAATGACCCTCCAGATCAGATGACTCCGCTACCCTCGCAATGATAAAGAAAAACCCCCGAAGAGCCTGCTCCTCCGGGGGTCCTAGCCCACAACAGCCGACCAAGCGATCCGATCGCTACTCGGCCGATTCACCGTTCCCGAGATATTTCACCGTTTCCTGGTCGATGACATACTTGGTTGGATCAACCGACACCTCGTTCACCTGGATCTCGTAATGAAGGTGGGGCCCGGTCACGCGGCCCGTTGTCCCCACCAGGCCAATAACGTCCCCTCTTCTCACCCGCTGACCCTGCGATACCTTGTGCTGCTGCAAGTGGGCATAGAAGGTAGAGATCTTGTGGCCGTGATCGACTGAGACCACGTCGCCGAAACCGCCGAGCGGACCCGTATACGTGACGATCCCATCGGCAGGGGCGATGACCGGTGTCCCAACGGTATTCGCGATATCGACTCCTTCATGCATCTGTCGCTGCCCGGTAAAGGGAGAGCGGCGCTGCCCGAACCCGGCCGTGAGCCATCCTTTGACCGGCCAGATCGTCGGGGTAGAGGCCAGAAGGCTCCGCTTCGTCTCGAGCGATCCGATCAGACCCTGAAAGCTCTTGTTGCGGTCGTTCATCTCGCGGCTTAAGCGATCGATCTCTCCGCCCAGGTTGTTAGTCCTGATCCCCGTCGAAGGGTTAGTGGGTGAGGTCTGGTGCGCGACGGCCGCCACCAGCAGGGCACTCGAACTCAAGGTATCCGCCCCGCCCACGCCAACGATCGAACTCTCCGCGTCCTTCACCTCCAGACCGGCTGCCGTCCGCAAGCGGAGGTCGAACTCCCGGAGCCCAGCCATTTGATTCTCGAGACGTTCAAGCTTCTGTAGCAGGTTGGCCTGCTCGCTTGATGTTGTTCGAAGCTGACGGAGTTCCAGCATGTGGCCAGTATGGCCCACCACCTGATAGATGAGGAATAGAAAGGCAACAAAAATGAGGCCTGTGGTGACAGCAAGCGCGCTAAAGAGGGGTTTGGCGATATGGAACCTTCGGATCTGAGAGCTGGCATCGGGAAGGACAAGAACCGTGTAGAACTTCTTCGCCATCGAGCCACATCCTTTCCAGCGTTGTTCCGGTCACAAACCACAAACAACCGGTGAGCGCAGAGGCAAAAATCGTTCCTTTATATCAAGAACGACGGGAAGGTGTCAAGCGTTTTTCGTTTCCCACCACTAGGTATTGGGAGAGAGGTGCAGAAAGGCATCGATGAATGGCTCGATCTCTCCGTCGAGCACTTTCTCGACATTGCCCGTCTCTAGGCCGGTCCGGTGATCCTTCACGAGCTGGTAGGGGGCAAGGACGTAGGAACGAATCTGGCTGCCCCACGCAATATCCTTCTTTTCGCCTTCGAACTTGGCCATTTCCTTCTCTTGCTCCCGACGATAGTGGTCATACAGCCTGGCGCGCAGGACCTTCATGGCCATGGCCTTATTCTTGTGCTGCGACCGCTCATTCTGGCAGGAGACCACGATTTTTGTCGGCAGGTGTGTGATCCGCACCGCAGAGTCGGTGACGTTCACATGCTGCCCGCCTGCGCCGCTGGAGCGGTAGGGATCAATGCGCAGGTCCTTCACGTCGATGGCTACATCGATAGTCTCATCGATCTCAGGGTAGACGAAGACCGAAGCAAAGGAGGTGTGACGCCGATGGTTGGCATCGAACGGAGAGATGCGAACCAGACGGTGGACCCCCATCTCGGCTTTCAGGCGGCCATAGGCATACTTGCCCGCCACCGTCACCGTGGCACTCTTGATCCCGGCCTCCTCCGCAGGGAGCAGGTCGATGACCTCGGTCTTATAGCCACTGGCTTCCGCCCAACGCAGGTACATCCGCAGCAGCATCTGCGCCCAATCCTGCGACTCGGTGCCGCCGGCGCCTGGATTGATGGTGAGGATCGCGTTGCCTGGGTCGTATTCTCCCACCATGACAGTCGTCAACTCGAGCGCGGCGATCTGACTCTCAAGGCTCCGAAGCGAACTCCCCAACTCTTTCAGAGCCTGTGGGTCCTCTTCCTCCCGCAGCAGCCCGAGCAAGACCGTCAGCTCTTCGAGCTCGCGCCCGATGGCCTCCGGTTGGTCAACCACATCCTTGAGCGCGCGTTGCTCCTTCATGATCTCCCGAGCACGGGAGGTGTCGGCCCAGAATTCCTGTGAATGGAGCAGCTCTTCAATTGCAGCCAGACGTAATTGCTTTCCCGCTACGTCAAAGGTAGACCCATAGGGTATGTAGCTTCTCCTGCAACTCATCGAGTGTGCGCGCGAACTCTGGGATCATTGCGTCCTCCCTTGTGAAGCGGCAGCAGGCACCGAAGCGATCCGAACGGCACTCCAGGCCCACCTTGCCATGAACACTGCGACAATAAAGATGACACAGACCCACGCGAAGAGATCACCGTGACGGGTGTAAAACGTTTGCGTTCGCTCCACGCGAATCTGATCTGTAATCACGGTTGGTACAAAGATATCGGAGGCCTGGAGGATCCGGCCGCTCGGATCCACAATAGCGGAAATGCCGGTATTGGCCGCTCGGATCAGGTAGCGGCGGTTCTCGGCAGCCCGAAGGACAGCCATTGCCAGATGCTGGATCGGGGCAGCCGACCGGCCGAACCACGCATCGTTCGTGATATTGACCAGGAACTCTGCCCCCTCTTTCACGTGGCGCCGAACCTGATCCGGAAAGATCGCCTCATAGCAGATGGTGGCTCCGAACCGGCCGCCCGGGGTATCAAAGATGGTGTAGGTCCGGCCCCCTTCGAAGTCGCCGATTCCGTACGCCAGCTTATGGACAAAAAATAGGATCGATCCGAGGGGAACATACTCCCCAAAGGGAACCATGTGAATTTTGTCGTACCTGCTGAGGAGTTCCCGCTGGGGAGAGATCAGGAACGCGCTATTATGATAGCGGGTACCGCCATTGGCGGCTGCGGGTGGCTCGGCATCCGGGCTGCCCACCAGGAGATAGCTGCCGGTTTCAGCAGCGATGTCCAAGACGCGGCTTTGCAACGCCGGTTCATACCGAAGGAAGAAAGGAACGGCGGTTTCAGGCCACACGATGAGGGCCGGGGCGTACTTTGCCGCCTCCAGGCTGAGACGGCGATACCGCTCGATGGTGGTTGCCTGCATCGCCGTATCCCACTTCAATCCCTGCTCGATGTTGCCTTGCACCAGGGCGACCCGAATCGCCTGTTCTGACCCAGCAGACGTAGCCGGCGGCGACAGCAGTCTCGGGGAGGCGAGGAGGACCAGGGTCAGAGCCCCGGCGAAGACGATGCTCCGAAAACGGGCGGGCGCACCTCCAATCCACTGCGCCAGGGTGATGTTGATGAGCACCACCAGAAACGAAAGACCATACACCCCCGCGACGGACGCAATCGGCAAGAGCGAGATGTGCCGGTATTGCGTGTACCCCAGGAGGATCCAGGGAAATCCCGTCAGTGCATAGGTCCGCAGATACTCCAAACCGACCCACAAGGCCGATGGGACCAGAAGGTTGAGAGGCCACGGCGCACTCGCCATCCAAGAGGTACCCAGAGCGAATAATCCAAGGTAGAGCGATAGGTATGCTGCCAGGACGATCAGCGCCAGCATGCTGATCGCGAACGGGACACCGCCGTATACCATCATCGAATGCGTCACCCAGGAGACGCTCACCATGTAAAAGAGCCATCCTGCAAGAGTCCCTAGATAGAAAGCTCGAATCGGAGCCAGGCCGCGAATGGCCAACAGCAACGGGACGAGAGCCACGAACGCCAGCCACCCCAGGTCAGGCGTCGGAAACGCGAGGATGAGGAGCCCTGCTGAGAGCGCAGCCAGCAAGACCGGCGTCATACCCATCCTGCCAGGACAGCCACATAGAGGACCGGCCCGGTGAAGAGGAGGCTATCCACTCGATCCAGCATACCGCCGTGGCCCGGGATCAGCGCGCCGGTGTCCTTCACCCCGAAACTTCGTTTCAACATAGATTCGCACAGATCCCCCGCCTGGCCCAGTACGCCCAGCCCGAGTCCAAGCGCAAGGCATTCGACGGTCCCGAGATCCTCCCAGAACCAGAGTTTGGCCAGGCCGGAGGCTAACACAGAACAGATAAGTCCGCCCACGCTCCCCTCCACGGTCTTGCGCGGGCTGATGGAGGGACAGAGCAACCTCTTCCCCATCGTCGAACCCACATAGAACGCCCCGGTGTCCCCTGCCCAGGTGACGAAGACAAGGTAAAAGATATAGATGCGCCCCAACACCATGGCCCGCAGGAGCGCTGGAAAGCTCAGCAGCCCCGCGACATAGATGAGGCCGAGCAGGGTGATTGCCACTCGCGAGGCAGCCTCTTTCGGCTCCGTTCCTCCCACCAGGAGGCTGATAAGCAGGAGGACGACCACCCCCGCCAGGGACGATATCAGCCAGGGTGCCGGCACCCCGAGAAACTCCATGTAACTCAGCGCCAGACCACTCCCCATCCCCAGGGGCGTCAACGGGTGCCAGCCACCGGCCTTTGCTATCCCGTAGAACTCGTACAGTCCAACCAGGATCGCAAGAGTAACAAGCAAGAAGAAGTGAAAGGGGGTTCCAAACTGAACCAGCAGGAGAAAGGCTGGGAGAAGGGCGACAACACTGAGGATCCTTTTCAGATGCATATAACGCAGCGATCAGCTGTCAGCTATCAGCTGATAGCTGACAGCCCCTAGAACTCCATGATCTCCTTTTCCTTCTTGGCCATCAACCCGTCAATCTCATGGATCAACCGATTGGTCAGATCCTGGATCACGTCCACACCATGCTTGATCTCATCCTCTGAGGTCTCCTTCTCCCGCTCTTGTCGTTTCAACGATTCGTTGGCTTCACGACGAGCGTTGCGGACCGCTACCCGACCCTCCTCGGCGATTTTTCGGACCACCTTGACCAGGTCCTTGCGACGTTCCTCGGTCAGGGATGGGATCGCAATCCTGATGACCTGGCCATCATTGCCCGGAGTAACCCCCAGGTCCGATTTGAGGATCGCCCGCTCGATGGCAGTCAGCAGTGACGGATCCCACGGCTGCACGGTGATCAGCCTCATCTCAGGCACCGCCATGCTAGCGACCTGATTGAGAGGCACCACAGAACCGTAGGCCTCGACCGTAAGACCATCGAGCAATGCGAGCGAAGCCCGCCCGGTTCGAACGCCGTTAAAGCCCTTCAGCGTGGCCTCGATCGCCTTCCGCATCTCCTTCTCGGCCTTGGTTTGGATCTCCTTCAGCACTTCTCGCTCCCACGAACGATCGTCCCGACCTTTTCACCAAAGACCAACTGGCGGAGGACCCCAGGCTGGCGAAGGTTGAAAACGACAATCGGAAAGAGATTATCCATGCACAAGGAGATCGCCGTCGAGTCCATCACCTTTAACTGGCGGTTAAGTACCTCGATATAGGAGAGCTCATCGAACTTCTTGGCGCTGGGGTCAAGCAGGGGATCCGCAGTGTAGACACCGTCTACCCTCGTGGCCTTGAAAACCACCTCGGACCCTACCTCCATCGCTCGCAACGCCGCTGCGGTATCGGTGCTGAAATACGGGTTACCGGTCCCTCCAACGAAGATCACGATCCGCCCCTTTTCCAGATGCCGGACGGCCCGGCGGCGGATAAAGGGCTCCGCCAACTCCCGCATCTCAATGGCAGTCTGCACCCGGGTGGGGATCCCCTTCCGCTCCAGCACGTCCTGCAACGCGAGGCCGTTAATGACCGTTGCAAGCATCCCGATGTAGTCACCGGAAGAACGATCCATCCCCTCGGCGCTGGCGGCAATCCCTCGAAAGATGTTGCCGCCACCCACCACGACTGCAACCTGCACCCCAAGCTCGTGGACTTCTCGAATTTCATCGGCAAGGAAGCTCAACACCCGGGGACTAATTCCAAACTTCTCATCACCGGCAAGCGCCTCACCGCTGACCTTTAACATGATCCGCTTATACTTCAACGTCTCCATAGTGTCATCTTCATGGCAGCCTACTGAGGCCAAGTGCGATCCGGTTACGCTTCGCACTCCACCTTCTCGCCTAATTGATACCTGCTGAAACGTCGGATGACAACATTCTCTCCGACCTTTGCGATAACTTCCTTAATCCGATCCTCGACCTTGACCTCAGGGGCCTTAATGAAAGGCTGCTCCTGAAGGCAGACCTCGCTGAAGAACTTTTCCAGCCGCCCTTGGACGATCTGTTCGAGGATCTTTTCGGGTTTGCCGGATGATTTCACCTGTGCCAAGAGGATCCCTCGCTCTTTCTCAAGGAGTTCAGCCGGCACCTCCTCCCGACGGATATACAATGGGTTTGTCGCTGCCACCTGCATCGCCACGTCTCTGGCGAGCGACACGAACTCGTCAGTCCTGGCTACAAAGTCAGTTTCACAATTCAGCTCCAACAGCACACCGATCTTCCCGCCGCCGTGAATATATGAAATCACCAG
>ORMF011866642.1_pt1 | contig 11391 bp, 6 predicted proteins | sample 1779871 | NCBI WGS metagenome assembly ORMF01 (sample SAMEA104232316, study PRJEB22302) | groundwater metagenome | biome: forest; feature: aquifer; material: groundwater | place: USA | collected 2011-08-07 | depth 5.4 m
CGATGCGGAGCAGGCTGATGTCGTCGTGCGGATTCAGGAAAGCTTTGAGATAGGCCAGCAAGTCCCGGACTTCGCGGCGGTCGAAATAACTTTGCCCGCCAATGAGATGATAACGCACGCCCGCGGCGCGCAATCCGGTTTCGAGCGCGCGCGCCTGGAGGTTGGTGCGAAATAAAATCGCGTTTTGCGCCCAGGTCACACGGTGCGCCAGGCGGGCGAATTCGATGCCGGCCACCACCTCGCGGGCTTCGTCCTCGTCCGTTTCGTAGGCGCGCAGGGCGATCTTCACGCCCTGACCCTTCTGCGACCAGAGTTGCTTGGGGCGGCGGCGGACGTTGTGTTTGATGAGCGCGTTGGCGGCGTCGAGGATCGTATTCGTGGAGCGGTAGTTTTGCTCCAGCTTCACGATCTTCACTTCGGGGAAATGTTTTTCCAGGTCGAGCAGGTTGGCGATCTCTGCGCCGCGCCAGCCGTAGATGCTCTGGTCGTCGTCGCCCACGACGCAGAGGTTGCGATGTTTTACGGTGAGCAGATTCACGAGTTGAAACTGAGCCGCGTTCGTGTCCTGATACTCGTCCACCATCACGTAGCGATACTTGGCGCGGCAGGCTTCGAGCGCGTCGGGATGTTCGTTGAAAAGCCGGAGCGTGAGTAAAATCAAATCGTCGAAGTCCACCGCGTTGCAGGCATGGAGCGCGGATTCGTAGCGCTTGGCGACGTGCTCGGCCAGCGCGCGAACGTTTGGATCGCCAAACACCGCCGCACGTTCGCCGCCGTTCTTGAAGCGGCTCAGGAGCGAGAGAATCGCGGCGGGGTCGGTTTTCTCACCCTTGGCCGAAATGTTCGCGAGGATTTTTTTGATCGCCCCTAGTTGTTCGGATTCGTCGTAGATAACGAAGTTCCGTTTGTAGCCGAGCTTCTCGATGTGCTGACGGAGGATGCGGACGCAGAGCGAGTGGAAGGTGCAGATGGTGGGGCGCGGCGGTTTCTCGTTGGTGTTCGCGCGGGCGCGCGGAATCAACTTGCCGGCGCGTTGCTGCATTTCGCGGGCGGCCTTGTTGGTGAAGGTGACGGCGAGGATGTTTTCCGGCGCGATGCCGCGCGCGATCATGTAGGCGATGCGGAAGGTGATGACGCGCGTCTTGCCCGTGCCCGCGCCGGCAAGGATGAGGACCGGGCCGTTGATCGTCTCAGCGGCCTGGCGTTGCTGCGGGTTGAGCGAGTTCAAATCCACCATGAGCGCGCGGAGTGTAGAGCGCCTCCGGATCGAGGCAAGGGGATTGAAGTCTCTCCGCGGATTTTATTATGCACCAGAACCTCAGCTGCCGTGCGGTCAGCTTTTCTCCCCGCTGGCTAGGATCGTTTGAAAGTGCGGTGGTTGCTCTTCGCGGGCGACGACGCTGATCTCGATCTTCTTGAACCCGGCAGCTTCCAGCCAGCGCTGGAGATCGCTTTCCGCAAAACCAAGCCAGCGGTCGCCATACAGCTCGTGAGCTTTGTCGAATTTGTGAGCGAGCAGATCGAGCAGGAGCAGTTGGCCGTGCGGTTTGAGCAGTTTGGCCGCGCTTGCCAGCGCCGCCGCCGGGTCTTCGGCGTGATGCAAGGCCTGGCTCAAAATCACGAGATCGACACTGCCGGCCTCGACCGGCGGGCTTTGCAGGTCGCCGAGGCGGAACTCCAGATTCTTCAACCCGTTCTTCTTCGCCTTCGCCGCGCCAAAGGCGACGATTTTTTCCGAGTTGTCCACGGCGATGACTTTTTTGCAGCGGCGCGCGAGCAACTCGCTCAACAAGCCTTCGCCGGCACCCAAATCCGCCACGACGAGCGGCGGCAGGATGCGCAACAGCAAATGGCCGAACGCCTCCCACGAACGGCCCGGTCCGTAAACCCGATCAAAGCGGCCCGCGACTTGATTGAAGAAAACCTGCGCCTGCTCGCTTCGGCGCGCGAGAATGCGCTTGAGGTTGATTTGATCGCTGGCGTGTTCGGCCATTTCTTTGGCGCCGCGAATTGCGAGATGGATGAATTCGCCCGCCACGGCGTCCGCATTGGGGTTGAGCCGGTAGAACGTTCGCTTGCCTTCGCGCCGCGAGCGCACCAGATCGCAATCCGAAAGCAAACCCAGATGCGTGGAGATGCGCGACTGGCCGAGGCGCGTGATTTCCTGGAGCTCGTTTACGGACAGTTCGTCCTTCTCCAGCAGCGCGACGATGCGCAGGCGCGTCTGGTCGGACAGGGCGCGGAGAGATTTGAGGGTGGAGGTCATATATTTTGCACGATAAAATTTTATCAAAAAATCCATTTGACGCACTGCAAATTTGTTATATCATCCTATCAAGATACGTCAATATGTCATTGGCGAAGTCTGAAAACATTGACTAAAATTACATGAGCAATCGTTACATCTTTTCCTCGGAGTCCGTCGGCGAAGGCCATCCGGACAAAGTCGCCGATACCATTTCCGATGCCGTGCTGGATGCCTGCCTCGCGCAGGACAAGTTCAGCCGCGTCGCTTGTGAAACCTACGTGAAGTCCAACATCGTCATCATTGGCGGTGAGATTACCACCAAGGCGAAGCTCGACTTCGTGAAGATCGCCCGCGACGCCATCCGCGAAATCGGCTACGTCAACGACGACGATGTGTTTCATGCGGACAAGGTGTTCGTCAACGTCATCGTGACGCAGCAGTCCGCCGACATCGCGCAAGGCGTGGACGCGCGCAAGGCCAAGGGAAAAAAGACAGCCAAACAGGGCGCGGGCGATCAGGGTCTCATGTTTGGTTACGCGTGCAATGAAACCCGCGAACTCATGCCCGCCCCGATCATGTTCGCGCACCGCCTCGGTCGCGAACTCACGCGCATCCGCAAGGCCGGTGGCGCGGCTTGGCTGCGGCCGGATGCGAAGTCGCAGGTGTCCGTCGTGTATGAAAACGACAAGCCCGTCGCCATCTCGAACGTCGTCATCTCTACGCAGCACGCGGCGGATGTGGAGCACGCCGAGATCGAGAAATTCTGTATCGAAAAGGTCATCAAGAAAGTTCTGCCCGCAAAGTTGCTCACGAAGAAGACGGAGTTTCTCATCAACCCCACCGGTCGCTTCGTCGTCGGCGGGCCGCAGGGCGACACGGGTTTGACCGGCCGCAAGATCATCGTGGACACCTACGGCGGCATGGGCCGTCACGGCGGCGGCGCGTTCTTCGGCAAAGACCCGACGAAGGTGGACCGCCGCGCCGCCTATATGGGCCCCTGGGTCGCGAAGACCATCGTGGCCGCTGGGTTGGCCACGCGTTGCGAACTCCAGTTCGCCTACGCCATCGGCCATCCTGACCCGGTGAGCGTTCACGTCGAGACGTTCGGCACGAACACCGTCGCCGACAGTCGCATCATTCGCGCCGTCAATCGCGTGTTCAGCTTCCAGCCTTCCGACATCATTGACCAACTCAACTTGCGCCGCCCGATTTACGGCAAGACCACCAACTACGGTCACTTCGGCAAGAACGACAAAGCCCTGACGTGGGAAGCGACTGACAAAGTCGAGGCCCTCAAGAAAGCGATTTAACATTTAACGAATCAAAACTATGGCAACTATCAAACTCTCTCCGCCCCGCCGAACCGTCGTCAAATTGAATGGCAACGGCAAAGCGAACGCCGTCCTCGCTGAAGTCAGCGCGACATTCGCCAAATACACCGCGCAAACTCCTGCCGGCAAAGACTACATCGTTCGCGATTTCTCGCTGGCCGAATGGGGCCGCAAAGAAATCGCCGTCGCCGAGCACGAAATGCCCGGACTGATGTCCGTGCGCCAAAAATACGCGAAGCAAAAGCCGCTCAAAGGCGTGCGCATCACCGGTTCGTTGCACATGACGATCCAGACCGCCGTGCTCATCGAAACGCTCGTCGCCCTCGGCGCAAACGTGCGCTGGGCGAGCTGTAACATTTTCTCCACGCAAGATCACGCCGCCTCCGCTATTGCGGCGACCGGCACGCCGGTGTTCGCGTGGAAAGGCGAGACGCTGGAGGAATATTGGGAACTCACGCTCAAGGCGATTTTGTTCCCCGGCGACCAAGGTCCGCAACTCGTCGTGGACGACGGCGGCGACGTGACGCTTCTCCTTCACAAAGGCTACGAATTGGAAAAGGGCAGCAAGTGGGCCTACGAAAGCAAGGGCGACAGCCACGAAGTTTCCGTCGTGAAAGCGCTCCTGCGCCGTCTCGCGAAAGAAAAGCCCGGTCTCTGGACGAAGATCGTCAAGGATTGGCGCGGCGTTTCCGAGGAGACGACCACCGGCGTGCATCGCCTTTACCAGATGAAGGAAGCGGGCAAGTTGCTCGTGCCCGCCATCAACGTGAACGACTCTGTCACCAAATCGAAATTCGACAATCTCTACGGCTGCCGCGAATCGCTCGCGGACGGTATCAAGCGCGCCACCGATGTCATGCTTGCCGGCAAAGTCGCCGTCGTCTGCGGTTACGGCGATGTCGGCAAGGGCTGCGCCCATTCGCTGCGCGCCTACGGTTCACGCGTCGTGGTTACTGAGATTGATCCCATCAATGCGCTGCAAGCCGCGATGGAAGGTTTCGAGGTCAACACCATCGAAAGCACACTCGGCTGGGGCGACATCTACGTCACCACCACCGGCAATTGCGACATCATCACCGCCGCGCACATCCTCGCGATGAAAGATCAGGCCATCGTTTGCAACATCGGCCGCTTCGACAACGAGATTCAGGTGGACGCGCTCAAGCAGGTCAAAGGCGTGCGCATCGAGAACATCAAGCCGCAATACGACCGCTATTATCTACCTGGCAACAAGAGCATCTACCTACTCGCCGAAGGCCGCCTCGTGAACCTCGGTTGCGCCACCGGCCATCCGAGTTTCGTGATGTCGAACTCGTTCACCAACCAGACGCTCGCGCAGATTGATCTCTGGGCGAACAAGGACAAATACGAGAAGACCGTTTATCGCCTGCCGAAGAAGCTCGACGAAGAAGTCGCGCGGTTGCACCTGGAAAAGATCGGCGTGGTGCTGACCAAGCTGACCAAGGCGCAGGCCGATTACCTCAACGTGCCGGTGGAAGGGCCTTACAAGCCGGAGCACTATCGGTATTGAATAAGTTTGCCGCGCTCGGACGAGACGCAGCTACGAAAACTTAAAAGGCGAACGGGCAACCGTTCGCCTTTTTCATCCATCGTCACGGATTGTTGCCCGCTGTGCTTTGGCTCACCCAACCCCAATTTCGTCGCCGCGATTGCGTTCCCCCTTTGGCCAGGGACGCCTTCGGTTCGGCAACTTCCGGCATGGGTGCGTTTGATCTTTGGCGGTCGCCACTTTGACCGTAGTTCGGGCGATGGTTTGGAAGCTGCTAATTCCGCTTTCAGATGCACCGTGAACCCAGGTTGTTTGCCCCATTTCCGAACACGGTCACCGGTCGTTTGTCTGTGACTGTGGCACGGGGAATGGGAAGAGTATTGCTTGTCGCAGGAGCGTTGGTGGCTGCTGCGACCGGCGGGGAACTGGCTGCGGGCGCCGCCAGCGGGGCGGGCGACAGCAACGTGATGGCGTTGAGCCTCGACGAGTTGTTGGAGGTGAACGTGGACAAGGTTTACGGCGCCTCGAAGTATGAGCAGAAGGTGTCGCAAGCGCCGTCGGCGGTGAGTTTGGTGACGCGGGAGGACATCAAGCAGTACGGCTATCGCACGTTCGGAGACTTGCTGCGCGGGGTGCGCGGGTTTTACGTCTCGTACGATCGATCTTACAACTTCGTGGGCGTGGGCGGCATTAACCGGCCCGGCGATTTCGGCGGGCGCGTGCTCATCAACATTGACGGCCACCGGCTCAACGAACCGATTTATGATTCGGCGTTCACGGACACGGAGTTTTTATTGGACATGGATCTGGTGGAGCGCGTCGAAATCATCCGCGGCCCCGGCTCGTCGCTTTACGGCAACAACGCGTTTCTCACCGTCATCAATGTGATCACGCGGCGCGGGCGCGACGTGAACGGCGGCGAGGCTTCCGGCACGGCGGCGAGCCAGGACAGTTACACGGCGCGCGTGACGTACGGCAACCAGTTCACCAACGGCGTCGAGTTGTTCGTGTCCGCGACGTATTTCAACAGCGAGGGCCACGACCGGTTGTTTTTCCCGGAATACAGCTCGATCCACAACGGCATCGCCGAGCAGCTTGACGGCACGGAGACGGCCAGCGGGTTCGTGTCGGTTGGGTATGGTGACTTCACGCTGGCGGGCGGCTACATGGATCGGCGCAAGCACTCGCCCACGGCGCAGTATTACCCCTACAGCGTGTTCAACGATCCGCGCTTTCTGAACGAGGACGAGCGGGCGTATGCCGAGTTGAAGTACGCGCACGAGTTCGCGTCCGACTGGCTGGTGCAAGCGCGGGCCTATTATGACCAGTACCGCTTCGACGGCACGTATCCGGTCAACAATGCCGCTCCCAACCCCGGCCCGACGACGATCAATCGCGACCACAACGAAGCCGAGTGGGCCGGCGGCGAAGTGCTCCTGTCCCGGACGCTTTGGGAGCGGCAGCATCTGACGTTGGGCGGCGAGTTCCGCGACGACTTCTCGATTTTCGTCTATAACGCCGACGTGGCCTCGCCGGTGCCGAACCTTGATTCGCATCGCCACCCGTACTCCTTCGCCTTCTACGGGCAGGATGAAGTGACGCTCCGCACCAACCTGACGCTCAACGTCGGCGTGCGTTACGATCACTTCAGCACGTTCGGTGACACGGTGAATCCGCGCGGTGCGATCATCTACGAGCCGTGGCGCGAGGGGACGTTCAAATTAATCTACGGCGAAGCGTTCCGCGCGCCGAACGCTTACGAGATGTATTACATTCAGCCCGCATTCAAAGCGAATCCCAACCTGCAACCGGAAACCATCCGGTCGTACGAATTGATGTATGAGCAAGGCTTGCCTGACCGGCTGCGCGCCAGCGGCGGGCTTTTCCTCAACGAGATTAATGACCTGATCGGCCAGACGAGGGACCCGAACGACGGGAAAAATTTCTTCGCCAACCTGGAACGCGTGGAGACGCGCGGCGGTTGGACGGAGTTGGAAGGCCGTTGGAAGAACGGGCTGCGTGCGCGGGTGAGTTATACCTACACCGAAGCACGCGACGTCGCGACGGGCCAGATCCTCAACAACTCGCCGCGTCATCTCGGCAAAGTCAATGTCGTCGTGCCGCTGTGGCGGGACAAAATCTTCGCCGGTCTCGAAGTGCAGGCGATGAGCCGCCGCACGACGGTGCAAGGAAATGAAATCGGCGCCTTCGGGATCGCCAACGCCACGCTGTACACGCGCGAACTGGCCAGAAACGTCGAATTCTCCGCCAGCCTCTACAACCTTTTCGACCGGCGCTACAGCGACCCGGTGTTCAGCGACTACAAGCAGGACACCATCCAGCAGGACGGCCGGAGTTTCCGGCTGAAACTCACTTACCATTTCTAGCGCAAGATTTTTCCCGTAACCAACGCCCAAGAATGTTTACCTACACGCGAAATCATTCCGCGCGGCAGTTGAAGGGCTTGACGGCGCTGGGCCGCTGGCTTTGGCTGGCGGGTGCGGTGTTGATGCTCTTCGGCGCGGGCCGTGCCGGAGCGGACGACGCGCCGCCGCTGGAGTACCAGGTCAAGGGCGCCTTCCTCGTGAAGTTCGCGCTGTTCATCGAATGGCCGGCGGCGAAGACGAACGCTGATACGAACGCGCCCCTCGTCGTCGGTTTTTTGGGGAAAGACCCGTTCGGCGATCAATTCGATCAAGCGGTGAAGAATGAACGGAGCCAAGGGCGGCCCATCCAGATTCGGCGCGGACGCGAACTCGCCGAACTCGGTGACTGCCAGATCATTTTCTTCTGCGCGTCCGAAGCCGGGCGCTTCGCGGAGTTGCTGCGGCAGTTGGCGGGCCGGCCCGTGCTCACGGTGGCGGATGAGCCGGGGTTCGCCCGGCGCGGCGGGATGATCGGATTCATCAAAGAGGCGGGCAAGGTGCGCTTTGAGATCAATCCCGGAGCGGCCGAGAAAGCGGGTTTGAAGTTGAGTTCGAAACTGGTGCAGGTGGGCAAGCGGGTGGCTGAAACAAAGGACGCACAGGACTGACATGAAACGCATCGCAGATTACACCATTCGCGGCAAGCTAACGCTGATCGTCATGCTCACGACGGGCGCGGCGTTGTTGCTGGCAGTGGTGACGTTGGGCATATTCGACATGCTCAACTACCGGAGTCAATTACGCAACGCCGCCGTCACGGTGGCGGGCATTGTGGCCAACAACTGCACGGCGGCGCTCAGTTTCAACGACGCCAAGTCAGCCCAGGAAATTCTGGACGCGTTGAAAGCGGATCCGCATCTCGGTTCGGCGGCCATCTGGAATGCCAAAGGCGTTCCGCTCGCGCGCTATCAACGGCCCGATTGGGTGACGCTCACGATTCCGGCTGCGCCGGTGCGGCAAGTAGTCGAGTTCACGTCGCAAGCCATTGAGGTGGGCCACCCCGTTCTCCTGAATGGCGAGCGGTTGGGGACGGTCACTTTGCAGATGGATGTGAGCGAATTCTATGAGCGGATGTGGCGGACCGCGCTGACCGCTTTGGTCGTGCTGTTGGGCGCGGCGGGCACGGGTTACCTGCTTACGATGCGTCTGCAACGGTTCATCACCGCGCCCATTCAACGGCTGGCCGGGGCGTTGAGCAAGGTGGCGACCGAGAAGAACTATTCAATCCGGGTGGAAAAACAGGCGAACGATGAACTGGGGCAGTTGGTGGACGACTTCAACCACATGCTCGCGCAGATTGAAAGTCAGGACAACGCCTTGCGCGTGGCCCAGGTGGAATTGGAGCGGCGCGTGGCGGAGCGGACGACGGAACTTTTCGACGCGAACCAACAATTGCATCAGGAAGTGAACAATCACAAGCAGGCCCGGGAAGAGTCCGACGCTTTGCGGGAGCGGTTGCAGGCGGCGTACGAGAATCTCAAGCAGGAGGCGGCCGAGCGCGAGGTGATGCAGGAGAAATTGAAAGCTTCGGAAGAGCGCTTCTCCAAGGCGTTCAGCGCCAGTCCGGTCGCGCTGGCCATCCTGACGCGGGGTGGACGTTTGTTCGTGGATGTCAACCAGCGTTTCGCTCAACTCGCCGGTGTGGAACGCCAGAAGTTGATCGGGACCACGCTCTTCAACATCCCGCTCTGGTCCGGCCCCGAGATGCGGGCGCGCATCGAGCAACTGCTGGCGGATGGTCAATCGCTCCGCAACTGGGAGTGTCAGATTGTGGGGACGGACGGCAAACCGTGCCATGCGTTGTTGTCCGCCGAGGCCTTTCAATCGGGCAGCGAGCCATGTTTGTTGCTCATGACGGAGGATGTTTCCGCGCGGGTGAATCTGGAAGGGCAATTGCGGCAGTCGCAAAAGATGGATGCCATCGGCCAGCTCGCCGCCGGGGTGGCGCATGATTTCAACAACCTGCTCACGGTGATCCAGGGATACGCGCAATTGCTGCTGGCGATGCAGCAACCCGGCGGCATGGGACGAGAAGCGTTGGAAAAAATCGTCGGCGCCACGCAGCGCGCCGCCGGGTTGACGAGTCAACTGCTCACTTTCAGTCGCAAACAAGTTGCGCAGCCGCAAGCGGTGGATCTTAACAAGGTGGTCGCCAACGTCACCGGCATGTTGCGCCCGTTGCTCGGCGAGAGCATCCGGTTGAACCTGCGGCCGGCGCCGACTTTGCCGGCCATCATGGCCGACGCGGGGATGCTCGAACAAGTGTTGGTCAACCTGGCCGTCAACGCCCGCGATGCCATGCCCAAGGGCGGGGATTTGATCGTGAGCACGTTCCCCACGGGGATTGATGAAACCTATGCTCAGTGTCGTTCGCAGGCCAGCGCGGGTTCGTTCGTCTGTTTGCAGGTGAGCGACTCGGGCAGCGGTATGGACACGGCCACGATGGACCGCATCTTTGAGCCATTCTTCACCACCAAGGGCGTGGGCAAAGGCACCGGCCTGGGCCTGGCGACGGTTTATGGCATCGTCAAACAACATCGCGGCTGGGTGGAAGTGGCCAGCCAGATTGGCGTCGGCACGACGTTCAAAGTGTTCATACCCGCGGTCCAATCTGCCGTTCAAAACACGGAGTTCATCCAGAATGCCAACGAGGTGCGCGGGGGCAACGAGACCATTCTCGTGGTGGAAGACGAGCCGGCGCTACGCGAACTCGTGACCAAGGTTTTGCGCAACTACGGTTATCAGATCGTCGAGGCGACACATGGCAAGGAAGCGCTCCACATCTGGCAGCGCACCTCGCCCAAACCCGCGCTGCTGCTGACCGATATGATGATGCCCGAAGGGATGACCGGTTGGGAACTCGCCGAGCGGCTGCGCGTCGAGACGCCAAACTTGAAGGTGGTTTACACCAGCGGCTACAGCCCCGAATTGTTCGGCGGCGAGGTGCAACTCCAAGACCGCGCGAATTTTCTGCCCAAACCTTTTCACCCGCGCGCCCTCGCGAAAGCCGTGCGGCATTGTTTGGACAGTTAGCGGCCTGCGCGCGGCCAGACGCTGTGGCGCGTCCTCGAGTAAACCAAAAACATCTCATCCGCCACACGGCGGGTGGATTTCAGTTTGAATTGAGTCGCGGCGGCCAATTGCAACCGGCCGGAGCCGTCCGCAATCGTCGGGGCGGTGCGTCCCCCGAAAATTTTCGGGCAAACGGTGAGATGCAATTCGTCCACCAGCCCGGCGCCGAACAGAGCATCGTTCAATTCGCCGCCCCCTTCACAGAGCAAACGCGCCACGCCCCACCGCGCGCGGAGCCAACGTAGTGCGGTGCGGAAGTTGATTTCGGTTTCACCACAAACTTTTACCTCATCCGCCAGCATGCGGAGTTGGCGGAGTTTTGCAGCGGACGTCCGCCGGGTTGTGAGGACGATGATAGGGGAGAAGCGATGTTTGAAAACTTCCGCTCGCGGATTGATTGAGCCGCCGCCGCTCACGAGGACGCGCACGTTGTATTCGGCCAGGCCGCGTTGGCGTCGCAAACGACGGAATTTCGCGCCGCCCGGCCCCAGGTTGATTTTCGCCGAGTCCACGGTGCGGGCGCCGGACATCACGGCGTCGGCGGTGGCGCGCAGTTCCAGGAGATGTTCGTGATCGCGCGCACTCCCGAACGAAGCAACGGCACGATTGGCCGTGGCGATTTTTCCATCCGCCGTCATGGCCATGTTCACCAGCACAAACGGCCGGTCTAAAGTCTGAAGGCTAAAGGCTAAAGTTCTACGCGCGGTGCGATCGGTGAACTTTGGAGCGCACTTGGTTTGCGGCGACTTTAGACTGGAGGCTTTGGACTTCAGACTCATAAAAGCAGCATCGCATCGCCGTAGC
>ORMF011680179.1_pt1 | contig 11390 bp, 4 predicted proteins | sample 1779871 | NCBI WGS metagenome assembly ORMF01 (sample SAMEA104232316, study PRJEB22302) | groundwater metagenome | biome: forest; feature: aquifer; material: groundwater | place: USA | collected 2011-08-07 | depth 5.4 m
ACGCTCCACACGCAGAGCGCGGCCAAGACCGTCGATCGCATCATCGACGTGTTCCCGGCCGACCAGCAGAACAAGATTCGCGCAACGCTCTCGGAAGCGATGAAAGGCGTGATCGCACAGAACCTTTTTCGGCGCATCGACAAGAAAGGCCGCGTCGCGGCGTTGGAGATTCTCGTCTTCACGACGGCCATCGCCAACCTCGTGCGCGAAGGCAAGACGCACCAGATTCCGGGCATGATCCAGGTCGGCAAGAAGCTCGGCAACCAGCCGCTGGACGACGCGATCCTGGACCACTTGAAGATGAAGCGCATCTCGCCCGAAGAGGCCTACGACAAGTGTCTCGACAAAAAGAAATTCCGACCCTTCCTCGCCCACCCGCCGGAGGACGAAGACTGAGTATGCGCCGCACTGAACTCGATTACATCATGGCGACGATGTTGGACTCGCAAAAAGAAGTGTCCGACCTCAATTTCACCGTGGGCAAGCCCCTGCAGGTGGAGACGCTCGGCGAGTTGGTGCCGGTCGAGATGAGCCCGCCCATTGAGCGACTCACGCCGTTTCAAACCGAAATGGTCGCGCTCAATCTGGCTGGCGGCAGCTTCCGGCTCAGCGAGGACCTCGTGCGCACCGGCTCGTGCGATTGCTCCTACGCCATCACGGAAAAGGCCCGCTTCCGCGTCAACGTTTTCTCCCAGCGCGGCAACTACTCGATCGTCGGCCGCAAGCTGAACACGACAATCCCCACCCTCGACGAACTGAAGATGCCGGTGATCTTCCACGAGGTCGCCAAGGAGAAAACCGGGTTGGTCCTCGTGACGGGTGCGACCGGCTCGGGCAAATCCACGACGTTGGCCGCATTGCTCGACCAGATCAATGAAGCGAAATCCGTCCACGTCGTCACGCTCGAGGACCCCGTCGAGTTCGTGCACCCGCAGAAGAAGGCCACGTTTAACCAGCGCGAAATGGGCAACGACTTCGACACCTTTGCCAACGGCCTGCGTGCTGCCTTGCGGCAGGCGCCGAAGATCATCCTCGTCGGCGAAATGCGCGACCGCGAGACGGTCGAGATCGGCCTGAGCGCGGCCGAGACCGGCCACCTTGTCCTCAGCACGCTGCACACGATCGACACTGGCCAGACGATCAACCGCATCCTGGGCATGTTCGAGCCGGAGGAGCAGAAGCAAGTGCGGATGCGCCTGGCGGACACGTTGCGCTGGGTGATCAGCCAGCGGTTGGCGCCGAGCCTCAAGGGTGGCCGCACCGCGCTGCTGGAAATCATGGGGGCCAACCTGCGCACCAAGGAGAGCATCGCGATGGGCGAGAGCGAGGGGAAGAGCTTCTATGAAATCATCGAGGCGAGCTACCCCTTCGGCTGGCGCACCTTCGATCACTCGTGCCTGGAGGGCTTCGAGCAGGGCTTGATCAGCGAGGACACTGCGTTGCTCTATTGCTCGAAGCGCGGCGTCGTCAGCCGCGGCATCGACAACATCAAGAAGAAACGCGGCGAGGCCACCAGCACGCTGACCCACCTGCAACTGAAGACTCCGCCGAGCACGGGCGCGGGCTTCAAGGACGCGCCGGGCGCCGGACCATTGAAACTGAAATAGGCTATGGCGGCTGACTTTGATTTCATCAGCGCGACGGACAGTCCGGCATTGCTGGGACTCAGCACGCCCGAATGGACGGCGAAGGCCAAAGCGCAATTGACCGTGCTGGACTACAAGGTGCACGTGGCCGCGAACCACGACGACTTCTTCGCGCGGTTCGGCCAGGTCCAATACGAGGTGGTCGTCCTCGAGGAGCTTTTCGCCGCGACGTCCCCGTCCGAAAACCTGAGCTTGCCCTGGCTGCAGAACCTGCCCATGACCCAGCGGCGCCACGCGGTGGTCGTGTTGATCGGGCCGTCTTTTCAAAGCCTGAACACCCTGCAGGCCTTTCAGCAAAGCGTGCACGCCGTCGTCAGCCCCAGCGAGATCGACAGCCTCGGCGCGATCGTGCAAAAGACCGCGGCGGAAAACGACCTGTTCCTCACCAACTTCCGCGAGGTCCAACTGCGCGTGGCGCGCGGCGAGAAGTAAGATTCATGGCGGATTTTCGGGGCGGCGCATTGCGCGGATTCATGGCGCACGCTTCGTTGAGTCAGGTTCTCCCTCACCCCGGCCCTCTCCCGCTGGGCTTATCATTGCGCACATCTTTTTCATTCATATTGTTACTTTGTGCTTGTACTCCAACAGGTTATGTATTCTATGGCGGGATGCTTAACGCCACTGCATCCTCGTTTTGTTCGCCACCAACTCAACCGGCCGACTGGGCCATCGCCGAATTCGGCCACGCCGAACTCGGCGACGATCGCCGGACCGATCGCCTGCTCATGATCGCCACCGCCTTCGCGCAGCAACCCACCGCCTCCATCCCGCAAGCCTGCGGGCCGGGCCCCGCCACCCAAGGCGCCTATCGCTTCTTCGAGAACGAGGACACCGATCCCGAAGCCATTCGGGACGCGCATCACCAAGCCACGCTGGAGCGAGTGTGCCACCACCCCGTCGTGCTGACGCTCCAGGACACTTCCACGCTCAACTACTCCACTCATCCCCAGACCAAAGGACTCGGCCCCATCGGCACGCGCCGGCAGAACATTATCGGCCTGCTCCTGCACTCCACGCTGGCCGTCACCCCCAGTGGCCTGCCGCTGGGAATGCTGCACACCGCCGTGCGCGCTCGCGATCCCAAGGCCGTCGGCGCTGCCCAACAGCGCCACGCCAAACCCACCGCCGAAAAGGAGAGTCAGAAATGGCTCGACAGCTTGAGCGCCTGCCAGCAGTGGGCACCCCACTGCCCGCACACGACCCTCGTCAATGTGGCCGATCGCGAAGGCGACCTCTACGACCTCTTCGCCCAAGCCCTCGCCCCCACCGAGGACCCCCGGGTCCATCTGCTGGTGCGCGCCAAACACAACCGGCGACTGGCCGGAGAGGACCGCCGCCTCTGGGACACCGTGGGCCGGCAACGCGCGGCTGGACAGTTGCAGGTGCGGGTGGGCCGGCGCGGCGAACAACCCGCGCGCCTGGCCACGCTGGCGATTCGTTTTCGCCAAGTCACGCTGGCGGCGCCCACGCGCCAAGCCGGTCAGCCGCCGCTGACCTTGTGGGCCATCGAAGCGCGGGAACGGCGCGCGCCCCAAGGAGCCACGCCGATCCTCTGGCGGCTGTTGACCACGCTGCCGGTGACCTGCCTGGCGGAAGCGTGCGAGAAAGTCGGCTGGTACGCGCAGCGCTGGCAGATCGAAGTGATCCACAAAGTGCTCAAGAGCGGCTGCCAAACCGAGCAGCGGCAATTGGAGACGGCCGAACGTTTGGAGCGGGCGCTGGCGGTGGACCAAGTGGTGGCGTGGCGGTTGTTGGCGTTGTGCAAAGCCGCGCGGGAGCAGTCCGACGCGGCGGTCAGCGCCTGGCTGGACCAGGCGGAATGGGAAGCGTTGTGGTGTCACGTCCAGCAACGGACCACCCCGCCCAAGACCCCGCCGAGCGTGCGCCAGGCGGTGCGGTGGATCGCGCAACTGGGCGGGTTCATGGCGCGCAAAGGCGACGGCGAGCCCGGTCCGATGACGCTCTGGCGGGGCCTGCATCGGCTCAACGATCTGACGGCGATGTGGCGACTGTGTCACGCCAAGACGCGAAGAGAAAAATGTGCGCAATGATAAGCCCGCTGGGAGAGGGAGAACGGCATTCAGTCTCTCGATTAACCGGGGCGCCTCGGCTTTCCCAGGAGCCGACGAAGCTGCTCCCTCTCCCAGCGGGAGAGGCTTGGGGTGAGGGAGAACGTCATGAACAGGACCTGCGGGTTCTTCACCAAAAGCGTCGATCCCCGAAACCCGTGAAGCACCACATTTTTGCGTGGAATAATTTCCGACGCGACCTACCATTTCCCGCGACCCATGAACCGGTTCGACCAGATGATGGCAGAGCACGGCCTCACGTTGCGGCGCGCGCGGCTGGAGACACTCCAGCTCAACGTCGGCCGAAAGTGTAATCAGGCCTGCCGGCATTGCCACGTCGATGCCGCCCCGTGGCGCACCGAGATGATCGACGCAGCCACGGCGCAGCGGATCGGCGAGTGGATTCTTCAGCATCGGCCAGCGGTCGTCGATATCACCGGCGGCGCGCCTGAGTTGAGCGACTTCTTCCGCTACTTCGTCGAGACAGCCCGCTCCGCCGACGTGCGCGTGATCGACCGGAACAACCTCACGATCATCGAAGAGCCTGACTACGCCTGGTTGCCGGAGTATCTGGCCGCGCACGAAGTCGAGGTGATCGCCTCCCTGCCCTGCTACTCGAAGGAGAACGTCAACCAGCAGCGCGGCAACGGCGTGTTTGAAAAAAGCATCACGGCGCTCCGCAAGCTCAACGCGGTCGGCTACGGGACGCGTCTGCCGCTGCATCTGGTCTATAATCCGCTCGGGCCGAAATTGCCTGGGCCGCAAGCCGAACTGGAAGCTGACTACAAAGAGGTCTTGCTGCGCGAGTTCGGGATTGTCTTCCACCAGCTTTTCACGCTGACGAACCAACCCATCGCTCGTTTCGCCGAAGACCTGCGCCGCCACTGCAAGTGGGACGACTATCTCGAACTGCTGGCGAACAGTTTCAATCCGGCGACCGTCGCGGGCCTGATGTGCCGCTCGACGCTTAGCGTCGGCTACCGCGGCGAGATTTACGACTGCGACTTCAATCAGATGCTCGCGCTGCAGATGCGCAATGGCCGGCCGCTCTATCTCTGGGACATCAAACCGGCGGACTTGGAGAGCTGGGAGATCACGACCGGCTTCCATTGCCTGGCGTGCACGGCCGGCTGTGGCAGCAGTTGCACCGGCGCGCTGGCGGGTTGACGACCCTTGCGTCCTTGGGGAATTCCGGCGTGACCCATGGAGAGAGTTCGAGAGTCAGCGCGGAAAGGAAACGCAAACCATCGGCGGCCTGATTAGTGTCCATTCGTACTACTATCCATGAGAGTTTTTGCACGCTGCGCAAACTTCTCGTCCGAGGTTCGGGAGGGCAGAAACATGGAGGCAGAAAGATATTCTCTCACTCTTCATTCTTCTGCCTCCATTTTTCTGCCTCTGTGTGTGGCCGGTCCCGCCAGTCCCAGCTCGCTTGGCGTTCTGCGGAGCATGTCCTTTGGGTGCGGCGGAGCTGCGCTAGGTCCATTCGTGGTTTTCCGCTGAATAGTTGCGGCTAAGAAGCCCGTGTTCTCAACTCCTGGGCCAATGCACTTCGACTTGAACCCCAACCGTCGAAATGCACTCCCAAATACTCTGGTTAGGACCGTGTACACGTAAATGTGGTTCCAACAACTCTTGTTAGGACTCCGTACACGTGAATCCGGTGCAGAACGTTCTCGTTTGCAGTGCATCCACGTAAATCTGGTGCAAACGATTCTCATCTGCACTGCATCCACGTAAATCTGGTGCAAACGATTCTTATCTGCACTACATTCACGCAAATCTGGTGCAGATGATTCGCAAATGCAGAGCATTCACGTGAATCTGGTCCAAATTACTCTCGTTTGGACCCCATTCACGCGAGAAATACGACGCTAACTGGCTTCGTGCAAGCGAGTTAGCCTGATTCAGGCAGTTCAAGCCGCAAAATACGCCAGACGCGCTGGCTGCTGCCGCTGCCCAGCCGTCGCGCGCCTCATTCCGATCTGCCATCTCAAATCTGCGATCTGAAACCCAGCGCCGCGTGGCACCTTTCGGCTCTCAGCCCCCCCGGCCCTCACGGCGACAGAATCATTGAGGACAGAATCATTCCTGATGCTTCCATTGTCCTCCGGCTTGCTGGCTCCGGTTTCATCTTCCAGCTCCGCTCTCCTCACGCGCCCGCCCCCGTTGCAGCCCACAGCCCGCTGCGCTCCCACGGACTCCGCTCCCGCCACATCTGCCATCTGCAATCTCCAATCTGAAATCCAGCGCCGCGTGGCGCCTTCCGGCTCTCTGCCCACCGGCCTCAAAGCGCGACGTGCAAAGTGCAAAGTGCGAATCCCTCCGTCTCCCGCCGTCAAAGAACAGCGAAGCTGAGAAGCCGTTTCATTCGGTCAGCGGGTGGATTGTCTCAATGGCGTCGTCCCACGGCCGGTCCGGGGTCAGGTGGCATCAGGATAATCCCAGGGCACCGTTGGTGTGCCCCGCTGCGAACTGCATCACAGTCGGCAAGTGGCTGGCGGTGAGTTAGTAGCGACCGCTTGGACAAATCGCTCCAACAGACCAGGATCGATTAAGGGAACCTGAGCGTGAATCACCGACTGTTCTCCTTCGAGCTTGGCTGCCAAGTGGCCCTTGCCGAGAAGGCGCTCCGCGCCTTTCTCGCCGAGAGCAATCTCGGACGTTCCTTCGCCGTCCACACGGAGCACGAGCCGGTTGCCCAAGTTGGCGCGAAGCTGCATCGGCATCACGTTCGCGTCCGGGCGCTGCGCGGCGAAGACCAAGGAGATCCCGGCCGCCCGCGCCTTCACCCCCAAGCGGCCCACGACGTCGGACACAGCGTCGGCGTAATTCGCGGTCAGCATCCATTCGGCAAACTCGTCGTGGATGACCCACAGGAACGGCAGACGTTCGGTCGGGTTCGATTTCTTGTTGAGGTCGAAAATGTTCGCGACGCGGTTTTCCCGCAGCACCGTGTAGCGACGGTTCATTTCGCCGACGAGTTCGTTCATCGTGAAGATGGCAGCGTCCTGCTCGGAAATGATGCCGCCTTGCAGATGCGGCAAGCCCTCGAATGCGAAGTAGTCCACGCCGAGTTTCGGATCGATGAGGACAATCCGCGCCTGCTCAGGCCCGTTCGTGCAAGCGATGCCCAGGATGATATTCTGCATCAGCACCGACTTGCCGCTGCCGGTCGAACCGGCAATCAGCGTGTGCGGCGCGTTCGTCTTAGGCGACAGAAATAGCAGGCTACTGTCTTCCTCTTTCACGGCAATCAGCAACTCGTGGTTGCCGCTCGAACAATCCGGGCTCCAGCGTTTCCAGACTTCGGGAAGGTGCAAAACGCGGCGGTTCGGGCGTGCGATGGCGACGGCCACAACGCCCGGCTCGGCGCGCACTGAAATCACGTTCAGCTTGTGCGTGGTGAGGAACTCCGACCGGCGCCGCAAGACTTGCTCGACGGTGAGGTTCGCGCTGCCTTGGAATTTCAGGAGCGCCGCGTTCGGCGTGAGCGCCTTCGTCAGTAGTTTTGATTGAAGCTGGAACTGTTGCAGCGCGCCTTTGCACAGGCTCTCGACTTGCCGCAGCCATTCCTCGTCGTCCGCGGTGTCTTGCGAGCCGCCTTGATAACCGGCGATGAGTTGACCGACCTGCGGGCACGGCCATGCGCCTGCGGGCGTGACTTGTGGCGCGGGTGTCGATGCTGGCGCATGAGGAGCGGGCGACGGAGTTGTTGTAGACATTCCTGATGGAGTTGGGGTGGTCGGCTGCGCGCCTTTACCGCCGCCCGCGCCGGATGCATTGCCGCCGGTGCCCGGTTCCTCGTCCGCTTTGCGCCGGTGAACAATCTGGATGCGGTCTGACGGTTTGCGGTAGGTCTGCTCTTTCCAGATGTCTTCGCCCGCGTTGGCTTTTCGGATGGGCGTCGGGTTCACGTCCTTGGCGTAGCTCAAGACCAAGTCGCGCAGCCGCGCCCGCGAGAACACTTCCTGATACGAGTGCTCGGTCTCGGCAACAGCAGCGAAGTCCGAACACTCGGTCGAGTCGGATGGGCCGGACACAAAAATGTGTGAGTAGCCGCGCATGTGGATGCTGCACTCGCCTTCGCGCACGGCCCTGCGCCACGCGGCCAGATCAATCGGCGAGTTCGCCGGGAACTGAATCCCGTTCAGCATCAAATCGGAGAAGCGCGAGAGCCAGAGGTCGCGGTCAAGGCGCTTCGGATCGCCGAAGATGGCATCGTTGATACGGCGAACCGTGTCGCGGAGTTGTTTTTGCGACTCCTTGCGCTTTGCGGCGAGGTTGGCGGCGTCGATGTATTTCGACTCGGCAATGATGACGGCGAGCTGGAGTTTTCCGTCCTGCGTCTGCTCCGGCGAGAGTGCGAGGATGTCTGCAATCTGTTCTTCCCGCTGGCCGAGCCATTCGGCGTAGTCGTCGAGGAAGTACCAGCCGAAGCGCCGGCTCGTGCCAAGCTCGTGGCGAATCATGTAGCGGCTGAGGACAACGCCCATGAGTTCGCTGGCGTTGCGACCGCGTTTGGCTGCACGCAGGACAATGTCGCCGGAAATCTCGTTCGCATCGTTGATAAACTTCTCGGTGAGTTCGCGGCACTCGGCGTCAGTCAACTCAAGGTTCAAGTCTTTGACGCGCCCGAAGACCATCGACCGGAGCAAGCTCAAAGGCGCCGTCGAAGAAATCAGGACGTTGCGCCCCTGCGTCGCGCCCTGCTTATACCGGATGACTTTGACGTTCTGGTTCAGCAATTGGCGGCGGTCGAGCAACTCATCGAAGTTCACGACCCAGTTCCCAAGATAGTGAATCTCTTTGAAAATGCTGCCCGTCAGCGGGTCGTTGAAATCCAGTTGCCGAGCTGGAAGCAAACGCTTGTTCTCGACTCCATCCCAGTCGCCTTTGATGAACGTTGTCAGGGCGGTGATGAACGACCAGCCTTCCTGGCTCTGGACGGGGCAGCACAGATACACGACCGATTTCATGTCGTCGGTTGCCGCTGGACGGCGCCGTGACCAGCGAGCAGGAATGAACGAAGCCGAATCCACCGGGGCGCACTTCTCAGGATACCACTCCAACCGCGCATGACGGGCGATGACATCCTGTAGGAAAACGATGTCGTGGGGAGGCCCGTCCTTGGGGTCGGGAATGGGCGCCTGGTCGGCCATGATCGATATGCGCAGGCGGGCCATGAAGTCCTTGGCAGCCTCACTGGAAACGAAAGAGTCGGCGTCAGCGTCGGATGATTCGATGATTTTCTCGTAAAGCTCCCGCAGCTTTTGCCCATCACGATGGCGGAGGTAGATTTGGCAGCGCATGTCCTCTTCGTCCTCGTGCAATTCGTTCATCTTGTCCACGAGCGCGTAGGGCAGCCGCGCTGAATCGCAGTTGTAGAGGACGACGGACAGGTTCGTCCGCTCATGCGGGTAGAGCGCCAGAAACCGCTTCGTCAAATCAACCAAGAGCGACGATGTTTCGGACGGACTTTCATTCGTGTCGTCGAAGCCGTCGTTGCTGATGACCGGAGCTTCGTGGAGGCTGTAGTCGAGATGGCGATCGGTCAACGAAAGCAGTTCAGGCTTCGTGGCGTGCCAGCCCAACACAATTTCCGGGTAGTAGGGGTGCGACAACTCCGCTTCGAGTTCTTTGAAGAAGAGCAGCGGGTCGCCAAAGAAAATTTCGTCAGCGGTCAATAAGTGCCGCACCAACGACGCCACTTGAAGCGCCTTATTCGCCATCGCGGCCAGCCGGAGTGGGTGCCAGGGGGCAACAATGGCGGTGACTCTGCCGCCGTCCACGGCCACCGTCCCGGCTTGCAGCAGGGGCCGGAGAAGATTCTCGCGGTTGCGGTCGCCCTTGGCGTCTTTGCAGATGGCGTGGAGCAACGCGCCGTAGTCCTCGGATTGCTTCACCAACATGTCAGACGCCAGCCCTTCCTCGACGAAGCCCGCAATCGCGGCGCGGTAGCTCTGCTGGAAGGCTTGGAACAGACCCAGCAGCTTCGATGCGACTTGCTCGGAAATGAGTCCCTGCTCCTTTGCCTTCGACAGGTTCGCGGGCCAAACCAGAGAGATGTCATGCTCTTTCTTGTAAATGGAGACGAACGAACCCCGGTCTTGACCGTGCGCCGGATAAAGCGTGCGGACGTTGCGGAGGTCGAGCGATTGGTAACGCCCCTTGCCACTCACCGGTTCCCTGGTCACACGGCAGTACATGAACGGATGCTCGGCCAAGCGCAACCAGTCGGCGGAAAACTCACTGGCGACGGCGTTCGGGTCGTACGTCCAGACGAGTTGTTTGAAATAAGTCTCCGTCGTGCCGGTCGAAAGCTCGACTTCCAGCTCCAACAGGAATTTCAGTTGGAGCGCCGGCCTGGCCACAGAACGGTTCACGTAGGGCCTCGTTGCCTTGCGCCACTGATCGCTCAAAGCCTCGAAGCTCATCAGGTCGCCGGTGTCCCAGGACACGCGATTGCCGAAAAGAGCTTTCAGTCCACGGTAGCGGCGGGCGAAGAACAAACCCACATCCTCGTTGAGTTCCTTGAGGTCTTTCTTCGTGCGGCGGTCACAGGTGATTTTCAATCGTCGCTTGGACGACGGCGTATCGTCGTGGTCGAACAATCGCTCCAAGCAGAGGGCGCTGCCCAGAAGAAAGTCCTCTGCTTCGATAGGCGTTCCGAAGATGAACCTTTCCCACTTCGACTTGAGTGATGGCTGCTCCTTGAGTTCGTTACGGTGCCGCCGGTAAAACTCTTCGTCTTCGTCCTGCGCTTCGCTCCGGTTGCTGTCGCGCAATCTGGCGAGATAGTCGCGTTCGTCGGCCGTGAGCAGGTCGGCCTCGCGCTCGTCGTAAAATTCGAGCGTGGCCTTGCCGAGGTTGAACTTCTCCTTTCTCAGCCCATCGAACAGCGGTTTCACCAGCTCCCATTCACAGACCGCGAGGTCAGCCGCCTCTTTGTTCCAGCCGCTGTTGGCGCGGATGAAGATGTTGATCGTCGGATGAATTGTGTCGGGGATGGCGTCCTTGACCTTCTCGAACGCGGCGACCAAATCGTCTTCCAACAGCAGCGCCTGAGCCGGCGTTTGCTTGACGAGATAGCAGCCGCGCTTCCGGATGGCTTGAGCGTAGAGCGCTTTCCACTTCGAGAGGTGGGCAGCCGTCTTGTCATTCAGATTGCAGAAGAACGCGGTGTCTTTCGGGACGTGCAGCGCGGGAAACGCGACGCCAAGCGCGAATAGAATCGGCTGTCCATCTTCAATCGCCCTCCGAGTTTGCAAGACGTACTCGGCGAAGCGGTCGAGTGCGAACGACCGGACTTCGAGCAAACCTTCGAGCGCCTTCACCCACCAGTGTTGGTGCTGGTCGGTAATCGGCAGACCCTCGGCAGCCAGCGTCACCCAAAGTTCGGGATGCGTTTGGAGTTGGGCTGCCCCGATGGGCACCAACTCCTTGAGCGACTGCTCTTCGTCATCGCCGGTGTTGGCCACAAGCAGCGCCGACTTGTTGCAAGCCGCGTTGCGGAAGTAGGTCGTGCGTTCGTTGCTGAGAACTTCCGCGGGAAGTCCGTAGCCTCCAACAAAGTGGACGGGTAGTTTGATTTCGACCAGCTTCGACAGCATCGCGTCCGCCAGAATCGTCTTGGCGACCGCGGCCGTCTGGTCGGCTGTCAGGCAGTCGAGCA
>ORMF011506794.1_pt1 | contig 11388 bp, 10 predicted proteins | sample 1779871 | NCBI WGS metagenome assembly ORMF01 (sample SAMEA104232316, study PRJEB22302) | groundwater metagenome | biome: forest; feature: aquifer; material: groundwater | place: USA | collected 2011-08-07 | depth 5.4 m
CGGTGATCGAGGAATGCGTCTTCGACCGCGGGCAGGCATCGCACAAGATCAACCTCTTCGACATGGCGATGAAATACGCCGACGTGATCCCGCTCACTGAAGCGATCGAGTATATCCGCGGCCTGCCGGATAATCTCTACGCGCCAGCACTGTGAATAGACGGAGATCAAAATATGCAAAAATCAGAAAGCAATCCCGAATTACACGCCGCGATCATGAAAGTGGTGGAAAACCAGCTCCGCAGCAATGATCCGCCGCAAACGCAGCAGACCTTCAAGCGCCTCGTTGACGCCGGTCACACTGAAGAGGAGACAAAGCGATTGATCGCATGTGTCGTCTCGGCCGAGATTTTTGACGTGCTGAAAAAGCAGGAGCCTTTTGATCTCAACCGCTTTGTGAAGGCCCTCGACAGACTTCCCGCGATGCCTTGGGAAGAAGAGGAGGAGAATTAAGTTTGACGGTGAACAAAAAAGCTGCGTTGCAAAAGCGGCGCAGCAACCAAAGACGGTCAGGCAGTCACAACTCGGACGAATGAGGTATATTTTCCCCAAGAAATCACGCTAGAGATCCCCCGGGAATGACTACCGAGAGGGGAGGGGCCGCTTTGCGATGGCAAGAATGGGAAGAGTCGGTTTCGTCTTTGAATGTCGGGACTGCAAGGAAAAAATCAGGCTGACGCTTTATTTTGGGTTGAAGAAGATTTGGAATAACTCCACTAGCGTCACCTTGCAAAAGTTATATTCGCACCAGAAGCACAGGGTGAGCGTTCGGTATCTCTTTGAACCCGACTGGTAACTGAAAGGGCCCAAAAAACGCGATCCGTTCACGGCTACTGGCTATGTGGACGAATCCGACCCAGCGAGCGATTCAACGGGAAAGGCCATACCAGGCATTTCGCTCAATTCGGCCGCGACTCTGAAATCGCGTAGCCCTCAAAACCACAATGGTCCGATTTCCTACCCCAATTGCAGTAAACTGTCACTGGAAATCCCGTTACTTGTTTGACGACAGGCCCGTGAGCTTAGACAAAATGTCCTCGTGGTTCATCAAGTACTCGTAATGAGCCTTGATGTCCACGATGGTGTCGTCGTCCCACTGGAGAGCTTCATCCGGATACTTCTTATTGGCCAATTCCAGCGTCGTTGAGATCGAGAGGCATCTTTTTAGGCCAGCAACAACTTCGTAGTCGTATGCGACCTCACATTGAGTCCTTGCTTTGAGCATTTCTGAGAATTCCGCCGCGCTATCCAAATAGGCATCCAGTAGTTCCTTTACTCCCTTTTTCTTAAGGTTGCCGGTCTTTTTGGGCTTTGCCATCGAAGCTCTCCCTTTTAATAGCCTTGAGAATACCACCTCAAGATTGCGCCGATCTTACGCGATAAAGCGGTGGCAGGGCAAATAGGGACCAGTCAAGCGACGCATCTACGCCGAATAGTCAGAGTTAATCAGCGGCAGGGAAAACTTGAGTTCACCGCCGGCTTAGCCTAATTTGACTCCGTCGTTCGGGCACGAGCCCTTACGGAGCCGAAGGGTTACGGTCCAAGAAAATATGATCACTAGCCACGCCGATGTCGTCGGCAGCCTGCTTCGCCCTGCGGAATTGCTTGCGGCTCAAAAACAACTCGCCGCTGGGACCATCACCGCGGTTGAATTCAAAGAGATAGAAGATCGCGCGGTGGACGAAGCGATCACCCTCCAAGAATCCGTTGGCTTGGAGGTCGTGACCGACGGCGAGATGCGCCGACTATCGTTTCAGAGCCAGATGACTGCGGCAGTGAGCGGTTTTGGGGAGTTCGACCTTGACGCATTTCTTTGGGGCGATTGGTACGACGAAAATGGAGTTCACAGAAAACGACGGCCACGTAAACTTGGCGCAATCAGCAAGCTCGTGTGCCGGCGCTATCTATCTGTCGATGAATTCGCGTACCTGAAAAGCAGAACCAAACGTATCCCCAAGATTACTTTGCCTAGCCCCGGACTGTGGGCCAACTTTTGGTCAGCAAGATATTCCAAGGCTGCTTACCCGACGCTGGAAAGCTTTCTCGCTGACATCGTTCAGATCCTGCGCGAAGAAGTTGCCGAGCTTGCGCGCCTGGGAGCGATTTATATTCAAATCGACGCGCCTCATTATGGTCTCCTGCCGGATTCGAAAACCCGCGGATTTTATGAAAGGCAGGGCTGGAGTTTGGACCGTTGGCTAGATAGAGGGATCGAGCTTGATAACGCCGTCATGGCTCAATTTCCCGGCGTGACCTTCGGCTTTCACGTCTGACGCGGCAACCAGGGCGGCCGGTGGCTCGCCAAGGGGGGGTACGAAGCGATCAGCCGCAGATTATTCAATAGGCTCAAGGTTCAACGGCTACTGTTGGAATACGACGACGAGCGTTCTGGCTCCTTCGAGTCGCTCAAGCATATCCCCGATGACAAGTTCGTGGTTTTGGGTCTGGTCTCAACCAAAAAGACGCGATTGAAGAGCGCGGAGGATTTAAGGCGGCGGATCACCAAGGCAAGCCGCTTTATCGCCCATGAACGACTCGGCCTCAGCCCGCAGTGCGGGTTCGCTTCATCCGTCATCGGCAACAAAATTTCGCCCGAAATCCAGAAACGGAAACTTGAGCTTGTTGTCAAGACGGCCCAGGCTATCTGGGGGTGAAGAATGCGTCAGCCCGCCTGCGTCAGCGCCCGCAGGATCAACATCACGCCGACAATGAACAACAGCAACAATAGCCAGCGGCTAAAGGTTTCCTTGTTGATACGATCCTGGATTTTGAGTCCGGCGTAAAAGCCGACCAGGGTAAACAGCGTCACCCCCAAAGACAGCGCCAGCGTCGACCGGTTAAAAAGATTCCAGGTGGAGACGGCGGCCAACTGGCTCAGTTTGGTCACGATGAACATGGTAGAGATGGACTTGATGAACTCCCGTTTTTCGAGTTTCAGGCTGTAGAGATAGATCGCCAGGGCCGGACCCGCGGCGTTCGTTAACCCGTTGATAAACCCGCTGATGAACCCGGCGGGCGGGTTTAATATTTTTTCCAGGCGCGGCGAGATCGTAAACTCAAAACGAAGCCAATTGGAAACCACGAACACGAATACCATGATTCCAAGGCCTAGATTGAGCGCCCATAGCGGCAGCGTCACGAGCACTTTGGTTCCCAAGAAGACGCCCGCGATCGTCAGCGCAAAAAACCAGCCGAAGCGCCGCAGCGCGGCGGCGGGAAACCCGTCGCGAAAAACCTGCGCTACGTCCATGATGATGTTGGGGATGATGAGAATCGTAATCGCGACGCGGATATCCAACAGAAGCGCCACCATAGGTGTCGCGATCAGCGGAAAGCCCATACCCGACGTTCCCTTGACAAACGCGGCGAACAAGAGCGCAACGCCCACCAAGACCGTGGTTAGATCGAAAGTCATGTTACGTGGGCCCTGGGGTCTGGTTTTGTCGCGGCATTGAAAAGGAAATACCTAGCTGCCATAAGAGTCTTTGGTAAGATGGGTCAATCGCAGATTAGCTAACGCCATGCGCTTTATTAGCCGCACGCCGGTAAGGACATTCATTCTCTATCCAATCATCGCGGCGCTTTGGGAATTCATGATCAACGGCCGCGTGTTGGAGATCTATCCATTTTATGTGCCGTTAATGCTCTGGGGCTATCTCCAGTACCACCTCTGCGGGCGCTATCGACGTCTTCTCGGCGGCGGTGGCCCAGGCTTGGAAATGCCGCCGGAGCGTTTGGTTGCCACCGGTCCCTACGCCTACTCGCGCAATCCCATGTACCTCGGACACATTATTTTTCTGCTCGGCCTGACGCTGACGCTAAAATCCTGGCTCGCCGCTCTGATCACTGCCGGAGTCGCGGTCTGGTTTCACCGGCGCGTTCTGGGTGATGAAAAGGAGCTAGCTCAAACGCTAGGCCAGCCCTATGTTGAGTACACCCAATCCGTGAAGCGTTGGATTCCAGGGATCTTCTGATCCCTGGCGTTTCGAGTTCCGAGTTTCGGGTTTCGCGTTAACTCGGAACCCTGGACCCGAAACCCCCAGAACCGAAGCCCGTCAGGGCTTCTGCCGCTGCTTGTTCTGTTTTTCCCCAGTCGCAAAATACTCGCCTTTGACAGCGAGCTCCGCCTCCTCTTCGTCTTCCTTCGTCCAGGCGCCGAGACTGTAGCCGTACCACGGCATGCGCGGTTTGAGCGGCGGTAGTTCCAATTCTTCCCAAATCTGTTTCGATCTCTCCATGAACTCTTTGCGCGGCAACGACACCGGCGTATAAGGCCAGGGACGCACGGCGTTGATCAGTAGCGCGCCGATGGAGGCCATGCGCACCTCCTCACTTTCCCGTCCAGGAGGGTGCGACGAGGGGTCCAAGCCGGGAGATTCTCCCTTGGCAATCACGATGTCCTCCTCCGGCCGGACGTTGAAGCAGATCGCCCAATTCACCATCGCCGGGTCATGGATATCGATGTCTTCGTCAACCGCGACGCAAATTTTGGCGTAAGCGCCGGTGAAAGCGGCCGAAGCGTTCAGGGCGCGCCAGGCGTCGGCCTTGGTGGCATTGCGCATTTTTATCACGCAGTAGGCCTGGCCGCTGCCGCTCACCTCGTCATGGAGGGCGACGTCCAGGACCGCGGCGTTGCCGCTATCGTGGCGCAAGAATTTATAGATGATCTTCTCGGTTCCGGTGTGCTTGATCTTGCTCGATTCGCTCGGCGGAAACTGGCTCATGAGCGCGGTGTAGATGGCGTCGCGCCGGTGCGTTATACAGGAAACTTCCAGGAACGGCGAAACCGTGCGGTGTCCCATATAGCCCAGGTATTCGCCGAATGGCCCTTCGGGTTCGATAACGTCGGTGGGGATCGTTCCTTCGACGATGATTTCCGCCGTCGCAGGCACGAGCAAATCAACGGTCTTGGCCGCCCCCACCCCCACCGGCTCCCCGGCGAGTCCGCCCGCCAGCCGGTATTCGTCGAAATCATACGGAATCTTCGCCGTAGCCGCGTAGGCGATGCTGGGGATGACACCGATGGCGATCGCCGCTTCCAACCGTTTGCCCTGGGCCTTGCATGTCCGCCAGTGCTGGCCCATGTGCTGCGATGTGAATAATCGCCGCGTGCGGTCCGGCGCTTTGATTTGGCTGCGATAGTTACCGATGTTGTAAATGCCGGTCTCGGCGTCCTTGGTGATCCAGTTGGCCGAGGTGAGATAGGGTGCGTTGTCGAAGCCAGGGGTCGAGATCGGCACGGGAATCATATCGAGCCCATGGCCGTTGAGCAGATCCTTGCCCTGCCAGACGACTTCCTGGACCGGCCCGGCAGCGACTTTCACCGGATCGAGGGGATTTAACTGGGCCCGCGCCCAGCGCTCATGAATCTCTCCCGGCTCACACATCAGTCCGATGGCGTAGATTTCCGTGGTCGCCGCCAATGTCCCCACGGTGACCGGCATCGAATAACGTTTTCCTTTGGTGTCGACGACGTTTTCAAACAGGAAAGCTTTTCGCTGTTCCTCGTCCAGGCCGCGAAACTGCCAGCGCACTAGCGGCATGAGCTCGGTGTCTTTGTTGATCTCGCGCTTGACGCGCACGAGCTTCCCTCGCTCTTCAAGCGCTTTGACGTGCGCGCGGAAATCCCGGTAGTAATTTCGGCTCTCCGTCATTGCGATCTCCATTGAAAAAAGGCTTGTGCCATCTATCATCCGTGACCCAAGTCTTGTCAAGCGATGTTGCAGCCAAAATGCGCAGGCCCCATCGATACTTGACGGCGAACCTCGCCCTAGCTGCGGGTGCGCGGGTTTGCAATTCTTAAGGCCACGTCGGGCATCGCCGGCAATCCGCGACCGGCTGCAGCCCAGGAAAATTACTTGTGCAAAATCGCGAGGCTTTGTAAACTAAGAGGAGTGAAGGCCGCTATCGGCGGGCCGGCCGGTATCATGAAGAGTCAAAACCAACCAGCATGTCCGTCTTTGCTTCGGCAGAACCGCCGGTAACAATGCAACGCCGGTTTTCATTCATCAGTCCCGAGAAACCACTGGCTTGGCTGGTGATCGGTTCGCTTTTGGTTTTAGACTTGCTCGCTGATGTTTTGGGTTCTGTCGATATATCTGTACCTGCGTATTTAGTGGCTACCCTGTTCTTAATTGTCGCCGTTCCCGGCGCCCGGCTCAAGATCGCGGCTGCGGCAATTGGCACTGTCATCGCCGCAATTCACTACTTTTCTAATTCGGCCTCCGCCGGCACCCCTGCGTGGCAGGCCGTCCTCAACCATGTTTCCATCGTGGTGCTGATATGGTTCGTCCTAGCGGTTTGTTTGCGCGACAAACGGTCCGAAAATGCCCTGTCAGAAAGTGAAAGGCGTCTGCGCGCCATCATAGAGGCATCCTCAGTGATTCTGTGGACCATGAACGCGCAGGGGGAGGCAGTGGAGGATTCCCGGTCGTGGCGAGTTTTCACCGGCCAAAGCTTCGAAGAATGGAAAGGCTTGGGTTGGCTGAGCGCCTATCATCCTGATGACCGAAGACGCATTCAGACCGACTGGCAAAGAGCGCTTGCGGGCAGAACTCGCTTCGAATCTCAGTATCGCTTGCGCCGCCACGACGGGCAATGGCGTTGGACCCAAGTCCGCGCCACGCCGCTGTTGGATTCCGACGGCTCAGCGCGCGCTTGGGTCGGCATGAATACCGATATCACCGAGCGCAAACAAGCCGAGGCTGACGCGCTATTTTTGCTTGACCTGAGCGAGTGTGCCAGCCTTGCCGCGGATCCGGATGAACTCATGTGGGCGGCGGCGGTGGCCGCCGGCGAGCATTTGCAAGCGGTGCGCTGTGGATTCCTCGATATTGATCTCGCAAATGATCGATTTACCGTTCACCGCGACTACCATCCGCACGCGCCGTCGGTGGTAGGCAGTTATCCGCTCAGCGCTTTCGGCCCGACAATTGTCAGCTTGGGAGAGTCCGGCCGCGTCAGCATCGTGCGTGACACCACCGAGGATGAGCGTACAGCGCAATACACCGATGCCTATCAGCAAATGGGGGTGCGTTCCTTCGTGGCGATTCCACTGCTCCGTGAAGGCCGGATGGTTTCGTCACTGGTTGTCGCAGCCCAGGAAGCGCGCAGTTGGAGCGAAGGCGAGGTTGCGCTGGCCAAAGCCGTCGCCGAGCGCACCTGGCTCGCCGTGGAAAAGCTCCGCCTCGACGCTGCCTTGCGCCGAAGCGAGGAAGCGCTGCGCGAGGCGGACAAGCGCAAAGATGAATTCCTGGCGACGCTGGCTCACGAATTGCGTAACCCGCTGGCGCTGATGCGCAACGTGGTCAATTTAATCCAAATACCCGGATCCTCCGAGGGCGAGCTCCGCTGGGGCCGGGATATTCTCGATCGGCAGGTCAATTACTTGACTCGGCTCACCGATGATTTATTCGACGTAAGCCGCATCACTCGGCAGAAGCTAGAGTTGCAAAAAGAGCGCGTGGATTTGAGGGATATCGTCAACGCCGCAGTGGAATCGAGCCGCCCGGCCATCGATGAGCGCGAGCACGAGCTTGCTGTCACGCTGCCCCGGCAGGCGATTTACATCGAAGCCGACCGTGTTCGTCTCACCCAAGTCCTTATGAATTTGCTTACCAACGCCGCTAAGTACACTCCCCAACCAGGTGAGATTCGGCTGAACGTCGAGCCGGCGGGCGGTCAGGTTCTCGTGCAGGTAAAGGACACCGGCGTCGGCCTTTCCGCGGAAAGTTTGGCCCATGTCTTCGATATGTTTTACCAAGTGGACCGCTCCTATACTCGGTCTGATGGGGGGCTCGGGCTCGGGCTTACGCTCGTGCGCCAACTGGTTGAGATGCACGATGGAACCATCGAGGCGCGTAGTGCTGGCATCGATCAGGGCAGTGAATTCGTCGTACGTTTGCCGATTCTTTCTGACCAGCACAGCACCAGGCCGTTTCCACTTCCGCATGATCGAGCGAAAATTCCCGCCGACGTGGTCCGCCGCATACTCGTGGCCGACGATTTCCCGGAATCCGCCAACACCCTTGCCAAGCTGCTGAGATCCGACGGTAACGAGGTGCAAATCGCCGAGGACGGTTTCGAAGCTCTCGACGCGGCGGCTAGGTTTCGCCCCCATGTGGTCGTGCTGGACATCGCGATGCCAAAGTTAAACGGCTACGACACCGCGAGGATCATACGGGAACAGCCCTGGGGCAAAGATATGATCTTGATTGCTATGACCGGTTGGGGTCAACAGCAGGACCGCCGACGCGCCAAAGAAAGCGGCTTTGACGCTCACTTAACCAAGCCGGTGAAGTACGAGGCTATTCTGGAAGCGCTCGATCATTTGGCATTCGATAAAACAGCCGAGATCAGTCGCGGCCACGAGCTTTAGGTGTCTCACCCACCGTCAAGGGCGGCAAAATTCTAATTCCGGGTTCGAACGCCCGACCGCCAGAGACGTTTAACGGCTGCTCAGCCCAACGTAAACCGTAAGCATTCCCATCGAGCCCGGATTCCGCAGTTTAAGTACAAACTATACGGAGCGAGGTGTGAGACTGGAGTAGCGAAGGCACCGATCTCCGCAGTATCGAAGTCGTTTTCGTGCTTGGCAATCTGTTGTCAGCGGATTACGGACGCCACTCAGAGCACCGCTGATCTCAACTCCCTTAGAGGCACAGGTCCATTGCCTTCGCTACGGAAGGCTCACACCTTGCTCCGTGCCTTAACTTTCAAAAGCGGAATCCAGGTTGAGCCAACTTCTAAGTTGGTTGGGCCACCGCCAGCCTGGTCCGTCTTGCGCCCCCGAGCTGTACCGACTTGTCGCGGCTGATATCCACCAGGACACTGGCGGCGGAGCTTGAAAATCGCTATAAAGAGTATCGAAAATTCATTCTAACGAAGTCGCTCCACGGAGGGTTTTACGGCAAATCTTGGCTTTGTAGGCCTTGGCGTCATGGGAAGCCGCATGGCAAAACGGCTGCTTGACGCCGGACATGACGTCACCGGATACAACCGCACTAAATCGAAAGCGCAGTGGCTGCTCGACGCCGGCATGAAGTGGGGCGAAACGCCGCGCGCGGTCGCCGAGGCGAGCGACCTGGTCTTCACCATGGTCACCAACACCGAAGCGCTGCGCGCCGTCGCGGAAGGCGCGGACGGAATCATAGCCGGACTTTCTACCGGCAAAATCTACGTCGACATGAGCACGGTTAGTCCGGCGGCGATTCGCGCGACGGCTAAACAAGTTTCAGCCAAGGGCGCCGAGATGCTCGACGCGCCGGTCTCTGGCAGCGTAATCACCCTCGAAGAAGGCAAGCTTTCATTCATGGTCGGCGGCAAGAGCGAAGTGTTTGAGAAAGTGCTGCCGATACTCCAAGCGATCGGCCCGAAGGCGACGCATGTTGGCGGCAACGGCCTGGCTGTATCGATGAAGATCGCCACGAATTTAAGTCTCGCCGTCCAGATGCTCGCGTTCAGCGAAGGCGTCTTGCTGGCAGAGAAAAGCGGCATCGCCCGCGAGACCGCCGTCGAAGTCTTGCTCAACAGCGTCATCGCCTCGCCGATGGTGAAATATCGCGGGCCGTTCGTTCTCAAGATGCCCGACGAAGCCTGGTTCGACGTCAACATGATGCAAAAAGATATGCTGCTGGCCTTGGAAATGGGCCGCCAACTCGATGTTCCGTTGCCGACCACGGCGATCACGAATCAAATGCTCACCGCGGCGCGCGGCGTGGGGTTGGCGGATAAGGATTTTGCGATATTATTCGAAGTGCTGGCGAGAATGGCGGGGAAGAAATAGTTTCGAGTCAAAGCCGAAGAACCGTTTCCTAACGCGAAACCCGAGACTCGAAACCCGAAACTGAGCGTCGACAACCGAGGCAGTTTATGGCTCCCACCACCAAAAAAACAGCGACGAAACCAGCCAAAGAATCAACCGGCGCTCACGATGAGCGCTGGCTGCACTTCTACCGCCAGATGCTCAAGATCCGGCTGTTCGAAGAAGAGGTCAATCAACTCTATCTCGGCGCCAAGATGCCGGGGCTGGCGCATCTCTACATCGGCCAGGAGGCGGTGGCCGTCGGCGTCTGTGAAGCGCTGCGGCAGGAAGATTACATCACGAGCACCCACCGCGGCCACGGCCACTGTCTTGCCAAAGGCGCGTCATTGGACAAGATGTTCGCCGAGCTGCTCGGCAAAGCGGCCGGCTACTGCCGCGGCAAGGGCGGCTCGATGCACATCGCCGATCAGGACACGGGAAACCTCGGCGCCAACGCGATCGTCGGCGGCAGCGCCGGCATCGCCACCGGCGCAGCGATATCGATCAAGATGCGGGGTACGAATCAAGTGGCGGTTTGCTTTTTTGGCGACGGCGCGCTCGGTCAAGGGCTGCTCTACGAGACCATGAACATGGCGTCGCTCTGGAAGCTGCCGGTGATCTACGTCTGCGAGAACAACCAGTACAACGAGTACACTCACTTCAGCGAGACCACCGCCGGCGAGGTGACATCGCGCGCCGCGGCTTTCGGAATTCACACGGAATCCATTGACGGCCAGGACGTGAGAACCGTCCACGCCACGGCGCAAAAATTAGCCGAGCGGGCGCGGCACGGCGACGGCCCCGCTTTTTTGGAATGTCTCACCTACCGCTTCCACGGCCACCACGTCGGCGACATCGACCGCGCTTACTACCGCTCCAAGGCCGAAGAAGATGAGTGGAAATCAAAGCGCGACCCGGTAAAGCTGCTTGCCGATTGGCTTGAGAAAAATAAACTGGCGGACGGCAAGCTATTCGAGCGAATCGAAAACGAGGTTTCGGCGGAAATCAAAGAGGCCGTGAACTTCGCGCTCAACGCACCGTATCCGCAGGCAGATGAAGTGGATCAGCATGTTTACGCATAAATCAGTCCTGAGTAATGAGTCCTGAGTGCTGAGTGATAGAAGCAACACCCCGGAAATAACTTGTCTTGCTCAGCACTTGAGGTAATAACCGGATGACACTCACGGCAAAGGAAAGCGGCGCCACGCGCGAGATCACCTTCGGCCAAGCGATCAACGAGGCGCTGGCCGAGGAGATGCGGCGCGATCCGACGGTGTTTATCATCGGCGAGGATGTCGCGGAAGCCGGCACGCCGTTCAAGGTGCTCGCTGGGCTGGTGAAGGAATTCGGCACCCAGCGCGTGATCGATTCGCCAATTTCCGAGGCGGGCATCGCCGGCATCGGCGTCGGCGCGGCGATGACCGGCATGCGACCGGTGGTCGACATCATGTTCGGCGACTTCATCACGCTAACAATGGACCAGATGGTCAATCAGGCGGCGAAAATTCATTACATGTCCGGCGGCAAGCTCAAAGTGCCCATGGTCCTGCGCACAACTCTCGGCGCCGCGCGCCGCTCCGCGGCGCA
>ORMF011622340.1_pt1 | contig 11384 bp, 8 predicted proteins | sample 1779871 | NCBI WGS metagenome assembly ORMF01 (sample SAMEA104232316, study PRJEB22302) | groundwater metagenome | biome: forest; feature: aquifer; material: groundwater | place: USA | collected 2011-08-07 | depth 5.4 m
AGGGTCGTGGGCGTGGAATCGACAGGTGCCGGCTGCGTGCGCTTTTGCGCGTCACCGGCTCCGCTGTATTCGGGCCGGAATGCGAACATGCGCAGCAAGGCCATCGTAAAACCCGCGAACCCATCAGGTGCCAGCGGCAGCTCCTGTCGGAACAGTGGCCGCGCCAGCCGTTGGTCGGGCCTATCCGGTCGCCCGGGCAGCCAGTCGGTGAGATGCAATCGCGCGGGATACTTGCCGGTGAGAATGCTCGCGCGCGTCGGCGAACAGACGGGGGCCGCGGCGTAGGCCTCCATGAACTTCATGCCTTGCGCGGCCATGCGGTCGAGGTTGGGCGTGCGGTAGAACTTGCTGCCGTAGCAACCCAGGTCGCCGTAACCGAGGTCGTCAATGAGGATGAAGATGAAGTTCGGCTTCGCCACGTCCGCGGCGGGAGCGGCGACTGCGGGCAACGCCATCGCGGTCAACACCGCGAGCGTGAATGGGAGCGAGAAGTGTTTCACGAACGGGATGCTGCGCCAACGCGCGCTGGAATTCAACGCAAAGACTGAATACCGCCAAGGTCCGGCCGGACATCCATGTCCATCCGTGGTTCACCTGTGTTCTTAGGGCTGACCGGGTTGCGTTTCTCCACTCACTTGCAAGGTCGCCCGTTGGGCAGCCTCGGAGAGACCAGACGTGAATAGCGGACGTGCAACCGACGGAAGGGATGGTTTGGAAAAAAGTTTAGCGTTGGCAAGATCGGACAATTCTTGGGCTGTTGCTTCGTAGGTGACCCTTCTGGTGACGTCATTAGTCCATGAAGTTTACCGTGCTTCCGAAGAGGCATTAGAGTTCTTGAGACGCGCACTACGAACCCATTCTTCCATCACCGGCAGAAACGATTGGCTCCGCTTCCAGTTTTCTACCAACGCCGTTTGATATTTCCGGAGTGTTCCCTCTTTGCTGACTCCATCCAGCTTGATTTCGCCGCGATAAATCCGGATTGGTATGCCATATCCACCGCACCCAATACTCCCCCTGCCAAACCACCGTCTGTGCTGTGTGGTAACATATGACCAGCCGTATTGCGCGGGGTAAATTCCTTTGATGCTATGCTGGTCTGCCCAGCGCGACACCTCGTTCTCCTCCACGTGTGTATAGATTGTCGCCCCGAGCCACTCGATCGTGTCCCGAGTTCGGCCTGTCAAGGGATCTTCTTCGTGACGGTTCACCTTCGGTCCAAAAAACCACGCGAAGGCCGCAAGCGCCACCACGCCGGCCAGAAAACCGCTGACGACAGACCGATTGGGAATCAAACTTTTCATATCCATCACAATGTTAGAGATGTTTCCGCACGCCTTTACATCACAAAATCAGTGACAAATTCATCCACCGCCATCTGCTCCAGCCGTTTTACATCTTCAAACAGTGCTAGGACTTTTTTGACGTGCTCCGGCGAAAAACACGTTTCGGCGTTGGCCTGGAATTTTTTCACGAGCAGCGGCATACCTTCGGCGCGGCGGCGGCGGTGACCGACGGGGTATTCGACTTCCACCTTTTCCGTCGCGCTGCCGTCTTGGAAAAAGATTTGCACGGCGTTGGCGATGGCGCGTTTGTCCGGCTCCAGATATTCGCGGCTGTAGCGCGGGTCTTCCTGCACAACCATTTTGGCGCGCAACGCGTCTATGCGCGAGTCGGTGGCCACGGCGTCTTCGTAGTGGTCGGCGGTCAGTTCCCCGAAAATCAAACCCATCGCCGTCATGTATTGCAGACAATGGTCGCGGTCGGCGGGGTTGTGCAGCGGCCCGGCCTTGTCAATGATGCGGAGGGCCGATTCGTGCGTGTGAATCGCAACACGCTCGATCTGGTCGAGACTCTTCGACGGAGCGCGGACGGTCCCCGTCCGCAGCGGCCCCGAACTTGCCAATGACGATGTTCTTGATTCGATTGGGCCATTCTCCGTTGTGTGCGCTGCGGGCCGGGACGGCCCGCGCTCCAAAAAAAACTTTTCGTGTAGCTTGATCGCGGCTTCGACTGCGGTCTGCGCGTGGAACTCGGCGGGAAAGGAAATCTTGAACAGCACATTCTCCATCACATACGAGCCGAACGGTCGCGCGAGCTTGATGGGCTGGCCGCGAAAGAGCATGTCGCTGAAGCCCCACGTCCTGGCCGAGAGCGCCGTCGGGTAGCCCATCTCGCCTTTGATGGCCATGAGGGCGTGTTGGACGGCCCGGGCGGTGGCGTCGCCCGCGGCCCACGATTTGCGCGAACCGGTGTTCGGCGTGTGGCGATAGGTGCGTAGCGCGCCACCGTCGAGCCAGGCATTGGAAACGGCGTTCAGGATTTGTTCGCGCGTGCCGCCGAGCAGTTGCGTGGCGACCGCCGTCGAAGCGATGCGGACGAGCAGGACGTGATCGAGGCCAACGCGGTTGAAACTGTTTTCCAGCGCGAGGATGCCCTGGATTTCATGCGCCTTGATCATCGCGGTCAGGATGTCGCGCACGGTAAATCTCGTAGGAGACGACGTGAGGAGTCTTTGACTGATTTCAGATTTTGAAGTGAGACTCCTTACGTCGTCTCCTACGGAAGCACGGGAAACAAAATCCGCCACGGCAAGGATCGCGCCGAGATTGTCGGAAGGATGCCCCCACTCGGCGGCTAGCCAGGTGTCGTTGAAATCCAGCCAGCGAACGAGCGTGCCGATATTGAACGCGGCAGCAACGGGATCGAGGACAAAGTTCGTTCCCGGCACGCGCGCACCGTTCGGCACGATCGTGCCGGGCACGACGGGGCCGAGGAGTTTGGTGCAGGCGGGATATTTCAACGCGAGCAGACCGCAGCCGAGCGTGTCCATCAGGCAGTACCGCGCGGTGTGGTAGGCTTCGTCGCTCGTAATGTCGTAGTTGCAAACGTAGTCCGCGATCTGGCAGAGCAGGGGATCAAACGGCGGGCGGGATTTGGTTGAGATAATAGGCGTGGACATGGAAGGGCAGGGGAGCAATTCAGCGCATGATCATGTAAAATCCCCAGAGGGCAAAGCCGGTCACGGGGAGCATCCCACCAACGATTCCCCCGAGGATGCCGGCATTTCTCTCGCCGAACCGTTTGGTCAGCGCATGGCCAAGGTAGCCGCCGGCGAACCACCCGATGGGGGTGCAAACGAGGAAGCTGATAAGCCCAAACGTGCGTGCGGCGGAGAGCGCGTGCAGGCTGCGCGTCAGGATGGCCAGCGGAATCGCCACGGCGAAAAGCCCGCCCACCGCCCCGGTCACCGCGCCAATGACGGCGCCCAGGTTTTCTTTGCCAAAGCTGGGTTCTTTCATGAAGTCGGGTGGTGGGTCATCTCAGCGTTGGGCCATCGGAACAAACGGGCGCGGCGCCGGCCCGGTGTATTCCGCCGTGGGGCGAATCAGCCGATTGTTCGCCCGCTGTTCGGCAACATGGGCCGACCAACCGGAAGTGCGCGCGATGACGAAGATCGGCGTGAACAGCGGCGTTGGGATGCCGCAAAAATGGTAGGCCAGCGCGCTGTAAAAATCGAGGTTGGGAAACAATTTCTTCTCGCGCCACATGACGTTCTCGATGCGCTCGGCGATGGCGAACAATTTCTTGTGGCGGTCAGATACGGCGAGTTTCTGCGCAAGCTCCTTGATCGGAGCGGAGCGCGGGTCGCAGGATTTATAGACGCGATGGCCGAAGCCCATGATCAGGGCCTTGCGTTGCAGCAGGTCGAGCAAGCCGGTTTCGGCTTCGGCGGGGGATTTGAATTTCTCGATCAACTCCATCGCCGCTTCGTTCGCTCCGCCATGGAGCGGCCCCCGCAGCGCGCCGATGCCGGAGCAAATGGCGGAATAGTAGTCGGCCAGCGTCGAGGTCGTGACGCGCGCGGCGAAGGTGGAGGCGTTGAACTCGTGTTCAGCGTAAAGGATGAACGACGCGTCGAGCGAGCGGACGCGCAGTTCATCGGCGGGCTGGCCCAGCAGCAGTTGGAGGAAATGGGACGCTATGCTAGGGGCGTCAATTTGCGTTTCAATGCGTTTGCCAGTGTGATGGAATTGATACCAGTAAAGCAGGATCGAGGGAAACGCGGCGAGCATCCGGTTGGCGACTGACAACAGATCGCGACTCTGATCCTCCGGCTCCAGGCAGCCGAGGGCGGAGCAACCGGTGCGCAAGACGTCCATAGGATGCGTACCGGCGGGCAGTTGTTCCAGAACAGTTTTGAGCGGGGCGGGGAGTCCGTGCAAGGTGGCGAGCTGGCGGCGATAGCCGTCGAGTTCGTTGCGTTTAGGCAGGTGGCCGTAGAGTAATAGGTAGGCGACTTCCTCGAACGTCGCGTGGGCGGCGAGATCGCTGATGGAATAGCCGCGATACGTCAATCCCATGCCTTCCTTGCCGACGGTGCAGATGCTGGTTTCGCCCGCGGTGATCCCGGCCAGACCGCTGGATTTCGTGTTTGCGCTCATGGTTTGGAATTCAAAATTAGGAATTCAAAATTAAAAAACGAACCGGCAGCAACTTTCCCAACATTTTTTATTTTGCATTTTTAACTTTTAATTTACCGCCGTCATAGCCCAGGAATTCGTAAAGCTCGGCGCGCGTTTGCATTTGCTTCACGCTGCGCCGCTGCGTGCCGTCGGCGCGGATGGTTTGATAAATGTTCAACGCCGCCGCGTTCATCGCGCGGAAGGCGGACAATGGATACAGCACGAGCCGCACGCCGGCGGACCTTAATTCGCTCGTTGTGAACAACGGTGTCTTACCGAACTCGGTGATGTTCGCGAGCACAGGGAGCTTCACGGCGGCGGTGAACTGGCGATACTCGGTTAGGGTGGTCAGCGCTTCGGCGAAAATCATGTCCGCACCGGCGGCATGATAGAGTTGCGCGCGTGCGATGGCGGCGGCGAGTCCTTCGACGGCCGCCGAGTCGGTGCGCGCCATGATGACGAAGGCGGGGTCGGTCCGGCCGGATACGGCGGCTTTGAGGCGCGCAACCATTTGCGCCGGCTTCACGAGTTGTTTGCCCGGCAAATGCCCGCAGCGTTTGGCTTCCACCTGATCCTCGATATGAATGCCAGCCGCCCCGGCGCGAATCATTTCGCGAACCGCGCGTTTTGGATTACCCCACGCCGTATCTCCGTCCACGAGCAGCGGAAGGTTTGTCGCACCCGTGATGCGGCGCACGTCAGTGAGCACATCATCGAGCGAGGTGAGGCCGATATCCGGCACGCCATAGCTGGCATTGGCGACGCCCGCGCCGGAAAGATAGAGCGCACGAAAGCCGGCCCGCGCCGCGAGGATGGCCGCGTAGGCGTGAATGGCCCCCGCGATTTGCAGCGGGCGTTCGCCGCGCATGGCCGCGCGGAGTTTGGCGCCCGGAGAGGCGGCGCGTTGGCGGGAGCTTCGTTGGTTGACGGTTGAGATCAATGGTTGCGCAAATTTAATTTGACGGGAGAAGCTGCACCAGACAAACCGCTTTGGGCAAGGCGAATTCCCGCGACAGATATATTGAGTTCGACGCAACAAGCGGGCGGGGCAGGGCAGGGCAGGGTTCAACTCCGGGTTGGTTTTTTTTGCACAACGACTTCTGCAAAACCAATCATTCTGGCTTCGCCAAGCCGATTTCGGAATTAAAGGGCTTTACAGTCCGGCGGTAAATAAATAGTCTATCACGTCATTTTTTGAAAACGCACGACAAGTATGGAAGCTAAAACTAAGACGATTGAATCATTCAAGCTGCATGAGAAGGATACCGGTTCCGCGGATGTCCAGATTGCTTTGCTCACCGAGCGCATCAACCATCTCACGGGCCATTTGCAAGACAACAAGAAGGATCACCACTCACGGCGGGGATTGCTGATGATGGTTGGCCAGCGCCGGCGGTTGCTGGATTACCTGCACGACACCGATCTCGCCCGTTACCAGTTGGTGACCAAGAAGCTCAAGTTGCGTCGCTGATTTTCAAGGCGCGTGGCCTGGAGCCGCCCGCTTTTCATTTTAACCAGCCGAACCGGAAGCGCGACCGGGTTCGTCTCTCAACCAAACAAACAAGCTCGCGTAGAAAAGTCCGTTACCTCCGGGTGATTTCACTCAGCTCCGACCGTCTCGGAGTTCATTGAAGTTTCTCGGCGGTAGCGGCAAAAAAACATTATGCCAGACAAAGTTATCGCCCCGCTGGGCGACAAGCAGATTATCATTGAAACCGGCAAGCTCGCGAAGCAGGCCGACGGTGCCGTGACCGTTCAACTCGGCGAAACCATCATTATCGTGGCCGCCGTGGCCGCGACCAAGGCCAAGGAAGGCCAGGACTTTTTCCCGCTCACGGTTGATTACCGCGAGAAAGCCGCCGCCGCCGGAAAATTTCCCGGGGGCTATTTCAAGCGCGAAGGCCGGCCGACGGAAAAGGAAATCCTGACCTGCCGCCTTACGGATCGGCCGATTCGGCCGCTCTTTCCGAAGGGCTGGTATAACGAAGTGCAGGTGCAAACCGTCGTCCTTAGTGCCGACGGCGAAAACGATCCGGACATTCTCAGCATCATTGGCGCGAGCGCGGCCCTGATGGTCAGCGATATTCCGTGGGACGGTCCACTCGGCGCGGTGCGCGTGGGCCGGATCAATGGAAAGTTCATTGCGAACCCGACGCATGCCGAACAGGCCGAGAGCGACCTTGATCTCGTTTACGTGGGCAACGCCAACGACATCGTGATGTATGAGGGCGCCGCCAAGGAAATCACAGAGGCCGACTTCAACGCCGCACTGAAATTCGGCCACGAGTGCTGTCAGCCGATCATCACCGCCCAGAAGGAACTGGTTGCACGCGCCGGCAAGAAAAAGCGCGAAATCACGCTGAACATCGTCCCCGACGAGATTCTCAACGAAGCCAAGAAGCTCGCCGGCGACCGTTTTGTCCCGGCGTTGCTCACGCCTGGCAAACTCGCCCGCGAAACCGCGTGCAAGGCGATTCAGGATGAAGTGGGCGTTAAACTCGTTGAGAAATTCGGCGCGGAGAAAGTCACCACGTTTGTCATCAAGGATGCGTTCTATTACATCCAGAAAGAAGCGGTTCGCGGTTTGATTTTGAATAGTGGCAAGCGGCTCGATGGTCGCGGATTCGATGTGGTCCGTCCGATCTCCAGTGAAGTCGGATTCCTCCCGCGCGCCCACGGTTCGGCCATTTTCGCGCGGGGCGAAACCCAGGCCGTCTCCCTCGTTACCCTCGGCACTGGCGACGACACGCAGGAATTTGATTCCTACACCGGCGGACGGAACGAGAAAAAGTTTATTCTCCACTACAACTTTCCGAATTTCTCCGTCGGTGAAACTGGACGCATCAGCGGCCCCGGTCGCCGCGAAATCGGCCACGGCGCCCTCGCCGAACGCAGTATCGAATCAATGATCCCATCGGCGACCTATCCGTACGCGGTTCGTATCACCAGCGAGATCATGGAATCCAATGGTTCGACCTCCATGGCTTCGGTTTGCGGTGGCACGTTGGCGCTCATGGATGCGGGCGTCCCGTTGATTCGGCCCGTCGCGGGCATCAGCGTTGGCATTTGCGCCGATTACGATGCCGGCAAGAAGATCTCCCGCTACCAACTGCTCACCGACATCATTGGTTGGGAAGATGCGTATTGCGATATGGATTGCAAAATCGCCGGTACGTCCAAGGGTATTACCGGATTTCAACTGGATCTCAAACTGCGCGGCATACCGCACGCGCTGATGGCTGAGACGGTTGAAAAAGCGCGCGTCGCCCGCCTGCACATCCTCGCGGAAATGGCCAAGACCATTGCCGAGCCCCGCAAGGAACTCAGCAAGTACGCGCCGCGCATTCAAGTTGTGAAGATCAATCCGGAAAAAATTGGTGCTCTCATCGGGCCTGGCGGCAAGAATATCAAACGGCTCGTCGAAGAATCCGGCTGCGAGATTGACATCGAAGATGACGGCACGGTGAATATCTTCTCTGTATCGGCCGAAGGCATGAAGATTGCCGTGGAAGCCATTTCGGGCATGACCGCTGAAGCCGAGATCGGAAAAATCTATCGTGGTCGGGTGGTAACGATTAAAGAGTTCGGTGCATTCGTTGAATTTTTACCTGGCAAGGACGGCTTGGTTCATATCAGCGAACTGGCAAACTTCCGCGTCAAGAACACCGAAGACATCGTCAAGATCGGCGACGAGATTCAGGTCAAATGCCTGGGCGTGGACGAAAAGGGCCGGGTCCGGCTTTCCCGCAAGGCCGCCATGGAAGATCGCGACAAGGAAATGGCTGGCAAAACCGAGCCTGCCGCCGTGTAATAATTATGTAACGCATATTCAGGCGAGCCTTTTCAGGCTCGCCTTTCTGCGATCCATATTATATCCGCACAATGTTAGTTATCACTACTTTGATTAGCCTTCGGATGCAGCAAAATTCGTAGATGAAGATGATCATTGGCTTGCAAGTCATGTTTTGATGTGCGGTGTGAAATGGCTTGTCTCTTTGTTCGCTTCCTCGTCACACTGCTACTGCCATGGGCCCATAGCTCAGTGGTTAGAGCAGGCGACTCATAATCGCTTGGTCCTCGGTTCAAATCCGAGTGGGCCCACCATCTTCGCCATCAAAACTATTTTAGAATTTTAGAACCCTCCGTCGTAATTTCGCCAAACCGTTGGTCGTATCCGATTCGCCATTCTTCGGGAGGGCGCGGTAAAGCGTGGGCGGCGGTCACAGTTCGGATTGGAGCGCTAACTTTCGCCCCTGCTCCCCTGCCCCACCTCACCCTTTCTCAATGCACGCGTAGGCGTTGTGATTGTGGATGCTCTCCTGATTCTCCGCCTCGACCTTGTACCACGTCACGTCCGGATGCGCGTTCAGCTTGAGCGCCACATTGCGCACTAAATCTTCCACAAACACGGGATTATCATACGCCCGTTCCGTCACGGCCTTCTCATCCTCGCGTTTGAGCAACGCATACAACTCCGAACTCGCCGAGCTTTCCATGATCGCGATCAAGTCCTCAATCCAGATCGGTTTCTTAAACCGCACCTGCACCGTCACTTCGCCGCGCTGGTTGTGCGCGCCGCGGGCGCTGATGGCTTTCGAACAGGGACACAGCGTCGTCACGTTCGCCTTCACCATCAGCACGAAATCAATTTCCCGTTTGCATGCCGCCGCCTCGAACCGCACGGTGTAGTCCATGACACTTGCCTTACCGGACGCCGGTGCGCTTTTGGACATGAAATACGGAAACTCCATCTCCAGATGCGACGTGGCGGCGTTCAGCTTTTCCTGCAACTCGAACAGCATGTCGGGAATGTTCTCCACGTGAACCACGCCGCCGTGCGCGTTCAACACTTCGATGAAACGGCTCATGTGCGTGCCCTTGAATTCCTTGGGCAAGTCCACGAACAACCCGATCACGGCGACGGTGTTTTGGACCGCGTTGGCCTTGTCGCGCACCTGGATGGGGAAGCGCAATCCGCGCACGCCCACCTTGTCAATACGGAGCTGGCGATGGTCGCGCTCGCTCTGTTTGTCCTGCAGCTTCGTTCCCCGCTTTGGGACTCCAATAACTCTGGTTCGGCTCATGACAGCAGATTAGCAAATCCATGAAGGTTTGCAAAAAACAAATGTACGCGGATGCGAGGTCAGGGCAACACGGCCACTCGATAAAACCGCTGTGCCCCGCCGAGACTCACACCCTTGAAAGCGGAATTCCCGGCAGACACGACATCGCCCGCCACGTCGGTCCAGTTGGCGTCCTCCAGCCTTTCCTTGAATTGCAGCCGATAACCCTGTCCGTTAATCGCACTCCACGTCACGGTGACGACCGAGTTGGACACGGAGATGGATTGAATCAAGGGACGTGCGGCGACGTTTACGGCGAAGGATTTTGTGTCGCTCAAAGGCGGGCTGCCATCATCGGTCACGCGAATGGTGAAGATGTTGGTTGTGTTTGCATCGGCGTCACCGGTCGCCCATGTAAAAACACCGTTGGTCGGGTTAATACTTGCGTTGATGGGTGCACCAACATCCAGCGAGAACGTCAACATATTCGTTGGCACATCTGAATCGGTCGCGGAAGTTTGGATGATAAGTATGTTGCCGGCGTGAATGGTGCGATCAGCAATTGGCGCCAACACCGGCGGATGATTGACCGGAACGACGGTCAACACAAAGGAAGTGCTGGCGCTCGCCTGACCGTCGCTGACTGTGATGAAGATCGTTGTGCTGCCCGAGGCATTCGTGGTGGGTGCGAGCGTGACCGTGCGATTACTGCCGCTGCCAGCGAAAATGATGTTCGCGACCGGCACCAGATTGGTGTTGGAAGAATCGCCCGTAAGTGTCAGCGCGGCGGCGGCGGTTTCGGCGTCGCCGATAGTGAACGCGATGTTACTCACAGCGACATTTTCACTGGTGATTTGATTGGTGATGATGGAAATGGTTGGAAACGCGTTCACGGAAAAACTCGCCGACGCGGTGTTGTTGCTCGCAACCGGATCGCTGGTGCTACTGACGATGGACACGAAATTGGTTCGCACGCCGGCGGTCAAGGCTGTGGCATTGATGGTGACAGTGGCGCCGGCACTGTTCGTCAGCGCGCCCAAACTGCAAGAAATCACGCCAGCATTGTTGCTAACCGCACCTTGAGTTGTTATGGCAGAAACAAAGGTTATTCCCGCCGGCAAACTGTCGTTGACGACGACGCTGCCGGCTGTATCCGGCCCGAGATTGGTGATGGCGAGCGTGAAGGTCAGGTTGCTTCCGACGTTCAGCAATGTGGGCGAAACGGACTGGCTGATGGCAAGATTGGCTGCGAGTGGTGCGCCTGAGCAGCAGACGTAGGAACTATCCTGAAGCGAAACGGTATCCACATACCAGCCAACACTGGCCGTGCTATTGTCGGTGCCGCAACGCCACTTTAACTGAATGGTTTGACCGGCCGCAGCGGCGGGAAGATTAACGACGCTGGTGATGAAACCGCCGGAGTTGCCGGTCCAGGCCTGTCGCCCGCCGAGCGGATTGCTGCGAGGGGGGCTGATCGCGCGAACGTAACCGCCGCGGACGAAACTGCCGCCCGCCGTGAGAATATCGGTGAACGCACCGCTGCCGATTTTGATTTCAAGCACGCCGCCGTCGCGACCGGTTGAGTTGCCATTTTGCAGATTATAGTTGTGACGAAAACTTAACTGAGCCGTCGCGGAGAGAATGCTGATGGCGGGTGAGACCAATTCGTTGACCCCAACCGCACTGGCTCCGGCCGTGAACGCCGCGTTGGGGGCGGTATCATTAGTTGTTGCGGAAGTCGTCCAATTTGCCTGCGCTCCCGTCGCAGTCGTGGACCACCCGGCCGGCAGGGCCGGCGCAGTAACGCCGTCGAAATTTTCAGACAAATTCGTCACCGTGATAAGTTGGCCGAGTG
>ORMF011665871.1_pt1 | contig 11384 bp, 9 predicted proteins | sample 1779871 | NCBI WGS metagenome assembly ORMF01 (sample SAMEA104232316, study PRJEB22302) | groundwater metagenome | biome: forest; feature: aquifer; material: groundwater | place: USA | collected 2011-08-07 | depth 5.4 m
CACCTGCATCAAGCCAACCTCCCGAAATCCCATCGCCACCTCCTTGGGTGGACGATGGTCATGAATCTCGGATCTGGGGTGGCCTAAAGCTTGATGGCGATTTGGCCCTTAGAGTGGCCTAAAGCTCATGGCGAATGACATTCTTGATAAGCCGAAGGCGTACCCAACAACGCGGCGTTCCGACGAGCGCTTCTACAAGCATGCATGGTACTACCACCTGAAATATCTTGTACCTACGGCAGCGGAGCCCAACGACGAAATCATGCTTATCGCTGCGAGCCTGGGTCAGAAGAAAAAGCGGGAAGCGTTCTTCGGTGCGGTAAAGGACATCGTTGCACAAGTGTCACCAGGAAACGCTATACGGACAGCATTCTGGCCGGCCTGCGCGGACCCATGTCTTCAAGTAGCGGATTATTGCGCATGGGCGATTCAGCGAAAATGGGAATTAGGGGATAGCCGTTCATACGAACTGATCAGGAGGAAAATCAGAAGCGAATACGACTTGTTCGCTCGGGGACAAAAAGTGTTCTACTGACGGAAAAGAACACAAAAAGATCGGGCCGGCTACCCTCTCGGGAGAGCCCAGGGGCTCTTATCACCGGCCCTGACAACTCCAACATGTTACCAAATAGGTACCGTGGTCTCAACTCATGCCGTCGGTCGTCATGAACCCTGGGTCAAAAACGTCCTACGGGGTCCTGCCAGACTCACCCAGCGTCGTCCGGCAGGCCAATCCGGTTGACCTCTAGCAGGCGGAGGTAATGCTTCCAGCCCCAGGTCTCGACGCCGGGGAGGCTCTGCCAGCCGACGCGCGGGGTCGACTCGCGGTCGCTCGTGCGGCGATAGGCTGCCTGGTCCTGCTCGGAGATGTCATAGGCCTTGAGGCCGGACGCCGCGATTTCCCACATCACTTTCGCCACCTTGTCGAACCGAATCGCGAGGCTGGTCGCGGCCTCGACGGTCCGTCCCGTCGCCGTGATGCCATGGCCCTGCATGAGCAACACATCGCGATTCCCCATACTGGCGAGCATGGCGGCGCCGAGCTCTTTGTTGGTTACGGTGACGGCGCGTGGGAAGACGGGGATGCCCTTCTGGATCATGTCCAGCGCCGATGGGTCGAAAGCGCCAAACAGGGGGCGGAACTCGAGCCTAGTGATGCCGCAGAGCAGCGCGTATGGCGGGTGCGCGTGCACGACGGACATGACCTCGGGGTGGGCGCGGTAGATCTCGCCGTGAATTGCGGTCTCATGGGGTGAGGCGTGAAGCTCGTCGAGCCCCGGCCCCTTGCCGTCGAAATCGACGCGCCGCACGTTGTGCAGTCCCGTGAACATCAGCCCGTACTCGTCGCCACCGCGGCAGCGGATCCACATCTCGTCGGTGCCCGGGATGCGGGCGCTTACGTGGCCGGTCGTGCCTTCCACCAGGCCCAGCATGCCAAGAATCCGACACGAGGTCGCAACCTTGAAGCGCAGCTCGTCGACGTCGACTGCCATGGCTCTCCCCTTTTTATCAATGCAGGTGCATGTCCGGCGCGATCCGTGGACGCGCAATCATACTCGCGCGCGGGCGCCGTCGGATACTCTGTCGGGAGCGCGAGAGGACCACATTCGTTGAGCGTCCCAGCTATGCGCAGTCGGGGTTGACGCCAGCGACGACCTTGCGGCGCTCGATGGTGGCGTCGAACCAGGGCTCCTCGGCGGGGATGAGGACCGCGTCGGACCGGACGCGGTACCAGCTTGGGTTGTGGACCTGGCTGGGCTCGACCCCCTCGTCGCGCAGCTCCTTCGCCGCGGTGAGGAGGCGGCGCCGCACGGCGATGATGGCGGAATCGCTCGTGCCGAGGTGCTCCTGGGTGCGGTCGACGATCTCGCCCATGCTGAGCTGCGGGCCGGCGTCCTGCGCCCAGAACTCAGGAATGCCGGAGTAGGTCTTCGTTCGCTGGACCTCGCGGTCGATGAAGAAGTCGTTGTCCAAGCTCGGAACCGGCCGCCAGCCGCCGAATGGCTTCGACGATTTCGGCTCGCGCATCGGCGGCGAGATGTTCCAGACGCCGGCGCGCGCCTCGGCCGCCTCGTGCTCATCCTCAGTCAGCGGGCGCAGTGGATGGAACGCGACGCCCATGACGAACGTATTCGTGTCGTCGATCGGCACCCAGGCGCGCCAGTTGCGGCGCGGGTTCTCGCCGTAGGGGCCGGTCATGGTGTGGAACGGCATCAGATGCTGGGTGATCCGCCAGTAGCGCTGATCGTCCGGCGCCTCGCGGCCGGCGCCGATGCAGACGCCGTAGTCGGTGTCGACGACCTGGAAGCGGGGATGGGTGTCCATCTTCCGGATCTCGTCGATCAGCAGCCGGCCGGGGCCGCTGCCCTCCCGTAGATCCAGCCGGCTGTGCAGGAAGGAGACGTGGCTCTGGTCGATGTCGCCCTCCATCGCCTGCACCCAGTTGGAGTACTGCACCCGTTTCGAGGCGACGTGATGCGCCTCGGGCAGGTCCATCCACTCCAGGGCGGGCAGCGGCGGCGGCGGGTTCTCCGGCCCCATGTAGGTCCAGATGGTTCCACATCGCTCGACGCACGGGTAGGTAGTCGCGCGGATGCGGTGCTTGAAGGTGCTCTCCTCCGGCTCGGAAGGCATGTCGACGCACTGGCCGGGGACGTCGTGTTTCCAGCCGTGGTAGACGCAGCGGAGGCCGGGCTCCTCGTGCCTGCCAAAAAAGAGCGAGGCGCCGCGGTGCGGACAGTGCTCGGCGATGAGTCCGACCTGGCCGTCGCTGGCGCGGAAGGCGAGCAGGTCCTCGCCCATGAGCCGCACGCGTTCCGGCGGACCGTCCTGGGTGACCTCCCAGCCAAAGAGGAACGGGACCCAGAAGCGCCGCAGCAGCGTCCCCATCGGGGTGCCGGGCCCGACGCGGGTGATCAGCTCGTTGTCTTCCTGGCTCAGCATGGTCGTCTGCTCCTGGATTGGTACTGGCTCACCGAACGTCCCACTCGGTCACGTTCCAGGTGGCGCTGATCGTCGGTCGATTCTCGCCCTTGATGCCCGTGACGCCCTCGCGGAAGATCGTCCCCTGCACGTAGTAATACAGCGAAAGCACCGGCACCTCCTGGATCTGGATCCGAACCAGGTCGCGCCAGAGGCCGCGTTGCTCGGCGGGGTCGATGCTCCGCAGCAGGCCGTCGACGGCGCGATCGGCGGCGGGGTTCTGGTAGCAGCCGCGGTTGTTGCCCGCCCAGCGAGTCGCGTCGCTGGGGCAGGCGGACGTGGCGAACTGCTCGGTAATGTTCGCGAAGGCAAACGGAATCGGCCTGGCAGAGAAGCCGGGGTACTTCGAGGTCAGCTCCCGGTCCCGGGACTGAGCGCCGGGGATGACGTGCTCGTCGACGGCCAGGCCGAGCGAGCGCCACTGGTCTGCGACGATCGACAGCTCGGATTCCCACTGGCCGCCTTGCGTGGTCCAGAGCGGGACTTTCACCCGCTCGCCGGCGCCATTCACCACGTTGCCGTCCGCGCCGCGTCGCCAGCCAACCTCGCCAAGGAGCTGCTCCGCCCGCCGCGTGTCGTACGGGTACTTGACGATGGCGTCCTTCACCCAGTCCCATTTCACGTCGTCCGTCGGCACGAAGGTGTCCGCGACGGGCGCCTGGCCCTGGTAGACGGCATCCACCAGCGCCTGGCGGTCGATCGCGTGGAGCAGCCCTTGCCGGAGGCGGGGGTCGGCGCTCTCCGGGACCTTGCTGAGCTCAGGCCGGTATTGGACCTCGATGATCCGCCAGTAGGTCGGCTGGATCAACACCAGCGGCTTGCGTCCAGCGCGCTCCCACTCCTCCTTGACGGCGATGACCTTGTTGAAATCAAGGGAGCGGAACTCGCCGTCGACGGTGCCCGCCATCAGGTTGGCGTACGCGGTCGCTTCGTCCGGAATGAACTTGAAGTTCAGCGTGTCGATTTTCGGCCGACCGCCGTAGAAGCCATCGAACGCCTGGAGCACGAGCTGGCTGCCGAGCTGCCAGCTCGCGAGGCGGTAGGGCCCGACCCCGACGAACTCGCTGTTCCAGTAGGCCAGGTTCTGGAAGCGCTCCTTGTTGGTCTGCCAGGTGTCCTTGAGCAGATGCGCCGGCAGCGGGCCGAGGTCCGGCTCCGCGATGACGTTGGCGAACGGGTAGGGGCGGCTCCAGCCGATTGCAATCGTGGCGTCGTCGGACGTCTCGATGCTGGAGATGAGCCGCGCGACCGAGCGCGAGGCGACGGGCAGCTCGGGGTCCATCGTGACCTGGAAGGCAAAGGCGAAGTCCTGCGCGGTGAGCGGCGTGCCGTCATGCCAGCGGACATTCGGCCGAAGGCTGTAGGTGGTCTGCATCGTGCCGTCCGGCCTGACGAGCCAGCTTCCGTTCGCCTGAGAGGGCAGCTCGGTCACAAGCATGGGATAGGGGTTGCCGCGGTCGTCATACATGGCGAGCGTCTGATGCAGCGCGAGCAGCACATGGGCCGCCGGCGCGCCGCCGACGTCGCCCCCCATGATGGTGAACAGCGCTCTTGGCTCATTCTGGAGCGCGATAGTGAGGGATTTCGGGGTGGTCCGACCCTGAGGTGCGTCACTGCCGGATATGGCGGGGCCGCGCGACTCGGGCGAGGCGCAACCGAGCAGCAGGATGAGCCCGACCAGGACCGAAGCCAGGAGCCGTCTTTGCTGCTTCATTCCTCCCCCCCAACACCGTTCACTCTTGCGATCGGTGGGGTGACGTCGCACCGCACGTTTCCTCGGATCCCTATCTTCACTCCTCGGCGGCGGGAGCCTCCGGTGCTGCCTCGGGCTCGAGGGGGATGGCGACGTAGCGGAGGTGGGCGATGTAGCCGCGTTGACCGACTGCCCAGACGTGCTCGGGGACGGGGGCGTGCACGGCTTGCATAGCGGCCGGGTTCGTCAGAACTCCGATACTCGTCCAGCTCTGGCCGCCGTCGAGGCTGCCAAAGACCTCGCCGGTCGTACTCCGGCCCGGACGATCGGAGTGCACGAGGAGGAAGCCCATAGCGTCGTTGAGGAAGTGGAAATCGACCTGCACCCGCGTCCCTGTGAAAAAGCCATCCCAGGTCTGGCCCCCATCCCTGGTTCCGAGGATGGTTTCGCGGCGGCTGGGCATGATCCAACCCGTCGTCGGAGAGACGAATTGCACCTTATCGAAGGCGATTTGGCCACCCCCTAGAAGGCTGCTTACCTGCCAAGTCTGGCCGCCGTCGTTCGTTGCCGCTACGGCGCCGAACCGGGCTCCGTCGCCCTGACTGCGAACGAGCAGCCCCTGATTGGGGCCGGTAAAGGCCATCGACTCGAAGTCGTTGAGATCGAGCCGGCCGGGCAGCTCGGTCCAGTTGCGGCCCGCATCGTCGGAGCGGTAGACCCAGATGAGACAGTTGAGGTAGATCGAGGGACCGCTGATTGACATGGCCCGAGTGCCGTCCTGGCAGCGTTGCGGAAGGCCCACGGTACGCCAGGTGTCGCCGCCGTTGGTTGTCTGGAGCAGGTCCTTGCCACCGCGCACCCAGGCTTCGCTGGGGCTCGTGAAGACAACGTCCACAAACCGGGTGCCGCGGTCCCGGCGCTCCGTCACGCGCTGCCAGCTTGCCCCGCCGTTCGTGGTGCGGAGAATCGTGGCGTTGTTCCCGACTGCCAATCCGACCTGTTCGTTTATGAAAGCGACGTCATATAAATCGTCCTCGACGCCGCTGTTCTGCACGTCGAGCTGCCACTCGTAGCGCACCCGCACCTGGTCCTGGGCGGCATCCACCGCGGCAGGTGGTGGTCCCGCGAGGGTGACGAGCAAGCCTGCAATCAATGCGATGAGTCCAAGAAGTCCAACGCGCGCTCGAAAGAATCGCGACGGCCTCACCGGGGAGGCGTGGTGAGCGGTGAACATCGACGCCCTCCTTCTTCGGTCTGTGGCAAACGCCGATTTGGATACTACTCCGGCTGAGCCCCCGGGGAGAACCCCCTTTTCGTCGCGGGCGCCCCCGAATGCCATCCAGTAAGATTGGCCGTTCAGTCGCAGCCGGGATGCAGCGCGGCGCGAGGCGGTGGGGCGTGGGGCAATACGACGAGCTGGTGGACGTCGATGAGGGTGTGCTGAGCGCCCTGATCTTCGTCGATGACGCGATCTACGTGCAGGAGCTGGAGCAGGTGTTCGCCCGCTCCTGGTTGTTCCTGGCCCACGAGTCCGAGCTCCCCCGGCCCGGATCCTACGTCGCTCGCATGATGGGGGAGGATCCCGTCATCGTCTGCCGTGGGGCGGATGGGGAAATCCGGGCGTTTCTCAACGTGTGCCGGCATCGCGGCCGACGCGTGTGCGAGGACGATCTCGGGCAGGCGGTTGCCTTCAAGTGCCCGTACCACGGCTGGACGTACAACACCCAGGGGCAGCTCGTCGGCGTGCCGTTCCTGGAGGCGTATCAGGGCCGTCTGGACGTAGCAAATCTGGGGCTCGTTCAGCCGCCGCGGGTCGCGATCTCGCACGGCCTCGTCTTCGCGAGTTGGGCGCAATCCGGCCCGACGCTCGAGGAGTACCTCGGCCCGATGGGCTGGGTGTTCGACCTGCTCTTCGACCGGAGCGAGGCAGTCGAGGTTGTCGGACCCCCGCAGCGCTGGGTCATTGGCGCGAACTGGAAGCTGGCCGCCGCGAACTTCGCCGGTGACGGCGATCACATCTTCACGACCCACGGCTTTCGTACCGCCCTGGGACTGGAGACGATCAAGGGCGAGCGGCTGAGCTACGTGCTCCCAAGCGAGCACGGCCATGCGTGCACGCTCTCCTGCTGGCCGAAGGGCGTCGAGGATCTGCCCTACGGCCGCCTGCCGCAAGAATTGTGGCCGGAGCTCGAGCGGAAGCTGAGCCGCGAGCAGCTCGACCTGCTCTCATCGCTCGCGATCATTGTCGGCAACATCTTTCCGAACTGCAGCTTTCTCCAGACCTCGTCACACCTGCCCGATGAGTGGGGCGGCAACCCCGCTGATCCGCCGGTCTCCTTCCTCACGATTCGGCAGTGGCAGCCGCGCGGCGCACGCGAGATGGAGGTATGGTCCTGGCAGCTCGTCGATCGCAACGCTCCCCTGAAATGGAAGGACGTTGCGCGGGCGTGCTTCACGCGCGAGTTCGGCATGGCGGGCATCTTCGAGCAGGACGACCTGGAAAACTGGGGCGAGGTGACGAAGTCACTCTCGACCCCCGCGGCGAAGCGGCTCACGCTGCAGTACCGCATGGGGCTGACGATGGCCGAGGCGGGGCAGTGGCCCGGCCCGGGCGATGCGTTCTTGAAGAAGAGCTTCGAAGAGCTGAACGAGCGGGTTTTCTACGGTCACTGGCAGAAGCAGATCAGTCGAGTGGACGAACCCCGAAACGGAGATAGCAAATGAAGCGACGCTGGCTGACGACGCTCGCGTTGATACAGGTCGTGATAGCGATGGTCGCCTGCACGCCGGCGCGCCCGGCCCCAACCGGCTCCGCGCCCATTGCCCCACCCGGCGATCCGATTCAGGCCGAATGGGACAGGCTGGGGGCCGCCGCCAAGACGGAGGGCACCCTCCTCATGGCCGGCCCGCAGGGCGATGAGAACCGCGAGGCGCTCACCCGGCCGTTCGAGGAGAAGTACGGGATCTCCATCGAGTACCTCGGCGTTGGGGGGCCCGAGCTGCCGCCCAGGGTGACGCAGGAGCGCGCATCTGGCCTCTACAACTGGGACGTGTTCATGGCCGGGACGACGACGCTGGTGCGCGGGCTCAAGCCAACCGGCGCTCTCGAACCGATCGAGCCGGCGCTCATCCTCCCCGAGGTGAAAGACCCGAGCAAATGGCTGGGCGGCGAGCTCCCGTTCTTCGATGCCGACCACTCGGGGCTCTCCGTGCTGCGCATCGCGGGCCAATACTTCTATCGGAACACGGACCAGGTCCGGGCCGACGAGATCAAAAGCTGGAAGGATCTGCTCGACCCGAAGTGGAAGGGCAAGATCGTCGTCGGCCGCGACCCGCGCGTGGCGGGCTACGGTCGCGCCATGTTCGTCTTCTTCTACACCCATCCGGAGCTGGGGCCCGACTTCGTCCGCGCGTTGCTGCGGCAGGATCTCCAGATGCTCCGGGACGACCGCACGGGCGCCCAACAGCTCGTTCAGGGCCAGTACGCGCTCTGCTTCTGCAGCGACCTCGAGGTGCAGCGCATGATCGAGATCGGCCAGCCGGTGGCGGTCGTCGATCCGCGCCAGGTGCGGGAGGGTTCGCAGTCGACGTCGGCGTACGGCAACATCACGCTGGCGAACCGCGCACCACACCCGAACGCGGCGAAGCTGTACGTCAACTGGCTCCTTTCGAAGGAGGGCGCAACCCATCTGGTGAAGGCGTCGAAATCGCCGTCGACCCGGGCCGACGTCCCGCCGGAGGGTGTCGGCTCCTGGGCGATTCCCGAGCCGAGCTGGCCGATGACGAACACCGAAGCGTATCTCGCGCTCGAGGAGCCGCTGGTTTCGCTAATCGTCGACGTGATCGGGCAGTAGGAGGCCGGGCGGTTGGCGACGCTCGAGGCGGGCCGGACAATCAGCCCGATCGACCCCATTTATGGGGAGATCGTCGAGCTCCTCTACCGCGAGGCGGAGCTGCTGGACGACGGCCGTTTCGCCGAGTGGCTGGAGCTGATGGCCGAGGACTTGAGCTACCGACTGCCGCTGCGGCTCAACCGTGGGCGGGAGGGTGGCGGCGACGTCTCTGCGGACACGGAAATCTTCTCCGACACGCTGGCGTCGTTGCAGCTTCGGGTGCGGCGGTTGGGGACTGGCTACGCCTGGTCGGAGACGCCGCCCTCGCGCACGCGCCACCTGGTTTCCAACATCCGGGTGCGCACGACCGACGATCCCAGCGAGATGAGCGTGTCCAGCTACTTTCTGGTGTATCGGAGCCGATTGTCCGAGCCTACGCCCGAGTTGTACTCGGGCAAGCGCGATGACCTGCTGCGCTGGACCGATGCGGGCTGGCGATTGGCGCGGCGCACGATCCTGCTGGACCAGGCGGTCGTCGGCGCCCGTAACCTGAGCATATTCCTGTAACGCGACGCTTCCCGCAGCGGGCATCACGAAGCGTTGGAGCCAAGGTTGGGCGATCTGCTCGCGGGGAAATCGGCCGTCATCACCGGTGCTGGGTCGGGCGTCGGGCGGGCGGTGGCGCACCGCTTCGTCGCCGAGGGCGCGCGCGTTGTGGCGCTCGATCTATCCGACGAGCGGCTCGCAGCTTTACAGAAGGAGTTGGGCGGCGGCATCGTCACGGTGAGCGGCGACGTGCGCAGCTACGAGGCGAACGCGCGGGCCGTTGCCGCGGCGGCTGGTGCGTTCGGCGGGCTCGACGTGTTCGTGGGGAACGCCGGCGTCTTCGACGGCTTCAAGAGCATCGCTGACCTGACGCCGGACCAGATTGATCGGGGTTTTGACGACGTGTTCGGTGTGAACGTCAAGGGCTACATGCTCGGCGCGCGGGCGGCGATAGAGCAGCTCGCCGCGCGGCGGGGCAACATGGTGTTCACCGCCTCGACGGCGGCGTTTTCGACGGGCGGCGGCGGCACGATTTACACCGCCGCAAAGCACGCGGTTGTCGGGATGGTCCGCGAGCTAGCGTATGAGCTGGGGCCGCGTGGCATCCGGGTGAACGGGGTGGCGCCGGGCGGGGTGGTTGACAGCAATCTCTACACGCCGCCATCGTTCATCAGCACCGGCGAGGCCCGCCTGCCGGTGAGCATGGAGGAGCGCGAGAAGCGGCTGCGGGGCAGCACGCTGCTCGGCGTCGCGAACAAGGCCGACGACCACGCCTGGCTGTACGTTGTGCTGGCCTCGGAACAATCGCGCGCGCTGACTGGCGTCGTGGTGAGCTCCGATGGTGGCCTCCTGGTAAAGAGCCCCCGTGGTTGAGCTGGGCCGTACGCAAGATTTCGCCAACCTCGTGCGCATGGACGAGGGGCTATTGAGTGCGCGGGTGGTGTGGGATCCAGCGATTTTTGAGCTGGAGCGCGAGCGGATCTTTGGACGGCGCTGGCTGTTTATCGGGCACGATTCAGAGTTGCCGCGAGCAGGGGATTACGTGGCCCGGCGAATGGGCGAGGATCCAGTGATCGCCTGGCGCGGGCCGGACGGCGCGGCGCGGGTGTTTCTCAACGCCTGCCGGCATCGCGGGCGGACCGTGTGTGCGGAGGACTTTGGGCGCGCGGCGCGATTGCGGTGTCCGTATCACGGCTGGACCTACGACAGCACCGGCGCGCTCGCGGGAGTGCCGTTCCTCGAGGCGTATCAGGGAAGACTGGACCAGTCGAACCTGGGCTTGCTGCAAGCGCCGCGAGTCGAGAGCTACCACGGGCTGATTTTTGCCAACTGGGATCAGGCGGCACCGTCGCTCGTCGGTGAGCTCGCGGATATGGCCTGGGTGCTGGACATCCTCTTCGGGCGCTCAGACGCCGTCGAGGTCGTCGGTCCGCCGATCCGGTGGGAGATCCCTTGCAACTGGAAGCCGCCCGCCTGCAACTTCGCGGGCGATGGCTACCATCTGGGGACGACGCACGGCTTCTCGAAGGCGCTGAATCTGAGGTCAACGCGTGGCGAGCGGGTCGGCCACTCGATCGATCTCGGCAACGGCCACACGTGCGCGATGGCGGCGTGGGCGGGCGAGATCGCCGAAGGGCCGTATCTGGCGCTTCCTGAAGCGATCTGGCCGGAGATTGAGCGGCACCTCACGCCCGTCCAGCAGCAGGTCATGCGTCCGCTGCAGACGGTGATCGGGAACGTATTTCCGAACTTGAGCTTGATGGAAAGCGGATCGCACCCGCCGGGCGAGTGGGCGGGGCCGGAGGGGCTGCCGATCTCCTTCCTGAGCCTGCGGCAATGGCAGCCGCTCGGGCCGGACCGCATCGAGGCGTGGTCGTGGCTGTTCGTCGACCGCAACGCACCAGACGAGTGGAAGGCGACGTCGCGAGCGTGCTACACCCGGGAGTTCGGGCCCGCGGGCATCTTCGAACAGGACGACGTTCAGAACTGGGCGTCGATCACGCAGTCGTTGCGTGCGCCCCATGCTCGCAACCTGTGGCACCATTACGAGCTGGCGCCCGAGCTGAATCCTTCGACCGGCTGGCTCGGCCCAGGCAAAGCGTACCGCCAGGAAGGTGCCTTCTCCGAGCTCGCCGAGCGCGCGTTCTACCGCCGCTGGCTGGCTGTTATGGAGGGGGCGGCGGTTGGGCGCTAACCCAACTTCCGCACAGTAGCGTAATTTACGCACGGATTTTGGAGTGTCGTCACTACAAATCGTCGATCCGCCAGGCTTTCACGGGCTTCATCGGCTCCTCTGGAAGGGCCAGCAGGCGGTAGATTTTGCGGTGCTC
>ORMF011671649.1_pt1 | contig 11381 bp, 12 predicted proteins | sample 1779871 | NCBI WGS metagenome assembly ORMF01 (sample SAMEA104232316, study PRJEB22302) | groundwater metagenome | biome: forest; feature: aquifer; material: groundwater | place: USA | collected 2011-08-07 | depth 5.4 m
AGCCCGCGCTCCTACATCAAGCTCATGACCGACGGCATCCTGCTCGCCGAAACCCAGGGCGACCGGGATCTAAGACTATACGACGCGATCATCATCGACGAGGCGCACGAGCGCAGCCTCAACATCGATTTCCTGCTCGGTTATCTCAAGCAACTGCTTCCGCGGCGGCCCGATCTCAAGCTTCTGGTGACCTCTGCAACCATAGACGCAGAGCGGTTCTCCAGGCATTTCAACGATGCGCCGGTGATCGAGGTGTCAGGAAGGCTGTATCCGGTCGAGATGCGCTACCGGCCGTCCGCAGCGAAGAGAGCGGCCGGCGGCGCCCCGCCCCGCCCGGGCGGGAACGATGCGCCGGATCTGGCCGAGGCTATCGTCGATGCGGTGGACGAGACAGCGCGCTGCGGTCCGGGCGACGTGCTGGTGTTTCTGCCGGGCGAGCGCGAGATCCGCGAGGCGGCCGAGGCGCTGCGCAAGCACCATCCGCCGCATACAGAAATCCTGCCGCTGTACGCGCGGCTGTCGGCGGCGGAGCAGGAGCGGGTGTTCAAGCCGCACGCGGGCAGGCGCATCGTGCTCGCCACCAACGTCGCCGAGACCTCGCTCACCGTGCCGGGCATACGTTACGTCGTCGATCCGGGCGAAGCGCGCATCAAGCGCTACAGCTACCGCAGCAAGGTCGAGCAGTTGCAGGTGGAGAAAATCTCCCAGGCCAGCGCCAACCAGCGCGCCGGGCGCTGCGGCCGTGTGGCGAGCGGCGTGTGTATTCGCCTGTACGACGAGGACGATTTCAAGGCGCGCCCGGCCTATACCGAACCTGAAATCCTGCGCTCTTCGCTTGCCGGCGTGATCCTGCGCATGAAGTTGCTGCATCTGGGCGAGGTGGAGAATTTCCCGTTTCTCGATCCGCCGCTGCCGAAAGCAGTAAGCGACGGCTATGGTCTGCTCACCGAACTGGGCGCGGTGGACGAATCAAACGATTTGACCGAGATCGGGCGGCAGCTCGCGCGCTTGCCGCTCGACCCCTGCATCGGGCGCATGATCCTGGCGGGGAAGGAGGAGGGCAGCCTGGCCGAGGTGCTGATCATCGCCGCGGTGCTGTCGCTGCAGGACCCGCGCGAGCGGCCGCTGGAGCGCGCGGGCGCAGCCGACGCGGCGCAACTCAAATTCGACGACGAGAAATCCGATTTCCTCTCCTGGCTCAAGCTGTGGAAGTTCTACCAGGGGGCGCTGGAGCACAAGAAATCGAACCGCAAGCTGGCAGAGCTGTGCCGCGAGAATTTTCTCTCCTATAACCGCATGCGCGAGTGGCTGGACATCCACAGCCAGCTGCATACCTTCGTCGCCGAGCTGGGATGGAAGGTATCGGGGAAGGACGCGAGCTACGCGCAGATTCACCGGGCGCTGCTCGCCGGACTGCTAGGCAATGTAGGCTGCAAGTCGGAAGACAGCGAGCATTACCTCGGCGCGCGCGGCATCAAATTCCTAATCCACCCCGGCTCCGGCGTGGGCAAGAAGGCCGGGCGCTGGATCACGGCGGCGGAGATCACCGAGACCACGCGCCTGTATGCGCGCTGCATTGCCCGCATCGAGCCGGAGTGGCTGGAGGACATAGGCGCGCATCTGATCCGGCGCCACCAGTACGAACCGCACTGGGAGAAGAAACCCGCCCGCGTCGCCGCTTTCGAGCGGGCGACGCTGTACGGCATCCTGCTCTACGCCAACCGGCGCATCCACTACGGCCCGCTGGATCCAGTCGAATCGCGCAGGATTTTCATCCGCCAGGCGCTGGTCGAGGGCGAATTTGAGACGCGCGCGCCTTTTTTCCAGCACAACCGCAAGCTGATCACCGACATCGAGGCGCTGGAGCACAAATCGCGCCGCCCCGACGTGCTGGTGGACGAGGAGTTGATCTACGCTTTTTACGACAGCCTCATCCCCGCAGGCATCCACAACGGTGCCGCCTTCGAGCACTGGCGGCGCGAGGCCGAGGCGGAGCAGCCGAAGCTGCTCTACCTCAGGCGCGAAGACCTGATGCGGCACGAGGCGGCAGGCATTACCACCGCGCAGTTTCCGCACCAGCTCGAAATCGGCGCTCGCAGCTACGCGCTCGAATACCTGCACGATCCGGGCAATGCGCGCGACGGCCTCACCCTGACCGTCCCCCTGATCGCGCTCAATCAGCTCTCCGCCAAGCGCTGCGACTGGCTGGTGCCGGGCTTGCTCAAAGAGAAGGTCGCGCTGCTGGCGAAGACGCTGCCGCAGAAAATCCGCCACAAGCTCGGGCCGTTGCCCGAATTCGCCGAACAATTCGTCGCGGCGATCGCCTCGATGGATGGAGAGCGCCGGGAAGACGTAGCGTTGGTCGAGGCCATTACCCGCTACGCGCGCGAGGAACTCAACCTGGTGCTGCCGCTGGACGGTTTCCGCTCCGAACTGTTGCCTTTGCATCTCTCCATGAATTTCCGCGTGGTGGACGAGCACGGCCGGCAGCTCGCCATGGGCAGGAGCCTGGCCGCTTTGCGCGCGGAGCTGGGCGAGCAGGCAGGCGAGCAGTTCAGCGCCATCGTCCAACCCAAGGCCGCCCTGTCCGGCATCACCGCCTGGAATTTCGGCGAGCTGCAGGAGATCATGGAAATCCGCCAGGGGGCACAGACCCTGATCGGCTACCCGGCGCTGCTCGACCGCGGCGACAGCGTGGACCTCGAAGTGCTCGATTCGCCGCAGAAGGCGAGAAGCCTGCATCGCGACGGCCTGCGGCGCCTGTTCATGCTGCAACTGAAGGAGCAGGCCCGGTACCTCGAGAAAAATCTGCCCGGGCTGCGCGACATGGGGATGCAATTCCTGCCTTTTGGCGATGCCGCGTCGCTCAAGGACCAGCTGCTGCGCGTGAGTTTCGATCGCGCCTGCATGGCCGAGCCGCTGCCGGCGACGCAGGCGGAGTTCCTGCGGCGCTGCGAAGAGGGAAAGACGCGGCTGTCGCTCCTCGCCCAGGAAATCTGCCGCCTGGCAGGCAGCATACTCACCGAGTATCAGGCATTGCAGAAGAAACTGCAGGGACTGAAGAATTTTCCGCAGCCCGGGCGCGAGATCGAGGAGCAGCTGGCGCGCCTGCTGCCGAAGAACTTCATCGCCGCCACCCCCTGGGAGCGGCTGCAGCACTTCCCGCGCTACCTCAAGGCGGTGGCGCTGCGGCGGGAGAAGCTGCGCGCCGACCCGTCACGCGATGCGCGCTGGAGCGCCGAGTTCAATCCGCTGTGGCAAACTTGGCTGCGCGAAGATCTCAAACAGAGAAAACAAGGCGTGGCCGATCCGCAACTGGAGCAGTTCCGCTGGCTGCTGGAGGAACTGCGCGTGTCGCTCTACGCACAGGAGTTGCGCACCCCGGTGCCGGTGTCGGTGAAGCGGCTGCAGAAAATGTGGCAAAGTATGCAAAGGTGAGGACCGAGGGCTGAGGAGGAAGGAAGCGGGTGAGCGAAATAACTAAGGCACTGATGCGGGCATTCTTCAGCCTGCTGCATCCGCGCATGCTGCTGCTGATGCTCTGGCCGGTGCTGGTCGCACTGTTGTTGTGGCTGGGATTGGCGTTCGCGTTCGGGTCGCAGGCGGCGGCCTGGCTGCAGCTGCAGTTCGACCAATCCGCCGCGATCGGGTGGGCCATCACCGTCTGGCCGCTGGCGCTAATCGCCACGCATCTGGCCTGGATCCTGCTCGCGCTGCTGTTCATTCCGCTGGTGCTGATTACGGCCGTGCTGATCATCGGCGTGTTTGCGATGCCCGCGATGGTAGGACTGGTCGCGGAGCGCGCCTACCCTGAGCTCGCGCGCCGGCACGGCGGCACCGTCGCCGGCAGCCTGTGGAACAGCGTGGCGGCGCTCGCCTGGCTGGCGCTGTTGGTTCTGTTATCGCTGCCGCTGTGGTTTTTCCCGCCGCTGTGGCCGGTGTTGCCGTTCCTGCTGCTCGGCTACCTCAACCAGCGGGGGTTTCGCTATGATGCGCTAGCCGAGCATGCAACCGGCTGGGAGATGGAAACGATTTTCCGGCGCCACCGTCGCGAACTGATTCTATTGGGTATCGTGCTGGCGCTGGTCGGCCTGATTCCATTGCTCGGGTTTTTCGCGCCGGTTTACGGCGGACTGGCTTTCATCCACTATTGCCTGGCGCGGCTGGCGCAACTGCGCGACGAGCCGGTTGCGACTCAGTAAACAGCCTCGAAGGAGAAGAACGATGGCTATCGGCGCCATTATCATCGGCGATGAGATCATGCGCGGCAAGCGCCAGGACAAGCACCTGGCGCAGCTGATCGCCATTCTGCGCAGCCGCGGCCTCACGCTCGCCTGGTGCCAGTACCTGGGAGACGACCCCGAGCTGATCACGGCGACGCTCAAGCGCACGCTCCCCGGTCCGGACATCGTGTTCAGTTTCGGCGGCATAGGCGCGACCCCCGACGACCATACGCGAGCGTGCGCCGCCGCCGCTGCCGGCGTGCCGCTGGCACTGCATCCTGAGGCGGAGGCCGAAATCCGCGGCCGCTTCGGCGCCGACACCAACCCGAACCGCCTCAAGATGGCCGAGTTTCCGCGCGGCGCGAGCATCATCCCCAATAGCTACAACCGCATTTGCGGTTTTTCTCTGCGCGAGCATCACTTCGTCCCGGGGTTCCCGATCATGGCCTGGCCCATGGTCGAGTGGGTGCTCGATCAACGCTATGCCGGCCTGTTTCACCGACAGCCGGAAACCGAAGCGTCGATCGTGGTGTACGACTCGGCCGAGAGCACCCTCACGCCGCTGATGGAAGCGGTCGAGGCCAAATACCGCGGGCTCAAGGTATTCAGCCTGCCCAGCGTGGGCGAGGGCGGCCGGCGCCGGCATATCGAACTGGGCGTGCGCGGTGCGCCCGAAGAGGTAGTTGCCGCGATAGAGGAACTCAAGCGTGGGGTGACCGAGGTCGAGGGAACTTGGGAGGCGCATGACGTCTCGCCTGCGTCGGAGGCAGAGGGAACGTGAAACTACTTTGGGTGCGGTGGTTTGGAGTCGAACTGGTGAAAATTGTGCGAGCGTTGATGCGCGGAAGCGACCCGGAACAGATATTCGCGCCAAACGCAATGCGGGAGTTTTTCTATGGCCTCAACCACCAAGCTGCGCGGATGGCGGCGAGCGGCCGGTGGGCTGGAGCACCTTGTTCGGCGCCTTAGCGAAACATTCCCTCGAAAGCATGTAGCTGCTCAGATTTAATGATGATTGGGCAAGATTATTGGGTATGCCTGCAACCGAAACGGCCTTTTGTTGCGTCGGTACAAGAACAACTTTCACCTCCCCTTCGACAGTGTGCTGTGGCCCCGCATACAGAATACCAAGAAGTTTGATGCGGGAGCTGCCCATGAAATTCCCCTTTCGAGTTTGATAGCTACCAATATCGAACAGCATGACCGGAGAGCCGCTAGATCCAGGGAAACAGGCAGCGTCTATTAGAAATTCCTTTTTCCCATTCCAGTTGTGTTTGTAATCGGTTGCCAGCACACCTTTACGAAAGATCGGGAGGTTGTTTGTTCTATCCCACAATCCATTAGGATAACCCACCATCGTAATATTTTCGAGGCCGACCATATCCTCAATGTCCGACGCTGTCGGAATTAGAGTCTTGTCCAAGGTCGTGAAGAAAAACTTAGTGTTTGTTTTCTCAGCATCGTGCAACAACGGTGCAATTGGCATCACGCAAAGGTCGATATCAGCGTCAGGGTGAGCAACCCAGCGCTGTTGAAATGAATCAAGCTCATAGGCTTTATGTGTTCCAATTGCGGGGCCCCCTTCGCTATCTTGTAGGGTAAGCAAGAATCTGCCTTTCGTGGCTCTAATGTCCGTGGTGAAGCGTGCGCGGCTGCTTTTCCGGCGCGTCGCATTCGACCACGCGATTAGAGCGCACCGTCACTTTACGTCTTCCAATTTGACGCCTCGGCCGGCCCGCAGGCTTTGGCGCGCCTGCTCGACCCGCTGCAAAAATTGGGGGTCGTTTTCGAGCCGGTAGTCGAACCAGTCGTCCTCCGACCCAAAGCCAATAAGCACTCCAGCCGGTTTGCCGTGGCGCGTAATGACAATCTCCTGTTTCTCGGCCTCGCGCAAAAAGCGAGACAGATCGTCCTTTACCTCGGACAGTGGGACTTCCTTCATACGGGACTTCCGAATTGCGCCAGCCATGACTGTGCCTCCGATTTGGCCACGATCGCCAATACCTCGATGGTGGAGCCTGAAACGTCGTAAAACACACGCACCTCTTCGACCCTGAGCCGATACTGTGGTCGCGCGAGCCCACGCAATCGCTTGATTCGGCTTTGGCTGGTCTTGGTTGGTTCGTGCCTTAAATGGATCTCGAGAGCCTCCTTCACCGCAGTCCGCACATTGGCCTTCAATTTCTGAAGATCTTGGACGACTTCCGGCGCTAGGATGATCTCAAATCGCATTCTAGCCATATTATAGCCAGAATAACTTCGGCGCGGAGGTGCGCTCTAACACCTGGTGCAGCACTTCGTCGGTCTTCGCGGCCAGGAACGGAGCAGGCCGGATCGGGGCACGCGCGCTGCCGCCGACCCTCGCGCAGCGCTCGCGCCGCGAACCAGGGCTCGATCAGTGCGGCGATCGCATCACGCGACTCGAAGCGCTCGGACCACGGCTTACGCGACGTTCTGCATCTTGTTGGCAAATTCGCGACCGGAAGTCGCAGGAGGGAGAGGCTTGCCAGCCTTGTGGTAGAGCGCAATGGCTTCTTCGACAACTAGGTAAAGTTGCGCGAAAACAGCCCGCTCGTCCGCGCCGTGACATCCGCCGTAGATCAACCCCGGAGAACTTCCGACATAGCATTGATCCTCATCGGACCACTCGATAATTTTTGCGTATCTGGCACTTTCCTTCATGATTTCGGTGGCACTAATTCAGCCGTTTTGGTTCCGTCGCATAAGGTTATCCCCTGCGGCGGGCCCGCTCTCAAGCAGGATGCGCATCGGGGACCAGAGCCCCCCGGGCTAGTTCTAGCGCGGCAACGGCTTGCTCCCTTGTCACGGAGGGAAATGAGTGCAGGAACTGGTCCAGGGAGTCGCCGGCTTCGAGGTAGTCGAACAGGTTCTTTGCGGGGACTCGGGTGCCGTAAAACACCGGCACGCCACCCTGGATTTCGGGGTCACAGTGAATAATCGGTTGCGCCATGAGCAAATCCTCCTGCTGCCTTACACGACCCCGAATGCGGGGTCCAACACGGTCAGGTTACGTTCAAGCCATTGTTTGCTCAACCAGGGTGATCGGGCTATCCCCTGACGTCCAAGGTTCGCATTGACCGGCGCTCCGGGATGATGCTGGCAAAAGCACTAGCCCGCTTCCGGCGCGCCGGGTCAAATCGCGGCTAGCGCGCCTTGCTCCTGGCTCGGGGCCCGAGCCAAGTCCCGTCCAACCTTCCGACGGTACACAACTGGCAGAGCCATCAGCCTCGGCGAGCTTCAGCCAGCACTTCGTCTCGTGTGGCGACGTCGTCCGGGTTATGCTCGTGTTCGGCGATACGCTCATCGATCACTGCGCGATGAGCATCGCCCAGCGGCACGGCCGACGGATTCTCAGCGAGGCTCTCGCAGATGAGTTCCGCAAGGCGCAACCGCTCCTCGACCGGGAGTTTGAGGATTTCAGCAACATCGGTATCACTCATAGCGCATAGCCTATCATCATCGTGTCGGGCGCGCCGCCTTTGCGCGTCGCCGCCACCGCGCGCCTAGCCGGCGTGTTCCAAGTCGAGGATTCGCTTCGTTACCGCTCGCGGAAAGTCAACGAACATAAAATGGCTCTTGTGGTACAGGTAGTCCTCGCCGCTTTCGTCCGCGATACGCACGAGGTCATCCTTGGCCGCCCGCGGATCCGGAATGATCCGGTAGACCTTGCCCGGAATGAGCGACGCCTTGTAATCGGTGTTGTCGACGCATAGAGCAAATGGCTTCGTCGGTTGTTTCATTTTTCGTCCAAGTATCTCTTGATCTTCAAGTCTCGCTTCCCGATCCCGTGGGCTTCATACCAATGCAATTCTACCTCGCGCCGGGCGCCGTTTGGCAAACGAATCGTGGCGATTCCCTTCAGCTTTCGCCAACGACCACGACCATACGCCTTGCGCAGATACGAGCGAACCTGAACACCGGGTCCGCTCGCAATGACTTCTGTCCCTCGAATTGGGCCAATGACCTCGAACTTCATGTGGCGAAGTAGAACAGGAAAGCATCCCTCTGCGCAAGCCAATGGCTGCGAAGAGCCGCGGCGTCAGCGCGAGGCCTGGCGCGGCAAACGCTGCACGTCCAAGGAACTCTCGAAATACGCCGAAATCTGCCGTGTCGCGAACGTCATGCGGCCTTATCTGGAAAGCATGACTTGACCCGGATTGAGATATTTGATGGAACAGACCCGGTCTCGCTTGCCGGGACGGATCTGCTATAATGTGGTTACACGCGTAAGCACATCGGGAGAAGTTCATGTCCAGCGTCATTGAAAAATATTCGGGCAAGGTCACGCCGGTGGGAAATTCCAAGGGCATACGGTTGGATGCGGCTTTTTTCAAGGCGCACCCGGAGTTTCAGGGCGCGGTTCGCGCAACCGTCCTCGCCGACGGACAGGTGCTGCTGTCTGCCCGGTCGCCGGGGAAGAAAGCGAAGGCAGGCGAAAAGGACGACCCCGTTCTGCTTGGTTTTCTTGGCTTTCTGGAGGCGCAGATGGCCACTCAGCTGGAGCGGATCACCGCGGCCGATCCGGCCCAGCTTGCGCGCATCGGCAAACTCGTAAAAGGTGTCAAAGCGGAATAGCGGCGACCTGTCGTGGAAATCAATGGCTGGCAGCTCTACTACTTTCGGCCTTTCGCCGTTGCGCTCGACGAACTGGAGACTGAAGTGGCTGCGCTGGCGGCAAGCGATCCACGCGGCTACAAGGGCCATCCCAGAACGCGCTTGCTTGCGTCGGTGTACAAGGCCATCACCGAGCGCCTGCCGGCGAGCCCTGATCATCCGGATTTTCGCCTGGGCAAGACCCTGGGCAGGGACTACGGCAACTGGCGGCGAGTAAAAAAGGGGCTGCCGGAGCGCTACCGTCTTTTCTTTCGCTTCGCGTCGAAGCCGGTCAAGCTGATAGTCTACGTCTGGTTCAACGACGAGGATACGCTGCGCAAGGCCGGCTCCAAGACCGATGTGTATGAAACCTTCCGCCGCATGCTCGCGCGCGGGGAAGTGCCGGACGGCATTGATCATCTTCTGCGGGAAAGCCGCAAATCGAGCTGAACCGATGGATCGCAGCCAGCCGATGCGCAGAACCGGCGCATCGCCATCCTCAAGCCGGCTGTTAATCCGGGTCCTCGGTCCGAGCCCTGTCGGGAAGCCTAGACAGCGGCTTTCTTGAAGTGTCTAATGCCCCCGGATGCTATATTGCGTAACGACGTTCCTTTTGCAATTCTCTCGGTCCTGAGGGGATCAATAGCGATGCGCTTCGGTTGGCAACTGGCCGTGCTGGTGGGCGCGTTGCCGCTCGCCCCAGCAGCCACGTTTGCCGGCAGCAGCTGCTACGACGAGAGTCCCTATCCGGCAGTTCTGCGCATCGAGGCGGCAGAGGGCGGATTTCGCGCTTACACCGCTTCGCCGGACTTGGAAAAAGCCATTCGGGTGGCCCTGGAGCTGCGCAAGCGACATGGCTGGAGGCCGGATGATCCGGGGCCGGCCTACGTGCATCCCGTGATTGGCTACAGCAAACAGAACGGGTTCGATCCGTGTCAGCCGCAGGGATGTCGAGTAACGGTTAACAGGAGCGGCAGACACCGGCTTGCCGGTGGCGGTCCGCTCGATAGAAGGGTTGCGCGTCTTCATCGCGAGGCGTGGGGCTCTGGCAGGGCTTGCTTGGTTCAGGCAGACCTGTTGCTCGCGATAGCAGTGGCGTGAACCGCAAGCTGCCCGTCGGCCCCCCAAAGTTGTGCTTCGAGGAAAACCAAGTTCTTCCCCGCTTTGATGACCCAACCTTCGCCAACGCACACCCCAAGTTTGGCCGGAGCGATGAAGCGACTGTGAATCTCAATGGTGGGTAACCATTGCCGCACCTTGGCGTATGCAGCGATTGAGATGAGCCAATCAATCATTGCAACAGCGAATCCACCCTGGATATTGCCGAAGTGATTTGAGAAGGCTGGCTGTTCCGCGAACTGCAGCTTGACGTAGCCGCGATCGAAGTCGGCTTCAACGATGTCGGCAGGCGTGAGCTCCGCACAAGCGGGCTTCAGCTGTGCCGCGAGAAGGGTAGTCAGGGTGCCGGCATCGCTCATGTTGTTCCTTTGCGGTTCACTCAAAACGCGCAACGAATAGCGTTTATTTGCCGCCCTACGGACGCTGTATCCTGCCGCGGGCGGCGATGGCGGCGGATAAACCTTGTTGGACTGAACCGCCGAGTTGGTGGTGGTTATGGGGATTGTAAGCGTGCGGGGGCGGGAGTCAATCGTTTGGCGTGACGATGAGGGCGCCCGATGTGGTGTGTACCAGCATTGGTCATGGGCAAAAGCGCTGGTGAAGTGCGAGAAGTGAGCGCGGGCGCAATTGGCGCCGTCGACACGAACTGGCCCTTGCCGCAGTACGGGCAGCGCGACCACTCGTGCCGGTCGATGCGGCGCATGAAAGCTTCGACCGACTCGAGCACGAGCTGATCACCGCAGTCGATCCGGCGCAGCTTGCGCGCATCGGCAAGCTCGTAAAAAGTGTCGAAACCGAATAGCGGTGAGCTGTCGTGGAAATCAATGGCCGGCAGCTCTGCTACTTTCGGACTTTCGCCGCCGCGCTCGACGAACCGGAGACCGAAGTGGCTGCGCTCGCGGCAAGCGATCCGCGCGGCTACAAAGCCCATCCCAGAACGCGTTTGCTTGCATCGGTGCTACTCTGTACCCGCTCCCCAGTTTGTGATCATGACAATAATCAATATCTCGGTCGGCTTCAGATCCCGGCGGGCGACACCGCTCGCGCCGTCTCTGCGCTCGGCTCGACGGCCATGCGCACTGCATCGTCGACGTCCTCGAGAAACACGAACTCCAGCTTCTCCTTTGCCTCGGCCGGCACTTCATCGAGATCCTTGCGGTTGCGCGCGGGCAGCATCACCCGGCTGATGCCGGCGCGCATCGCGGCGAGTACCTTTTCCTTGATGCCGCCCACCGGCAGCACCAGGCCGCGCAGACTGATCTCGCCCGTCATCGCGGTGTCGGTGCGGACCTTTTTGTCCGTGAACAGCGACGCGAGCGCGATGAACATCGCCACGCCGGCGCTGGGGCCGTCCTTCGGGATAGCCCCGGCCGGAACGTGGACGTGCACGTCGGTGCGCTCGAACGCCGCCGCATCGATGCCCAG
>ORMF012587036.1_pt1 | contig 11381 bp, 9 predicted proteins | sample 1779871 | NCBI WGS metagenome assembly ORMF01 (sample SAMEA104232316, study PRJEB22302) | groundwater metagenome | biome: forest; feature: aquifer; material: groundwater | place: USA | collected 2011-08-07 | depth 5.4 m
AATGTTGCTTGTGGAGCGTATGGGGCCTGCCGCAGATACGCCAAAAGGCATCGCGAGGGATGCCAAACTTGAAATAAGAAAAAAAATATTAAATAAGTAATGATACATTGATTTTGTAGTGAGTAGTTGGTAGTGAGTAGTTGGTAGTGAGTAGTTAGTAGAAAGAGTGCTACAAACTACCAACTACTAACTGTGTTTATCTGAGGTTTATCTCATAGAGTCTACCACTATCTTTATCCGTAAAAAATAATTTTGATTCATCTTTTGAAACGACAAGTTTTTCTATGGTATGTTTTTGCGCAGGTTCTGCCACCTTCTTTTTTTCGCCCGTTGCAAGGTCTACTTTATAAATAACATCTTCCTCGACATCAGAAATACTTCGGATAATGCCCGCACCTTGCCGTAAGGTTTTTGGAACCGCACAATAGGCAGTCGAGTTGTTGATAAAGGTGCATTTATCAACCCATGTTTGAAGCCCAAGTTTTCTGCGATTTTGCCCAATTGCATCTCCGTACGCATCAACAATCCAAAGCTCAGGCTTATAATCAGAGGTTGTCGCGAATACGCTGTAGAGTAGGCGATCGCCAGATGGGGACCAGATGCTTTCAAATCCTCGCCCCTCAATAATAGTGTTTTGAAAATTTTCACCATTTACCCCGACAAAAAAAAGTTTTTGCCGGTCTTGATCAACGCCTTCGCGAAATGTTGCCACAATATGGCCGGCAGGGGACCAATTAACGTCAAAAAGACCCGCCTTTTCTCCTAATGGTTCAATAAGCTGCGCATTGGAGCCATCATCGTTTGCAATGGCAATCCATCTGTTTTCCGGGTAATCTCCAATACTTTTAAACGCTATTTTTTCACTTGTCCCCGAAAAGGTGATATCACGCCAGTGGGGAGGCAATGTGGCAATCTGTTTTTGCTGGGCAAAATCATAAACTACTTGTGTGTTGTCAAGATGGCTAATTATCGCTTTCTCACCATTTTGGGCCCACGTAACGGTATCAACAGCTGGAAAAAGGTTTTGTGAAAGCTCGGTTTTTTTGCCATCAGGCGTTATTTGAAAGAATTTTTTTTCATATGGGTTATACGTTGCAACGGTAGTGCCATTATCAAGTGGCATGAGAAAGGTATTGCGATCGGTATCAAGTTCGTGCGTTTGCGTACTGCCGCCACGAGCTTCTTTTGCGGTTGCGGGAAGTTGTTCTTGTTCCGTTTGAACTCCTTGAATTGGTGCGCTGAAGGGTGGGAGTGTACTTTGAGGAATAGATGTTTCCCGTGGATCTCGAAGCCCACCGGTTGGAAAAGGCGACTCAATAATTTCGGGAGTGGGAGTTGAAACTTCAGGCACCTCGGGTGATCTAAAAAAGAAATAGTATAAAAGAAAGATTAAAAATCCTATAACACATAGAAAGCCAACAGCGAGTGCGATACGTTTCCAATCAAGATTCATATATAAAAATTAAAAATCTAAATGTGCCAACTACAAAAGCTATTAAGTTAAGTGCCGGGAAGTTTGTGTAGTATAAACACCGACCAAAATGTTTCTACCGGATGAAGCCATGCATCTACAAGAATATAAATAAAAACAGCTAATACGAGAATAGCAAGTCCGATAAGCATATCGAGCACAAGTAAAGCAATGAGTTCAAAAAGTCCTAAACTGCGAGTTATCGCATTGCCTCCCCCCGGCATTTTTATCCATTCTTCACCTGGTTGGGAAAAAAATTTTTTTGCAATTTTTGAACCAAAAACATGAATATTAAGATAAATTACGGTAAGTCCCCAGCTTGGAATCAAATTAATCCACGATTGTTTCAGAAGTTCTGCAGTCGCATTTTTCATTCCCTCTTCAACAGGGTTTGATTCTTTTTCAGTATTTCCCTGCTGCTTATTTTGTGCTTGTGCCGCAAGCGCTCTCATTGCTTGGATGGAAGACATATAAACGAATTCTTTTTATAATCGATACTAAGTGAACGAAGATGCTTATTTTTTTGTTCCAAAATAGCGTTGGCAAGAAGTGGCTCTATATGTTCTTCAATGATGTGGCGTACATTTCGTCCGCCATTTCCTTTTTCTTCTACCAGGACCCCTAATTGAACACGAGCTTTTGAAGAAATACTGCAAGCAATTCCTCGTTCTTTCAGTCGAGTACTTATTTCAGCGATCTGTAGCTGGATAATTCTCTGGATATCTTCACTTGAAAGCGGGTCAAAAAGCAGTACATGATTAATGCGGCTCATAAGTTCAGGGGAAAATGTTTCTTTTAATTCTCCTAACACATGATGTTTAATGTCTTGCTGGCTATACTTTTCGGTATTAAATCCTAAAGAAGTTTTTGAGTTGAATTTTTCAGCGCCCACATTTGAGGTCATGACAATAATGGTATTTGAAAAATTAACCTTTTTTCCCGCCGCATCACTCAGTGTGCCGTCTTCAAGAATTTGCAAAAGCACATGCACAATTTTGGGATGTGCTTTTTCAAGTTCATCAAACAGTACCAATGAATAGGGTCGTTGCCTCACGCTTTCGGTAAGCCTTCCACCTTCTTTATAGCCAATATATCCGCTTGGAGCGCCAATAAGCCGTGAAATGGTAAAGCTTTCTGAAAATTCGGACATATCTAATTTTATCAGGCTGTTTGGGCCGCATACTTCTTGCGCAAGTATTTTAGCGAGCTCAGTTTTTCCAACGCCGCTGGGGCCCAAAAAGAGAAATGATGCGAGGGGCCGTTGCGGGTCCGTAAGGCCGCATTTTGCTCGCTGGATTGCTTTTGATATTCGCTGCTTGATTATGGTATGACCCACAATTTTTTCTGACAGCGCGGTTTCGAGTGATTGCAGTTTTTCAAATTCATTTTGAACGAGACTTGATAAGGGGATACCGGTTGAAAGAGAAACAATCTCGGCAATATGTAAGGGAAGAACGGTTGGAATTTCTTGTGGAAAATCTTTTTCTTTTTGTAAACGAAATTCGCCAAGAAGCGTACTAAATTCTTGGTCATTGAGAAGGGCTTGATCGTTTGGGTTTTTATTTACCGATAAAAATTTTTAAAGCCGATTTTTGATGAGTTCAACTTCTTTGGGTTTTTCTCTGTGTGTTTTTGAAGAATGATGTACTTTAACCTTTGCACACGCCTCATCTAAAAGATCAATGGCTTTATCAGGAAGAAATTTTTCAGGAATATACCGCTCGCTTAACTGCACGGTTGCCGCGAGCGTTTCATTGGAAATGCGAACGTTATGAAATGATTCATACTGAGGGGCTAACCCCTGTAATATTTCACATGCCTCCCGTGCGGTTGGTTGCTCTACATGAATGGGCTGGAACCTTCGCTCAAGCGCCCCATCTTCCTCAATATATTTTTTATATTCCTGAAAGGTCGTTGCGCCGATACACCGAAGTTCTCCTCTGGCAAGCGCGGGTTTAAGCATATTTCCCACATCAAGTGTTCCTTGTGCAGCACCAGCACCGGTAATCGTATGAATTTCATCAATAAAGAGAATAACATTCTCGTCGCGCGCTACTTCATCAAGCAAATGCTTAAAACGCATTTCCAGTTCGCCACGCCATGCGCTTCCGGCAACCAACGAGGTAATATTTAATGAATAGATCCGTTTATTTTTTAAAAGTGGTGGCACCGTGCCCTCTACAATTTTTTTTGCAAGGCCTTCTACAAGTGCTGTTTTTCCAACGCCGGGGTGTCCAAGAAGAATAGGATTATTTTTTGTGCGGCGGGAAAGAATATGAATCATGCGCTCAAGTTCTTTTTCTCTGCCAATGCATGCATCAAGTTTTTGTGCGTATGAGTTTTCCGTAAGATGAATAGCAAAATATTCCAAGGCGGATACATTTTTTCCTTTTTGGTGCGTATGGGGGTGCGCGCCTTCTGGTTGTTCTTTTTCTTCTTGAGTAGTGCCAAAAAGCGAGTCGAGCATTTCTGAAAGTTTCGTTGAGCTTTGAAGTACTGAAACAAGTTGTTTTTTTAATTCTTTATGGCTTACCTGGCTTTTTCGTAAAAGAGTGGTGATTTTTTCATTCTCACTATCAAGCAAGCTCATAAATAAGTGCTCTGTGCCAATATGATGATGATTGTATTCTTGTGCAATTGCGGCAGCATCTAACAAGAGCTGCTGGCTACTTTGAGAAAGTGCGAGGGAATCCGGTGATTTTTTCTGGACATGTTTTTTATGCCCCGAAAGATTCGTGAGTATGCTTTCCGCCTGATTGGTAATGCTATAAAACAAATGAAGAGGTTCGATTTTTTTCTTTTTTTCAAACGCAGCTAACTGCGCGGCTTGGATCAAAACGCGCCGCAGTTCCCAGGTAAATTGTTGAACGATGTGCATCATACAAATTCAGTTAGACAGTTGGCAAGTTAACCAGTTGGCCAGTAATAAAATGTTTCGTGATTTATGTTTTTAGTATATAATAATGAAGGACTATGGTCAATGTAACAAAAATAGTTTTAACGATATTTTTTATAAGTTTTACACTCCTTCCTTTTGAACAAGGACGGCAGATTGCGTATGCCGATGTTGATTGTATCCCCATTGGTGGGCAGGCGTGGAACCAGTATTTAGGGTGGATTGTAAGCCAAGACACCGTAGCGGATGAAACGGTAGCACCCGGTGCGCAACAAACGTTCGGCATTTGCAAGGAAGATTCTGGTATTACAAAACCACAAGTAAAGGGTGCGGTGTGGTCTACCTACGGATGGATTTGTTGGGGTAAAGATTGTGAACTTAATAACCCGACTAGATTTGGCCGTGATATTGCTCCAAGCGGAAATGTTGAGGCCTATATTGATGAAACGGTAGAAAAAACGCTTACACGAAATTTCCCTCCCGAACTTAATAAGCCACCAGTAACCATTCGCTATTACCCGGTCTTGGGTTGGGCAAAAATAACAAACTTAAAAGAGGTAGGATGGATAAGTCTCTCTGGAGATATTGAGGCAACGACTCCGATTCAAGACCTTGAAAATTTTAATCAGACCGTTAATTGTGCAACTGAAACTGAAGAAAAAAAAGAAAAAAATTGTAGACACTTTGTCTATTACGATATTGATAAAAATGAGTTTGGCGGATGGGCTTGGAATAACCGCGTAGGGTGGATAGGGTTTTCCGGACGTACGTTATATACCACTCCCTATAAATATGATGTGCTGCAGGGCGATGGGAGTACAAGTACGGTAAAGGGGAGTGCTTGCGACCCGTACTGCAAAGATGCAAGTTTTGATCCGGACATTGATTCAAATAAGTTTTTAACGCAGTATTTGGGGCGATGGGTAGATGTGCGGGGCGGCAGTGCGTATTCACAAAAAGGATTCGCAGGAAAAAGCGCATCGCCACCCAAAGCAATTTCCTACCTCAAAGCAACTGGCAGTTATAAAGAAACGAATGCAGGCGGAGTTCAGGAAAAAAAAGAGGGAGGGCTTGGGCTATGGAAGAGCGGGTGTGACGGCAGTATTTTGGCATGCGCTGATTTTGGAGTGAATAAAAAAAAGAATGGGGTACTGGCACCAACACGGGAAGGATTATACGATGTGGGTTTTCCAAAAAATATTTCCGGCGGGGCAACCGTGAAGGAAATAAAAAATAGGTTAGGGTCGTTGAATGTTGAGGAGCTTGTATTGCCTGCGGGAAGTAGTGGGCGAATAAATAAATATAAACAAAACATTGTAAGAATAACGGATCCGCTTGATTTACGAAATTATCTTCATGCTCCTGGTGAAAATCCCGATATTTATTATTATGAAGGAGATCTTTTAATTGGTGACCCTCTAATGAATTTAAATGATGAGTGGGATATTAATCGTGGGAAATTAGCGGATCATACATCAGGCGCTCGAACAATAGTCGTGTACGGAAATCTTAAGATCAATTCAAGAATTATGTACAATGGAGATTCTGTGGAGTCGCTCAAAAAACTCCCTTCAGTTGCATGGATTGTGTTGAAAAAGCCAGGAGTTGCAAATAGTGGTAATATTACTATTAACGATTGTATTCAACCACGAGGAATTGCGGGGGCAGGCGAAGTAGTGCCATTAGCAGGATTATTTTTTGCCGAAGGAACTATTAAGACTGGAACTGGTGGGAAAAAAACTGCGAAATGCCAAAAGTATAAAGATGCTCCAAATGCAACAGTCCCGGATGGCACAAATCAGTTTTGGGATGCGCCCCTTCGTATTTATGGAAAGATGGTTGCGCAAAAAATTGAGTTCCAGCGCGGAGTACGCGGGTTTAGTAAGGCATCCGAAGCTATTTGGGATGACGGGCGATTAATTGTAAACCCTCCTCCCGGTGTCGAAGAGTTTGTGAAGAAGCTGCCGCTGTGGTAAACAATTAAAAATGTAAAATTAAAAAATATTCCAAAATTCAATTTCCACACTTTTTTTATTTATGGTATACTGGTGGTTAGTTGATAAGATATGATAACACTATTCCCATGCCGCTTTTTGAACCTAAAGAAAAAAATATTCTTGGTGTTGATGTTGGAACGTCAAGTATTAAAATTGTAGAACTTGTCCAGGAAAAGAATGGCACCTTTCAGTTGGGAACGTATGGATATATTGATCATCTTCCCCGCGTGGTGCCACATAAGAATCCGCACGATGTTGAACTTATTATTGCAAGTATCATAGAGGTGTGTAAAAAGGCGCAGTGTCGTACCCGTCGGACTAGTGCTGCACTTCCAACCTATTCGGTATTTACTTCACTTATCGCATTGCCATGGATGTCTGCCGAAGAGCTTGATTCAGCAATTCGTTGGGAAGCAAAAAAAATAATTCCACTGCCCTTAGAGGAAATTGTGCTTGATTATAAGATTTTAAATCCTCAAAAGAAAAGTGCAGTTTCGCTCTCCTTTGGTAAAAAAGATGAGGAAAGTGTAAAAGAAAAAATTCAAGAGGATTATCGTATTTTGATAACCGGCGCTGGAAAAGAAACCGTGCAACAATATACTGAGGTATTTGAGCAAAGCGGGCTTACTCTGGTAAGTCTTGAAACAGAAATGTTTGCGCTTGAGCGATCGCTTGTTGGGGAAGATCCTGGTGAAATTATGATTGTGGAAATAGGGGCTGTTGTTACTGATATTATTATTGTTGAGCACTCAGTTCCTTTTTTGGCGCGAAGCTTGGAAACAGGCGGAAATGCGTTAACGCGGGCAATCATGAACTCTTTACAAATTAATGAAAAGCGCGCAGAGCAGTTAAAGCGAGATATTGGCTTGGCTGGCTGGGAAGAAAATGCAGGAATCCCCCAAATTTTAAAAGAAACACTTGAGCCGATCATCCATGAAATAAAATATACGCTTGATGTGTACAAAAATCATCAGCTTACTCCATCGCAAAAAGCAACTGGTACGGTTGAAAAAATTATTTTGACCGGTGGCACGGCACTCTTACCGCATTGCGCTGAATACCTTTCAAAAACCCTTGATATGCGAGTAGTGATTGGTGATCCATGGGCACATGTAACATATCCAGTAGAATTGCAGGGTGTATTAAAGGGGTTGGGGCCAAAATTTTCAGTTGCAATCGGGTTGGCACTCCGCGGATTAACATAGGAGGTATGCCCGGTAGTGAAAATTCGACAGCTCTTAGAATATATCTGAATATATGATAACAAAAGAAAAAAATATTAAATTACGCACACTATTTAATTTTTGTCGCTTGTTCGCCAAAGGCGAATAGTCGAATTTCTACTACCTGGTATGGATTTTTTAACAAAAAAAGATAAGGAACCAAAAAAAACAAAGGGAGCTGCTTCAACGCAAGATTTTGGAGGAGTTAATTTAATTGTTGAGGAGCGTTCCAAAGAAGTTTCACAGGATTTATTGAAAAAAAATGTTTTTCAAATTGTGGGAAGCGCGTTACTCGCACTCCTTATTGTTGGTATCGTATATGGCGGTATTCGCGCGTATGGGTCTCAGCGAGAAAAAGAAATTCAGGCTATTCGCGATGTCATCCAAAAAACAGAAAGCCAGATTTCAAATCTTGAACGAAATGCCGCTGCACTTTCACAATTTCAAACAAAATTAACTTCATTGAAAGGCCTTTTGGATTCCCATACTTCACTCGTAAAGTTTTTCCGGAAGCTTGAAGAAGTCACGCTTTCCAATGTGAGTTATTCAAATGTCTCGCTTTCAGATGAGGGAACGGTAATGCTAAGCGCTGTTTCAACGGATTACACATCGGTTGGAAAACAACTTTTAGCCTATGGAAAAGTTCCCGAAATCATAAAGAAAGCAAAGATTACTGCGGTAAACGGGATGCTTTCTCAAACAGGCGATATTGCGGGTGTGAGTTTTAATTTAAGTCTTATGCTTCAGAAGGAATGGTTATCTAAAAAAGAGCCAATGCCAACGCAAACCCCATTCACAACTCCCGCTCCAACAGAAATCTCAACCCCAACCCCGACCCCAATTCAAACTCAAACTCCAGCTCCGGTAAACGAAGCGCCAAAATAACAATACTATTTATGGAAGCAAAACAACGAACCGTTTCACCACTTGTTATCTTACTTGATCGTATCGCACCATTTTTAATTGTTCTTATTTTTGGACTCATTTTTGGTTTCTTTTTTATTCGCGTCATTCAGCCTGAATATCAAAAATATCTTCCCGGAGGCCCTTTGCATGCAGATACGGAAAAAGTACGGTTACTAGACCGAACGCGTTACCGAGATGATTTAAAGAAGCTTTTTGATCTGTATAAAGAAAATACGAGTGGTGAACTTGATGGACTTTCATTATTAGTACCAGATACGCAGGACGTGCCGACGCTCCTTGCGGGTACCGAAAAACTCATTCGTACCCAAGGTGCAAGTCTTCAATCAATTGAATTTGTTGGCGTTGATAGTGATGCAAAACCAAATAAACCCGGTATTTTTCAATTTGAAATCTCGCTCCAGCTTGCCCAAGTGGATTATCCTCGATTTAAAAATATTTTAAGTGCGCTTGAAAGCCAGATTCGCCTTACGGACATCACAGCGGTTGATTTTGATCCTTCAGCAAAAACAGCATCAATTACGGCAAAGGTATATTGGAGCCCTACAAAAAAGACAATTAAAAATTAAAAATGAAGAATTAAAAATTATTATGGGATTTTTAGCAAAGAATAGTACACATCAAGGCGCACCGAAATCGTCACGTCTTATCCTTATCATTATCGTTGGAGTGTGTGCTGTTGTTGCCGCGGGTGTGTATTGGTTTTTTTCACAATCAAGCTCGCAGGGCAATACGCGCGATGAACAACCCCAAACTGCCAAAGAGCTTCCATTAAAGCGAGTGAACTGGAAGAAAAATTTGTATGAGGATGAAACATTTCAGTCGCTTAAGAATCCTTTACCAGGTTCGCTTGAAGTAGGCGTTACTGGTAATACAAATCCTTTTGGGGAAAAACCAAGGAAATAAGTAACAAGTTAGCAAATTGGCCAGTCTGCATGTTAAAGAAATTGCTATTAATGAATTTCTGGCAAACTGGCAAACTGGCAAACTGGCAAACTTAATTATGTTACCAAAACTCATTTCAGCGCTTATTGAAAAAAAAATACTTGATGAAAAACTGCTTGAGCAGTATATCCAGGATGCAAAAAAAGCAAGTATTGACACGGAAGAATTTCTTTTGAAAAAAGGAATAGTTTCAGATATCCAACTCGCCACCATAAAGGGCGAGATTTTTGATATACCTTTTGTGAATTTGGAGGATCTCGAGGTTACTCATGAAATTGTTACCCTCATTCCTCAATCAGTTGCTGAAAATTATGAACTCGTTCTTTTTGAGCTTACTGGAAAAAATGCGAAAATAGCTTTAGTAAACCCTAATGATTATCGAGGCATTGAGGCAATTGATTTTTGGGCAAAAAAGGAAGGGTATACCTTGCAGTTTTTTATTGCCACACGCAATGGCTATCGATCAGTGATGAAAAGCTATACGCCATTTAAAAAGGAGGTTTCAGCGGCATTAGATACGCTTGAAGAAACGCAAAACAAAGAGCGATCTGAAAAACGTGAAAAGAAAAAAATCATTGAAATCATTCGCAAAGCGCCCGTTGCTTCTATTGTTGATCTATTGATTCAAGAAGCAGTTGATGAGCGGGCATCTGATATTCATATTGATCCAGGAAAGCTCGAAACATTAGTGCGCTTTCGTATTGATGGCATTTTGCATCACTATCTTTCTCTCCCTATTCATCTCCATAATTCAATTGTTGCGCGCATTAAAGTATTATCACAACTTAAAATTGATGAAACGCGCGTACCACAGGATGGGCGCATTAGGCAAAATATTTATGGGCAGGAAATAAATTTGCGCGTTTCAACACTCCCCATGTTTTTAGGGGAGGAAAAGATTGTTATGCGTATTTTGCCCGCCACAACCAAAACGCTTACCTTGGAAGAACTTGGTTTTTGGCATCAAACGCTCGATGATTTAAAACGAATTATTGCAAGACCTACTGGGGTTATGTTGGTGAGTGGCCCAACCGGTTCTGGTAAATCAACAACGCTTTTTTCTATTCTAAGTGCATTGAATAAAGAATCGGTTAATATTGCAACACTTGAAGATCCGGTCGAATATTCGGTTCCTGGTGCTAACCAAGTACAAATTAATGCGGATGTTGGATTAACATTTTCAGGCGGGTTGCGCGCATTATTGCGGCAGGACCCTAACATTATTATGGTAGGTGAAATTCGTGATATCGAAACAGCAGAACTTGCCATTCACGCAGCGCTCACCGGGCAATTTCTTCTCTCGACTATTCATGCAAAAGATGTACTCGGAGTTATTCCGCGTCTTATTGATATGCATGTAGAGCCATTTTTAGTCGCTGCAGCATTGAATATGATTCTTGCACAACGGTTGGTGCGAAAAATTTGCCCTGCTTGTAAAATTCAAACATCGATACCTGAAATACTGGAGAAAGAAATACACACCGAGCTTGAACTTCTTCCCGATAAAGAAGTTCTTGATACACTTGAGTCCAAGAGTAAGCTGGTGTTTTATAAGGGAAAAGGATGTGATGAGTGTTCTCAAAGTGGATATAAGGGGAGAAGTGTTGTTGCAGAATCGTTTATCATGACAGAAGAAGCACAGGAAATTATCGGGAGCAAGAAATTTTCAAGCGATGATTTGTTAGCTGAAATGAAGCGACAAAAACGAAGAACATTTAAACAGGACGCAATTCTTAAAATTGTCTTTGGGCATACTACGGTTGAAGAAATGCTTCGGGTTACACGGGAGTAAGTGTTGAGTCTAGTAAAAAATATCAGGTGTTACTTTCTCCCGGCTCATTTCTGTCTAATTTTCCCTGAAAACGGCGCTGAACTTGTCAGAATAGATAGCTATTCCTCCGCATTCATCATCCGTTTTCAGAAAA
>ORMF011289079.1_pt1 | contig 11379 bp, 10 predicted proteins | sample 1779871 | NCBI WGS metagenome assembly ORMF01 (sample SAMEA104232316, study PRJEB22302) | groundwater metagenome | biome: forest; feature: aquifer; material: groundwater | place: USA | collected 2011-08-07 | depth 5.4 m
CCCTCGTCGTACCCGATGTAGCCCGGAGGGGCGCCGACCAGCGTCGACACCGCGTGCTTCTCCATGAACTCGCTCATGTCGAAGCGCACGAGCGCCCGCTCGTCGTCGAACAGGAACTCCGCCAGCGTCTTGGCGAGCTCGGTCTTGCCGACGCCCGTCGGCCCGAGCATCAGGAACGAGCCGATGGGCCGCTTCGGGTTCTGGACGCCCGCGCGCGCGCGCCGCACCGACCGCGCGACCACGCCGATCGCCTGCTCCTGGCCGCAGACGCGCTTGCGCAGGTGGTCCTCCAGCTGCAGGAGCCGCTCGCGCTCCGAGCCCACCATCTTGGCCACCGGGATGCCCGTCAGGCGGCTGATGGCGGCCGCCACCTGCGTCTCGCCGATCGCCTCGTCGAGTAGTTTCTTCTTGCCGTCCACGTCGACGTCCGCGAACTGCTCGAGCGTCTTCTTGGCGTCGGGGATGACCTTGTACTCGAGCTCCGCCACGCGCGCGAAGTCCTGCGCCGCGAGCTTCTCCTCGCGCTCGCGCTCGGCCTCCTCGAGCTTCTTGCGCGCGTCCTGCACCTCGGCGATCGCCTTGCGCTCGCGCTCCCAGGCGCCAAACAGGCCCTCGTGCTCCGCCTGCACGGCGGCGAGCTCCTTGTCGACCTCGGCGCGGCGCGCCTCGGCCTTGGCGCCGGGCTCGGTCGCGAGCGCGTTCTTCTCGATCTCGAGGGCCAGACGACGTCGCTCGAGGTTCTCGATCGGCTCGGGCTTGGACGACAGCGCGATGCGCACCGTCGCCGCCGTCTGGTCGAGGACGTCGAACGCCTTGTCGGGCAAGAAACGATCGGCGATGTACCGCCGCGAGAACCGCACCGCCGCCGTCAGGGCCTCGTCGAGCACGCGCACGCCGTGGTGCAGCTCGTACTTGCCCTTGACCCCGCGCAGCATCGCGAGCGTCTCCTCGACGGTCGGCTCGGGCGCCATCACGATCTGGAAGCGGCGCATGAGCGCCGGGTCCTTCTCGATGCGCTTCTTGTACTCGGCGAGCGTCGTCGCGCCGATGCAGCGGAGCTGCCCGCGCGCCAGCGCCGGCTTGAGCAGGTTCGCCGCGTCCATCGAGCCCTCGGCGCCGCCGGCGCCGATCAGCATGTGGATCTCGTCGATGAAGAGGATGATGTTGCCCGCCTCCATCACCTCGGCGAGCAGCTTCTGGATGCGCTCCTCGAACTCGCCGCGGAACTTCGCGCCCGCGATCAGCGAGCCGAGGTCCAGGCACATGAGCCGCATCTTCTTGAGGTCCTCGGGGACCTGCCCGGTCGCGATGCGCTGCGCCAGGCCCTCGACGATCGCGGTCTTGCCGACGCCCGGCTCGCCGATGACGATCGGGTTGTTCTTCATGCGCCGGCTCAGGATCTCGATCGCGAGCTTGATCTCGGCGTGGCGCCCGATGACGGGGTCGATCTTGCCGCTCCTCGCCTTCTCGGTGAGGTCGGTCGTGAACTGCTCGAGGTAACCGCCCTCGGTCGAGCCGCCCTCCTGCGAGGGCCCCGTCGCGGGCTGCGGCTCCCCCTTGCCGGCCGCCTTGGCCGCCGCCGGTGCGGCCTTCGCGGTCGGCATCGAGCGGACCGCCTGCGTGACCTTGTCTCGCGCACCGCCGACCTCGGCCACCGCGCTGCCAACCTCCTTGTCCTCGAGCAACCCGAGGAGCAAGTGCTGCGGACCGATGTACTTGTCCTCGCTCGCGTGGGAGAGCTCGTCGGCCATCACGAACACGCGCTCGAGGCTCCGGTTGATCGGCGTCGTGGCGTCGCCCGCCTGAGCCTTGGGCTGCGCGAGCAGGAACGCATCGACGCGGATCCCGAGGAGGCGCAGATCCACCCCGGCGGCACCGAGCGCGCCCCGGAGGGGGCTGCCCTCCGAGAGGAGCGACCAGAGGAGATGCCAGGGCGTGAGGAAGCGGTGCTCGCGCTTGACCGCGAAGCGGCTCGCCCGCTCGAGGACCTCCTGTGCCTTGAGGTTGAACCTTTCGATGATCATTCGCTTTTCCTCGTCTCTGCCCGGCCGAACCGTGTCTTCCGGCCCCTCAAGATGTAGGACATGTGCGCAGATGTAGTATCAGGTGCGCGCCGGGCGAGGCGCAACTTTTTGTCGTGCGAAACTGCGCACAGTCTGCGGCTTGCAAGTGGGATCCCGTTGACAGTCCACCGCGGGACGCGGTACGCGAAAGGGCGGCTTCGTGTGACTTGGGTCCGCGTGCAGGGGTAGCGCAGCGAACACGCGTAGGAAAGACCGGCCCTGGCGCTAGCTCGGGCCCATAGCTCGATCGAACACTCAGGAGGGGACATGGCGATCCAGGACGAGATCCCGAAGTCGCGGCTGACGCTGCGGTACAAGACCGAGGTCAACGGACAACCGCAGGAAGTGGCGTTGCCCCTGCGCATGGCCATCCTCGGCGACTTCTCGGGCGGGACCTCGAAGGACCGCAAGGTCGATCTCGAAGACCGCCAGGTGAGGAACCTCGACGGCAAGAACACCGACGCCGTCATGAAGGACATGGGCATCTCGCTCTCCTTCGCAGTCCCCAACCGCATTGATCCCGACAAGGGGGAGGAGCTGCAAGTCGATTTGCCGATGGACAGCATGAAATCGTTCTCCCCCGACCAGATCGCCAAGCGCGTGCCCAAGCTCAATGGGCTCTTGATGCTCAAGCGTCTGCTCGAGGAAGTCTCGTCCAATGTCGACAATCGCCGCGAGTTCAGGAAGCTGCTCGGTGATCTGATGGCGGACCAGGAGGCCCTCGGCAAGGTGATGGAGGAGCTCAAGGGGTTCGAGGGCTTCAAGCTCCCCGGGGGCGACGCCAAGTAACAGCGTCGCCAGGCACCGAAATCCTCGCCACTCCGCCGCGGCGGAGGGCCGAGCTCCCGAGCCGATGGCTCGAACGACGACATTCTCCGGAGGCTTGCGATGGCTGCCGATGCTGTGAAGACCGAGCTTGATCTCAAGAAGTTTCTCTCGAGCATGCGGCTCGAGTCCGAGGGCGATGCGCCCACGCCGATGCTGCAGAACGACTTCACCGTCGTCAACGAGAACGTCAGCGAGCGCGACCGGTTCATTTCCGGGCTCGCGGCGCTCCTGCTCAACACCGACCGCGCGGTCGGGAAGCTGGACAAGGCGAACATCCAGGACCTCGTGGGCCGCATCGACCGCATGGTCAATGCGCAACTCAACGAGATCATCCACAACGCGAAGTTCAAGGCGCTCGAGTCGAGCTGGCGCTCGCTCAATGACCTGATCCGCAACACCAACTTCAAGGCGAACGTCGTCATCGACCTGCTCGACGTGAGCAAGGACGAGCTGGCCGAGGACTTCGACTCCAATGCGGTAGACATCACCGGCAGCGCGCTCTTCAAGAAGGTGTACGTCGCCGAGTACGACCAGTACGGTGGCAAGCCCTACGGCTCCATGGTCGGCATGTACGAGTTCGAGCACACGCCGAAGGACGAGTTCTGGCTCAAGACGATGGGCCGGATCGCCGCCGCGGCGCACGCGCCCTTCATGGGGTCGGTGTCTCCGAAGTTCTTCGGGTGCGAGAGCCCCGAGGAGCTCGCGGCCATCAAGGACCTCGAGGGCCTGATGAACCACCCCAAGTACGGGTCGTGGAACAAGCTGCGGGAGTCCGAGGAGGCCGCGTACATCGGCCTCGCGCTGCCGCGCTACATCTGCCGCCTGCCCTGGGATCCGGACACGAACCCCTGCGGCAACGTGCCGTTCAAGGAGGAGGTCGCGGGCAACAACTCCGGCGACTTCCTGTGGGGCCCGGCGTCGATCCTGTTCGCCCAGAACATGATCCGCTCGTTCGAGTCGAGCGGCTGGTGCCAGTATCTGCGCGGCCCCAAGGGCGGCGGCCTCGTGACCGGGCTGCCCGTGCACACGTTCAACCTGCGCGGCGAGACGGAGATCAAGATCCCGGTCGAGATCGCGATCCCGGATTACCGCGAGCTCGAGTTCGCCAATGCCGGGTTCATCCCGCTCGTCTACCGCAAGGGCACCGCGGATGCGTGCTTCTTCTCGGCGCAGTCGATCAAGAAGGCCAAGAAGTTCGCAGATCCAAAGGACAGCGAGGCCGCGCAGCTCGTGACGAACCTGTCGTACACGCTGTCGGTCACCCGCATCGCGCACTACGTCAAGTCGATCATGCGCGACAACATCGGCAGCTCTGCCGACGCCGAGTACATCAAGAGCACGCTCAACAGCTGGATCTTCCGCTACGTCACCACCGTCGTGAACCCGGACGACCTGACCCTCCGCTACTACCCGTTCCGCGCCGCGTCGGTCGACGTGGTGCCGCGCGAGGGCATGATCGGCTGGTACGACTGCAGGATGAGCATCTTGCCGCACATCCAGTTCGAGGGAATGGACGTCGAGCTCCGGATGGACACGCGGCTCTAGTCCGCACACAGGCGATGGGAGCTCGGGCCAGGCGCCCGAGGACGGCATCAACGCTCAGGCCGGCAGGCCTGATGAGTGTCAAGCGCACATTGAGCACAACCCACGGCACGGAGGGGTCGACAAATGGCTGAGTCGTCATTCAATTGCAGCGTTCTCCAGGGCTTCAACTTCGAGAAGGACAAGCAGGTCATCCTCGGACACATCAACTCGCTCAAGATCGATGACGTCGAGTTCGTGTCGGACATCGCCGTGACCAACCCCGAGGCGATCTCGGGCGACAAGGTCAAGGTCTTCAGCGTGCTCTCGAGCATCTACTGGAACGGCGGCTACTCCGATCCGGTCCAGTTCTCGGGTCAGGTGTCGAACGCCAACCAGATCAAGCTGGCCACGCTCGTGCACACCAAGCTCAAGGACACGGCGGTGGAGTTCGAGTTCACCGTCTACGATTACGACTTCAAGCAGAAGCAGTACTACAAGTGCTTCCACTGCGAGGGCGCCAAGCTCAGCGGGCTCGTCTTCAAGCAGGGCGGGGAGCTCGCCATGCGCGTGGCCAACGAGGCCTCCTCCGAGGTCCCGTCGCCGAAGAACTACGCGTTCTCGCTCGGCGTGATGCCGGCCGAGGACAAGGACGGCATGCAGATCCACCTCGCCGTCTCGGTCAGCGACAAGTTCGTCAAGCAGTTCGGCGTCCTCGTCGCCTCGTAACGGTCGGCCGCTCCGCGGCCTCCAGTCGAACAGTCGAAGGTCGAGGCCGCCCCGCGGCCGTCGAAGGTCGAAAGGTCGAAGGTCGAAGGGACGCCAAGTCTATATGCTCCCATTCGGCCTTCGACCTTCGCCGTTCCAGAGCTCGTGCATGCACGCCCGCAATCGGACCTTCGACCTTCGACCTTCGACCTTCGGCGCGAGCGCTCACCCGCAGGGCGGAGCGCGAAGCCCGTGACCGGGAAGCTCGCGCGCGTCCGCTGGAAGATGGGGCAGACGCTGCTGCCCGATCACTTCATCGCGCAGGAGGATGCCCTCAGCGCCGAGGACGCCCTGCGGTTCCGGATGCGCGGCCTGCCGGCGTACGGCGTCGCCTCGCTCAAGTGGAACGCCAACCTGCTCGCGCAGGGCATCCTCTCGGTGAGCGCCGCGACGATCGTCATGCCGTCGGGCCAGCTCCTCGACGTGCCCGAGAACGCCCAGGTGGCGCCGCTCAACCTCAACCTGCCGGGCACCTCGACGGTGACCGCGTACCTGCACCTGCTCGCCCCGGGCGGCGGTGGCGGCTTCGCCGACGCCGGCATGGACGCGAGCGCGATCCCGCGGCTCGTGCACCCGATCGTGCTCTCGGCGGATCAGGGCCTGGCCGACGCGATCGAGACCATCAAGCTCGCGGAGCTGCGCAAGGACCCCGAGGGTCTGTGGGTCCTCACGGACCGGCATGTGCCCCCGCTGCTCCTCGTCGGGACCTCGCCCTTCCTCGCGAGCGAGCTCGACGAGCTCGCGGCGGCGCTCGAGGGCTTCGAGTACAAGCTCGTCCTCGACTCCGCGAGCTATCTCTCGGGCAGCGGCCTGTGGACCGTCAAGCAGTGCCTCAAGAGCGTCTACCGGACGCGGCGATTGCTCGCGAACCTCAAGGCGCAGGTGCACGTGCACCCGTACACGCTCTGGGAGGCGCTCAAGGACCTGTACGTCGAGGTGGCCTTCTACCGCGACGCGGCGCCGCGCGACATCGTCGAGGCCTACGGCCACGACCAGCTCGCGCAGAGCTTCGCCAAGGTCCTCGTGCCGCTCCGCGAGCAGATGACGCTCGCGGAGAAGAAGTCGCCGTACCAGCCGTTCTCGCTGCGGGACGGCATCTACCGCGTCGACCTCGAGCCGGAGCTCAAGCAGGCCAAGGACGTCTACTTCCTCGTGCAGAAGGCGCAGATGCACCGCACGGTGTCGCTCGCGGACCTCAAGCTCGCCTCGCTGTCGCGGCTGCCGCTCGTGCACCGGCGCGCGCTCGAGGGCATCCCGCTCCAGCGCATCGACCGCCCGGCCCTCGCCGCCTCGTTCGGCCCCGAGGTCGAGTTCTACCAGCTCGGGCTCGGCGAGGAGTGGGGGCACTCGGTCCGGGAGGGCGTGGTGTCGTTCTACGATCGCCCCGAGCTGGCCGAGCTCGAGTTCTACCTCTACTGGTACCTGGGGTAACGCCGCTCGTGGCGATGTTCGACAAGTTCCGGAGCGAAGGGCGCAAGCAGACCCGCGCCGAGAGCGTCGTCGAGAACCTGCAGAACATCCTCAACTGCAAGCGCGAGTTCGGCTCGATCCTCAAGGACCTCGGGATCCGCTCGCTGACCGAGTACCGCTCGCGCGACGAGATCGCCGCGGCGGTGATGCAGGACGTGCGCGAGAACATCGAGCGGTACGAGCCGCGCCTGCGCCTGAAAGCCATCACGCTCGAGAACGGCGACAGCCCGTTCCGGCTGAGCTTCACGGTGCAGTGCGAGCTCATCGAGGGCACCCAGGTCATGCAGGTGAGCTTCGACACCGTGTTCGGCAAGTTCGAAGTGGCCAGGAGGTAACGATGGCCTTCACGTGCAAGGTCGAGCTCAACAAGGACAAGGGCATCACGCTCACGGTCGAGAACACGACCGGGCAGATCACGCAGACCGTCGTGATGGACGGGACGCAGATCGTCATCAAGGTCAAGGGCGCCACCGACACGAGCACGATCACGCAGAAGGCCGACAGCATCGAGATCAAATGCAAGACGATGACGCTCGACGCCGAGACGCTGACCGTCAAGTCATCCAAGGACAGCGTCTACCAGAGCGCGCAGAAGCTCACGATGAAGAGCACGCAGGACATGGAGATCACGAGCTCGACCAAGAACACGATCAAGGCGACGACGGATCTCCTGCTGCAAGGGGCCAACTCCACCTTCAAGGGAGACGCCACCGTCAAGGTGCAGAGCCCGCAGATCACGGTACAAGCCGACACGAAGGCGACCCTGAAGGGCGGCCAGGTGGAGGTGGCCGGCGACCTCAAGACCGACATCAAGGGCCCCGCCATCAAGGTCGCAGCGAGCGGCACGCTCGATCTCGAGGGGCAGATGTCGACGCTCAAGGGGCAGATGACGAACGTCCAGGGCAGCCTGGTGAAGCTCGGGTAGCCGGAGCGCGGGATGGAGCTCGACGACAAGCTCTACCGGGCGTTTCTCGAGGAGATGCACGCGCTCGAGGACTTCCGCATGACGTACGCGGCGGAGCACCCGACGACGCCGATCGAGCGGGAGGACCCGGACGTCAAGCGCCTGACCGAGGCGATGGCGATCTTCGCGGCGCGCACGCGCATGGCGGCGCTCACGAACCTCATCGCGAGCCGGCGGCGCATCTTCCGCCAGTTCCTGCCTTACCTCCTTTCGCCCGCGCCCTCGATGGGGCTCGTCCAGGCGATCCCGACCGGGCGCTTCACCGACGTCGCCGTGCTGCCTCGCGGGGCGGAGATCGCGATGCGCACCGACGGCGAACGCGCGGCGCTCTTCCGCGTGCTGCGCGAGCTGCGGATCCTGCCGGTCACGCTCGGCCGCCTCTCGGCCGTGACCGGGCCCCGCGGCGGCGTGCGCATGCTGTTTCCGTTCACGACGCCGTACGCGCGCAACGACGACATCGGCACGGTGTCGCTGCTCGTCAACTACCTGAACGACTTCCAGGCGTCCCTGCGCGTCCTGTCGGCGCTGAGGCAGAACGTCTCGCGCGTGTCGGTGAGCTTCGACGAGCGCGTCGACGACCAGACCAAGGGCGCGGTGTGTCCCGTGCGCTACGGGCTCGAGGACGGCGCGGCCGAGCTCGCGCACCCGGTCGAGCGCGAGCGCCTCTACTTCCACTTCCCCCAGAGCGAGCTGTTCCTGCACTTCCAGGTGCCCGCGCCGCCACGCAACTGGACGCGATTCACGCTCTGCGTCGACATCGATCCGGGCTGGCCGAAGAACCTGCGGCTCTCGCGTGAGGCGTTCGTGCTGTTCGCCGCGCCGGTCATCAACCTGCAACGGGCGATGGCCTCGCCGATCCTGCACGACGGCACCAAGGAGGCCTACCCGGTCCGCCACCCGACCCTCGCCGACGGCTACGAGCTGCACTCGCTGCGGGGCGTCTACCGGATCGACGGCGGCACGATGGTGCCGCTGCGATCGGCGGCCCTCGGCAGCGGCGCGGGCTCCTATGACCTGGAAGACGATCCGACCGCCAATGGCCTCCGGCGTCCGCTCCTGCACCTGCACTGGCCGAGCGACTTCCAGGGCTCGTCCACCATCTCCGTGGACGCCGAGTGGCACCAGCCGTGGTTCGACGAGGCGAGCCGCGGCAAGGTCGCGATCCAGCCGTACCGGCACTCGTTCCTCGGGCTCGACTGGGGCCTCGTCGGCGACTTCGTGGCGCACCACGAGCCGGACTTCGCGCGCGAGACGGACGACTTCACGCACCTGCTCGTGCTGCAAAACAAGTCGGTCATGGGCAAGGAGGACCTCGTCGCGCTCCTCGGCGTGCTCGGGGCGTGGCGCGGACCGTTCGCGCCGCTCAAGGCGCTCTTCGAGGCCGTCGAGGTGCGGGAGGTGGCGCAGTCCGGCGTCAAGGCAGGCATGAAGCTCGCCTACTGGCTGCGCTTCGCGACGCTCGATCCCACGATGCAGCCGCTGGCGGAGACGTTCGCCGTGCACCTCGGCAAGGTCCTCGACGCGTGGATCGCGGACGCGCCGGTCGAGGTGCGCATGGGTTCGGCGACATGACCGAGCGGCTGCGCGATTTCTTTTCGCCCGATCGCCTGCGGCGCAAGTGGTCCGAGGAGGAGCCCGCCGCCGCCCCCGAGGCACCGCCGTCGGCCCCCGGCGAGGAGGCGCTCGCGGTCGCCGCGCTGCTCGAGACCATCGCCGCGCAGGTGCGCACGCGGTTCGCGGACGACGAGAGCGCGCCGCTGCGGGCGCTCGTGCAGGAGCTCGGCAGGATGGTCGCGGAGGGAGACGCCGGCGCCGAGGCCGTCGAGCTGTTGCGACGCGTCGAGGACCTCGCCGAGTGCGCCGTGTTGCGGGGGCGCCGCCGATGACAGAGGCGCCGGCGCCGAAGCGCCCGGTCGTGGAGTCCGTCGACGCGCTCGCGGAGCTCGAAGGGCGCCTGCGCGCGCGGCTCGGCGCCTTCGACGTGAGCGCGCTCGTGCAGGTCCTCTTCGACGCGGGCTACACCCAGGACGAGCTGCGCTTCGCGGGGCACCTGTCGATCGTCTCGCAGCCCTGCCTCGTGCACGACGTGCAGCTGTCGGCCGAGCCCAGGTTCGCGCGCATCGAGCTGAACCTGGGCCTCCTCGCCGCGCAGAGCCCGATGCCCGGCTACTTCTTCAAGCGGCTCGACTCGCCAGGCTTCGATGCCGGCTCGTTCGTCCAGTTCATCGGCTTCTTCGACCACGCGCTCATCGGCTCGTTCGTGCGCGCGGTCTACCCCGAGCTCAACCGGCAGCTGTTCCCGGACTGGGAGCTGGCGCGCCGGCGAGACCTGCAGCTGACCAACCTGCGCGCGCCCTCGACGCTGCACTGGCTGTTCCAGACCACGTTCCCCGAGCTCGACGTGCGCATCGAGAAGGCCAACCTCGGCCGCGACGTGCGCTCGGACGCGATGCGGCTCGGCTCCGCCGTGCTGGGTGGGGACGCGGTGTTCGGCGCGCGCGCCACCGTGCCCGTGCTCGGCCGCCGCATCTCCCTGTTCGCCGAGAGCGATCGCGCCGGCACCGGACGGCCTTGGGCCGCCGAGATCGAGGATCGCCTGAGCACGATCCTGTTCCCGATCCTCGGCGAGGTCGGCGTCGACCTGGAGGTCGTGCTCGTGATCCGCGAGCGCGAGACCTGGGCGCAGCTCTCCGCGCAGAGCTTCCTCGGCTATGACAGCGTGCAGGGGGGCGAGGCCAGCTACCGGCGCATCGTCCTGCACTCCGGCTACGTGGTGGCATGAACCGTCTGATGATGGAGTAACGAATGGACCTTGCGCTCCTCGAGAAGGACTTCGAAAAGACCGAGAACCCCGGCCTCGACACCACCGATCCCCGGTGGGCGGAGGTCAGTGGCTTCGCGCAGGAGGGCAAGTTCGACGAGGCGGGCAAGGGGGCCGAGCAGCTCCTCGGCGAGGGCGTCCTCGACATCCGCCTGCTCGGCTACTACCTGTACGGCATCTTCAACGAGCAGGGCCTCGCGACGCTCGCGCGGGCGATGACCGCGCTCGGCCGGCTGCTCGAGACGCAGCTCGAGGCGTTCGGCCCCGTGGCGACCCGCCCGAAGGCCGTGCAGGCGAGCCTGCAGTGGATGTTCAAGCAGCTGCTCAAGCGCGCGCAGCGCGAGGAACAGACCAAGAGCCCCGTCTTCCGGCAATGGGCCGATTCGCTCACGCCCGACACGCTCGACGAGACCGTCAAGTCCGTGCGCCTCCTGCAGGGGGTCGTGGACGGCGCGCTCGGCGAGCTCGCGCCCCCGCTCCTCGACTCGATCTCCAAGCTGCGCGAGTGGCTGGGCGGGCTGCGTGCCGTGGTCAAGCAGCCGGAGCCGCCCAAGGTCGAGGAGGCTCCCGCGGAGGCCGCCGCCGAGGCGCCCAGGGGCGAGGCCGCGCGGCCCGCGCAGGGCGGCGTCGACGTCAAGGGCTCGCGCGCGCTGCAAGAGCTCCTGCAGAAGATCACCGTCTTCGAGCGCCTCATCGCCGACCAGAAGTTCCCGCGCGCGCAGATCGTGGCCGACGACATCAACCAGACCCTGGCGTCCTTCGACCCGCTGCTCTTCTTCCCGCAGCTCTTCTCGACGTACATGCGGCTCGCGGCCGTGCACGTGGGCGAGCTGTCGCAATACGAGTCCGCGCGCGACACGCCGGACTGGAAGGCGCTGCTCCTGCTCTATCGCGTGGACATGGAGGCCTTCGTCAACCTCTAGATGTTTTCGGGGGGAGCAAGC
>ORMF011191668.1_pt1 | contig 11378 bp, 10 predicted proteins | sample 1779871 | NCBI WGS metagenome assembly ORMF01 (sample SAMEA104232316, study PRJEB22302) | groundwater metagenome | biome: forest; feature: aquifer; material: groundwater | place: USA | collected 2011-08-07 | depth 5.4 m
CGCTGACTCCAGGCTTTCGGTAGTCGCCTTCCGGCTTTAGCTCTAATGGGCGGAATTTCCTCCCCGTCGCCACCAGTCTGCTATTTTCTGACTTCTGACTTCTGACCTCTGACTTCTGAATTGTGATTTCTGATTTCCTGGATCCGACATTCGAAATGGGTGCGGGGTCTTAAGTGGTCTTCGGAATGTACTTGCTCGTGACTCTGGGATTTGATTTTCCATATTCTTTAAAAATCGCCTCGATGTCATCGTAATCAAGCTCCAAACGCGCGATCAACTCATTGGCGAACCGCTCAAAAATCACGTTTTCTTTTTTCAACAGGTCTTCAACGCTCTTCATGCAGGCCTGGATCAGATCATGCGTCTCGGCGTTCAATTTTTCTTTGACGCTTTCCGACAATTGATCGGCCGGGATGCTGGTATAATCTCCGAGGGATTCGCTTTTGCCCATGCCTAGCTTCCAAATCGAAAAATGAGCGAGCCGCATCGCGTGTTGAAAATCGCTCGAGACGCCGCTCGAGGTAACGCCAAATTTCATCTTCTCCGCCACATACCCGGCGATCAACACGGAGATTTCGGCGATAAACCAGTCCCTATTTTTAAACATTTCATCTTCTTGCGGCAAAGAATAGGTCACGCCGCCCGCCGGCCCGCGAGGGATGATCGACGCCTTAAACACATCATCGGTGGGGTGAAGAAGGTAGGTGACGATCAGATGCCCCGTCTCGTGATAAGCGGTCATTTTCTTTTCTTTGTCGCTTACCTTTCGATTTCTCTTGAGCCCCAAGTCAATACGCTCCATCGCCTCTGAAAGATGCTCGGCCGTGACCTTGTCCTCTTTGTTTCGGGTCGCGATCAGCGCGGCTTCCTTCGTAAGATTGGCGATGTCCGCAGGACTTTTGCCCACCGCTTTTCTCGCAAAACGGGCGACGTCCAATGTTTCATCGTATTTGATCTTTGAAAGGTAATAATGAAACAATTCTTCCCGTTCCTGTAAATCAGGTTTTTCAACGAAAATCTTCCGGTCAAAACGGCCGGGCCGCAATAACGCCTCGTCGAGAGTATCCTGGGCGGCGTTCGTCGCGCCTATCACGATCACGTTTTCTTCTTTGTCGCCCAAGCCGTCCATTTCCGCCAAAAGCTGGTTTTGCGTGGAATTGGTTTCTTCGGTACCGCCAAACGCGCTGAATACACGCTTGCGGCCGACCGCGTCAATTTCATCGATAAAAACAATGCATCCACCCTCGGCGTAGGCCAGGCGGCGCGCCTTTTGAAATAACTGCCGTACCCGGGAAGCACCGACGCCGACAAATACTTCCACAAACTCGGCGCCCGACATGGAAATAAAAGGGATGCCCGCTTCGGTCGCGATCGCCTTGGCCAAGTAGGTTTTGCCGCAGCCGGGAGGACCCATCATCAGCATTCCACGGATGATATTGCCACCGATCTTTTTAACGCGGGCGCGGTCCGTGATGAGCCCCACGAGCTCTTTGGCTTCCATTTTCGCACCTTCCATGCCGATCACGTCTTTCCAAGCGATATTGACACGGTCACTTTTGATCTGTTTTTTCTTGAGCTTTTGAAGCCCTCCTTGCAAAACCCATGAATACAGCACGACAAAGATGACGGCGCTGATCGTCGCTTGAAGACCCATCGTCGAAAGCCAGGCCACCATGTACGAGCGTTGATAGGAATCGATGGAACTGAGCGCGGCGAACGGGATCCAGAAAATGAAAATGACCCACGCGACGACCGTGATCTTGACCCACTGGTTCCACCAGAATAGTTTTAGTTTTCTCCAGAACACTTTTTACCGCTCTCTCTTCTTGTGTCGGTCTCTTCGCCGGCGTTTTTTTCTCTTGTGTACCGCCATCTTATGGCGTTTTCTTTTTCTACCGCAAGGCATGCTGTCTCCCCCTTCAGTCTATCACTTTATTCAAAGGATACTCAACGATCCCTTCAGCTCCCGCTTCTTTTAATTTCGGAATAAGATCCCGGACGATCCTTTCATCCACGATCGTGTCCACGTCAAACCATTTTTCTTTTGTTTCGGTCAAATCAACGGCAAGATTCGAGATCGTCGGATTTTTCATCGCCGGGAGAAGAGAGATCACCTTCCTCAGATTTTTTTCCAACACGTTCATTTTTAAGCCCACCTTCGCTTCGGAATTGATCGCGCCCTGCAAAAGCAGCGCGATGTGCTGCATTTTCCTCTTTTTGACCGGATTCTCCCAGGCCTTTTTATTGCTGATAAATTGGGTGGTGGAATGGCACAGCGTCTCAACGATGCGGAGTTTATTGGCCCGCAGTGAAGAACCGGTTTCTGTCAACTCCACGATCGCGTCCACAAGCCCTGATCCCACCTTCACCTCGGTCGCGCCCCAGCTGAACTCCACATCCGCTTTGACGCCTTTGCCTTTCAAATATTTCTCAGTGAAACCTTTAAGCTCGGTCGCGATCCTTTTTCCTTCCAGATCCTTGATCTTTTTGATCGAGGAATCCTCCGGCACCGCGAGCACCCAGCGCACCGGGTTCATACCCGTCTTGGCATAAACCAACTCTTTGACCCGGACGACTTGAGAACCGTTCTCCTGGATCCAGTCTTCGCCCGTGATGCCGCAGTCCAAGGCGCCGTCTTCCACATAACGGGACATCTCCTGCGCCCGCAACAAAACCACCTCAATCTCCTCATCATCTATATAAGGGAAGTAGGACCTTGAGCCGACGGAGACAGTATAGCCGGCTTTCTTGAACATTTTAAAGGTGGACTCTTGAAGACTCCCCTTGGGAAGGCCCAGTTTCAGTTTGAATTTTGTCGGAGAATTAGACACTTCATCCTTTGTAAGTGAGAACTTATTTTATCGTATGCTATTAAGAATAAATAAGTTATGAAAAAAAAGATAAGCCATTCCGCGGCTCATTTTAATCTGAGGGAGTATAGCATAGCTTAAAATTATTGTCAATTTATGGACACTTCGGGTATAATGCCACGATTCCGATGCTGAAATTCCTACGAAATAAAAAGACGCAAAAAAAGATCTATATCGGCCTGGCGCTTGTGATCATTCCTTCGTTCCTGTTTTGGGGACTCATGATCTCGAAAGAGGACACGCAGACCAATCCCAACACCGCGCTGGGCCGCATCGAGAACCATTCCGTCTCCGTTCAAGAGTATCTCAAAAGCTACAACGCGGTCCAACACCAGGTCGTGCTCGTATACGGCGAACGAGCCAAGATGATCGCCCGCTTTATCGATCTCAAAGCGGAGGCGTGGGACCGGTTGTTGCTTCTGACCTATGCAAAAAAAGAAAAGCTCAAGGCCGGCGACTCGGAGGTCGTGGATTATCTCGCGAGCCAGCCGATCTTCATCAATCACGGCAAATTTGACGACAAATTCTACAAGGCCTATGTCACCAATTATCTGCGGATAAGCGTGCGGGATTTTGAGGAAGAAATCAGGCAGATGCTGACGATTCACAAGATACAAGAAAGAATAGGCCGGCGGATCCAACCATCAGAACAAGAATTGAAAGAGCTTTATAATTCGGAAATAGGCGAAAAAGACATTGTCTATGGAATTCTTTCCTGGGAATCACAAAAAAATAAGGTCCTCGTCAGCGAGGAGGAGATCTCCGCGGTCTATCCGCTTTTAAAGGACAAGCTTCAGGAAGCGGGGAGCGACGCAAAATCTTTGAGCATTGAAGAAGCCAAAGGCCGGTTGAAAGACCTCATGATAAAACAAAAAGCGACCGAGGCCGCCGTCAAACAGCTCGATCAAATACGGAGCACGCTTGGGACGGCCGATTTCGAAAAAACGCTAAGCGGCCAGGGAATCGAAGTGAAACACGCCGAAAAATTCACGGCGGAGTCCTCCTCCCTTCCGGGCGTCGGTCCTTCCAATTCTTTTGAACGAATGATCTCGGGGTTGAAAGAAGGGGGTATCAGCCAAGCGTTTGCCACGCCGACTGGCGCCGCGATTATTCAAATCGTGAAAGCGAGCCCCGCGGATCCTCAAAAATTTGAGAAGGACAAAATCGGCTTTAAAGAAAAGGTTCGGGATAAAAAGATCGTCGAAAAGATGGACGCGTTATTGAACGAGCTGCGGCAAAAGCTGACCTTAAATCCGGACGTGATGAATAAGCTCTTTCAAAAGCCGGAATAAACCTTCACTACTCTTTTTTACTCAGAAGCCCCTTTAATTCCTTCATGAACTGATTGATGTCCTTGAACTGCCGATAAACCGAGGCGAAGCGCACATACGCCACTTCATCCAAGTGATGGAGACTCTCCATCACGAGCTCCCCGACCTCCTGCACCTTGACTTCCTTATCAAAACTTTCTCTTAAGTCCTTTTCCACTTTATCGACCAGCGCTTCGACCTTCTCCAAGCTCACGGGACGTTTTTCGCAGGCCTTCAAAATCCCCGAGATCATCTTATTGCGGTCAAAGGCTTCGCGGCGGCCGTCTTTTTTGATCACCATGATCGGAATTTCCTCGATATACTCATAGGTCGTAAAACGCCTCTTGCACTTCATGCACTCGCGGCGACGGCGCACGCTTTTGTCCTCGCTCGAAGACCTGGAATCAATGACCTTGTCCTCAATGTGTCCGCAAAATGGGCATTTCATGAGATCCCCCTTCAAGTGTTTTTAAAAGCTCCGGATACAAAGGAAACTTTTTGGTCAATCCCTTTACCTTTTCACGGACCTTCAAGATCTTTTCTTCCGAATTTCGATTCGATAACACTTCGTCGATGAATTCGGCGATCTCGATCATCTCCTTTTCTTTCATTCCGCGCGTCGTGAGGGCGGGCGTCCCCAAACGGATCCCGCCGGCCTTGAACGGGCTTTGCGTGTCAAAGGGAATCGCATTTTTATTGACCGTGATCGCGGCGCGATCGAGCGTCTCGGCCGCGTCCTTCCCGGTCAGACCTTTTTTGTTCATGTCCACGAGCATTAAATGGTTGTCCGTGCCGCCCGACACCAAACGATAATCTCTTTTTGCCAATTCTCCGGCGAGCGCCTTCGCGTTTTTCACGATCTGGGCCTGATAGGCCTTGAACGCGGGCTCCATCGCCTCCTTCAAGGCGACCGCTTTCCCCGCAATCACGTGCATCAAAGGCCCGCCCTGAAAACTCGGAAAAACCTCGGCGTCTATTTTTTTCGCGAATTCCTCTTTGCAAAACACCATGCCGCCCCTCGGGCCTCGGAGCGTCTTGTGCGTCGTTGTCGTCACAAACTCCGCGTAAGGCACCGGATTCGGGTGCAGCCCCGCCGCTACGAGGCCCGCGATATGCGCCATATCGACAAAAAGAAAGGCACCCACCTTGTCACAGATCTTGCGAAAGCGCGCGAAATCGATGATGCGGGAATAAGCCGAGGCGCCCGCCAAGATCATCTTGGGCCTGTGTTCGAGTGCGAGTGTTTCCACTTCGTCATAATCAATCTGCTCGTCCTGGGGGCTCACGCCGTAAGGAACGACCTTAAAAAATTTCCCGGAAAAATTCATCGGGTGGCCGTGCGTCAGATGCCCGCCGTGCGACAGATTCATCGCCAGAACCGTGTCTCCGACATTCAGAGCTGAGAAATAAACGGCCGCGTTCGCCTGCGATCCCGAATGGGGCTGCACATTCACATGCTCGGCGCCAAACAGCGCTTTGGCCCTACTTTGAGCCAATTGCTCCGCGACATCCACCCATTCACAGCCGCCGTACCACCGTTTGCCGGGATACCCTTCGGCATATTTATTCGTCAGACAAGACCCCACCGCCTCCATGACGGCGAGACTCGTAAAATTCTCGCTGGCGATGAGCTCCAGGTTTTCATTCTGGCGTTTTGTTTCCTGCAAAATTGCCTTGAAAATCTCAGGGTCGGTCTTAGAAAGCGCGCTCACCCCACCACTCCTTTCGTCCGCGTATGCGGACCAATTGCGGTGCAATTGTAAGAAAGAAGTGGTGGGGTCATTTTTTCTTTTTGGAAACCTTTTGTCGTAATCCCACCTTTTCTTCCACTCGAATGATCTGATCCACACGGCGCTTGTGGCGTCCTCCCTCGAAACGCGTTTCAAGCCACGCCCTCACGATTGTCTCCGGCTCCTCAAACAAATGCTCCGATCCTAGGACCAGAATATTGGCGTCATTATGCTGGCGCGATAATCGGGCGACATTCTTGTCAAAACAAATCGCGGCCCGCACACCCGGCAGTTTATTGGCTACCATGGCCATCCCGTTCCCACTTTTACAAATAAGAATCCCCAGGTCCGCGTTCTTTTTCGAGACGGCGTTGGCGACTTTATAAGCGTACAGGGGATAATCGCACGGCTCAGGGCTGTTCGTACCATAATCCACCGTTTTGCACCCTTCCGCAACTAAAAAATCGTGGATTTCTTTTTTGAGGTTATAACCGCCGTGATCGGCACCCAAGGCCACTTTCACCCCACCACCTCTTTTCGCGATGTTAATCGCGACGCGCAATGCGCGTCGAGGCGACGATTTATAACTGTCGCCAAACCATTATTGAAAATTATTCCGCTCATTTTATATTGTCGCCTCCAAAAGAGGTGGTGGGGTCATCATAAGTTCTCCGCAATTTTTTGAACGCATTGCCGGATGATCGTCGAAATGTTTTGATAAAAATGCTTGGACATCTGGATAGGATCCGGGATATCGATGTCCCCCACGTGTCCGTTGCCGCCTTTCGAGGAAAATTCCGTCAAGAGCATCACCTTTGGCGCGGCCTCGGGAGCCTGCCGCAGGATCCAATCTTTATGAAACTTTTCCATCACAAAAATCTTATTCGCAGCCTCAATCATCTTGAGCGTCAGCCGCTGGCTTAAATGATCCGAGACATCCACGCCCTCCTCTTTCATTACGCGGATCGTCTGATCGGTGGGAGGAAAACCGTCCATCGCGCTAATCCCCGCCGATTCGACGATAAAATCCTCCTCGCGATCTTCCACCAATTTCCGGAACAAGCCCTCCGCCATCACCGAACGACAGCTATTTCCGGTACAAACAAACAAAATTCTCTTTGGCTTCACCCCACCACCTCTTTTCTGCCGTCAGGCAGAGACGCGCTTCGCGCGTCGAGACGACTACCAAGGGCTATTCTAAAACCAAAATACAAAGTCGTCTCTAAAAGAGGTGGTGGGGTCATGAAGATTTAAATCGAAACTTTCTTACTCAAAATTTTGACGCGGTTCTTATCTTGATGCGCCGCGATGGCCTTGGCGAGCTTTTTGTCTTCAAGCGCTAAGATACGGATCGCCAAAAACGCCGCGTTTCGAACCCCCCCCGAACCCACCGCGACAGCCGCCACGGGCACCCCCGCAGGCATCTGCACCGTCGAAAGAAGAGAATCTATTCCTTTAAAGGAAGACGTCTCGATAGGAATGCCTATCACCGGCAATGAGGTGTGAGCGGCCGCGACTCCGGCTAGATGCGCGGCTCCGCCGGCCGCCGCGATGATCACTTTGATCCCATGATCTCTGGCGGACTCCACAAAAGCGGTCGTCTCTTTGGGAGTCCGGTGGGCGGAAAGAACCCTCACCTCAAAAGGAACGCCAAACTCTCTTAAAATTTCCCCGCAAGGTTTTAAACTCTCGGCATCCGAATCACTGCCCATGAGGATCGCTACAATTGGTTTCATAAAAAAACTCCTTTCAAAAATAAAAATGATTAATGATTAATTAAAAATGATTGTGCCGCTTACGCGGCCTTTATGATGGGCCACGAAGTGGCTCCGCAATTTTTCATTAGTCATTTTTCATTAACCATTTACTGGAATATCCGCGCCGCCTTATGCCCGATGTCCTTCCGGTAATACATATTATCAAAGAAAATTTTATCCACGGCGTGATAGGTCTTGGAGAGGGCCTCAAAGATCCCTTTGCCGCAACCCACCACATTCAACACGCGCCCGCCGGCGGTGACGAAGTGGCCGTTTTCGCTTTTAGTGCCGGCGTGAAAAACATGAATATCCGGGTTTTCGCGGGCGGCGGAAAGACCCGCGATTCTTTTCCCGACTTCATACTCTTCCGGATAGCCCTGCGAGGCGATTACGACACAGACACAGTCTTCATCCTTCCATTCCAGTTTAACGGTCGAGAGTTGATTTTCGGTGACCGCTAATAAAAGCTCCAGGAGATCATTTTTCATGCGCGGCAATATCGCCTGGGTTTCGGGATCCCCCAAACGGACATTAAACTCAAGAACCTTGAAACCCTGCGGCATGATCATAATCCCGGCATACAAAAAGCCCTTATAGGGTTTGCCGAGCGTTTGAAATTCTCTCACGATCGGGACAAAAACTTTGTCCAAGATCTCTTTCTCAAGCTCGGCCGTGACCACCGGTGCCGGCGAGTAAGCCCCCATGCCGCCGGTGTTGGGGCCGTTGTCCCCTTCGAAAATCCTTTTATGGTCCTGGCTCGAGGCCAAAAGTTTGACGCTCATGCCGTCCGTGACCGCGATCACCGAGGCCTCTTCTCCTTCGAGATGCTCCTCGATCACGATCTTCTCGCCGGCTTTTCCGAAAACCTTTTTGACCATGTCGCGATGGATGGCTTCCATCGCTTTGGGCTTTGAGGTCACGACCGCGACGCCTTTGCCTCCCGCCAGTCCGTCCACTTTGATCACGATCGGGACGCCTTTCTTCGCCACATAATCCATCGCCTTGTCCGCGGCGCTAAACACCTCAAACTCCGCCGTAGGGATCGAGAGTTTTTTCATCATTTCTTTCGCGAAGGCCTTGGAGCCCTCGAGCTGCGCCGCGAAACGCGTGGGTCCGAATATCCGGATGCCTTCCTTCTCAAATCGGTCCACGATACCCTCCACGAGCGGGGCCTCCGGGCCGACGACCACCAGGTTAATGGATTCTCTCTTGCAAAATTTGAGCAAATTTTCCTGGTCCTTGGCGGCGATGTCCACGAGCTCCGCGACCTCGGACATTCCCGCGTTGCCGGGAGCCGCGTACAGTTTTTTAAGCTTGGGGCTCTGCGCCAACTTCCAACAAATCGCGTGTTCACGGCCGCCGCTTCCCACCACCAATACTTTCACTGGATCGACACTCCTTTCCCTTTCATGATTTCCCCGATCACCCAGGCATGCTCCTTGTGTTTGGACAAATGAGAGATCACGCGAAGCGATCGCTCTTTCGTGGTCACAAGTACCATCCCGATTCCCATGTTGAAGGTCCGGTACATTTCTTTGTCCTGCACGCGGCCGCTTTCTTTGATCCAGCGAAACACGCGCGGGATCGGCCAGGCACCCATGTGGATCTTCGCGCCGCAACCGCGGGGCAGGACCCTCGGAATATTATCAAAAAAACCACCGCCCGTGATATGCGCCATCGAAAAAATCGGCTCCTTTTTAATCAAAGACAGGATCGGCTTCACATAGATCCTTGTGGGCTTTAAAATTTCCTCCGCATGCGCCTGAATAAACCCGTTTTTTAAAACCTTTCTGACAAAAGAAAAACCGTTCGAATGCACCCCGCTGGACGCGATGCCGATGATCACATGGCCGGGCCTCGCCTTTTTGCCGTCAATGACTTTGCTTCGGTCCACGACGCCCACGCAAAAACCCGCCAGGTCAAAATCGCCTTTGCCGTAAAGCCCAGGCATCTCGGCCGTTTCACCGCCGATCAGCGCGCATCCGGCTTGCTGGCATCCCTTCGCGATGCCTCGGACAACGTCTTTCATGATCGGGAGATCAATCTTGCCGACCGCGAAATAATCCAAGAAAAATAAGGGCTCCGCTCCCAGCGTCAAAATATCGTTCACGTTCATCGCGACAAGGTCAATCCCCAGCCCCTCATAGCGGCCGGCGAGCTTCGCGAGCTTGAGTTTAGTGCCGACGCCATCCGTGGAGCTGACAAGCAGCGGATCACGGTATTTTTTATTCGGCAAACGGCACAGCGCGCCGAACCCTCCGATCCCCGCCACCACCTCCGGGCGTCTTGTCATTCGCGCATACGGCTTGAGTTGCTTGATAAATTGATTGGCCTTGTCAATATCAACGCCGCTTCGCCGATAGGTCATGTTCCTAAGACTCATTGGCCCTTCTCGGCATGAAATTTATCAATTCCCTCAAACGACACGGGGTACTTCCCCGTCCAACAGGCCGTGCAATAATTCTCTTTCGGGAAACTGACGCACTTTAACATTCCCTCGAGAGAAAGATAGCCTACCGAGTCGCATTCAAAATATTTTTTTATCTCTTCCAGTGAATATTTGTTCGCGATCAGTTCTTCCGGCGTCGGAAAATCGATGCCGTAGGCGCAGGGGAATTTATGCGGCGGACAGCTAATCCTGAGATGCACCTCTTTCGCGCCGGCTTGTCTTAAGCTTTTCACGCGTATTTTGGAAGTCGTGCCGCGGACTATCGAATCGTCAACGATCACAATTTTTTTGCCTTTTAAGACCTCTTTGATGAAATTAAATTTGACGCGCACCTTGAAATCACGCATGCCCTGGCTGGGTTGAATAAAAGTTCTGCCCACATAATGATTGCGGATGATGCCGTATTCCAAAGGAATCCCCGATTCCTGCGAAAACCCGAGTGCGGCCGAATTGCCGGAATCAGGCACCGGGATCACAAAATCGGCATCGACAGGTTTCTCTTTGGCCAGCTGCCTTCCAAGCCGTTCGCGCACGAGATGCACGCTTTCACCGAAAATTTTAGAATCGGGCCTGGCAAAATAAACATGCTCGAAAATACAGTGCGCGTGGCGCGAATCCTCGCTTTCGATCCTTTGGGACTTAACCCCTTTTGAAGAAATGAACAAAACCTCGCCCGGCTCGATCTCGCGGATCGCTTCGGCATCCATTAGGTCGAACGCGCAAGTTTCCGAAGCCACCAGGTGCGCGCCGTCTTTTTTCCCAAGCCACAGTGGACGAAACCCTTGAGGATCACGCGCGGCGATCAGATAATTGTGAGTCAAAAAGACCAGTGAATAAGCTCCCTTCACGCGCGAAAGAGCGTCCATCACGCCTTCTTCTATATTGCGAAGCGCCGGCTTCGCCATCAAATGAATGATGATCTCGCTGTCGGTCGTGGTTTGAAAGATGGCACCGTAGGCCTCCAGCTCCGAACGCAAAATATCGGCGTTCACGATATTACCGTTATGGCCGATCGCGATCTCGCCGCGCGAATAGTCCACCAAAATCGGCTGGGCGTTCTTGATGTTGCTCGATCCGGTCGTGGAATAGCGTACATGCCCGATCGCGCGGTCGCCCACCAGGTATTCCAAATGGTTTCCGTCAAAAACATCCTGCACGTGTCCCATCCCGCGGTGCGAGGACATCTTTTTCCCGTCCGTCACGACGATGCCGCACGATTCTTCGCCGCGGTGCTGCAGCGCGTAAAGCCCCAAATAGGTCAA
>ORMF012142084.1_pt1 | contig 11377 bp, 5 predicted proteins | sample 1779871 | NCBI WGS metagenome assembly ORMF01 (sample SAMEA104232316, study PRJEB22302) | groundwater metagenome | biome: forest; feature: aquifer; material: groundwater | place: USA | collected 2011-08-07 | depth 5.4 m
CCCCACGGCGCCTCCGGGGGGAGCACGAGGCCGCGCCGAGCCAACGCGGCGGCGAAGGTGATCCAGCTCGCCGTTTCGACGGGATTGCGGCCGGTGATCACGACGCCCGCGGCCGTCGCGCCGATGACGTGGCGGCTCGGGTTCGGCTCGCCCATCGCCGTCCACTGGTGCTGCGTGAGCTCGGTGCGCGCGATGAGGTAGGGCCGCAGGCTCACGGCGTTCTCGGGGCCCTCGTTGGGTTGGGCCACCGGGTCCGTGTGTCGACCGCCCTCGGGTTGCGCGCCCACGGTATACGAACCGCCGGGCACGAGCACGAGGACGACGGCGGTATCGTCCTCGATCGCGAGCGATCCGTCCGCGGTTCGCGCCGGAAGCTCGCCCGATCCCACGACGCCGAATTCCCACAGCCCGGTCGTGGGGTTCTCACCCAGCGGCACGAGGCCGGCCTGCGGCTCGAGGAGAAGCCCGCCGTAGCGGGGGTGCCGCGCGATGGCCTCGCGGGCGAGGGTCCACACCGATGCGCGGCGCGCATCCTGGTCCCGCAGCGCGAGGTAGGCGACTCGGCGCGCGGCCGCCTGGTCGCGGAGCGCGGCCAAGCGATCCAGGCCGGACATCAGCTCAATGAGCACGCCCGCGCGGAACGACGCCCAGGCATCCTCGGGAGCGGCGGCCGCTTCGGCCTGGCCGGCCGCCAGCGCCGCGGCGTGGCCCTCGCGCTCACCGAGCATTGCGTCGGCCTGCCCGCACCCCCGATCGATGAGCCGTGCCGCCTCCTCGAGCCGCGCGGTGGTGGGCGCGTCGCGCAGCGTGCCCGTCGCGCTGTCGAGTCGCGTCCACCACAGCTCCTCGGCGCACGCGCGTTCGAGCTCGCGCAGGCGGTGCACGGCGCCCATGCGCCGCGCCTCGTTGTAGCTCGCCCGCGCCAGGTCGCGCTCGTGCTGGGCGGTGCGCTCGGCAGCGCGCGTGATGGCGTCCTTGGCCTCGAGCTCGCGTACCTGGCGGCGCGCCGCGATCGCCGTGTACCCGAGCGCGCCGATCAGCGACACGAGGGCCACGATGCCCGCGGCGAGCGCCCGCGCGTGGCGGCGCGCCCACTTGCGCGCCCGCTGGACCGGCGTGTACCGCGCGGCGGCGAGCAGCCGGCCCGCCAGGAACGCGTCGAGGTCATCGCGGAGCGCCTTCGCCGACGGGTAGCGGTCCTCGCGCCGGTACGCCATCGCCTTCGCCACGACGGCCTCGAGCTCCCACGGGATCGCCGCCCCTGGCGCGCGCGCCGACGGCGGCTTCGGCGGTCCCGCACACACCTGCTCGATCACCGACCACGCCGTTCGCCCCACGTACGGCGGCCAGCCGCACAGCACCTGGTAGAGGATGGCGCCCAGCGCGTAGACGTCGGCGCGCTCGTCGACGAGGTCGAGCCGGCCCTGGGCTTGCTCGGGCGGCATGTACGCGGGCGTGCCCATCACCGTCCCGTCGAGCGTGACCACGGCCTCGCCCTCGCCCTTGACCGGGACGAGCGCGTTCGCCGCCAGGTCGGTGCTCGCGGACTCGCGCAGCACCTTCGCGACGCCCCAGTCGCAGACCAAAACCTCCCCGTAGTCTCCCACCAAAACGTTGTCCGGCTTGAGGTCGCGGTGAATGACGCCCTGGCTATGAGCGAAAGCCACGGCATCGCACACCTTGAGCGCGATCCCCAGTCGATCGATGCGCGTGCGGTCGAGCGCCGCGACGGCTCCCTCGGGCGACGAAGACGACGGCGGGGCCGACAGCACCTCGGAGAGCGTGCGTCCCTCGACGCGTTTCATCGTGAAGTACGGCCGCCCGTCGTCGGTGTGGCCCAGCTCGTAGACGGGCACGATCGAGGGGTGGGCGAGCCGCCCCGTGATGCGCGCCTCGAGGGCGAACTTCCACCGCTGGCGCTCGTCCGCGGGCTCGCGGATCACCTTGGCGGCCACGACGCGATCGAGCTCGAGGTCGTGCACCGCGAGCACCTCGCCCATTCCTCCGGCCCCGAGCCGCCCCTCGATCGGGTACCGACCCAGACGTTCCGCGTCGTCGGGGCTCGGTGCGGAGTCGATCGCCGGTGGCGTGAGCTCGGTCGGCGGTACGAGCTGCCGGGTCACGCCCGGATCGGCGTCGGAATCCGCGGTGGCGAGGAGTACCGTCCCGCGGCGCGCCAGGGCGCCTCGACAGGCGTCGACCAGCCCTCGGAGCGCGTCCGGGTCGAGCTCGCCCGTCCGCTGCGCGAGGCGCGCGATGACCTGCTCGGGTTCGGTGTCGGACACCGCGACCTCCTCCGCTTGGCGGTGGACCCAGGGTACCAAGATCGCGGCCGGCGCGTCCTGGCCGACCGGTGTAAGCTCGCGAGGAGCCGCGCGGCCCGCGCGCCGGGCAGGGCTACTTCCAGGGGGCGTTCGTGAAGCTGCGACTCTTGACCAACATCGGCCACGACGGGCTCGTCCAGGAGCTCGTGGGCGTTCTCGGCCAGCACGGCGTGACCGTGCGCCGCGACGAGGGTGCGCCCACCGAGTTCTCGCTCGCCTACAGCTCGCGCTTGTCGTCCGACGAGGTCCATGGGCTCGTGCGCGCGTTGTCGCCGTTGCGGCCGGCGCTGGTGCCGCGCGCGGCTCATGAGCTGGGTGGCGTCGACGCCCAGCTGCACTTGGGATTCGAGGGGCGTTGGGCGGACTGGACGCTCAAGGTCCACGCCGACTCGGCCGAGATGGCGCGCCGAGTGGCCGAGCTCACGGGCTCGCTCGCGTTCACCCAGGCGCCGAGCGTGCTCCAGTTCGTCGACAAGAACCGCCTCGATTACGGCGGAGCTCCGGCGCCGTACCGCCAGCTCCTGCTGTGGCGCCTCGCGCGGGCAGGGATCGAGGTGGCCGAGAACCACCGGTGGGGCGAGGGGGACATGGACCTCTACCTCTACCTCAAGGACCCGGCGCACGAGGGGAAACGTCCCGCCCAGAACTTCGCCCTCGAGCTCCACATCGACGACCTCGCGCGCGGCCAGGTTCTGCAGGGGCGCCTCATCGCGGCGGGCTTCGAGCGCACGCGGCTCCACTACCACGAGCTCGGGGGGGATCGCCCGCGGTTCAAGGTGCACGCCGGACCCTTGTCCCATGACACCGCCGCGACGGACCTGGCCCTGCTCAAGCAGACGATCGGCGAGCTCCTCGCCGAGGCCGGCGTCGAGGTTGCGTACTTTCCGCTCGAGGTCGAGACCGGCGAGGGGATCGTCGGACGCGTCGAGCTTCCCGTGGGGGCCTTCGAGGCGGGACGTCTGCCGCCGTATGCGGGCGGGCATCCGCGCAGCTTCTCGGTCCAGGTGCAGACCGACGACCTTGCCGGGGTCGCGCCGCTCGTCGCCGCGCTCGAGGGGCTGGGCTTCGCGCGGATCGAGCGGCTGCCCCTGGGCGATGCGGCCTGCGACTTCGCGCTGCGCCTGGGCGGCCTGTCCGAGCACGCCGAGCTCGGGCGCAAGCTCCGAGGCGCCGTCGAGGAGTTCTGCCACCAGGCCCTGGTGGAGAGCGACCTCGAGGTGCTCGCCGGGGAGCCCGATGCGACGGTGATCGCGATCACGGCGCCGCTCGCGGCGCACCGGACGGGCACGCTCCGGGATCGAATCCTCAAGAGTGCCGGCGACTTCAAGGTCAAGGTCCGGACGAGCGATGCCAAGCTGCGCGAGGCCGTGCTCGGCGAGATCGCCAAGCTCGCGCGGTTCGCCGAGACCAAGGGCGACTCGGACGAGCACGCCGGTCGGCCGCAGATCTGCTTCGGCGGTGCCCCGCGTCCGCTCGTGCGGCTGATCGCGAGCCTTCTCCCCTACGAGCCGGGCGCCGTGCAGCTCGACAAGCGCTGGTCGGACGAGGACAAGGACATCTGGGTCGACCTGCCGCCCAAGGGAGACCAGGCCGAGGACGCGGCGCTGCGCGCCGCGGCGCGCGACGTCGCGGTGGACCTCGAGGCGTGGCTTGCGGGGGGCGATGCCGGAGCGACGGACCCGGTCGCGGCGCGCGTCGCACCTGCGCCGGTCCCGCTCGACATTCCGGGGTTCCTCGAGGTCGGCGAGGCCGAGCTGCGGGTGGCGGACGTGGTCCTTCCGCGCCGGGGTGCCACAGGGTCCGGCCTCGCGGCGGACAAGGATCTCGTGCCACCGCCGGAGCTGTTCGTGCACTACTGCTTGGACCAGCGCACCGCGGAGACCTTGGTGCATGTCGCGACCTCCGTCGCGCTCGGTGAGCCATGTTTGCTCGAGGGCGAGACCAGCACGTCGAAGACCAGCAGCATCCTGTACTTGGCCGCGCTGCTCGGCCAGCCGGTGGTGCGGCTCAACCTCAACGGCCAGACCGACACGGGCGAGCTCGTCGGGCGCTACGTTCCGTCCGAGCGCACGACCGACGACCTCGGTCGCGCCGTCCACCCGTGGCGGTGGCAGCCCGGGCTCGTCGTGCAGGCGATGGTTGCCGGGTGGTGGGTGGTGCTGGACGAGGTCAACCTGGCAGAGCCTCAGATCCTGGAACGTCTGAACTCCCTGCTGGAGCGCCAGCCCACGCTCGTCCTCTCGGAGCACGACAACTCCGTGTACGGCACAGCGGAGCGGCCGGTGCACCCGGATTTCCGTCTGTTCGCGACGATGAACCCCGCGGAGTACACGGGTCGCACCGAGCTCTCGCCCGCGTACCGCGACCGCTGGCTGGGCTACCGATTCACGCCGTCGCCCGGCGAGGCCGAGTACCTCGCGATGCTGCGCTTGCTCGTGTACGGCGTGCAGCCGGAGCTCGCGATCCAGGGGGCGCGCTACACCGGCGCCGAGCAGCCTGCGCCGTTGGGCGAGCTGGCGCGGTTCTCCGCGCTGGGCTCGTTCCTGCCGGCGCTCGCGCGCTTTCACGCCGCGCTCGAGCACGCGAGCCGTCGCGAGGGTGCCGATGGCCAGGGCCTGGGCCGCCACCGGCGCGAACGCTACGTGTTCACGCGTCGGAGCCTGATCGGGCTCCTCGAGTACGTGTCGCGTCACGCCGAGGGAGAGGGCGACCTGGAGCGCGTGCTGCGCCGCGGGTTGTTGCGGTACTACATCCAGCGCGTGGCGACGGTGGAGGATCGACGGCTCGTGACCCAGCTCCTGGATGCGGCGGGGATCGGGCCCACGACGTGGAGCTTCGTCGCCAAGCCGGCCGTGGGGGATCAGGCCGTCGTGCTGCTCGGCGTCGAGGAGGGGAGGAAGATCCCGGTGGTGAAGGCGATCCGCGCGCACCTGCGCTGCGGGCTCGCCGAGGCCAAGCGCCTGGTCGACTCGCCGCCAGCGCGCGTCTCGGGTCGCCTCGGGGCCGCGGCGGCCGCCGAGTATGCGCGTGAGCTCGAGGCGGCGGGGGCGACCCTGCGGATCGATCCGTGGGCGTAGGGACCGCTCTGGGCGCGGCCAAGGACGCGCTCGCCACGTTGGCGGCGGGGATGTGCCAGGACGCGCGGGTGCGGATCGAGCTCGTGCCCGCGGGGTGGAGCTGGGATCCCGTGCGGCGCGTGATCGCGGTGAGCCAGCGCGACCTCGAGCACATGGGGATCCGCGCGTGCGCAGGGATTCTCGCCCACGAGGTGGCGCACCAGTTCATCACACGCGCGCACCTGTTCCGCGTGCAGTTCCCGTCGTTTCGGGCGTGGATGATGCTCTTGAACGGGATCGAGGACCCGCGCGTCGAGACGTGGATCGTCGAGCGATACCCCGGATGCGGGCCATGGCTGGACGAGGCCAACGCGAGCTACGTCGACCGCGAGCGCGGGGGGCGGCGCCTGCCGGCGTTCTTCGACTTCTGCTACGAGTGCGCGAGCGAGGAGGCGCGCGGCTGGGAGGCCGCGCCGCCGCGGATCGCGCGGGGCCTGGACCCGTTGGCGATCGCCGCGCTCGAGCGCACGCGGCCCGCGCGGATTCGCTACGCCGAGGTGCTGCCGCCCGCGGACCTCGCCCCGGTCGTCTCGCGTGCGCAGCTGGCGCGGGCGTATCGCGCGCGGGTGGCGCCGGCGCTGCCGTCGTACGCGATGCGCATCGTCCCCGAGCCGGCGGAGCAGCTCGTGCGGCTGGCCGCGCGCGAGGCGCTGGACGTGGCGGTGGGGTCTGTCGTGGGCGAGGCGCTCGAGCTGTACCGGCGGGACGTGGACCGGATCGCCCACACCCTCGAGCCGTCGCGCGATCTGCGGACGCGGTGCGAACAGCTCCTGGTCGAGGGCGACCTGCCGGCCGTGTTGGACGCGATCGCGGGTTGCGCGGCGGGCTCGAGCGGTCCCGCGCCGACGCGGGAAACGATGCGACTTGCGCAGCGCGTGCTCGAGGGGGCGATCGAGCTGTTGCAGCGCGGCGGGGCGCCCGCGATCGTGGGGGTGCGCGGGGGTGGGCGCGGCGCGTGTCGCGTGCTGGTCGCGGCGCCCTTGGTGGGCGGCGTGCGGCGCGGAGGGATGGTGCCGTGGGTTGCGGGGCGGTTGCCGCCGCTCGAGCTCGACTGGCGGCGTGACGACTACGACCAGATCTTCGCCAAGGTCGCGCCGCAGCTCCACCCGTTGGCGCACCAGGTGCGGCGGCTGCTGGTGCCGCGACGGCGGCTCGGGAGGAAGTCGGGCTACCCGAGCGGGCAACGGGCGGACCTGCGGCGGCTGATGCGCTGCGAGGCGGACCCGCGGCGGCACGACGAGATCTGGGAGCGCAAGACGATCCCCTCTCGGCACGCGACGGAGTTCCTGCTGTTGGTGGACCTGTCGGGGTCGATGCGCGGGGCGAAGACCGAAGCGGCGCTGGCGGGCACCGTGTTGTTCGCGGAGATGCTGTCGAGCCTGTCGGTCGCGTTCGCGGTGGTGGGGTTCCAGGACGTGCTGATCCCGCTGTTGGCCTTCGACCAGCCATTCAGCGCGGCCGCGCGACGGCGGCTACTCGAGATCCGGGCCGAGGTCGCGGCGGCGCGCCCGGGCGGGAACAATCGTCCGGACTACAACGATGACGGGCCATGCCTGCGCGAGGCGGCGGCGATGCTGCTCGCTCGCCCGGCGAGCGACCGCGTGCTGATCGCGATCAGCGACGGGCTACCCGAGGGGCACCGCTCGACCGCGGTGGATCTGACGAACGCGGTGGGCGAGCTGTCCCGCGAGCGGTCCCTCCGGCTCATCGGCGTGGGGCTGGGGCCGGACACCTCGCACGTCGCGGATTACTACCCGCACGCGCTCGCGAGCGTCCCGCTCGAGGAGTTCGCGGACGAGATCGGGAGGGTGCTCGAGGGGGTGTTGGCGGGATAGTGGACGACCCATCCTATCCCGCATTGTCGAGAGCCTTCTCTGCCGCCTCGTCGTCGTCCTCCTCCTCCTCGTCATCGACCTCGATGGGCTCGGGCTGCCAGCGCCGGTGGGCGCGGACGGCGCGCAGGAGGAACTCGAACAGCAGGAGATGCCGGCGCATCGCGCGGCTGTAGCGGTGCGGCTCGTTGGGGTTGAACAGGCCGTCGCGGCGGAACAGCGACACTGGGCTCTTGCGCACCCAGTTCCACGAGCCAATCTCCAACGTCCACGGCAGGAACAGCCCGGACGAAGGTCCCTTCTCCCCGGGGTACAGATCGTAGAGGTAATCCCACAGGTCGCCGTGCGTCGTGTAGCTCGCGCTCTGGGGCTCGAGGCGGTAGACGTGGTGCGGCAGCGTGCGGTCCAACAGCGCGGACAACGCGAGCGCGTGGTGGATGTCGCGGATCGGCTGGCGGTTCTTCGCGTACGGATACCACAGCCGGTCGACCAGGCCGAAGCCGCTGTGGATGTCCAGCGCGATCGCACACTCGGCGGGGAACATCTCGCGGCGCACGAAGTCGACGAGGGCCTGCGACTCGGTCTCGAGGGGGCCCCAGCCGCGGAACCACGGGAGCCACGCGCCGTAGCGGTGACCGCCCGCGAGCATCGGCGTCTTGACCTCGGCCTCGACCGGCGCGTTGCGCATCAGGTCCACGCCGCGCGGGTTGCTGCGCGAGCGCAGGTAGATGCCGCCGGGGTTCACCATCGGGATCGCCACGATCCGACACTTTTTCGCCGCTCGCCGCGCGTCTTTGTCCCACGACAACCGGCCGATGAAGCTCTCGAGGAACGCGAGCACGACGTGCGTGCCGATGCGCTCGAGGCCATGCACGCCGCCAAACAGGCCGATCGTGGGACGCGTCTTGATCGTCGAGCCGATCGTCACGGCCTGGATCGGGAGCTCGACGCCGCGCGCGTCGACCTTCGCCAGGGTCTCGATGCGCACGAACGTGGGTGCGAGCTGGGCGAGGGCACCGATTCGGTCGAGCTCGGGCAGGACGCTCATCGCGCGCGGCTGGCTCCGGCTACAACCCGCTCAGCAGGTGGCCGAGCTTCTCGACCTTGGTGCGCAGGTAGTCCCGGTTGTCGGCGCTCGGCGGGACCTCGAGCGGCACGCGCTCCACGATCTCGAGACCGTAGCCCGCGAGCGCGATGAGCTTGGCGGGGTTGTTGGTGAGGAGCCGCAAGCGCCGCAGGCCGAGATCGCGGAGGATCTGGGCGCCGATGCCGTAGTGGCGTTGGTCGGGCTTGAATCCGAGCTTCTGGTTGGCCTCGACCGTGTCGAGCCCGCCGTCCTGGAGGTGGTACGCCTTGAGCTTCCCCGCCAGGCCGATGCCGCGGCCCTCCTGGCGCATGTACAACAGCACGCCGCGACCCGCTTCCGCGATCCTCGCCAGGGCCTTGTTGAGCTGCTTGCCGCAGTCGCACCGCGTGCTGCCGAGCACGTCGCCGGTCAGGCACTCGCTGTGGACGCGTACGAGCACGGGCTCGAGCTGCTCCGGGATGACGCCGTCCACGCCCGGGCCCGGGAGCCCCAACGTGAGGGCGATGTGCGGCGCCGGGTCGACCCGGCTCTCGTAGAGGAACGCCGTGAACTCGCCGTGGACCGTGGGCAGCTTGACCTGCGGGGCGCGCTCGATGAGGCGTTCCTGACGGTGGCGATGCTCGACCAGGTGCGCGACAGTGGTCATCAGAAGGCCGTGCTCGCGGCAGAACCGCACGAGCTCGGGGCGGCGCGCCATCGTCCCGTCGTCGTTCATGATCTCGCAGATCACGCCAGCGGGCTTGAGCCCGGCGAGCCGGGCCAAGTCCACCGAGCCCTCCGTCTGGCCGGTGCGCACGAGCACGCCGCCATCCTGGGCGCGGAGCGGGAAGATGTGGCCCGGCATCGACACGTCCGCGGGCCCGGCGTCGTCGTCGATCGCGACCTGGATCGTGCGCGCGCGGTCCGCCGCGGAGATGCCGGTGGTCACCCCCGTGCGCGCCTCGATCGACACGGTGAACGCCGTGCCGAAGCGACTCGAGTTGCGCCGCGCCATCAGTGGGAGCTGGAGCCGATCGACGAAGGTTCCCTCGAGCGCGAGGCAGATCAACCCGCCGGCCTTCTTGGCCATGAAGGCGATCGCCTCGGGCGTGACCTTCTCGGCCGCCATCACGAGGTCGCCTTCGTTCTCGCGGTCGGGGTCGTCCGTGAGCACGATCATGCGGCCGGCGCGCAGCGCCTCCAGGACCGCGGGGATCGGGGCGTAGGGGTCGTCGCTGGTGCGGCTCGCGCTGGTCATGTGCGGCTTTCGTGGCGGGTGGGGCGGAAGTCCAGTGTATCGCCGGTGTCGAGTGCTGTCGCCACGGACCCTTGACCGCGGGCTGGCGGCGTCGATAGTGATCGGCGCCCACGCAGTCGTCCCGCACACCGCACAGGAGCACTCGGATGTCCACCAAGGTCGTCGCCTGGCTCTGGCTCCTCGTCGTCCTCGTCGGTCGTCCGGCGGGTGCACAGGACGCGTGGTTACCGGCGCGGAGTTGGGATCCGGGGAATCGGACGGTGCTCGAGCGCTGGTTGGCGGACGTCGCCGCGCGCCCGGCCTCGCCGCGAAAGGTGGCGGTGTTCGACTGCGACAACACCCTCATCTTCCACGATTGCGGCGAGGCGACGCTTCGCTTCCAAGTCGACCATCTGCGCTTCAAGCTCACCCCCGCTGACCTCGCGGGCCTGCTCACCGTCGACACGGTGACGGCGCTGGCCTCGGGAGAAGCGCTGGCCGACGTGCGAGCGGACATCGTCGCGGCCTACGGTCGCCTTTGGCCGCGGATCCTGGCCGGCGAGGCCGAGCAGGCGCGCGGCAGCGAGGACCATCAGGACTTTCGGGCCAAGCTCATGTGGTTCTACGACGCAAGCGACGCGACCCCACAGCTCGGGCCGGAGTACGCCTATCCACTGGTCGCGCGGCTGCTCGCCGGCTTCACCGCCGCCGAGGTCGCGGCGCTGGCGCGCGACGCCATGGCGATGGCGCTGGCCGAGGCGCCCGGCAAGGGCGAGTGGACTTCGGCCACGCCTGGTGTGATCGGCGTCCGCAAGGGCGGGTTCTACACGGGGCTGCGCGCCCAACCCGAGATGATCGACCTGGTCACGGCCCTGGGCCGCGCCGGTGTCGAGGCGTTCGTCGCCTCGGCATCTCCGGAGGCGGTGGTCGAAGCGGCGCTCGCAGAGCTGGGCTATCCGTTCGACGCCGCGCACGTGTTCGGGATCCGCACCGTGGGCGATGCGGAGGGGCGTCTCGCGACCCGCGTCGTTCCCGGGTCCGAGTACCCGTTCACCTATCGACCGGGCAAGGTCGAGTTGATCAGGAAGTTCATCCAGGCCGAGCCGCTGTTGGTCGCCGGCGACACGTTCACCGACTACGAGATGCTCGTGGCCTTCGCCGGCACCGAGGTGCGGCTGTTCGTGAATCGGAACAAGGCCAAGAACGAGCTCGTGCCGTTGTACCGGGACGGGCTCGAGGCGGGCGACCGCGCACCAGCGCCGGGACGGCCACGGGTGGTGCTGCAGGGGCGCGACGAGCCCAAGGGCGGCTTTCGTCCCGGCCTCACGACGATCCCCCTCGGCGCAACCGAGCCCCGCGTGATCGAGCTACCGCCCCGGTAGCGACCCTCGGTGGAACGTTACTCCCCTGATCCATCGCCGGTGTCGCTTCCGAGCCCCGAGCCGCTTCCCGACCCGCTGCCCGCGCCCGCGCGGTCGAGCGTGAGCCCGAAGCCCGCGCCGTAGATGGGCATCTGCCGGACGAACACGTCCTCGGCCTGCCCCCCCCTCCCGCCGCCCCCGGCGAGCCCGAGCCCGCCCTCCGCGGCGGGGGGGACCCGCCGCGACTCGGTCCACGTGTCGCGCCACGACGTGCCGTCGTGGTATCGCGCGCGGAACCGCACGATGTCGTCGCACACCGGCTCGAGCGTGCCACCCCGAGGGGGCGTGCCGTCCCGGTAGAACTGCTCGCGTCGGTACAGCCGGTACCGCGGCCCGCCCGCCGGGTCGCGCAGCGCCACGTAGCCGACCTCGGTGGGCAGG
>ORMF012373756.1_pt1 | contig 11370 bp, 9 predicted proteins | sample 1779871 | NCBI WGS metagenome assembly ORMF01 (sample SAMEA104232316, study PRJEB22302) | groundwater metagenome | biome: forest; feature: aquifer; material: groundwater | place: USA | collected 2011-08-07 | depth 5.4 m
ACCGCCCGCGTCATGGTCAATCGGGTCTGGCACTATCACTTCGGCCGCGGCATTGTCGGCTCCCCCAACGACTTTGGCTTCAACGGCGACCGCCCGAGCCATCCCGAGCTGCTGGACTGGCTGGCCGCGGAATTCGTAAGGAGTAATGGAGTATCCCAGGTGCCCGAAGCAGTGCCGCACGTGGGAACCCTGGAGTATGAGAATAATATAAGAACCAGTGCTGCATCCCTCCAATACTCCAGCACGCCATGGTCAATTAAGCGACTGCATCGCCTGATCATGCTCTCGAACACATATCGGCAGTCCGCCCGGTATAACCCTAGGGCGGCGGAGATCGATGCGGACGACCGCCTGCTCTGGCGGTTCGCGCCGCAGCGCCTGGAAGGCGAGGCCGTTCGCGACGCCATGCTCAGCGTGAGCGGTCAGCTCAATCCCGCCATGGGCGGCCCCAGTTTCCGCCCCTTCACCATCTTCGTCAACAACTCCCATTTCTACACGATCACCGATCCGATCGGTCCGGAGTTCGACCGTCGAACGATCTACCGAATCAACGTCAACTCCGCCAAGAACCCGCTCCTGGAGACCCTGGACTGCCCCGATCCGTCAACAAAGACTCCCCGCCGCACGACGACAACTACTCCCCTTCAGGCGCTGGCGCTCATGAACAACTCGTTCGTGCTGCGCCAGGCCGAGAAACTCGCGGAGCGTGTGCGTTCAGAAGTAGATGTGTCCAAGCAGATTAGTCTGGCCTATCGGCTGACGCTCGGACGTCCCCCGAACGCGAAGGAAGCGAAGCGAGGAGCCAGGCTATCCCAAGAACACGGATTGAGCAATCTCTGCTGGGCGCTGCTCAACAGCAGCGAATTCTTATATGTGCGATGAGGTGCCGATTGGTGGGTGCTGCCATAGGAGCGCTGTGAGCTGCCTGGCGCTGATATTAGCCCTCACTCAGTTATCCGGCCGGGCCTTCGCCTCCGACAAAACTATCGGAGTCTTCGTGGCCCTCGTCGATAACAAGAGCCAGGGAATCGCTCCGGTCCCCGCGAGGATTGGAAACGGCGGCGACGCCGCGCGGAACCTCTACTGGGGAACGGACGAAGGGCTGAAGGGCTATTTCGACCGGAGCAAGAGGTGGAAGCTCATTCAGAAGAACAATACTCCGATCAACCACGACCTCCTCAGAGCCCGGACATACCGCCACATTGACGGCCGTGCGACCCTCTACGCTCGTGCTTACCGCGGAAGCTCGATGAAGCAGTGCATCTTGGACTTCGAGGCCGCGGTACAGCAAGGATCGTTCGATCTGGTTGTTTTCATTGGCCACGACGGTCTAATGGATTTCCAACTCCCGATGCCCACCCGATCTCCCAGGCAGCTCAAGCGCCCGGACTGCATGGTCCTCGCCTGCCTGAGTGAAGCCTACTTCAAGCCCCGGCTTGAGACAGCTGGGGGCCGTCCAATCCTGTTGACGACTCAGCTTATGTATCCCGGGTCGTTCATCGTGGCGGCGACGGCGGAATCCTGGCTTAACGGCGCAAGCCTCGCCGAGATCAGAAAGAGCGCCGGAGACGCCTACGCCCGGAACCAGCACATTTCGAGGAAGGCGGGGTTGGGGGTGTTTGCCTCATTGCGCTAGGTTGCAGGGTCTATTTGGGAAAACGTCGTTGCATCCCCGTCCGTTTTCGTGTATAAACAACCTTAATGAACGCGGACACCATATCACGTCGCGGCTTCCTTTCTCAGTCCGTTTCCGGTCTGGGCGGGATTGCGCTCGCGTGCTTGCTGAGGGAGGACGAGGCGCGGGCGGAATCTCACGCGGCGGGCGGCGCCTTGGTCCGGTTCGATTTCCCGCCCCGCGCGAAGCGTGTCATCCAGATCTTTTGCTGCGGCGGGGTGAGCCATATCGATACTTTCGATTTCAAACCGGAGCTGCTCAAGAGCGACGGCAAAGAGATGAAGGGCAAGGGCAAGGTCGATACCTTCTTCGGGCAGCCGGGTAACCTCATGAAGAGCCCGTTCACATTCAGCCGGCACGGCAAGAGTGGGCTCTGGGCGAGCGACCTCTTGCCGAACCTGGCCGGGTGCGTGGACGACATGACGTTCATCTATTCGATGACGGCGAAGAGCTCCAACCACACCCCAGCCACGTTCCAGATGAACTCCGGCTTCACTATCAATGGTTTTCCATGCCTTGGCGCGTGGCTCTCGTACGGATTAGGCACCGAGAACCAGGATTTGCCGGCGTTTGTCGTGCTTCCCGATCCGCGCGGCGTGCCGGCAGGTGGCGCCATCAACTGGACCAACGGCTTTCTGCCCGCCGCCCACCAGGGCACGGCATTCCGCTCGAAGGGGGATCCGATCGTCGACCTCTTTCCATCAGCCAACATCTCGCCGGCCGATCGTCGTGCGGGGCTTGCCGCACTCTCCGAGATGAACCGTGAGTTCCTGACGGCGAACCCAGGCGATTCGACGCTCTCAGCGAGGATACGTGCGTACGAGCTTGCGGCGCGGATGCAGGTGAGCGTGCCGGAAGTGGTCTCGTTCGACCAGGAATCCGAGGCCACTAAAAAGCTCTATGGACTGGACGCCCCGGTTACGGCGGGTTTCGGGCGGAACTGTCTCCTCGCGCGCCGACTGCTGGAACGCGGCGTCCGCTTCGTACAGCTCTATCACGGCGGAGCTTTCGGTTCCCCCCGCATAAATTGGGACGCCCACGAAGACGTCGTCCAGAACCACACCGAACAGGCGTCGAGCATGGATAAGCCGGTAGCGGGGCTGCTGAAGGACCTAAAGGCGCGGGGCATGCTCAACGATACGCTTCTTCTCTGGACCACAGAATTCGGCCGCACACCCATCACCCAGGGTATCGGTGCGAAGGGCCGCGACCACCACCAGCACGCCTTCACCTGCTGGATGGCGGGAGCCGGCCTGAAGCCCGGCTTCGGTTTTGGCTCATCGGACGAGATCGGTTACTACACCGGCGCGAACCCGGTCCAGGTCTACGATTTCCACGCCACGGTCCTGCGGCTGCTTGGGATCGATCACAAGAAGCTGACCTTCTATCACAACGGAATTCGGCGCAGGCTCACCGACGTACATGGTTCTGTGATTGAGGGGGTTTTGGCGTGATAACTATAGGGCGTATACGACAAATAGGACGTATTGGGCCCACCGCACTGCTATTCTTTCTTAATGGGCTCTTTGCCGCAGGAGATCGAGCGGTTCCCGCGGACCCATTCGCCGGCGATCCCAGGATGACGATTCGGCGAACGATACGAGTGCACGATCAGGCGATCGTAGACTTTCTCGCTGACTTGAATCTTCAAACCGGAATCCGCTTTTTTGCCGAGGGCGTGGTCGCGGACGATCGGATTACGGTCATTGCGCGCGACCGGCAGCTGGGAGAGACCCTGCACGCTATCGCAGATCTCTACCGCGACGAGTGGAAACGTACCAAGGATTCGGGGGATCGCGGCTACGTACTGGCCCAATCCGCCGCGCAGACGGAGACTGAGGACAGAGCGAAGCTCGCCAAAATTCGAGAAGTCGTCGATGTCATTCTGCTCGAAACAAGACTGTTCGACCGATACGCGAACGTTCACGAGACCCAGTTGACGCAAAGATCGGCCGAGCTTGCCAAGCAGCTGGACGCAGCTATGGACTCCGCGCGCAAGCGGGAGCTGCAAGTTGAAATCGGCGTTGTCGCACAGGTCCTCGGCCACGGAGATTGGCGCAAGCTCGTCAACAAGTTTCTGCGGACGCTTGACCGCGATTCTCTGGTTTCCATTATGACAGGCGCCGGCGTCGAGTACTCCGATCCACCGGTCCCAGGTGCAAAGGAGTTCTCCGCGGACGTTCGGAAGGCGTTCCGTGGCGGGATGGACCCGCAGCCCAATCTATCCGGACGCGATCAGGAGTTCGTCACTCTTCGGCTTACCCCGGACGCCCGGCCCGATCCGGTCCTTAGATGGGAGATGACGGTCGGCAGGCGGGGCGACGGAGGAACTCGTTCGCTTAGCTTCAAGAGCAGCCTTCCATCGACGGTCGGCCTGTTCCAGCCCGAACGCCCGGATTCGGTCAGTCCACCTGTTTGGGAGACCGATCCCGCGCTGTCGTCGCCGGTCTCATTCAAGCTGCTCCCGTTAAAACCTGATAAGGCGCAGCCGGACGCCGTTCAAAAGAGACGGACGCTCGGCGAGGCCCTGGATGCGCTCGATGTTCTGAAACCCCAGGATTACATCGCGGATGCGTTTTATTCGACGCGTATCGCCGGTTATGAGCAGACGGATCGACCCCTGGGTGAGGCGCTGGACCGGCTCTGTCAGATGACGGGTCACCGATGGACTCAGCAAAATGGCTTCGTAGTGGTCCGAAGTATGTCATTCGAATCCGACCGTCGGTCCGAGCCGCCTGCCGCCGAGATCGCGCGCTGGTCCCAGCGCGCGGCGGAGAGATCGCTGGACCTGCCGGATTATGCCGAAATGGCCTCGCTTCCCGACGAGAAGCTTGGCACGCTCAAAATGATGGGACTTCGGGGTGATTTCCCGGACACACTCCAGCCCATCCATCAGGCGCGCGACCAGCTTCGCCTCTGGAACTCGCTCAACCGGGCACAACGTCGCAAGGCGCAGGCGGAAGGGATTCTCTTTTCGGAACTGACCGTCTCGCAGCAGCGATTGATGTCACTGGCGGCAGAAGAATCTGCGAGCAAGCTGCAGAAGGCCAAGCTCCGCGTGTTTATCCATCAGAACCGGCTCTGGGGTGCGCACATCGGCGATGGCCCTCACTTTTCGACATTGAGCTCCAGACAAGAAGTATTGGAGCAGTTTAAATCGATCGATCCCGCGATCAAGGAACGTGACGTCAAAAGCGTGGTTTCCGATACCGTACGCTTTGTTTTTGAGACCCCCGGCGGCCTATTGGGTCAAGCGTATGTCTCCATTCCTCCTAGATGGCTGGATTCCGACTCCCCATGATCTATCTGGATCACGCCGCCACTACGCCGGTCGACCCGTTGGTGGCGGAGGCTATGCAGCCGTACCAGACCGAGCGCTTCGGCAATCCCTCGAGCATCCACGGCGTGGGACGAGAAGCTCGGGCCGCTGTGGATGGCGCCCGAGACACCATCGCAGCGGCAATATCAGCGGACTACTCGGAAATCTATTTCACCTCGAGCGGTACGGAAGCGGACAACCTCGCAATCGCAGGGGTGATGCTCGCAGCTGCCGCAAATCGACGCCATCTGATTGTCTCCGCGATCGAGCACCATGCAGTTCTCCATACCGCCCGAAATCTACGGACAATGGGGTTCGAGGTTACGACCCTTCCGGTCGACAGCGAAGGCGTAGTCGAACCGGACGATCTCCGAGAGGCGATTAGGGACGACACCGCGCTGGTTTCAATCATCCACGGCAGCAACGAGATTGGGACCATCCAGGACATCCACCGCCTGGCGATCGTGGCACACGAGCGGGGCGCGTTGTTCCATACGGATGCGGTCCAGAGCGTCGGATCACTGACGATCCAAGTAAGGGGGCTGGACTGCGACCTCCTCTCCATGTCGGCCCACAAGCTCTATGGACCGAAGGGGGTAGGGGCGCTCTTTGTTCGGACAGGGGTAAAGGTCTCGCCCATTCTGTTCGGCGGCACGCAGGAACGAGAGAAGCGCGCCGGTACGGAGAACACGGCGGGGATTGTGGGGTTCGGGATAGCAGTGGAGTTGTTAGAGTCGTCGGATCAGCCGGATCGGTCAGATCAGTCAAATCGGCAATCAAAGCTTCGCGACCGCTTCATCGACCGCCTGATCGACACAATTCCCGGCCTGCGGCTCAACGGCCCCCGCAGGAACCGCTTACCCAACAACGTGAACGTCTCCATCGAGGGCGTAGACGGCGCGGCGGCCCTGATGAGCCTCGACCGAGCGGGGATTGCGGCCTCTTCGGGCTCGGCCTGCTCCTCCGGCTCGATCGAGCCGTCCCACGTCCTCCAGGCCATCGGCCTCAGGCCAGATCTCGCCGCCGGCGGCATCCGGTTCACTCTGGGGAGATCGACGACTGAGGATGAGCTGGAGACGACTACTCTAACTCTTGCCGAAATTGTCAAACGACTGAGGAATTAGCACGACAAGATGCCGGTGAGATATGGTGCGAGCCTCTGAAGACTCTGCGTCCTCTGCTGTTAAGGATTTCGCTTGAACAACACCGGATTGATCGGACTGGCTGCCAATTCACCCGCCATCTGTCCCGGGTGCCACCGTTCGAGGTCGGCCCACCGGTTCTGGTTGTCCGGTTCCATGAGCATCGTGCCGTCTTCGAAGTATATGATCGTCATCGCTTCACGGGTGACCTCGGTTCGGTTGCCGGGGGCGCTGTGCAGGGTCCAGCCCGAGTGGAATGAGGCATCGCCGGCTTTCATCGCTCCGCAGCTCTCCAGCCGGTAGCCTTTGTCCTTTACCATTTGGTCGAAGAGCGCCTGGGATTCGTCGGAGATCCCGATCGGCCCGAGATAACCTTCCAGATGAGACCCGGCGGCGAAGGTCATGGTCCCCATTTCCTCCGAGGCGTCGACCAGCGGCATCCACATCGTGATTGTGTTGTTCGTTTCGAGCGGCCAGTAGTACTGGTCCTGGTGCCAGGGCGTGTGTCCGCCGTGCGCCTCCTTGAAGAGCGCCTGGTCGTGGTACAGCCGCACGGCGTCGATTCCCATCAAGTCCGCGGCTAGCTTGGCAAACCGTTTTGAGAACGTGAACTCGCGAGCCAGTTCGTCGTTTTCCCAAAGGTTCATGATCTGCAGGAACGCCTTGCCATAGGTGTCGCGCTCCTCCATGGGTCGCGTCTCCTGGTTGAACCGATGGGCCGCGCTCACGATGACCTTGCGATAGACCGCGATCTCTTCCGGAGAGCAAACTCCCCGGAGCAGCAAATGACCGCTCTTCCGGTAGGTATCAATCTGCTCATCTGTGAGCGGGTACGCGGTATCAAGCTCGGGCAAATCCGGTATTGCAATGGACATGGTGGCCTCGGCGATGTCTCTAATCTATGATCTATAACGGGCCGATTGAGTGATTGTAACACGTTCGGCTCTCAAAATAATCGCGCAATCACCCATTCAGCCAATCACTCAATCACTCAATCTCGAATGTCTTTCGGCGCCCGCACGAATGCGGCGTACATAAAGACGGCGCAAACCACGGCGTATATGCCCGCGTTGGCACCAATGAGGGTGCCCATATGGACCTTTTTATCGACGAGCATTCCAAACCCAACAGTCCATATCGCGCCGGCGCCCCATCCCACGAAGTTCAGCATTCCCACGGCCGCTGCACGGTTTTTGAGCGCAACCACATCAAAAAAACCGGCCGAGATATTGGAATCGTGGATCCCCTTCGCAATCCCGAAACAGGCCAGCGCGATCAACACAACCGCAAGGCCGGGCTTGAAACTGAACAGTGCGAGGAACGGTATGCCAAGCAGGGTCCCTATTCCCTGAACGAAGATGCGGCCGCCCTTCATTCGACGTCTCAGCCGGTCAGCCAACAGACCACCAATCATCGCCCCGGCCATACTCCCGAACTGAACAGTCGACGTGGCCCATAGTCCGGCTCTGGATACAGGCACTCCGAACACATCGAATAGGTAGGTAGGAGCCCAGTTCAAGAATACAAGGGCCACTGAGTTTGTACCGACGAAGCCCAGAAGCAATAGAAGGGAAGTGGGCTTCGCGCAGATAGCCCCGAACATTCCCCACAATACTTGCGCAAAAACTACGCCCAAGAGAACGCCGGTGACGATCCCGATAGCAAAAGGATGTGGCAGGGCGGATGATGCCAGAGCAGTAAGAATCGTCCCCAGCAGCGTTCCGAACACAAGCCCAAATGCTCCTCCGAACAAGATTTGGTTGACGGCTGTCGCCGGCTCAGGCATGGCCATCGCCGGTGATCGAACTTCCGGCAGAAGGACTGATTCGCTCTTTCCCCGTACGGGTTCACGGATAAACGCAGCCAGCACTAAACCCAGAATAATTCCGGCGCCGCCAAGGAAGATAAATGGAGACTGCCATCCGTACTCAGCGGCCATCCAGCCGGCCAATGCGCCGCCGAATACCGTCCCGGCATACAAACTCGTCTGGTGCAGTCCAATCGCACGGGAGCGCGTTTCCTTACCGTGATAATCGCTGATTAGTGACATCGAGGCCGGAATGTAGAAGGTCTCTCCGAGGCCCTCTGTGGCACGCACGGCGACGAACTGCCAGAACTTGCCGCACAATCCCGTAAACCCGGTAACGAGGCTCCAGACATAAAGTCCCCCGATGATGAGACGCTTGCGCGAGATCTGATCGCCGACCCATCCCGCAAATGGGGCAGTAAAGGCATAGACCCAACTAAAAGCAGAGCCGATGATGCCGATCTCTGTATTCGTAAAATGGAACTTCTCACGCAGGATTGGGTTGACCGAAGAGATTGCGACCCGGTCGGCGTAGTTGAAAAAGCAAATGAACCAAAGCATCCCGACGACGGCCCATTTGTAGTTTGGCGCTGCTTGTTGAAGATAGACTGGCGGGTCTTGGTCTTCCACGGAGCTCATTGGGCCATGACCCACTCTTCTGTAAAGCGAACGTGCTTGATCGATTCGCCTTTGCCTTCGCGGATAGCGTTGGCCGCGTTTGGAGTGTAGCTGTAGGTCGCGTGGATCGAGCCGTCTTTGGCCTGGATGATCGAGGGATAGGAGTACGACCCCGCTCCGCCGCCCTCCCGGTCGTCGCGCTCAAGATGCTGGGCGATCTTCCACGTCCGGCCCTCGTCTTCGGAGAGAGAGACGGCAAGGCTGTGGCGGCCGCGCTCGGTGTCATTGTGGATCAGCAGCCATCGTCCGCTCTTCAGGCGCAGGACTTCAAGTCCGGATCCCGGATTCGGCAGATCGATATCGCGAGCGAGTGACCACTTCATCCCCCGGTCCTTCGACTCGCTAACCATAACCCTATGGGGCGGGGGACCATTGTCCCGGAAGAAAGCCATGAGCGTCCCATCTTTCCGAAGCGCAAGAGACGGCTGGACGTTACCGGGGCCGACGAGTGGTTCACTGCATGTCCACGTTTGTCCCGAGTCGTCGGTGATCGCCATCATGGAGAAGTCGAACCGGTCGGAATAGAGCGGGACGATCAAACGCTTTCCATCCAGAATGAACGGGTGGACCCGCGGCATCCACCCCAGCCTGACTTTCAGGGTGACCTTGGCATCCTCGTGGGTCCTCTTCAGAAACGCGATAAGGCGCTCTTCGACTCCGGCGGCAATGGCTGCTTGCGCGGCAGGGTCCCACTGCTTATCCAGGTCCCGCTCTACCGCGGCGGCGAACTCCGGGCCGGGTTTCAGAAAGAGGGTCTTCTCCTGCTCCCACTTTGGCGGACCCACCGCCTGCTGAAAATCACGGCTGACTTTGTAAAGCGTGAGCGCGCTCTCCCAATGGTTGTCCAGGATCACCGGCCAGAAAAGCCATAGCCGTCTGCGAGGGTCGATAACCATGCACGCATTGCAGTCGGGGAAGCCCGGAGTATCGGCCATGAGGAACGGTTCGGTCCACTTGTCCGATCCCTTCCGCAGCCGGGAGCCGATGATTTTGACGTCGTCCGCGGTCCGCTCACCCGATCCGTTGTACCAGCAGGCGAGCAAATCGCCGTTCGGGCACTCGACGATACAGCTCCCGTGATTGTGCTTGGATTGGGGCGGAAAGATCAATTCGCCGCGCATGAACGCGCGGTCAGGTAGATGCATCAGGGTAAGAAGGGCGAATAGGTGCATGGTCGGGAGGCGGCGCACCGCCGCACAGCTTCGTTCGCGCTTGTCTACGGAGTTTCCTTGGTCGTTTGGGAAGAATCGCAACTCAGACGAGCCAAGGAGCTTATCTGATAGGACCCGAACAACTCGCTACGATACCCAAGGAACAGGCGAGGACTCTTCGCTGGATCTTTCTTGGATTTGGGTACGTTTCAGCCGCGGCCTACGGGGCCGAATCCGCCGTTTCGCGCGAGATGGCCTCGTCGAAGCTGCCCCTTGCACTCGCGATGGCGGTGGGCTTTGCATCTGCGTGTATCTGCGATGCCAGGGTTCGGAGCACTCCATTCACCCATGCCGCGCAATGGATATCGGTCTTTGCGTGGCCCATTGCGACTCCGGTCTATCTGCTCTGGTCGCGGAAGTGGCGCGGGCTGTTTTGGCTTATCGTCCACTCATTGCTTTTCGTGACCGCCATGCTCGTGGGAGGGATCGCGGCGTGGGCGCTTACGCATTTTGCAAATCTTACCTCCGCCGGCTAACTCCCAGCCGGCGGTCAACCTCTTCGAGTTCGCCCGCGGCTTCAGGCAGGTGCCAGTACGACTCGGTTGCCGTGGTTCTGGGTGGAGCGTTCGACGGCTTCGACAAATGCCATGATCTCGCGGATCTCCGCGTAATCGATCGGCGGCTTACGCGTCTCGAACATCCGGACGATGGCATTGAGCATTCCAGTGTAGAATGAAGCGCCCTCGATGATGGCCGTCCGATGCCCGTTCTTGTAATGCGCCGTGAACCCGAATCCGCCCTGGCCCTCGCGCACTCCCCGCACCGCGCCGATCCTGCCGCCCGGCCACAAACCAACCGCGACTTCGCCCTGATCGGTGCGCATGTTCTGTAGGAATTGGCAGCCGGTCCCCATCAGGGCGTAGATCATCTCGACACCGTGGATGCCGTAGTGCAGCAGCCCGGGATTGCCGGGATGGAGCGGGGCGTTTCCCCAAACCTCCGCATTCTCGATCTCGCCATACTGTTTCTTCCGCTCAAGCGCGTCCAGAATGAGCGGATCGTATCGAAGCGCGGAACAGGACATGAGCGGTGCGTTATGCTTCTTCGCCAGGACGATCATCGCGTCGGCCTCCTTTAGCGTGCCGGCAAAGGGCTTATCCACGAATGTCGGCATGCCGGCCTCCAGAAACGGACGTGCCCGTTCCAGGTGCCGGGCACCCTGCTGGGATTCGATCATGACGGCATCGATCTTGCCGATGAGGTCCGCGGGCTTGGCGACGATCTCGATGGAGTACTCCCGGAGCTGCTTCTCGTATCCCGGAATCCGCTCGGGCATGATCTTCGAATCGCCCGGACACCCGGCGACAACCTTCGCCCCTTCCACCCACTCCTTCTGGTCGATCCCCACATGGTTCAGCCGCTGCGTAAACGCGACGACGTGCGATGTATCGAAATCCACCAGTCCAACTCGGATCATGGCAATCCTCCTACAAGCACCGGGCGACTCAAGTCGCGGCTACACGTAGCAAAGTCGATCTCCATCGACTCGAACATAGTTTCGTGCTACAAGCACCAGGCGACTCAAGTCGCGGCTACAC
>ORMF011276019.1_pt1 | contig 11369 bp, 11 predicted proteins | sample 1779871 | NCBI WGS metagenome assembly ORMF01 (sample SAMEA104232316, study PRJEB22302) | groundwater metagenome | biome: forest; feature: aquifer; material: groundwater | place: USA | collected 2011-08-07 | depth 5.4 m
CTACCACCACGGCGACCGCACGTGGGCGGCCGACCTCCTCGCGCGCGTCGAGGCCTCAGGCTATCAGTCCGTGGTCCTCACCGTGGACGTCCAGGTCTACGGCAGGCGCGAGCGGGACATCGTCCACCGCTTCAGCCCGCGCGACGCCATGTCACACGCGCCCAACCCGCGCGGCCCCGACGGCAGCTACCCGGAGCGCCTGACCTGGGACGACGTCGCGTGGCTCAAGAAGACCACGCGCCTGCCCATCGGGATCAAGGGCATCATGACCGCGCGCGACGCCACGCGCGCCGTCGAGGCCGGCGTGGAGATCGTGTGGGTGTCGAACCACGGCGGCCGCCAGCTCGACCACACCCAGGGCTCGATCGACGCCCTGCCCCCGATCGTGGACGCCGTCGCCGGCCGCGCCGCCATCGTCGTGGACGGCGGCTTCACCCGCGGCACCGCGGTGCTGAAGGGCCTGGCGCTCGGCGCGACCGTGATCGCAGTGGGCCGCACCGTCCTGTGGGGACTCGCCTCGGATGGCGCCGCCGGTGTCGCCTGCGCGCTCGACATCCTCCGCCAGGAGCTCCGCACGACGATGGCGCTCGCGGGCCAGACGAGCGTCAAGAACCTGGACCGCGACCTCGTCTTCCGCGTCGACTGAGAGTGTGAGCAAGAACCGGCCGACGGCTGGGAGATCCGGCGCCGCGCCCCGGATCTGGCTGCGGTAGGACCGTAGCAGCGCCGCAGGGTCGCGGAGGTGAGGCCCGTCAGGACGAGCAACGCACGGTGGCTGCGGCGCGCAGGCCAATTCGCTGATGGAGGTGGACCACCATGATCGTTCCCCTCACCCTGAGCGACTTTCTCGAGCGCGCGGAGCTCGTGTACGGCGGCCGCGAGGCCGGGGTTGACGAGCCCAACCCGCCGGGCGGCGGCCTCGGGCGCTTCACGTACGCGCGCTTCGCCGAGATGGCGCGAAGCCTCGCGGCGGCCCTCGACGACCTCGCTGTCGGCGAGAACGACCGTGTCGCCATCGTCTCGCCCAACGCGGCGCGCTTTCTCGTCAGCCTGTTCGGGGTCAGCGTGTTCGGCCGCATCCTTGTGCCCGTGAACTTCCGGCTCAATCCGGAGGAAACCCGCTACATCGTCGAGCACTCGGGCTCCTCCGTGCTCCTCGTCGACCCCGAGCTGGACGAGCCGCTGCGTCACATCCCGGTCAAGCACCGTTTCGTGCTCGGCGCCGCCACCGACCCCCAGCTCTTCCTGCGCAAGGGGGCGACGCCGCGCTTTCGCGTCACCGACGAGAACGCCACCGTGTCCATCAACTACACGTCCGGGACCACCGCGCGGCCCAAGGGTGTTCAGCTCACCCATAGAAACTTCTGGCTCAATGCCGTCACCTTCGGCTGGCACCTCGCCATGACCGACCGGGACGTGTATCTCCACACCTTGCCCACCTTCCACTGCAATGGCTGGGGCATGCCGTACGCGGTCACCGGCATCGGCGCCCGCCAGGTGATCATCCGCAAGATCGACGGCGAGGAAATCCTGCGCCGCATCGAGGCCGAGGGGGTCACGCTGCTCAACTGCGCGCCGGCGGTAATCGCCGCCGTCCTCGACGCCGCGGCGAGTCGCCGCCAGAACGGCGTCGCGGTGCCGGGGCACGGGCGCGTGCGGGTGGTCGTCGCGGGGGCGCCGCCGCCATCCCGGACCATCGAGCGGATCGAGGCCGAGCTGGGCTGGGAGTTCATCCAGATCTACGGTCTCACCGAGACGGCGCCGCTCCTCACCATCAACCGCGCGCCGGCAGAGTGGGACGGGCTCGAGGCCGCCGAGCGGGCGCGGCGCCTCTCCCGCGCGGGCGTGCCCGCGGTGGGCGTCCGCATGCGCGTGGACGACGAGGGCGAGCTGCTCGCGCGCTCCAACCACGTCTTCGAGGGCTACTGGAATCAGCCCGAGGAGACGGCCAAGGCCATCGTCGACGGGTGGTTTCACACCGGCGACGGCGGTTCCAGTGAAGGCCCGTACATCGCCATCACCGACAGGAAGAAGGACGTGATCATCACCGGGGGCGAGAACGTGTCCTCCATCGAGGTGGAGGACTGCCTGTACCAGCACCCGGCGGTGGCCGAGGTCGCGGTGATCGGGGTCCCCGACGAGAAGTGGGGGGAGACCATCAAGGCGCTGGTGATGCTCCGCCCCGGCGCCGCCGCCACCGAGCCGGAGCTGATCGCGCATTGCCGGAGCCGGCTGGCGCATTACAAGTGCCCGACCTCGGTCGAGCTGCGGGACACGCTTGTCAGAACGGCCACCGGTAAGCTGCAGAAGTTCAAGCTGCGCGAGCCGTACTGGGCCGGCCGCGCCCGCCGCGTGAACTGACGCATGCTCCCGACCCACGGCCGGTATCGCTATTCGAGCATCGGCTCACGCCCCGACTACACGTGGCCGGGCGGCCGGCGACTGGCCGTCTACCTGGCCGTCAACATCGAGGCCTTCGCCTACGGCATGGGCAAGGGCGTGGCCATCGCGCCGCCCGACCAGGCGCAGAGCCACAGCATCTATAGCTGGCGCGACTACGGCAATCGCGTTGGCGTCTGGCGCATGCTCGAGCTGTTCGACGCGCTCGACTTGCCCGTCGAGGCGCAGATGAACATCGCCGTCTACGATCAGTGCCCCGACATCCCCGTGAAGCTCCGCCAGCGCGGCGACGAGATCCTGGGCCACGGCGTGACGAACTCCGAGGAGCAGGGACACCTGGACGAACAGGCCGAGCGCGAGCTGATCGCGCGCGTTACTGCCACCATCGAGCGGCAGGAGGGGGCGAGACCCGCCGGTTGGATGAGCCCCTGGCTCTCCAACAGCGCTACCACGCTCGACCTGCTCAAGGAGGCGGGTTACCGCTACGTGATGGACTGGACCATGGACGATCAGCCGATCTGGATGAAGACCCGCTCCGGTCCGCTCCTGTCCATGCCCTACCCCATCGAGGTCAACGACACCCGCGGCGTGGTCTGGTACCACTACACCTCGGGCGAGTTCGCCGACATGATCGTCGACCAGTTCGACGAGATGCTCGTCCAGTCCGAGCGCCAGCCGCTCGTATGCCCCATCTCCCTACACCCGTTCGTCATGGGCCGCCCCTACCGGATCCGCCAGCTCCGCCGCGCCCTCGAGCACATCGTCCGCCACCGCGACCGCGTCTGGCTCACCCGTCCCCGTGACATCTGCGCGCACATCGAGAGCCTCCCAAAGGGCACCGTGCCGGGAAGCGAAGACCTCTAGCTCGCAACGGGGGCGCCTTCGAGAGGAGGCAACGGAGATGACGGCAAGAGCGCGGGGAACCCGGAAAGGGCAGCGTGCCGACGACGCGGAGGAGGGGGCGCTGCTCGAGCTGCTCGCCCACGGTTTGTCGGAGAACGAGATCCGACGCGTGGTCGCATGTGCGCTTCTGGCCCTGGATGAGGGGGGCCGCGACCGCCTCGTCGCCCGGCTCGGCAGGGAGACAGGCGACACGCTCCGCACGCTGCTCGGAGCCCACGGGCGCAGCGGGGCGAAGGCGCGGCCCTCCCCCGGAGGGGCGAAGATCCGCCAGGAGTGGGAGAAGGCCTGGAGCGACTGGGAGGCCTGCGTCGCCGAGTCGGGAGACGAGGACGGCCAGTACGTCGTCCGTGAGCACCACTGGGAAGAGCCGTATCTGGACGCGTCCAGCCTGGCCCTAGATCTCGAACCCATCGCGGCCAGGATGCGCGCGATCCTGGAACGCGTGATGGACGAAGGGCTCGCGCCCGCTTTCAGCTTCTTGACCGCCATCGAGGAGATGGACGCGGAGATCGGATCGGGGCTGCCCGACTGGATGGACCCATCGTCCGGAGACGGCTGCTCTCTCGGGCCCGAGGTGACCGGTTGTCTCCTCGAATGGGAATGGCGGGCGCGCCGGCGGGACGGGCATAGCGCCTTCGAGCTGGCCGAGGCGATCCGGAAACTGGAGGCTTCGGCCAGGATCGTGAGCCTGGATGACGACACGGTGGCGCGGTTCATCCTGGGGCTCGGCGACGCGGATCAGAAGACGGTCCTGAAGGGCATCGCGGCACACCGGAGCGCAAGCCACTGGGCGGCGGTCCTCGGCGAGGCGCACTCCGGATGGTTCAAGATCCACCACAATCTCGCGCGGCGGTGGGACCCCGCGCTCTTCGCAGAGACCAGCCGGCAGAACATCGCGCAGGACTGGGCGCTCGCGCTCCCCCTCGTCGCGGATCTGATCCGCCGGAAGGCGTTCGACCAGGCGCCGCCCCTCATCACGGAAGCCGTGCGCTCGCTGCTGCGGCTCAAGACCGGAGAGGCATGGGACCCGCGGGCGACGCTGCTCGTCTTCCATCCTGCCCTGCGGCACTGGAACGATCGGCATGCGGCGGCGCTTCCCCTCCTCGAGAGCTGGCGAAAGGTTGCCACGGGCCTCGGCCAGGAGGAGATGGCCTGCGCGCTGGAGCTTCAGCTCGCGGTCAGCCGCCGGTGGGCGGACGGAGATGCCGCCCTCGCGGCGTTCCGGCAAGTTCCACCACCACGGTTCTCGGACATGCGCGACCGGCTCTTTGCGGATTGGCGGTCGCTGGTCGTGGAGACGACCCTCGGGAGCCGGGGCGACGGCCGCGAAACTCCGGGGTCGGCGTGGGTGCGGGCCCTGGTGGACGCTGCCCGCGCCGGGAACGACGGCGCGCCATCGTTCCGCCGTGCCGTGCGGCAGTGGCTCCAGGAGACGGAGAGCACGCCGGCTACACACCGGCAAGCTCTCGACGCGCTCGGGACCCTGACCCTCGACCTGGATGTCGGCGCCGCGCTGCGCCGGTCGGCGCCGACGCTCCACCGGCTGCTGTCTCGGCGATCGGAGGGTGATCGTCCCCTGAACGCATCGCGACGCCGCTTCATCGAAGCGTTGGGAGTGGCGGACCTGTTTCCGGAGGTCGCGGAGTTCTGGAAGCGTCACGCACCCCGTCTGGTTCCGGACCCCGCGACCGCCAGTGGGTCGCACTACGACGATTGCGCCGAGTGGCTCGCCGCGGTCTTCGAACTGGACGCAGTAGCGTACCAGCGGATCGTGCGGGGCTGGGCTACCGTCCACGCCCGCCGGAAGAACCTCTGGCTGGCCATCCGCAAGAGGCGACTGCCGCTGTGAGAGACCCGTCCCTCGACGCCTCGCCCGCCCTCCGGCCCACCATGGTGATCGAGCCCCTGCGGGCTCGCGCCGTCGGGTGCAAGACCACGGCAATGCTCCTGGCCCATTGGCTCTTCACCGATTCCGCGGGCGTGCAGCACAGCCGCCGCTCGACGGAGGAGGTCGGGATCGAGTGATGACGCGGCGCAGACCCCAACCGCGGGACCCGCTGGAGGCGGCGGTCGAGGCCGCGCTTCAGCCAGGCCGGTTCATTGCGTACAGGGCTGGCTCGGACTTCGTCTCGAGCCTCGAGGAGGTCGCCGGTCAGATCGAGAAGCTCGTCCATACCGATCCCGAGCGAGCCGGGGGCCTCTACGAGACCTTCCTCGCCGGCTGCTACGAGAAGGCCGAGGAGATCGACGACTCGAGCGGCAGCTTCGGGATGTTCGTCGAAAGCCTCTACTGCGGCTGGATCAAGGCGCGGCAGGCGGCCGGGTCTGACGCCGACGAGACCGCGAAGCTGCTGCTCGATCGCATGGAAAACGACCCCTACGGCTTCGCGTACACCATCGAGGGTGACGCCGTGAAGGTAATGAACAAGGACGGCCTCGCCGCCTTCGAGCGTCAGGTGAAGGCCCGCTTCGATGCGCCGGATGCCGCCGAGCCGGCCTTGGCTCCCGCCCACGGGAACTCCCCGCACGCGCGCCGCCGCCGCGGCGAGATCCTGCGCGCGATCTACACCCAGCAGCGCGACGTGCGCGCCTACGTCGCGCTCTGCGAGCAGACCAAGCCCTCGGCCCAGGACTGCCTCGCGGTCGCCACCATGCTCAGGACGCGGCGCAAGCGAGACGAGGCGCTCGCCTGGGTGGACCGCGGTCTCGCGGTGGAGAAGAAGCACCCGCACGGCTCGATGGCCGGGCACGACCTCGCAAAGATGAGGCGCGAGCTGCTCACGCGGCTTGGCCGGAGCCGCGACGCGCTCGAGGAGGCCTGGGCCGAATTCCGCGAGGACCCGAACGAGTTCAGCTACGAGGAGCTGATGCGCTTCGCGCCGAAGACCGAGCGCGCGGCGTGGCACGCGAAGGCGATAGATGCGGCGGAGCGCGCCGACCTCGGGTCGCTTATCGAGCTCTTGCTAAAGACCAAAGAGATCGAGCGTCTCGTAGAACGGCTCCGCACCGCGACCGACGCGGAGATCGAGGCCCTCAGCCACTACCGGACAGAGCCCGCCGCCAAGCGCCTCGCGAAGTCCCATCCAGACGTGGCGGCCAAGGTCTACCGCGCGCTGGGCATGCGCGTCCTCGTCGCGAAGAGAAGCAAGTACTACGCCGCCGCGCTCTCGAACTTCGAGGACGCCAAGCGTTGCTACGCACGCTCCAGTCTCCACCGCGATTGGGAGGCGCTCGTCGCCGACGTGCGCCGGGCGCATCATCGGAAAGCTGGCTTCATGACGGGTTTTGAGAAACTCGTCGCCGGCCAGGGCCCGCGCGACGAGCCGTCGTTCCTCGAGCGAGCGCGGAGCCGCTGGTCGGCGCGAGGGGAGCCCTGACCTTCAGGAAGACAGAGTCGACAGTAGCCGGACGCCGCGGTCCTCGGAGCAGCGGGACGACGGCGATTCACGACGCCTCCCGCTCATCTACGACGGTGAGCCGAGATCCGCGGAAACGAGGATCTCGACCTCGTCCACGATCGCCAGGCGGCGGTCGGCCGACGCGAGAAAGCGCACTCCCCGCTGGTGCATGCTCGCCACGATGAGCGAGTCGTTCGTGACCAGGCCGTATCGCCTCTGGTGGCGGAGGCCCCGGAGCATCGTCGCCTCGGTCACCGCGATGATCTCGATCCCCATCGCCGGAATGGCCTGAATGCTCGCTTCGTGGATGGCAAGCTGCCGGACCACGTCAGGACGCGACGTTCCCGGCGGAGCATAGGCAACATGAACGACATCCGGAGGCGGTCGGCGGTCGCCCCTTCCGTGGTCGCCGTCAAACTTGACATAATCTCTCAGACTCGGACGCTGGCCGCCCCAGGAGCCGATGCCACAGCCCCAGCCGAAGGGGCCTTGTTCAACAGTCATTCGAACGTCTGGACCAGACGGACGTGCGTGGCAGTCATCGGATGTGCAGCAACTGTCCGACTGAGTCTGTCGTCGGCCGTGACCAGGTCTGTTTTGAGCCGGATCGCGAGCGCTAGATACATCGCGTCGTACACGGTCAGGCCGCTCGTGACGGCTAAGGCGTGCGCGTCGATCATCAGACCGCGGGTCGAGACCGTTTCCACGGCGACGCTGGAGATATCGGCTGCCAGTCGCCGGCCTTCCTCGGCGGTCAACTCGCCCCGTCGAACCTTCTTCCAGATGGCGTTTCCCACCTCCGGGAATAGCAGATCCGGCGACAAGAATTGATGCGTTGCCGCCAGCAGTCGACGCGCTGCATCGCTGTGGATCTCCGGAACGAACCATTTGAGGACGACGCTGGCGTCGACGACAAAAACGCTCACCGCTTGTCGCGATCCTCTCGGATCATGATGGCGCTGTCTGACTGTGAGGAGTGCCGCAATCGCTTCAGCCAGTGCGCGGATAAGCGGCGAGTTTCCGCAAGATTATGGGTGCTGGCCCTTTGCAGGACGTCGTGGATTTCGGCCTGGAGCGACCGGCCGTGGGCCTTTGCGGCTGCCTTGAGCTGCTTCAGGACGTCATCATCGAGATCACGAACCAGTACGTTCGCCATTGTGAGAAGGCCTCCCGATGCCAGATGGTATCATACTGATACCGGTTGTGAGGTCGGGTAGGGCGATATGGTGTACGGCGTGCCGTCGGCGGTAAACTGGATCGTCGAGTCTTTGACTGACCCCGGTGCCTACGCGAAGTTGATGTTGTTGGCCAGGCCCGTTTCAGTGGCTCGATCGACAAGCCGAAGGAGGGCAGCCCGCTCCTGCGCTCGTGAGCGCCGTCGAATCACGTGACGAGGATGAGACCGTGCTGGACGGCGTGGTCCATGACCGCCGCGTCAGGCGCATCGCGGGGACCTCGAGCAGAAACGACACGTGATGCCCGACGTGGGTCAGCAGATGGCTCAGGTCGTCGGGGACGTCGTCATCGAACAGGAAGGTCACGTGTCGGTGGAGGACATCTGCCGAGCCACGAGCACGTCGATCTCGCCGAGATGATCCTCATAGTACGCCAGACACTCGTAGACCTGGGCGCGCGTCAGGTCCGGCAAGCATCGCGAGATGATACTGTCGACCGTCTCGCCGGTCTGCAGCAGGCCGATCACGTCGTGGACCGCGACCCGCGTTCCCTCGATGCGGGCGTTTCCGTCCCGCACGCCCGGCGTACGGACGATGTAACGATACGATCGCTCGATCATGCTCACGGCCCTAGTGTATTGGGCGGCCGAGAGGAACGCAACACGCCGGATCCGGGAACTTCCGGGCAGATCGAGCGCCGCGGCGACCGGTGCCAACGTAGTCCGGCCCGGTTCCCGCCGCCAGGCCCGCGTGCCCGCTTCCCGCCCCTTCGGGCCGCCGCTGTCGTGCTGAGAGGGTGCCGATGGTGACCACGGCCCTGCTCGGGCTGACCCTGGCCTTGGGACCCCTTGTCACGCCGCTCGTCGCCGGTGGCTCAGGAGGCGGCCAGGACGCGCAAGAGTGGACAGGATCCTCAAGGGGGCGAGGCCCGGCGAGTTGCCCATGGAGCAGCCGACGAGGTTCGAAGTGGGCATCAATCGTGCGCCCAGCGAAAGCTGACGTGTTCAGCGGGAGTCGGCCCCGCCGGGGTAAGAGCCAGAGCGCCGTAACTTGGGTGGCAGGGCGGAGGGAAACCAAGACTCTGAAGCCCACCGACCAAGCCCTCGGATGGAGGGTGCGTGAGTCGCCGGGCCGTAACGGAAGTGAACGCACAGGCGGCCCCGACATACCAAAGATCCGGAGACCGAGCCTCACGGTTGAGAGGCGAAGGCAATCCAAGCGGCTCTCAATCAGCGGGTTCAGCCTTGACTACACTGCCCCCGCCCCCCGCTGCCGAGTTGACCCTCACCGGCGAACCGGCTATCGTGGCCGCATCAATGCCGAACCGGTTCGAGTGGGGCCACCGTGCGTGGCCAATCCTCACGGCCGCCGCCAAGCGGCGGCAGACCATGACCTATGGCGAGCTGGGCGAACGCCTCGGGATTGGCGGGGCGACGCCTGTAAGGTACGCCCTCTCGCCGATCCAGGATCTGTGCATCGAGAAGAACTGGCCGGCGCTTACCAGCCTCGTCCTGAGCAAAGCGACCGGCGAACCCGGTCTCGGATTCATCACGCGCGACCGGAATCTCAAAGAGGCCCATGAAAGGGTCTTCACCTTCCCGTGGGACGAGCATCCGGTACCTTTTCCGGATGATTTCAGAGAAAGACTCGAACAGCCCGGTCCCGGACAGGGCGACAGCATTGATCCCGCAGCCTTCGAGGTGCCGGACCAGATGGTTCTGGTCAACGGCCGGCGCGCCTTCCAGAGTCGCTTCCGCGACATGCTTCTGCGTGCCTACGGCTACGAGTGCGCCTTGTGCGAAACGGACCTGAAGTCGATGCTGGTCGCCTCGCACATCGTCCCGTGGGCCGCCGACCAGAAAAACCGGCTTAACCCTCGCAATGGCCTGCTCCTCTGCCGCACCCATGACTGTCTCTTCGATTCAGGGATCATCAGAATCACGGCACAAGGACACGTATCCTGGTCGGGGATAACCAGGAAGGAACTCGGCGGCGACCTCTACAGGTTCGTCAGCAAGTGCACGGCAACCCGATTGAGGGTGACCAAAGCGCGGTACCGCCCGGACTCGGAGTTCCTCCAGTGGCGGCTCGACAACCCGGGAGCCTGCTCCCCGAGCGGCGGGGCCTGAGGGCCTGGTGCCATGGCAGTGCCACATGCAGACGAACGCAGCGCACGTGGCGGAGCGCCCACGCGGAGGAAGGTCATGGATTCACAGCGCCTCGGTGGACGGTGAGCCTCTGCGTGAGCCGCATGAGATGCCTCTTAATCAGTGGGTCGGAGGTTCGAGTCCTCCACGGCCCATCAGCTGACGATCGGGCGCTCCCAGAGCATCGGGAGCGCCCGATTTGCTTTCGGAGGTCTCGCCTTGGCTGGTGTGCCCTCGCCGAGTCGATCCGCATCGGCCAGCCCCACCGGACCCACCTCGACCCGCCCCCCGCCGACCCATGCTGCTGCCATCCGCTGCGTGAGGCCGGTCGGACATGAGCGGCATCGGTATCCTGGCCTACGGCTCACTGATCAGCGATCCTGGCGCCGAGATTGGCCCGCTGATCGTGCTCCGTCTTCCGACGACGACACCGTTCCCGGTCGAGTACGCGCGGCTTTCCCGAACACGGGGCGGTGGTCCCACCGTCGTTCCACATTCGTCTGGTTGCCCCGTGAAAGCCGAGGCGCTGGTGCTTTCCGATTCGGTGTCACTTACGGACGCCATGAGCCTGCTTTGGCGGCGTGAGATGCGCTCGGAGGGTTCAGGTCGAGCCTACCCGGGGAGCACATCAGCGAACGCCGTGGTGATTCGTGACGAGGCGGGATTCTGCGGACTCGACCATGCTCTGTACACGGACTTCAACCCGGGTGGCAAGCTCAGCGGGCCAGAGCCCCGTGCACTCGCCGAAGCAGCGATCAGCAGTGTCGCCGAGGCAGTGTCCGGCAAGGACGGCATCAGCTATCTCATGGATCTCATCAATGCGGGAGTAGAGACCCCGCTGACGCCGCGCTACGTGGGCCACATTTTGGCCCTGACCGGCGCTGCCAGCTTGCCCGAAGCCCTGGATTCACTCAGAACTGTACCGAAGGAGGGCATGCGCAATGGCCAAAGCTGAAGCCACCGTCGAAGAACTCGTCGGCATGATCGAGCGCGGCGAACTGCGCCTGCCGGAAATGCAGCGCCGCTACGTCTGGCGCTCGCCTCGCGTTCGCGACCTGCTCGACTCGCTCTATCGCGGCTATCCGTCCGGCGGGATCCTCCTTTGGGAAACCGACGAGGAGGTGCCGCTTCAGGCGATGGCCGTGGCCCAACAGGCGAACCCCTATGAGAGCAGGCGTCTGCTGCTCGATGGGCAGCAGCGGCTTACCTCGCTGTGGGCTGTGATCCGCGGCGAACCGGTTACGGTGCGCGGCCGCAAGAGGCCCATTGCAGAGCTCCTGACCCACGCATGATCATTCCTGCAACGTCGGCGCCGCGAAGCGCAGGCGGAGCGTGGTGCCAGGATA
>ORMF010017057.1_pt1 | contig 11367 bp, 9 predicted proteins | sample 1779871 | NCBI WGS metagenome assembly ORMF01 (sample SAMEA104232316, study PRJEB22302) | groundwater metagenome | biome: forest; feature: aquifer; material: groundwater | place: USA | collected 2011-08-07 | depth 5.4 m
CACCCGCGAGAAGAACGCGTCTTTCAGGACGCACCATGTAGATAGTCTACTTTGAAGCGAGGGCCGAGAGCTCTGGTACCTGGAGTTTGATCGTAGTGGTATCATTACTCGCCAGAGTTTATGGAGGTGCGGCCATGCACTTGCGCGTTATGAGCCTTGCAGTTTTGATCGGGTTCATCCCAGCAGAACAGGTGGGGGCGCAAACGGGCGGCGCTTCACATCCGTGCTCGCTCCTGACGGCGGTGCAAATCAAGGAAGCAGTGGGAACCGTCGGGGAATCGCTCGAAGGGGACATGCCTGGCACGGGACGCGGCGCGAACCCACTCCGGAGAGCATGCTCGTGGGGTATGCCGGGCGGGCTCTTGACTCTGTCGGTCGGTAAGGTGCCGAACCAGAATCTGACCACGCGGCAGTTGCTGGACTACATGAACAGCATGTTCGATATGCTCAAGGGCCAAGGTTGGAAGTACGAGAAGAAGGATTTCGGAAGCACGAGTTGCTCGCTGCTGACGCCACCGGCGGGAGCCGCGAATGGTGTGCCTGCGACGAGTTGTGGCACGGTGGTCAAGGGGATGCTGGTGATGATCGGCACGTCATCGAAAGCGAGCATCCCGGCCGAGAAGATCAAGTCCCTGGCTGAGACAGTGGCGGCGCGCCTGCCCTAGAACGGCCGCGATTCAGCGCGGCAACACGATGGACGGAAGCTTGGCATCGTGAACGGTCTTGTTGAATGCAACCAGATCCTTCGCCACCAGATCCGCCAGCATTTTCAGTTGCGCGTTGATCGCTGTGGCCAACTCCTCATAGACCTGCTGTGATTGCACGGTGGGCGCTGCGTCGGCGCTGGCCACCACACCGGCCAGCGCTGCCAACCGGTTGTTCAACCGGATGGGATAGTTGAGCGGATCCTGACTGCTGCGGTTCTTGGTTTGATAGAGCGCCTCTTCCACCGAAGTTAATTTCTCCACTAGCGCCTTGGCCTGCTCCAGCGCTTTCTTGGCGGCCGGCAGGTCCTTCCATCGCGCCAGCAACCCCTCGACCTGTTGCCGCGTTTGCCGGATTTTTTCCACCCCCTGGTTGGTTTCCGTCAACTTATCCCGAATCTGCAAATGCAGCGCCAGTTGCTGCGCAAACTGTTCCGGCGTCGTGGCCACGCGTGGATCTTTCTTCACTCGCGCCCGCTGCGTCAGCGTCTTCCCGCCGGAGGTCAAACGAACCTGGTAGTCCCCTGGCGCGGCCAGCGGACCGCTCATGTATCCAGCCCAAAGGATCATGCCGGGAAAACCCTTCGCTTCCTCGTATCGAAGATCCCAGACGAAGCGATTCAAACCTGGTTCGCCGCTGAGCTTGGCCGCCCGGCCCGCGCCCCGCCGCCTCCCCCCGCCCGCATCATCGTCGCCGTCCGTGGACCCTGCTGCGTCGCTGGCCCCGGCGAGAGCCTTGGTGGAAAACTTCCGCACCAGCTTCCCCGTTGCATCGAGCAGCTCCAGTTCCACGTCGGCCTTTTCCTTGAGCCAATAATGCACCACCAAGCCGCTCGACGGATTCTCGCCCACTGTCGCGGCCGGACCCAATGTTCCGCCGCCGCCAACGGTTCGATAAGCATCCTCCGGCTGAAACAGATAGACAGTGGATTTTTCAATCTCGTCTTTCATCTGCTGCAAAACATTCAGGTCATCCAGAATCCAGAACGATCGGCCCTGCGTGGCCACCACCAGGTCGCGTTCGCGCTTGTGCACCGCCAGATCCGTGATGGGGACCACCGGCAGGTTCAATTGCAGGCTTTGCCAATTCTCCCCATCGTCCAGCGAAAAGTACATCCCCGTTTCGGTGCCCGCATAGAGCAGCCCGCGGCGCTGCGCATCTTCCCGGATCACGCGCGTGAACGCCTCGCTGCCGATCCCGTTCACGATCTTCTTCCACGTCTTGCCGTAATCGTTGGTCCGGTACAGATACGGCCGGAAATCGTCCGACTTGTACATTGTCGCGGCGAGATAGGCGGTCCCCGGATCATGCGGTGACGCCTCAATGGAATTGATCTGCGCCCATTCCGGCATCTCCTTCGGCGTGACATTGTCCCACTTCAGTCCGCCGTTCCTGGTCACATGCACCAGCCCGTCGTCGCTCCCGGTCCAGATGAGCCCCTTCTCCATCTCGGACTCAGCCACCGTAAAGATGGTGCCGTAATACTCGACGCTCGTGTTGTCCCGGGTGATCGGGCCGCCCGAGGGACCCTGCTTCGACTTGTCGTTCCTCGTGAGATCCGGACTGATCGCCTGCCAACTGCTTCCTTCATTCACGCTCTTGAACAACAGGTTCCCCGCCGCGTAGATGGTCCCCGCCTCATGCGGTGAAAACAGAATCGGGAAGTTCCACTGGAAGCGGTACTTCAAGTCCGCCGCCCCATGCCCCATCGGATTGTCCGGCCAAACGTTGATGCTGCGCGTCTGCCTTGTCCGGTGATCATAGCGTGTCAGGTAGCCGCCATAGGATCCCGCAAACACCACCTGCGAATCCTTTGGATGCGGCGCAACCCAACCGCTTTCCCCGCCACCCACCGGGTACCAGTCCCTTACGCCGATCCCGTTGTCCGCACTCCGGCTCGCCGTCCTTACCGTGCTGTTGTCCTGCTGCGCCCCATACACGTTGTAGGGAAAATCGTTGTCCAGGCTCACCCGGTAAAACTGCGCGGTGGCCTGATCCTGCTCGCTCCAGGTCCGCCCGCCATCAAAGGAGACGTTGGCCCCTCCGTCGTTGCTCTCAATCATTCTCTGCCCATCGCCAGGCGCGATCCACAGATCGTGATTATCCCCGTGTGGAGTCGGAATGGCCGTATAGGTTCGCCCGCCATCCACGGACCGGTGGAACCCGACGTTCAATACATAAACCGTATCGGCGCTTCGCGTGTCCGCGTAGATGTGTGTGTAGTACCAGGCCCGTTGCCGCAGATTCCGGTCCTGATTGACTCGCGTCCAGTTACCTCCGCCGTTGTCAGACCGGAACACACCGCCTTCCTCGGCCTCCACCAGCGCCCAGACACGCTCCGGATTCACTGCCGATACGGCCACGCCCACTTTGCCGATCACGCCTTTGGGCATGCCCTCGCTCCGCGTCAAATCCTTCCAGGTCTCCCCGCCATCGGTCGACTTCCAAAGACCGCTGTCCGGCCCGCCGCTCTCCAGGCTGTACGGGGTCCGCTTCACATGCCACAGCGCCGCGTACAGCACGTTGGCATTCGATGGGTCCAGCGCCAGATCCACCGCCCCCGCCTGCGGCCCGCGGTAGAGAACTTTCTTCCACGTCTTGCCGCCGTCGATCGTCTTGAAAACACCGCGCTCCTCATGCGGCCCGAAGATATGGCCGAGCGCGGCCACCCACACAATGTCCGGATTCCCTGGATGCACACGTACACGTCCAATGTGGCGCGTCTTCTCAAGACCGGTCTGTTTCCACGTTTTGCCCGAGTCGATGGACTTGTACACCCCATCGCCGTGCGACACGTTGCCGCGAATCGGCGCCTCGCCCATGCCCACATAAATCACGTTCGGGTCGGATTCGCTTACCCCGATGGCCCCCACCGTTCCAGTGCCAAACTGGCCGTCGGAAACCGGAGCCCAGTTCACTCCTCCATCACTCGTCTTGAACACACCGCCGCCGGTAGCCCCGAAATAATAGACCCGCGGTTGGCTGGCCACCCCGGCCACCGCTGTCACGCGTCCGCCCCGATAAGGCCCGATCGGGCGGTACCGGAGCTTGCTCCAAACCGGATCAGCCGCCGGCGCCTGCATGGCCAGCAGGAGGATCAGAAAAACAAATCTTCGAAGGGACACCATGCGGCGATTGTACCCCGTCCGCGTGCCCGAGTTGGCTCCTCCGCGTACGCTATTGCGCACAGGCTCGCGCCATTGAGAACCAGATGTACGTCATCCATTCCGGCACGGTGGGATCGCTGCCGATCGTGCCTGCCGTCTCTCTCAACTACGGGCAGGCCTCCATCCTGACGCCGAGCCGGGCACCGTTTTGCCTCTTTACGACAGCCGCAACTCCGCTGAGATCGCGTCCCATGTGGAGGTAGTGACCTCGTGATAGGTCAGGAACACTACTGCTGCCGGCATTCCCCAGGTGATTCAACTCTCACGGCTCGTGTATCCGGACAGCCCCCCTTGGGGTCAGGCGCAGCTGGCCTCGCATCTGGAAGTGTTTCCCGAGGCCAATTCGTCGCCGTGGAGACCGGCGCCGGCCTCATCGTCGGTATGGCGGCGAGCCTGATCGTCCTCTGGGACGACTATGATATGAAGGCGAATTGGCGGGAATTCACAGATCATGGTTCCCTTCGCAATCATGATCCCCGTGCGGGAAGGCCTCTCTACGGAGCTGAGGTCATGGTGAACCTCAATCTGCAACGCAAAGGCTTTGGCAAGGCTCTGTACAAGGCGAGCCGCGACATCACCGGGCGGCCGAACCTTCTTCGCATCCGGGCTGGTGCGCGGATGCGAGGCTATCACCGCTTCGCCAAGGAAGTGAGCCCTGAGGAATGCGCCATCCGGGTGGCTCGTGAAGAAATCTTGGATCCAACCATATCGTTTCAACTCCGTTGTTTGGGGCACGCCGCCGTCATCGAGTGGATCAACAGACACATTGCTCGTCCCGCGGATTACGCCGGCCGCGATCCGGGATTCATGTCCACGTCCCGGGAAGACTACTGTGGCGGATACGGCCCGGGGGGATAATTGATCGCCAGATCCCGGGCAATATCGGTGGCCGCTTCGGAACACTTCGGATGCCCGAATCCACTCGCGCTTTGGCCAGGGACTTGTACGCCGGTCGGGATGTCGTGAATGATGTTGTCCCTCGCGGTTCCGTTTGGTCCGGCAGGCACGTTATCCAGATTGATCGCGTACCGGAGCTTCCAGGCGATGATGTGGTCCGCGCACGATGTGTCGCCGCTCACTCCGAGCCCGCCGATCAATTGCCCGCCGGGAGAGTAGAGTGCCAGTCCGCCGCCAAACACATTGATGCCGCCGATCCGTTTGCCGGCCATCGGGTCGTCAACCCGGCCAAAGTCCTCCGGTTTGCCTCCGTATGCAACGGCCTGGTTGATCGGATTCGATTCCTGTAGCCCGAACAATGTCCCGTTCGGCAGAGTCGCCGCATAGAGGTTCGCCGTGGAGAGCGCAAACAGCGGAAGGCTAAACGCGTTGGCTGTGTTGGCCTTCTGCGCCGAAATCAGCCGGCTCCCAGGCCACTGGTCGCCGCGGCCGGACCCGGAGAACGTTACCGCGCACACCACGCCGTCGCGGTTCACCACCGTCGCCCACATAGGGAAGCCGAGGCCGCCGTTGCCCTGGAAGGAGCGCGCGATTCGCGTCAGTTGCGCCTTTAGTTCCCCATGTGTGGGGAGTCCGAAGCAGGGGTCCAGGAAATCCTGGGCGGCGGCGGTGCCGAGCAGCGCCGTCAGGGATAAAACAAGAATCGTCGATTTTGTTTGCACAGAGCCTCCACAGCAATCTTGTAGCAAGAGCGGCGTGGAGTCAAGCCGGTCTACTTGGGATCTTCCAGTTCCCAATCACCGCGGATGATGGCCTCGCGAATCTGGGCCGCCGTTTTCCCTTGTTTGTGCAGTCTGTTGGCAAGGAGAACCTCCTTGATGCAGACCATTCAACTGGCCGAATGATCGTCGCGGTGACAGTGCAGCAGACTCGCGTGCCCATGCGCGTCACAATAACAATAACAGGGTTGCTGCGCCAGAACCCCGGGAATCTCCTGCGCCGTGCGGTACACCTTTTGGAGCACGGGATGATTGTACTTGGCCGGATCCACGGTCTTTGGATAGGGCTTGGCCGCTTCCGCGCTCTTGTAGAACGGAGGCACTCTTTTCGCCGGGCCGCCCTTCTGCGCGGCTTGGAAAGCCCACAACCCAACGCCGCCCCAAACGGCCGCGATCATCAACAAAGCCGGTTTCGCTTTCATGCCTATCAGGATAACAGGGCCGCCGTCGCACTACACCATCCGCCTGCCACTACTGGATGCTTTCTTTGTCGTCATAATGGGAATATGGATGCAGAGGCCGCAGGTGACCAGCTCTCCCATGCGTTCTTACGTGCGAGAACTACTGGCTCATCCGGACACACGGGGCTGTTCCATTGACGGCGCCAACACAACGGATCTGCGAAGGGGCATCATCCGGAAAAACCGCTTCCTGTGGCGCATCTATGATGAGTGGTACCGCATGCTCGCCCGGCACGTGCCGGATGGCGATAGACCTGCCGTGGAATTTGGTTCCGGGGCCGGCTTCCTGCCGGACTATATCCCCCGGCTGATCACAACGGAAATCCTGCCTTGCTCCGGAATCCACGCGGTCGTGGACGCCAGGCGGATACCCATGCGAACCCAAAGTCTCCGCGGGATTGTCTTAGTGGATGTGCTGCACCATATCCCCAACGTGCGCGATTTCTTTGCCGAGGCCGACAGGACTCTCTGTGCCGGGGGCGTGATCGCCATGGTGGAGCCCTGGAACTCCAGCTTCTCCAGTATTGTTCTCCGCAACCTGCACCATGAGCCGTTTGTGCCAACCGCTCCGGATTGGGAGTTCCCATCCTCCGGCCCCGTGTCCGGCGCCAACCAGGCACTCCCCTGGATCATCTTCCGGCGCGACAGGGATGTGTTCCAAAAGGAGTTCCCGCGCTTGCGGATTGAACTCATCCAACCGTTCATGCCGTTCCGCTACCTGGTCTCCGGCGGCGTTTCCATGCGCCCTCTGATGCCGGAGTTCCTCTTCCCGTTTTGGCGAGGGCTGGAGACCTGTCTGTCCCCTCTGCGCAATTACCTGGCCATGTTTGCCTTGATCGTCGTGCGCAAGGTGGAGATGTAAATGCTGTGACCGCGTGCCCGGTATAGGCCACCGATAGCCCCGCTCGTCAGAGCGGGGATGGTACACTACCCAAGCGAGGAGACAGGGTCTGTGACGCTGCCAATCGAAGGCGAGCCTGTGTCGGCCTTGTTCCGACGGCGCGATCCAAGAGCCGGGGTTGGGGCCGAGTTCTAAGGAGAGGACGTTGACAGCGCGCAAAACGGGAACTAAGTTTCCTTATTTAAGGAAATCAGTCGCGAATCACATAACTAAGTTTGCCCGCTACTATGACGAATTGATCCAGTACCGGCCGATGGAGCATAGCGGCGGAGAACTACTGGCGGAAATCGACTCGCCAAACAAGAGAATTGTTCCAGAGGGCAGTCCCTTGGAATCTCTGGAGCCGGGAAAGCGGGCGGCGATCCTGTTGGACGGGACGCTGAATTACGCGCTGGACGTACAGGCGATACTGAGCGGGATCCGGCCGTCTCTTACGCGGGAATCCCGGCTGGTAGCAGTGCTCTACAACCCCTATTTGCGGTTGGTTTATCAGGCCGCCAATGCCATCGGAATGCGAACGGCTCCCTTGCCGCGGACATTTTTGACGAGACAGGACCTGCAGACGCTGGCGCGGCTGAGCGGTTATGAAGTTGTCGATTATGCGCTTTGCGCCTACTCTCCGTGGAAATTGGCGGGCGTGGGGGCCCTGATGAACTCGATTTGTTCTGTATTGCCCGTGGTTCGCTGGCTCGCCTTGAGTTGCGTGGCGACTCTGCGGCCGTCGATGGGATCGCCGGAGAAGCCGGGTCTAACGGTGGTGATCCCAGCTCGGAACGAATTCGGAAACATCGAATCCGCGCTTTTGCGAATGCCGAACTTCGGGTGTCCGCTCGAGATCATTTTTGTCGAAGGCCACTCCAGCGACTCAACCTGGACAGAGATTCTCCGGGTAAAGGAAGCCTACGCTGGTAAATTCCGGATTCTTGCCTGCCGGCAACAAGGAAAAGGTAAGGCGGATGCGGTTCGACTTGGATTTTCCAAGGCGGCGATGCCGCTGTTGACGATTCTGGACGCGGATCTCACGATGCCGCCGGAGATGCTGGTGCGATTCTACACGGCTTACACGGAAGGGTACGGAGATTTCATCAACGGCAGCCGCCTGCTGTACCCGATGGGAGAGGAAGCGATGCGCTTCCTGAATCATTTGGGGAACATTTTTTTCGCAAAGAGTCTAAGTTACGTGCTGAACACGCCGATCAGCGACTCACTGTGCGGGACTAAGTTACTGACGCGGGCCGACTATGAGCGGATGACGCGGTGGCGAAGGGATTTTGGCGACTTCGATCCGTTCGGTGATTTTGAGCTGTTGTTCCCCGCGGCGGTTCTGCACTTGGGAGTCATCAACGTCCCAATTTGTTACGCTGAGCGGACCTACGGATCCACCAACATCAGCCGGTTCCGCAATGGATTTCAGCTTTTGCGAATGACGATAATCGGTTTTTTCCGCATCCGATGCGGATTGTGATAGCGGGAATTCAGATGTCAACATCCAGGCAAACAGCCATTTCCGGCGCGATTCTATCCATCCTGGGTTTCTGGCTCGTATGGCATTACGGTCATCGCGGTCTGATGATTCTCGATCACTCGATCATTTTCGATGGAGGCTATCGCGTCTATCTGGGCCAGACGATGTACAAGGACTTCTATGCGGCGTACTTGCCGGGTGTTTTTTGGATACAGGCAATGGCGTTCCGCCTGTTTGGAGTGAACTTCTCCGCCATGGTTCTGCCCGCCGCCATTTGCAACGCCCTTGGGGTTGCATTGGTGATGCGGATCATCTGGCGGTTGATTCCCGGACACCTTATCCCTCCCATTCTCGGAGGACTCCTCACCTGTGTTTGGTTTCAAACGCCCTACGGCGCTGTGATGCACGAAGGGATGGCGTTCTTCTGCACCCTGTCCGCCCTTTGGCTGCTGGTTGACTTCCGCTCCTTTGCCTCTCATTTCCTCGCCGGACTGTGTTTATTCGCCGCAGTCCTGTGCAAGCAAAATGCCGGCGCGCTGGCTGCATTGATGGTTCTCCCGATCCTCGCCGTGCAAATATGCCTGCGTTGGCGTTCGGCAATTAGCCTCATACTGCCAATAGCCTGTGGAATCGGCGTTGGCGTGGCTGGCCTCCTCTATTGGGCCCGTTTTGTCTCCGATTGGGACAAGTTCGTGCTCCACGCATTCACGATTCCCCTGTCAATCGGTTCCGGCCGCCTCCCGCATACCGCGGGCGGTATCGTCAGAATGCTGTCCACCGTTGATTCCTATGTTTTCCCGGTCGCGGCGGTATCGGTAGTAATCCTTCTTGCTTCTGCCATTGGCCTCGCCGTTTCCTGGCGCATTCCGCGGCGGGAAGGCATTCTCACCGCCTCAGTGCTGGCGCCCGCCATCCTCATCCACCAAAGTATCTTCCGCGCCACCGCACTCAACGAGGCCGAGAACGGTCTCCCCTTCTTCGGCTTGGCTTTCGGACTCGCCGTTGCCATCCTCCTCGACCTCTTTTGGAATCGCACCATTACCGTCGCGGCATCAGAAGGCTCTCTTTGCTTGGAAGCGCCTGCCGTGCGGGCCCTCCTGGCTGTTCCTTTGGGGCTGTCGTTCCTATTGACCTTTGTCAGTGGGCTCCAGGCAGACAGGAAAAGAGTGGTGCATGGATTCAAGAACGGCGCCGTCTTTCAGGACTACCTCAATATCCCCCGCGCCAACCACGTTGTTTGGGGACAGCCCGCCCAGCCCATTGCCGGGGACGTCAAACAGCGTGAGTTCGAGGAACTGTACAAATATCTCGCGGCACAATCCGCAAATTTCTTCCTCTATCAGGACGCCACGATTCTGTACGGACTCACAGGCCGGACCCCTCCGCAGCCTGTCCTGTTCTTCCTCGAAGGGCATTCCTACCGCCGCCAGGACATCCCCCAACTTGACGATGAGATCCTCGCAAGCCTTCGAGCGAACAACGTCCGGATCTTTGTGCGCGAAACGGCTCATTCAATGCCCGAAACAACGCCGCTGGAATCATTCCCCAAACTCCACCGCTGGCTTACAACCGATTTTCACCTCGTGAAAACGATCGGCATCTACGAAATCTGGGAGCGTGCGCACTAAACGTGCGAACTAAGCAGGATGAACTGTGTGGGGTGGCTAGTGGGATTCGAACCCACGACTTTCGGAATCACAATCCGACGCTCTACCAAGCTGAGCTATAGCCACCGCAGATAAGTCGATTCTACCATGGAGGGCCCATCCAGAACGGGTTGGAGACGAATCCTACGGTCGGATTCCTTCGATATTCAGCCGCGTCTTGTACAGGCCGGTGCGCGCCGTCACGTACAACGTCTTGCCGTCCGCATCGCCCCAGTGCAAGTTGGCGGGGATCTCCGGAAACACCAGCTTGCCCAGCGGTTTCCCTTCCCCGCTAAAGACGTGTATGCCGCCCGGCCCGGTCGCATACAAGTTGCCTTGCTTATCCACTTTCAATCCATCCGGCAGCCCATCGGCTGTATCCGCGGTTGCATCATGGATCACCTTCCCATTCGCGATCCCGCCGTCCGCTGTCACATCGAACTTCATCCAGATCTTGCGCTTCTCATCCGAATTGCCGACATAGATCGACTTCTCATCCGGCGAAAAGGCGATCCCATTGGGCCGCGTCAGTTCCCGATACAGCAGCGTGAGTTTCCCTCCGGCCAGCCGGTACACGCCGTTGAACTTCAATTCTTTCTTCGGATCATCATCCTGTTTCGGGAAGCCATAGGGCGGATCAGTAAAATAGAGCGCCCCATCGGACTTATAAACGGCATCGTTGGGTGAGTTCAGCCGCTTGCCTTCGAACTTGTCTGCTAGCATCGTCAGCTTCCCATCCGCCTCCACACGCACCACGCGGCCGTTGCCGTGTTGGCAAATGGTGAGCCGTCCTTCCTTGTCCAGAGTCAATCCATTGGATCCGATAAAGGCTCCCGCGGGCGCATCGGTGCCGTCATAGCCGCTCGGCTTGCGGAACTCGGTGGCCGTGCCGCCCGGCGTCCATTTGTAGATCGTGTTCCGGGGGATGTCGCTGAACAGCAGATACCCGCCGGTGTTCACCCACACCGGGCCTTCCGTAAAGTCGAACCCGCCGCCGAGTTTTTCATACGTCACCCCGGCCGGGACAATCTGGTCCAGCCCTGGGTCCATCTTCTCCACCAGCAGCGCCAGGGAGGAGGCCTTCTTCTCAGGCTCCACTGGTTTGGGTCCGGCACAACTCACCAGGAACGCGACAACAATACACGCAGGAATTTTCATGGACAATTTCTACTCCAAAGCGAAAGTAAACAGCGCATGACCGGCGGCGATGGCGACCACTTGCTTGCCGCCCGACAGGAACGTGACCGGATTCGCGAACACGTTGCCCCCCATCGGGAATCGCCACAGCAGCTTTCCAGTCGAATCATCCAGCGCGATCATGTCGCCTTCCCATGTGGCCGAGAACA
>ORMF011271218.1_pt1 | contig 11366 bp, 11 predicted proteins | sample 1779871 | NCBI WGS metagenome assembly ORMF01 (sample SAMEA104232316, study PRJEB22302) | groundwater metagenome | biome: forest; feature: aquifer; material: groundwater | place: USA | collected 2011-08-07 | depth 5.4 m
ACGAGCGGAGAGAAGGATCGGCATCAGCAACCCGCCGAGCGCGAGGATGGTGACTCCGGATGCTCCCGTGAAGGAAGTGAAGAAGGCGCATGCCAACGCCGTAGCGATTGCCGGGCCACCCCGGAAGTGCCCGGCTAGAGCTAGGAACACGCGAATCAAACGCTTGGAGGCGCCTGATTCGGCTAGAAAATATCCGGCCAGAGTGAAAAGCGGAATGGCCGGGAAGGATGGGTTGACGACTTGTTGATAGTGGTCAACCGGGATGGATGAAATCGGCAGGCCGGCTCCCCAGAACAGAATCATGGCCGCACCACCGAACGTGACGAAGACGGGAGCGCCGATCACGGTCGCCAAGAATAGTCCGGCTAACGCCGGAATCACCATCGTGGAAGAGGCGGCCGGAGGATACACGCCCAGCCAGATGGCGCCCAATACCAGCAACGCCGCGACAGCGCGTCCTGTCCATGTCGCGGAAGAGTGCCGGAGAAGCCGCAGAGCGATCAAAGCGAAGCCGGCAGGCATCGCCAGTTCGATCCACCACACCGGTATGCCATAGGCGAGAATCTGACCTCCCATCCTCTCTGTCAGCACGAACTGAACACCCGCGACGCCTAGAAAAACGCACACGGCAGCGGAGAATGAACTCGCGACCACGAGGGCCACCGGTTTCATGCGTCCGGGGAGAAGTCCACCGATAGTGGACAGGGATAGCAAGCGGTTCTCGCGCGCCGCAATCGCTCCGCCGGTCATGCCAGCGATCAGGGTCAAATGCTGCACTATGGCGCTGGAGCCCGAAATCCCGATGCCGAAGGTGGATCGGAGCACGCTCTCCGCGACAGGAATCAGGGCCATGGCGGCGAGTACGAAGACGACGGCGAGGTCTTCCACTCTCTGAAGAGAGGCCGCGGGTGGACGTGTTTGCACCAGCGCAATCACTGCACTACTCGCTTCGCTGTCGTGCTGGAAGCCCGGAATTCTTTCAGCAACCTGACGACGTCATCGAACTGCTCCGCGGGAACGATGGAGCCGCGGAGCTTGGGATAAAGCTGCTCGGCGAAGCGGCGCCACTCGGCTTCCAGCTGGGGGCTGACGGCGTGAACTTTCAGCGACCGTTTCTTCATGGTCTCGACCGACTGTTCGGATTCCAATCGGCTTCTGGCTTTGATCTGCTCGCCAGCTTCCTTGGCCGAGGCGAGCAAACTGGTCCGGGTCACGATCGGAATCTGCAGCCAGCGCTTCTTCTCGATCACGGCGGCCCCCATCACCGGCGCCCACTTCAGGTCCAGCATGTGCGGGGCAAAGGGGTAGAGTTGAGCGCCGAGGGCGAAGAATGGCGCCTGCGCAAACGCTTCAATGATCCCTGTCTGCAGGCTGGGAAGGATGTCGCTGGTTTCGAGAGAACGCGGTTTATACCCGATTCCCTTCATCAGGTCGGACGAACGGTTGTCTCCGGCCCAGACAAACATTTTCAAGTCCTTAAAGTCGGCCGGGGTGAGCGCTTGCGTTTTCGAAAAGAAGTGTATCCAGCCGGCATCGCCCCAGAACAGTACGACAAACCCCTTCTCGTCGAACCGCTTCTCGAGTTGGGGCCGCAGCTTCTCGCTTACGTAATCAAATTCGTCCAGCGAGCGGAACATCATCGGCATATACTGGAGCGCGGTGACCGCTTCGTCAATCGCCGAGAGCCCCACCGTGGTCAGCAGCCCGGCCTGAATACTTCCCTGACGCATTCTTTGGACAACAGCCGCCTCGCCTCCCATCACGCCTCCGGCGTAGATGGTTAGCTTCACGCCGCCGCCGGGCGCTTTACGCCATTTCTCGCGCATGACCATGAGGATTTGTTCGAACGATGTCCCCTTAGGCGCGATAGTGGCCAAGCGCACATCCACGGGCTGGGCGGCTGCGAAGGCCGCCAGCAGCATTTGAATAATCAAGATATTGTTCCGCATAGATCCTCCCTAGTTCACAAAAAGCTGGTCGACGCGCTTTAGAAGCCAGCGCGCACGGCGTTGCATGATTAGATTGGTTAGCCGGAATTCCGGCTTGGAGTCAACGTCGATGAGGATGGCCCGCTGGAGCAGCTCCTCAAATTCCTTGCGGTCCTGTTTTTCCACGGAAATACTCTCCGCGAAAGTCACCATGGGTCCTGCTTGTTGTCCACCGGAGAGAGCGACCGCGCGATCGAAATGCTTTCTCGCCCGCAGCGCCGGATCTCCAGCGCCATCGGGACGGCTCGACTCATAAGCGATCAGAAAAGAATGAATCGCTCCCGAATCGAATTCCTCCTGGAGCTCCAGCGCGCGGTCGATGAGCGCCTGAACAATGGGCTGGTCGGCGATGAGGTCAGGCGTGTCCTTGGAAATGGAAATAGCCAAGCCCCACGCGGATGCCGTCCAATAGAGCAGCGGCACATCTGCTTTGACAGCGATGCGGACCGCAACATTCGGATCGGCTCGAAGAGATCTCGAAAAGTCACGGTGTCTGGTTTCGAGACCACGGATTCCGAAGTCGCGGGCCCGCAGGTAAAGACGACGGGCCCGCTCCCGTAGCGCCGCCGCTTTTTCGACACTGATGTCCTCCATCTCATCGGCATCCTGCTGCACAAAAGCATAGGAGTAGCTTGTGAATCCCTTCGAAGCCGCCAAGAGAAGCGGCCGGTGGCGCGGACTTTCCTCCAGCAATCCTTCGTACATCTTGAGTCCGAAGGGAAGCGCCTGTGCGACGAGGTCGGGATCGTTGTCGGAAGTAAACGTAGTCCCGCTCTGGGCCAGCGAATCCCCGAGTTTGTTGATCGCGATCCGTTTGAACGCGCAGCTGGTATTCAGCCCGAGCAGGCCGGAGAGAACAAAGAGTCCGAGCCTTCGTCTGTGTGATGCGTGAGTCATGGGATGACCTTGATCAGGATGGTCCGATGGTCGAGTTTTTTCCCGATGTAGTAGCCACCGAGAGTCACACCGGATGTCACTCCGAGAAACAACGGTATTCCCGTGGCCGCGGAGTCAGGGGCGGCAACAGCCGTAACATAGCCCCCGACCACAAGCCCAGTCAGAACCCCGAGCGTTGTCCCAAGCTTGCTGCCCCAGCGGTCGCCCTGTTTTTCGAGTTTGATCAGGCTCACCGATTCCCTGGGAACCGTAGCCTTTTCCAGAACGATGGAGTCCTCCCTGACTAGAAGAACTTCCCCTTTGCGCTTTGCGCCGCCGACCAAAGTGAGTTCCACACGGCGGTTCTGGATCAAAGGCGACAGCTCGGACCAATGCAGCTCTATCGGTGGTGACGCGGCGAAGCTCGCTGTTTGAGCCGAAAGCAGAAGAGCGAACATGGCTGTTAGACGCGATAGTGATTTCATATTTCTCCTTCTTGATGAAGCGCAAAACGGAGCTGCCGTCCGCGGCGCTAGCCCGCGTGTTTCTGAACAGTTTGTGGACGGGGACAGCGCCCTTTGGGGCTTTGAAGAAAACGCGCAAAACGGAGCTGCCGTCTGCGGCGCTAGCCCGCGTGTTTCGGAACAGTTTGTGGACGGGGACAGCGCCCTTTGCGCGTTGTTGCGGTGGTACATTTTGGTGAATATCATCGGTTACATTCCTCTCTGATTGGATTTATTGCGCCAGCGACTTGCGAAACGATGGCGCTGAATTCGATGCGCAACTCGGCGCGGCCGACGAGTCGCACATCCACTGCACTCTCAAAGCGTTTTGGGATTGCCACACCACCCTGGATCTCATACTCCCGGACGAATCGGATACTCTTGATGAAGATGGACGGATTCTTGACCAACTGGCCGGATTCGCGTAGAGGCATCCCCGTTTCCCCGTCCACCCACAACTCCCCCTTGAACAGTCCCACTTTCTTCTTCCTCGGCGTGAGCTGAAAAATGTAGACGATCCCCTTTTCCGACCCAGTGACATATTTGAGCCGGAACCTATAGTTGGCAGGAGTAATTGCGAGGGCTCCAGGGTCGCGTGGCTCGCTGTCGGCGGTCAGGTAGCGGGCTATGACCTCCCGTCTGACGGTCGTGTCACCGGTTGAGGCCAGGACCTTATATGTGATCTGCCCCAGTTTGGAAATGCTTCGCAACACGGTGAGGTGTCCCATTTTTTCCAGCTTCTGGACTCTGGCGTCGATACTGGCTTCCATCTGGACGCCGCGTAGCGCGGCCTGCTGGCGCTCCGCCGCGTCAAGATATCTACTGAGGATCTGGGGCCCGGCGTCGCCCGCCCCGGCAACCAACGCCTCAGCGGACAATCCCGGCAGAAAGAACAAGAGGCCTATTGCTAAGAAGTTCACGAGTCGAGATTGCGCTTCCGGTTGTGCATTAGTCATGCGGAAACCCTTACAAAACTCTGATGAATGTCTGATGACGCCCAACTCATTGAGGTGATGGGATCGGTTGAACTAGAATGAGGCGCTCCCACTTGGGAAATGCCGCTGGGTCCCAGCCGTATAGCATCAGAGAGTCCTGCACGTACTCCCGAGCGAATTGAATCTTCTTGATAAACACGGAGGGGGCTCTTCACCATCTGGCCCGATTCGCCCAGAGGCATGCCTGTTTCCCTGTCCACCCACAACTCCCCTTTGAACAGCCCGGCTTTCTTCTTCCTCGGTGTCAGCTCGAAAACGCAGGCCAGTCGCTTTCCGGTCGCATTGCCGCCTATCAGACGGAACCGATAGTTGGCAGGAGTAATCGCCAGTGATCCCGCGCCGCGCTGTTCGCTGTCAGCGGTCAAGTAGCGAGCAATGACGTCCTGCCTGACGACTCTGTCCCCGGATGAAGTCAGGACCATGTATGTGATTCGCCCAAGTTTGACAATGCTGCGTATCACAGTGAGGTTTCCCTTTTTTGCGAGCTTCGGGATTCTTCCCTCGATGCTGGCCTCCATCTGAACTCCGCGCAGCGCGGCCCGCGAACGCTCGGATGCGTCCAGGTATTTGGAGAGCATTTCTGGCCTAACCTTTTCCGCTCCGGGCGCGAAGGCTAGGGGCAGGCAATGCAAAAGGCTGATCACGAGAAATCTCACCATGCGAGATTGCAACCCTGGTGGCCGATTAGGTCTGACGGCGGCGCTCATTTGGCCTTTCGAGACGATTCAATACGAGTGAACCGCCGCCATTCGCAAAATGCCGCCGGGCCCCGGCCGTAGAGCATCAGAAAGACCTGCTGTTCGCGTGTGGAGGCGGTTATGACAGCGCTCTTCCTCCGAATCAGAAGATGGGACAACTGTTTTTCGTCAACGACCTTCGTCTGCAGCCACGTCCTGTCGACAAGTGACATCTCGAGCACGTCCGGTTGCAGCCGGATCTGGAAGAAGACATGGCCTGGGATTTCCGTGGATCCCGTGTTCGGATCCGAGGCATTGAGAAACAGCAGTCCGGAAATCCGCACGAGGTGCATGAGGAGTCTACGATCGGTGTCTGGCACCCCGTCCCTATCGGTAGTCGTGAAATAGTAGTAATTGGCGCCGGCCTTGTTGAAGCTGACTTTGCAGTTGTCCTCATCATTCCATTGACCAAGGAGCGATTCGTCGAAGGCGAGATCGTCCTTTTCAAAGAGTGGCTGGACGGAAGTGACCGGGAACGTTTCGCAACCCGTCAAACACAATGCTCCGATCAACATGATCCAGCCGAGTACGTACATGTTAATACCTGCCTTTCAATACACTCACAATCCGGTTGGTATAGCCTTTCAATGTCTTGTCGGCGCCGCCTCCGGCAATGCCCCAGTTGGTCTCTCCGAAGGTCTGGAAATTGATAAGCTGGGCTCCCGTTCGCTTGTCCACGATGTAGCAGTTACCCCGCAATTCCTCTCTTCCAGTGCCGTCGCCGAGAAGATACCGCTTTGCCCGGCTGCCTTTGCTGAATGTGATGACTTCGCTAAACAGGACCAGGACGGCCTTGTCCTCTTCCTTGCCGGTCCCCTCAAACACAACCTTGGTGTCATCGTCTGAATCTTTCTTCGGGAATTTGAGGGTTGTATTCCGGGTAGCGGCAAGGAGCTTTGACTCGTTGATGGATTTCACCAGGCGTTCCTGCAAATCAGCAACAATGGGCTCTTTCAGCGAGGCACCCACCTTGTTCCGGAACGGGGCAACCTCAATGGCCGCGAAACTCGAAAGTTCTGCGCGGAGCTTGTCCGCCGCACTGGCGGTACAAGCAACCAAAATTCCCATGACCAGCAATTGAATTCGAACCATATGATCTCCTTCTGCGCCATCGCCTGGACCACCAACCTTAATCCCGGCGGCTACCAAGCAAGTTCGCGATTCGACAATGCGCCTCCGGCGAATGATCAGTCCTGCGGAAATCCTTACAAAACTCTGATGAATGTCTGATGGGTGCTTAACTCATTGCATCCTTGGGGAAAATGGATGTGATAGGCTCGAAGTTCCTGAGGCCCGATGGACACAGAAATCCAAAGGTATGAGTTCGGTCCGTACCGAATCGATACCAGTGAGCGGTTGCTGCGCCGCGGAGACGAGTTGATCTCGTTGCCGCCGAAGGTAGCGGAAACCTTGCTGGCTTTGGTGAGCAACTCCGGCCGGATGGTGGACAAGGGTGAACTAATGAGCAGCCTCTGGCCCGACACTTTTGTCGAAGAGGGCGCCCTTACGCGGAACATTTCCTTATTGCGGAAGACCCTTGAAGATACGGGCGGTGAAGCGGGCTATATCGAGACGATCCCCAGGCGCGGCTACCGGTTTGTGGCAGCGGTCCGCACCGTCGGAGCGGAACCGTCCCCGGGGACCAAATCTAAGGATCAGCCTAAGCCACGGCCTCGGAGATGGCCGGTTTGGGCCGCGGCAACGGCGCTGGCCGGCACCATGGTAGTAATAAGTTTCGTGTCCCGGACGCGCCAGACGGACCTTGTCCCTGCCGCGAGCGGGCCTGCCCGGTCGCTGGCGGTTCTTCCGTTCCGGAACGTCATTCATGATCCATCACAGGATTATTTCGCGGAAGGGATGACTGAGGCACTGGTTACGGGTCTGGCAAAGCTCGGGGACCTGCGCGTGATTTCCATGGCCTCGGGACGGGCCAATCAAGGGGAGCAGGCGGCGCTGGATGCCGTGGTACGGGACAAGTCGGCGAGCCTGGTCTTAAAGGGCACGGTAATGCGTTCGGGTGAGAGGGTACGGATTGACGCCCAATTGCTGGATCCCAAGACGCGATCGGTGTACTGGGCAAATTCCTACCAGGGCGACATGAAAGACACGCTGGCACTGCAATCGACGGTTGCGGAAGCAATCGCCCATGAGATTCAGGTCAACATCACGGCGGAACAAAGAGAGAAGATGCCAAGGCGGCGGGTACATCCGGATGCGCTGGACGCATATATGCGGGGCCGGTACCTCTGGAACCGGCGCACGGAGGAAGGGGTGCGGCGTTCCGTGCAGTACTTCCAACAGGCCATTTCGGCCGACCCAACTTACGCCATTGCCTACAGCGGGCTGGCCGACTCCTATTCCCTGCTGGGATCGATTGGCCTGGATGGCATGCCGCCGAACAAGGCCATGCCGCTGGCCAAGGCTGCCGCACAAAAATCCATCGAGATAGATCCTGGACTAGCCGAAGGGCATGTTTCGCTGGCGTACGTAAAGTTTTCCTACGACTGGGATCTGCCGGGCGCCGATGAGGAGTTTACTCGCGCGATGGCGATGAACCCGGCGTCGGCGACAGCCCATCACTGGCGCAGCCACTACTTCATGGCGGCGGACAACCTTGCCCGGGCGACTGAGGAAATGCAGACGGCGCAGCGGCTGGAGCCCCTTTCGCCAATCATCGGAGTCGGAGTCGGATGGTGTTACTACTATTCGCGGGAATATGACAAGGCCATCGAGCAGTATCGAAGGGTATTGGAAATGGACCCGAACTATTCGATGGCGCACCAAACGATCGGAATGGCGTACCAACAAAAGGGAATGTATGCAGAAGCGATTGAGCATTTCAAGCTGGCGGCGTCGCTTTCGAATAACACCCCGTCCGCTGTTGCGGCTCTGGCGAGCGCATTCGGGGCGGCGGGACGGACGCGCGAGGCCAGGTTGGAACTGGCGCGTCTGCAGGAGATGGCGCGGTCCAGATATGTTCCGGCGTTTTATATGGCATCCATTCATCAAGCATTGGGGGAGATCCCGGCGTCATTCAACTGGCTCTGGAAAGCGCTCGGTGAACGCTCCGACTACTTCATGTACCTGAGGCTCGAACCTCGCGCGGGCAAACTGGCGGGAAACCCTGAATTCCTCAGGTTGCTGAGCCGGCTGCATCCGGAAAACGGCACGACGCAATAACATTCTTTACTGGACTTGATGTTGGCGGCGACAAAGTCGGAATGCGAGCGCAGGGCCGCGGTCCGTTAAATTTCCGGCGCTGTCACCGTCCTGCATGTGCCGATTGCGGGCGGGAATCCGTCGTAAGCTGGCCAAGGACGCGTTCGGCGTCCCTGCGCCCGCGTTCGATGTAGCGCTCGACGCGGCCTTGTTCCCAGAAACAGGATTCCTTCCAGGTACCCAGATCCGGCTCCGGCCGGATGCGGATCACGTTCAGTTTGCCCCTGGTGTTGGTGTTGTTTCGGGAGACCCGCGCCGCGATCTTCATCGGCATCCGGACGATCCATGGCAACTTCGGGAGCACGTTCACCGTCACGATCTCAGTGGCGCCCATGCGCGAGGCGGCCCACAAAGGGACGGCGCTCAACAGCCCCCCGTCGGTGTGCCAACGCTTCCCGATGCGCTGCTGGGGCAGCAGGAACGGCACTGCGCAGGAGGCGGCCAGGTGCTCCCATCCGATCTGCTCATTGCAATGGAGCTGGATGCGCATCCCGGCCCACTTGGTGGTCACCACACCGATGGGCAGGCTGGGCCGGCCGGAATTGTGAATCTCCTGGATGAGTTCGCGCATATGGCCGGCTTCCACCAATCCGCGCCAGGGCGGCAGCGGCAAGCGCAGCTTGTGGCGGCGCAAGGACTCCAAAGATCGCCAGTGGCGGAGGAGCTCCTCCGGCTGGACGCCGCAGGCGATCATCCAAGCGTTGAGAGATCCGATGGAGGCTCCCACCACCAGGTCAGGCTGCCAATGGCGGCTCAATTCGGCCCACACACCGGCCTGGTATGCGCCGAACATTCCACCCGCGGATAAACACAAAGCTCGCATGTCAAAGTCCGATACGACGGAAAGTCTGCTCCTCATCATACGCTTTTGGCTCGGTGGCATACTTGGCTACCAGGGCTTGGAGCCGCGGAGTGCGCACTGTCAGCACGGCTTGTTTGCGGTTGATCGGAAGGTCCGCCTCATCGTGAGGAATCCGGTCCCGGAGCCATTTTGAATCCAAAAAGGCGAAACGAAGCTGCCCGCCGGCGAGGCTCACCTTCACAAACATGTGGCCAATGTAATCGAATGCCAGAACGTCGGCGAATTGAACGCCTCCGATGTTCACAAGATGCATTTCAAATTTCGACGTCTCTGAGTTGCCTTTCTTGGACTCAAGGGTGACCAGGTAGCAAGCGGGTTCGCGTGCGATAACAATAATGCTGTCTTTGTTCTCCCACTTGCCCTCCAACGCCGGATTGGCCACCTGGTCCTGTCCTGTATAGAGAGGATGGAGGGAAAGAAGGTCACCGCATCCGATATTCATGAAACCGGCCGCGAGCAGCGCACATATCGATATGATTCGCACTGTTGTCCTTTAGAGCAAATGAGTGTGCTTGCTCTTTTCGATCATCTTCACCAGGTCTCCGACATTTTGCGCCAGGTCCCGGCGGACCACCAGCAGCGCGTCAGGGGTGTCCACGATCACCAGATCCTCGACGCCGACCAGCGCCACCAGTTTACCTTGCGCCTCGACATAGCATCGCTTGGCTCCGGCCAGCAGCACCTCGCTGCGCAGCGCGTTGGCGTCGGCATCGCGAGGCAGCAGTTCATAGACGGCATTCCAACTCCCCAGGTCGCTCCAACCGATGCTGCCGGCCGGGACTCCCACCACCTGATGGGCGGGGGCCGCCTTCTCCATCACCGCATAGTCCACCGAAATGCTCTCGCACAAAGGATAGGTCAATTTGAGCTTGGAGGCAAACGTCTTTGCCTCGAGCGGCGGCAGCGAGGCGAGCAATGCGGAGGTGCGGGGCTGGTAGCGCCGCATCTGGTCCAGGAATGCATCGGCGCGCCAGAAGAACATCCCGGCGTTCCAGTAGAAGTTTCCGGCGCGGAGGAATCTCCTGGCGGTCTTCAGATCCGGCTTCTCGCGGAATCTTCGCACCGGCTGCGCCGCAAGAGCGCCCACTTGCACGCCTGGCGGAAATTCGAGATAGCCGTAGCCGGTTTCGGGCCAGCGCGGTTCAATCCCAATGGTGGCGAGCAGTCCTTTTTCGGCGGCGGCAAAAGCGGGCTTGAGGAGTTTGCGGTAGGCGGCCGGCTTAGCGATGTGATGATCGGCCGGAAACACACCGAGCACGGCATCGCGATCCCGCTGATGGATCAATTGGGCGGCGAGCGCGAGGCAGGGCGCGGTGTTGCGTTGCGCCGGTTCGGCAATCACCTGGCTGGGCGGGACCTCGGGCAACTGCCGCAGGATCTGCTTGCGCAGATGCTCATTGGTGAGAATCCAGATCCTGGCGGGCGGAATGACGGGGGCAAGCCGCGCCACCGTATCCTGCAGGAGCGATTGTTCGCCGACAAAAGGCAGCAACTGTTTGGGCGTCAGCGTCCGGCTGCGCGGCCAGAAACGCGTGCCGCGCCCGCCAGCCAGAATGAGGCCGTGGTAGCGTGATTTGGGCATAGGTTAGGGGTGCGGATAGCCGCGAACCAGTTGAAAGGTGCGGCGCCACCTGGTCTTGGAAAAGAAATTGAGGCCGAGATCCACCAGGTGATCCACGTTGATATTCCGGTCGGCCAGGTGTTCCGTGGGCGCATCGTAGGACCAATAAATGATGATCGGCTTGCCGACAATGTTAGCCCGCGGCACAAATCCCCAATACCGGCTGTCGGAGGAGTTATCGCGGTTATCGCCCATGGCGAAGTAGTTGTCCGGTGGAACAAGGAGTTCGCCATTCACTACGTTGTCGCGCAGCATGCGGAGCGCGGGTTCATACAAACGGACATTGGGCTCGGAAGGAAAGAAGTCGCGGAAGGAGTCTGTGTAGCCGGATTTGTGCACCTTGTAGGGCTCGACGAGCGGGGCGCCGTTCACATAAACCTGTTGATTGAAAATGCGAATACGGTCGCCGGGAACACCGATGACACGCTTGACGTAGGTCTCGTTAATATCCACCGGATACCGGAAAACGATGATGTCCCCGCGCTTTACCTCGCTGTAAGGAAGCAGGTGTTTTGCGAAGCTGCCGGCCGGGGCATAGGCAAGCTTATCGACGAACATGTGGTCA
>ORMF012608345.1_pt1 | contig 11366 bp, 10 predicted proteins | sample 1779871 | NCBI WGS metagenome assembly ORMF01 (sample SAMEA104232316, study PRJEB22302) | groundwater metagenome | biome: forest; feature: aquifer; material: groundwater | place: USA | collected 2011-08-07 | depth 5.4 m
ATCATCGAACTAAAGGACACGGCGCGCCCCGCCGCACGCAGGCGCACTCGCATGAAGTGACGGCGCCGCTGCTCGTCCCGAGCGAACCCGAGGGACCCGGCCTCCCCTGTGCTATTCTGGCCGCTGCTTTTGAACTCAGGTTGAACTCGGTGTAACGCCGTCGTATCACCCCTCACCCTGACCCCTCACCCTCTCCTGCCCTTGCGGGCATCCTCCCCCATCGAGGGGGAGGGGACGACCCGCCACACGGAAGGACACATGGCCAAAGTCACAGGCAGCCACCTCATCGTCAGGTCGCTCCAGGCCGAGGGCGTTGACACCGTCTTCGGTATCGCGGGCGACCACTTCCTCCACCTCCTGAACGTCATGGTGGACCACCCGTTCAGGATGATCGACACCCGCCACGAGGCCGCTGCCGTCCACATGGCCGACGCCTACTCGCGCCTCCTCCGCAAGGCGGGCGTCGCCCTGTCCACCACTCCCGGCCACGCCAACGCCGTCGCAGGGCTTGCGAACGCCGTTCACTCCGAGGCGCCGGTGGTGAACATCGCAGGCAGCGCCGAGACGCCGAACCTGGGCCGCGGCGCGATGCAGGAGTTCGACCAGGTGGGCCTCGCTGCCGCCGTCACGAAGGGCGCATGGCAGGTGCCGAGCGCAGAGCGCATACCTGAATACATCGCGCACGCCTTCCGCACCGCCATGTCGGGCCGCCGCGGGCCGGTGCACCTGACCATCCCGCACGACCTCCAGTCCGCTGAAGTTGACGAGTCCGCCTTCGACCGCTTCGCGCCGCGTGAATACAGCGAGCCGCGGGCCGTGCTGGGCGACCCCGCTCAGATAGAGCGCGCAATAGAGCTTTTGAACAGGGCGCAGCGGCCTCTGGTCATTGCCGGGCCGGGTGCAGGGTCGTCGTGCGAGCCTGACGAACTACGACGCTTCATCGAGACGACGCGCATCCCGTTCCTCACTGAAGACTCCGCCCGGTCGCTCGTGCCGGACAGCCACGAATACTCCGTCGGCTTCGGATACCTGCCCCTGAACAAGGCGGCGCGCAAGGCCCTCGCCGAGGCGGACGGGGTGCTGCTGCTCGGGCGCAGGCTGGACTACATGGCAGGCTTCGGCGGCACGCCGCCCTTTGCGAAGGGTGTGAAGCACATCATGGTCAGCGCGTCGCCGGCGGACATAGGCCGCTCGCGCACCGTAGATGTCGGCATCTTGGGCGACTCCGGCCCTGTCGTGACGCAGATGGCGGACGCCGCTGCGAAGAAAAAATGGGCCGGGCGCACGGACTGGGTGAAGTCGCTCAGGCAGGTGCGCGACGCCTACCAGGAAGAACTGGCTGAACTGGCCGTCGAGAAGGATCCGATGCACCCGATGTTCGTGTCGCAGGCGCTGAGCAAGTTCGTCGACGACGACACTGTGATGGTCTTCGACGGCGGCGACTACTGTCACTTCTTCCGTGCGTCTCTCAAGGCCAACAAACCGTACTCGTGGCTTTACGTCAGCAGCTTCGGCATGATCGGCGTCGGCGTGCCGTACGCGCTGGGCGCGCAGGCGGCGTTCCCGAAGCGGCGCGTCGTGCTCATCACCGGCGACGGCTCGTTCGGGTTCAACGGCATGGAAATAGACACAGCGGTGCGCCACAACCTGCCTGTCGTGATGGTGCTCGGCAACAACGCCATCTGGGGCATCGACTGGCAGATACAGAAGGGCCTGTATGGCCGCCCGGTGTGGACAGACCTGCTCCCGACGCGCTATGACATCGTGGCGAAGGGGCTGGGCGCGCACTCGGAAAATGTCGAGAAAGCGTCGGAACTTGCGCCTGCGCTGAAGCGTGCGTTCGATGCGAAGAGAGTCGCGCTTGTGAACGTCACGATAGACAAGGTCATCAGCCCCGTCGCCGAGGCTGCAATCAGCCGCAAGCTCGGCACGCACGGGTAGGTGCGCACCTTTCGTCAGTCCATCTGGGAGGACCGTAAATGAAAGTGCTGATTGACAGGAACAGTCTCCAGTCTAGTTTCCATTTTCAAGACCAGTTGCGGCTGAGCAGCTTCCTCAGCGACGCGCATTCAAAGCTCGGTGCAGAAACCCTATTCTCCGTGGGCGACGACCTCTCGAAGAACAGCCTGACGGAAATCGACGTTATCGTCATCCTGACACGGTACCTCTCACAGGGTGGTCCTGGGTACAGCAACGACGAGATCAATGCAATTGAGACCTTCATAATTTCTGGTGGAGGCCTGCTATTAATGTCGAATCACGCAGACTTACCCGGGCACAATCCTCACGACCTGCGCGAGCATGATCAAGTGTTGGCGGAGAGGTTTGGGGTCACCATAGAGAGGTTCTGGGTCGCTGGCGTGCGAGACGGGGGGCCAACTGAGATAAACGGAGGCCACCTGCGGAGAAGCCACCCAGTGATTTCAGGCGGCATCGACTACCAGCCAGTTAGTTCAGTCGTGGTCAATAACTGCTCTGCCATTAGGTCGGCTCCTCAACATGGCTTGATCTCGTACCCGCCCAGCATGCGCGAGCACAGGACAGGTATTTCTTTACATGGCGTTCACTTCGCCGTGGCCCTAGAACCTGACAAGTATCGCCACGAAGGCAAGAAGGGCAGAGTGATCGTAACGGCGAATTCTGGATTCGTTGGAACGACGGGTACATCAAAACCGGGCCCCGGCCTCTATGACCTCGGTGACAATTCCCAGTTCGCTCTGAACTGCATACGCTGGCTAGCAAACGAGATTTGAACTCGGCACTGTGTTTGACATTTGTTTCAGACGATCACAGATCGAGGGAAATCATGCCGAACTTCTACACACAGTCCGACCTGAAGAAACATGAACTCGTCCCCGGCGTGTTCCTGCGGACCATGTGGGGCGACAAGGTCATGATGGCCCTCATAGACATCGGGCCGGGCGCCGTCGTGCCGCTCCACACGCACCCGCACGAGCAGTGCGGCCGCGTGCTGTCAGGGTCGTTCTATCTGACAATCGCCGGAGAGACCCGGCTGCTGCGCGAGGGCGACCACTACGTCATCCCCGGCGGCGTGCAGCACGCCGCAAAGGGCACGGACAACCCCTCGCTTGCGCTCGACATCTTCTCGCCGCCTCGCGAGGAGTACAAGTTCTGAGCGCCGAGCATGTGGCCCCGGCCATGTCATTCTGAGCAAAGGGCGAAGACCTGAGCGAAGAATCCCGTTCAGTTGGTGACCAACGGGCGAGGCTAACGGGATTCTTCGGCCCTTCGGTCCTCAGAATGACATCGCATCGCCGTTAGGGAAACAGAGAGGCCCGGATTAAAGTCCGGGCCTCTCCGCGTAGTTGCGATTGACCCCTCACCCCAACGCTCTCGCGGTGGGAGAGGGGAACGCCCCGGGCCCTTCGACAGGCTCAGGGCGCGCAAGGGCGAGTGTCAGGTCCCTCGGCCCTTCGGCTTCGCTCAGGGGGGAACCCTCGCTCGGGACGAGGAGAGACCGAGCCTCGCTTACAGGCCGGCAGCCTTGGCAGCCGTGAAGATCGCGCCGATCTTCTCCAGCGCGGCCTTAAACTCGTTGGCCTTCGCAAGGTCGGCGTGCGACTTTACGTAGGACCCGAGCTTGCAGGCGTTCCAGACCAGTTCGTGCAGGTCGGGGTGGCCGGCCATGCGCTTCGGGTTGAAGTAGTCCGTCCAGATGATGAGGATGTCGTTCTTCGCCTTGCGGGCGTGCTCTTCCTTGACCAGCGTGTAGCGGGCGAGCTGCATGTGGTCTTCTGCCGTCTTGAGGCCCCTCGCCTCCAGGTCCTTGATGAGCGATGTCATCTTGACGACCGTCTCTGCGGCCTGGATGGCGTCGCGGGGGTCGTAGATGCCGCACGGGATGTCGCAGTGGGCGTCGGCGACGCCTACGGGCAGCACGCGGTCGGCGAAACGGAGCAGGGTGGTCTTGAGCGACATTGGGTTCCCCTCCTGGGTAGTCCGCCCGGGCCGGGCGAATATGGTGTTTCCGCACTGCTGGGCTTGACTCGGCCACAGTGGGGTGCGAGATTGCCGTCGGACAGCCCGCTAAATCTATCAGATGGTGGCGAGTGCCTCCCTCTCCCTCGGGTGCCCCCTGGGCGCGAGAGGGCTGAGGGTGTGGGTCGCGGCGAGTCCCCTCTCCCACCGGGAGAGGGTCAGGGTGACGGCATGTACACCAACGCGGCGCTCCTGACACTCGTTCACAGATGAAACTCCTTGACTGGCTCCTCCACAACGTCTTGACGCGGGCCAACCCTGCCCGCATGTTCTCGCGCCAGCTTGTGCGGGTGAACGGCGAAAGCATGCTGCCCGCGCTGCGCCCCGGCCAGTGGGTGCGGGTCGACAGGGCTGCGTACAACAAATTGCCGGCACAGCGTTTCGACATCGTGCGGTTCGAGGACCCGTCGAGGCCGGGCAGATGGTCGGTCAAGCGCATCGCTGGCCTGCCCGGAGAGACGGTCGTGCTCGATAAGGGCGTGCTTGCGGTCAACGGCGCGCCGGTCACTGAGCCGCACCTGCCGCAGCCGCACACAGACTCGGAATACCACGAGTGGCAACTAAAGGACGGCGAGTACGTTGTGCTGGGCGACAACCGGGGAGCCGCTGGTGTTACGGACAGCCGCCGCTACGGGCCGGTGAAGAGCGCGGCCATCGTGGGGAGGGTCGTGCGAACCGGTGAGTCCGCACCCTCTCCCTGAACCCTCCCCCATCAAGGGGGAGGGAACACGACCCCTCACCCTAGACCACCTCGCCCCCAGGGGGCACCTGAGGGAGAGGGGAGACGCGGGCGCGGAACAGTCGCCGGGCAAGCCACAGCGACAGGTACACGAGCCCGAGCAACGCAGGCACCTCGATGAGCGGCCCGACGACCGCGGCGAACGCTTCGCCGGACGACAGCCCGAACACCCCTATGGCGACGGCTATCGCAAGCTCGAAGTTGTTGCCCGCTGCGGTGAACGCGACCGCGGCCGTCGTCTCGTACGAGTAGCCGAGCCGGGCAGTGACCAGGAAGGCCGACCCGAACATCACCACGAAGTAGATGACGAGGGGCAGCGCGACCCGCGCTACGTCGACCAGCGAGTCAACGATCCGATCTCCCTGGCTGATGAACATGACGACGATCGTGTAGAGCAGCGCGACGAGCGACAGGGGGGCGAGGCGCTTCGCGAACACTCCGTCATACCACTCCGCGCCGCGCAGCCGCATCAGCGCGGACCGGGTGAGCGCGCCTGCGACGAGCGGCGCTCCCAGGAAGAGGAGCACGTTGCGGGCTATGAGCCACATCGAGATGTCAACGTCTGTCCTGGAAAGGCCCAGCCAGCCGGGGACAACGCTCAGGAAAAGGAACCCGAATACTGAGTAGAAAACGATCTGAAACACCGAGTTCAGAGCCACGAGCAACGCGGCCAGTTCGCCGTCGCCGCAGGCCAGCATGTTCCAGATCAGGACCATCGCTATGCACCGGGCCAGGCCGATCAAGATGACCCCGTTCCTGTATTCCGGATGGTCCGGCAGGAGGAGCCCGGCAAGGGCGAACATGAGGAGCGGGCCGATGACCCAGTTCAGGGCAAACGAGATGCCCATGAGGCGAGGCTGGCTCGTGAAAGCGGTCATCCTGCCGTACTTCACCCGCGCCAGCACCGGGTACATCATCCAGAAAAGGCCGATGCCCACCGGCAGGGAGACATCCACGAACCGCACCCGGTCGAGCCCTCCGCTGAGGGCAGGGAAGGCCCGGCCCAGGCCGAGTCCGGCGGCCATCGCTGCGATGACCCAGACAGGCAGCAGGCGGTCGGTCAGCGAAAGTCTTGGCGCGTCGACCGGGCGGGCAGTCGTAGAGATGTTGGCTGAGATCGAGAGCGGCTCCCAAAATATCCTCTCCAGATGGGAGAGGGCGAGGGTGAGGGCATTATCTTGAACGCGAGCCTCTAATTTCGGGACAGCCTCTGGATGTCGGGTGTTTTCGTATTGGGATAGTCACTCGCTCTTCAGCTTGATCTTCCAGACCTTGTCGCGCGCCTCTTTTTCGCCGAAGAAGTAAACGTAGATCAGGGCGGCGAGGACCGCGCCGGCTACGGGGCCGGCCCAGTACACCCAGTGCTGGTTGAAGTTGCCGAAATAGGCCGCTGGGCCGAAGCTGCGGGCAGGGTTCATTGAAGCGCCTGTACGGCCTAGCGAGACGAAGTGCCCGGCCATCATGACGAAGCCGATGGCAAGCGGCGCGAGCGCGGGGTTCGCCCGTTTGTCCACCGCCACCGCGAAAACAGTCCACACCAGAAAGAAGGTCAGGAAGCCCTCAAGCAGCAGGCCCTGACCGGTGGATATCGCCGGACTGACCTGGTTGAGGCCCAGGTTGTCATTGTCAAAGGCCACGCCGTGCAGCACCGCCACTGCCAGCACCGCCCCGATCAACTGAGCCGTGATGTAAAGCGCGCCCCGTATCAGGCCCGTGTTCCCGGTGATGACGGTGGCAATCGTCACCGCGGGGTTCATGTGTGCGCCTGAAATCCGGCCCACGGTGAACACGCCGACCATGATGCCGATGCCGAACCCAAGACCCACGACAGTATAGAAGGCGGGCTGTGCGGCGGCCCCTGTGGACAGCGCGGCGCCTACTGCGCCTATGCCTGCGAAGACGAAGACGAACGTGGCGATTAGTTCAGCGAGCGACTTCGTGAGGTCGTCGCCTGTCACCCACTTCTGCATGAGGGCCCTCCTGTCAGTGCTTCAGTGTTTCCCACTTCCAGGGGAGGTGGCACAGCCCTCCCGCTAGAGTCCGGGACCGGACGCGGCCTGCGTGGGATTCTCGCATGATGCAGGCCGCGAAGCCATACTCTCAGGCTGGCGCACGCGGCCTTATGGCGAATGTCTTACGGAGCGAGAGGATGCCCCGAAATTACAGGCCCAGGTTGTTAATGCCCTCACCCGCGCCCTCTCCCGATGGGAGAGGGACCTCAGGCCAGCCGCTATCCCTCTTGCAGCCACCTCGCGGCGTCCTTCGCGTGGTAGGTGATGATCAGGTCCGCGCCGGCGCGCTTGATGCTCGTCAGCACCTCCGTCACGACGCGCCGTTCGTCCAGCCACCCGTTCGCAGCAGCAGCCTTCAGCATCGAATACTCGCCGCTGACGTTATAGGCCGCGAGGGGAGCGTCGAAACGCCTGCGGGCGCTGGCTATCACGTCCAGGTACGCGAGGGCGGGCTTCACCATGATCATGTCCGCGCCGTCGGCGAGGTCCGCCTCGATCTCACGCATGGCCTCGCGGACGTTCGGCGGGTCCATCTGGTAGGCGCGGCGGTCGCCGAACTGGGGGGCAGAGGCAGCCGCCACCCGGAAAGGCCCGAAGAATCCGGACGCGTACTTGGCCGAGTAGCCCATGATTGGGACGCCGCCGTGTCCGGCCTGATCGAGACCGGCGCGGATGGCTGCGACCTGCCCGTCCATCATGGCCGACGGGGCGACGATGTCCGCCCCGGCCTGCGCGTGCGATACAGCCGAGGCCGCGAGCAAAGGCAGCGTGGCGTCGTTGTCCACCGTGCCGTCGCGCCGGACTATGCCGCAGTGACCGTGGTCGGTGTACTCGCACAGGCACACATCGGTGATCACGACCATCGCCGGGACTGCACGCTTGATCCCAACAACGGCGCGCTGCACGGCCTCGCCGCCGTCATATGCGCCCGTGCCGCGGGCGTCCTTGTGCTCCGGGAGGCCGAAGAGCAGCACCGCCCGGATGCCGAGCGAGGCGACCTCCTTCGCCTCCTTCACCGCTTCGTCAGCAGAAATCTGAAAACACCCCGGCATGGGCGCGATGGGCCTGCGCACGCGTCGCCCGCCGGTCACAAAAAGGGGGTAGATGAAGTCCGATGGCGAGAGGCGCGTCTCCGCCACCATGCGGCGCAGGCCCTCCGATCCGCGCAGCCTCCGCAGACGGGCGAAGCCGGGCGGCCCCAGGGGATCTCGAAGGGGCCGTGCGCCACCGTCGCCCGCCCGTACGCCTGCACGCTGCGCGCTCATCTCTTCGCCCCCTCCTTCACCTTCTCGACGATCGAACCGACTAGCCCCTCGATGCTCTGCTCGCCAGCTAACGCATCAACCCTGATCCCCAGTTCGCGCGCTGTCTCCGCCGTCACCGGCCCCATGCAGGCAACGAGCGTCCCGTTTATCAGGCGGGCGGCGTCGTTGCCGAGCAGGCTGGCGAGGTTGTTCACAGCGGACGAACTCGAAAACGTCGTCACGTCTATGCCGCCATTTTCCGGGAGGAACGCGGCCCGCGCCTCGCCAGGAGACGCATCCGGTACGCGGTTTTCATACGCGACGATTTCGTCCACGTCCGCTCCCAGGCCGCGCAGCCCTTCAGGAAGCGTGTCCTTTCCGATGCTCGACTTGAAATGCGCGACACGCCCGCCCCTGAACCCGCCCTGTCGAAATGCCTCGACTAAGGCCTCCGCCTGATAGCCGTCGGGCACGATGTCGGCCCGGATGCCCATGCCTGCCAGGGCCTGTGCGGTCGCCGGGCCCACGGCAGCGAACTTCACGCCGTGCAGTGACCGCGCGTCCAGCCCGAGAGCGCCCAGCCGGTCACGGAAGCCGTTCACGCCGTTGGGGCTCGTGAACGTGGCCCAGTCATAGTCCATGCCGGAGGCAGAGTGGATCTCCACATGCGTGGAGCCTCTGTGCCGGGCCAGCCGCCAGATGGCGGCGTCAACGGGCGCCGTGTCCGACACAGGGACGACAGTGATGGCCGGGAACTCGATGCACTCTGCGCCGTTCTCCTCAAGCAGGGCGGCGAGCCTGCTGGCCTGCGAGCGCGCCCTTGTCACAAGCACGCGCTTGCCGAAAAGGGGGCGCCTGTCGAACCATGCGAGCGATCCGCGCAGGGTCACGACCTCGCCGACAACGACCGCCGCGGGCGAGCCGAGCCCGGCCTGCTGGGAGATTGCAGCGATGTCTGAGAGAGGGCCTGTCGCGACCTTCTGGCCGGGGACGGTGCCCCACTGGACAACCGCAGCCGGCCTGTCTCCGGGGACGCCATGTGAAATCAGAGCGCCGGTGATCTTCGCCAGCGTCTCCCACCCCATGAGGATGACGAGCGTCCCCGGCGTCTTCGCCACCGCTTCCCATTCAACGCCGGCCTCATGGTGTGACGCCTCCTCGCTGCCCGTGACGAAGGTGACGGCCGCGGCCTTGCCCCTGTGCGTCACGGGGATGCCGGCATAGGCAGGCGCAGCGATGGCTGATGTGACGCCCGGCACGACTTCCCAGGGCACTCCGGCCTCGGCGCAGGCGAGGGCCTCCTCGCCGCCCCTGCCGAAGACGAACGGGTCGCCGCCCTTCAGCCTGCACACACGTTTGCCCTGCCGCGCGTATTCCACCAGCAGCGCGTTCAACTCTTCCTGAGAGAACCTGTGCGCGGCCCGGCCCTTGCCTGCGTCCACAAGCTCTGCGCCGGGCTTCGCATATCCGAGCAGTTTTGGGTTGGCCAGGCGGTCATAGACGATCACGTCCGCCTCTTTCAGGCAGCCAAGGCCCTTGAGAGTGATCAGGCCCGGGTCGCCCGGTCCTGCCCCCACGAGCGAGACGAGCCCCGGCTCATTCATCGCCGCCTCCGGCGCCCGGCTGCGCGCCGCCGGAGAGAAGTTCCGCTGCGCCTTGTCGCAGGAGCGCCTTCGCCGCATTGCGGCCGATCGCTGCCGCCTGCGCGGCGTCGCCCTCTGCCGTGTGGCGCAGGACGCGCTTGCCATCGGGATCGGACGCGAAGGCGTTGAGGGTCAGACGCCTGCCCTCGATGGTGGCGTAGGCGGCGACGGGAGCCGAGCACCCGCCGCCCGTGGCGTGCAGGAAGGCCCTCTCCGCCTCTACAGCCTGCCTCGACGGCCTGTGCTCCAGGGCGCGGGTCAGCCGGGAGGTGGCCGTATCGTCTTCGCGGATCTCTATCGCCAGCGCGCCCTGGCCCACTGCAGGCACGAACACAGCCGGGTCGAGAGTCTCGCTGATATCGGAGGACAGCCCGAGACGCGCGAGGCCCGCCGCGGCGAGGATGATCGCATCCGGCCCGCCTGCTGCATGCAGCTTTGTCAGACGAGTGTCCACGTTCCCGCGCAGCGGCTCGATGCGGAGGTCGGGACGCTGTGAGAGCAGCATCGCCCTGCGGCGCGCGCTCCCTGTGGCGACGCGTGCTCCGGGGGGCAGCCCCGCCAGCCCGCGGGCGTGCCGGCTGACAAGGGCGTCGCGCGGGTCTTCGCGCTCCAGGACCGCTGCGATTTTGAACTGGCCCGCAATGGCGGTGGGCAGGTCCTTCGCGCTGTGCACGGCCAGGTCAATGCGTCCTTCGGCCAGCGCGGCCTCCAGTTCCCTGACCCAGACGCCGACGCCTATCGCGGCCACGGACGAGGCGCGGTCTTTGTCTCCCTTCGTCGTGATGGTCACGACTTCGAACTCGGTTTCCGGGTGCGCGGCCTTGAGCGCACCGAGGACGAGTTGGGTCTGCGCGATGGCGAGCTTGCTCGCGCGCGTGCCGGCCCTGACTAAGTTGCGAGACGATTTCATATGCGGAGTCTAATGCACCCGGTCTGCGGGCGAATGGGATGGGAGGGTACAACCGCCCGGTCAGAGAAAGGAATTGGAGATCAGCCAGGAAGCCGATGCTGAATTGCCCGTGAGATGCTGAAACAAGTTCAGCATGACATTTTACGGATGACCTCTGGCAGCGCCCGGCGCAGCCGTTATGCGTGTTTCTGGCACCGTCCGAACGGAGCGCAGGCCTCGCAGTGGCGCGCAGCCAGGTCCGCGGCCAGCTCCTTCTGTGCCTTCGTCGGCTTCTTTTCGGCCATCGACAGCCACTTTCCCGTCATCAGTTCCTGCCACACACCGGGGCACACGACCAACTTCTGCGACCTGATCTCCCTGCGTGCTTCAGCCAGCACCGGGCCAACGTCCGCCCACCGCAAGCACTGGCAGGCCGCTGAGGACATCTCCTCCCGCAGCCTGCGGGCCAGCGCTGGGCTGGCGCCTCCGGTCGAGACGGCCAGTGTCACGTCCTTGCGCTGCACGACCGCCGGGGCGATGAAGGTGCAGAGGTGCGGCACATCCATGACATTCAGGACGACGTTGCGTTCGCGCGCTTCGCTGGAGACGCGTTCGTTCCTGTCCGGGTCCGACGTGTCAGCTACTATGGCGAGCCAGACGCCTTCGAGGTCGCCTTTGCGGTAGGCCCGCTTCCTCCATGCGACTTTCCCTGCTGCGGCCAGGGCCTTCAGGCCGTCTGTCGCCTGCGACGCCAGAGCGTGGAACGTCACGTCTGCGCCGGACTCCAGCAGGTAGTTAACCTTGCGTTCGCGATCACTGTTACCGCCAAAGACGGCACAC
>ORMF010513107.1_pt1 | contig 11364 bp, 7 predicted proteins | sample 1779871 | NCBI WGS metagenome assembly ORMF01 (sample SAMEA104232316, study PRJEB22302) | groundwater metagenome | biome: forest; feature: aquifer; material: groundwater | place: USA | collected 2011-08-07 | depth 5.4 m
ATCGGTGCGCCTGCCGCGCGGAGCGAAGCGTGGTTCGCGCAAGCCCGGGCGACGCTCGCGGGCGACGAGCCTGCGCTCCGACTCGCGCTCGCGGAGGGCATCGCGCCGTCCGCGACGGGCGAGGCGTACGACCTCGTGGCGTCGATGCTCGGCGCGCAGGACCCGGACCTGCGCGCGGTGGCGGCCGCCGCGCTCGCCCGCGCGACGGTCGACCCGCCCGCCGAGATGGCGGGCGCCTTCGCCCAGGCCCTCACCACCGCGGTGGGCGACGAGATGGCGCCCGCGCGCGCGAATCTCGTCCGGCTCCTGGCGCGCACGAAGTCCCGCGCCGCGATCGCACCGTGCCAAGCGGCCCTGCGCGACGTGCGCCGCGTGGTCCGCGCGGAGGCGCGGGACGCGTTGGCCGCGCTCACGAGCGAGCGACCCGGCGAGGACGGGCCGGTCGCCCCCGCGCCGTCGTTCCCGGGGTCGGACCTGCCGGTCCCGACCCGGCCGGTCGTGATCCTCGAGACCTCGAAGGGCGACATCGAGATCGCCCTCGACCCCGTGGCGGCCCCGCTCCGCGTGCGCGCGTTCTTGTTCTTGGTCGACCGCGGGTACTACGCGGGGCGCGCGGTCGACCTCGTGGTGCCGGGCCGCACGGTGCAAGGCGGCGCCCCGCGTGTGGGCGGCTTCGGCGACGCCGGTGTGGCGGTCGGCGTGGGGCACCTCGGCCTCCGGGACGAGCCGAGCCCGCTCGAGTTCGAGGCGGGCACGGTGGGCATGCCCCCGGCCGGCGTCGATGCGGGGGGTGGCGCGTTGCTGTTCGCGCTCGCGCCCGCGCCCGAGCTCGTGGGACGCTGCACGGCGATCGGCCGCGTGACCCGCGGCCTGGGCACGCTCGACCGGCTCGAGGTCGGCGACCGCCTCCTCGCCGCCCGGCGGGTGCGCTAGCGCGCCCGTGTATCGAGGCCGCTCGCCGATGGCGTCCGGGAGCCGCGATCTTCTGCCGAGCGTCCAACGGTGACCGGCGCCGAGCTCTTCGTGCTCGTGTTGATCCTCGTCGCGATCGCGCTGTTCGCGACCGAGCGCCTGCCCGTCGACTCGGTCGGCCTGCTCGTGCTCGTGGCGTTGGTCCTGGGTGGGGTCCTGACGCCCCGCGAGGCGATCGCCGGGTTCGGCAATCCCGCGCTCGTCGCCGTCGGTGCGCTGTTCGTCGTCTCCGAGGGGGTCGTGCGCACGGGCGCGGTCGGCTACTTGAGCCTCGGCATCGTGCGACTGGTCGGGGGACGCAAGGAGCGCGTGATCCCGCTCGTGCTCGCGCTCGTGATGGTGTCCTCGGCGTTCATCAACAACACGCCGATCGTCGTGATCTTCATCCCGATCGCCCTCGGGCTCGCCGAGCGCTTCGACTTCTCGCCGTCGAAGATCCTGATGTCGGTGTCGTTCGCGTCACTCCTGGGTGGCATGTGCACGTTGATCGGCACGTCGACCAACCTGTTGATCAACTCGCTCGCGGCGAGCGCCGGGTTCGCGCCGCTCGCGATGTTCGAGTTCCTGCCCGTCGGCCTGGCGTTCGCGGCGGTGGGCTGGACGTACATGGTGTACGGCCAACGGCTCCTCCCCTCGCGCAAGGCTTCCGCCCGGCTCTCCCCGGATGCGCTCAAGGAGTACCTCACCGAGATCCGGATCGGCGCGGGCTCCTCGCACGTGGGGCGCACGCTCGCGGAGGCGGGGCTCGCCTCCACGGCCAACCTCCGCGTGCTCCAGCTGATCCGCGGCGAGCGGATCTTCTGGCCGCCGCTCGAGGCCGTCCCGCTCGCGGCCGGCGACGTGCTCATCGTGAAGGGGGAGCTGGCCACCGTGGCACGGCTGCTCCAGGTCAAGGGCGTGGAGGGGCCGAGCACGCGCGACGAGGTGCGCGGGCGCGAGTGGACGCTGGCCGAGGCCGTGCTGCCCCCCCACTCGCGACTCGTGGGTCGGACTCTCGAGCGCGCGACGTTTCGCAAGCACTACGGCGTCGCGGTGCTGGCGATCCAGCGGGCCGGGGAGCACGTGCGCTCGCAGATCGCCGAGCTGCCGCTCAAGCCGGGCGACGTGCTGTTGGTCGAGGGCGATCCCGAGCAGGTGGCGAATCTGCGCGGCGAGCGCGACCTGTTGCTGCTCGAGAGCGCGGCCGCCGACGCCGCGACGATCGACACGCGCCGCGCGCCGATCGCGACCGCGATCCTGTGCGCGGTGGTGGTGCTGGCCAGCGTGAGCGAGTGGCCGATGGAGATCCTCGCGCTCGCCGGCGCGCTGGCGATGGTGCTCACGCGCTGCCTGTCCAACAGCCGCGCGTACCAGTCCGTGAGCTGGGACATCCTCGTGCTCATCGGCTGCATGATCGCGCTCGGTCGCGCGATGGAGACCACGGGGCTCGCGCGGACCCTGGCGCGCAGCGTGGGGGCGCTCGCCAACCCGCTGGGCGACGGCGTGCGGCCGTACGTCGTGCTGTCGTTGTTCTACCTGGTGTGTACGGTGATCTCGAACTTCGTGAGCAACAACGCCGCTGCGGTCCTCCTCGTGCCGATCGCGCTCGAGACGGCGCGCACGTTGGGGGTGAACGAACGGCCGTTCCTGTTCGCGGTGGTCTATGGCGTATCGGCGTCGTTCGTCCTGCCGCTCGACAACACCCACCTCCTGGTCTACGGGCCGGGCGGCTACCGCCTGATGGACTTCGTCCGCTTCGGCGCCCCGCTCAACGTCGCGCTGTGGGTCGTGGCGTCGGTGCTGCTGCCGATCGTGTTCCCGTTTTAGCTTGCTAGCCTGCGCTCGCGAGGCTGACGAGCTTGCGCCCGATGAACAGGTGCGACGCCACGCAGAACGCCACCATCGTCCCCGTGTACACGGTGAGCATGAGCTCCATCACGCCGGACCCGCCGCCGCCGAACCGCAGGAACACTCTCGGGATCGTCATCCCCATCCCGGCCAGCCACATCACGACCATCCCGAACACCACCGCGCCGCGCGTGTACAGGGACAACCACGCCACGACGTGGAGGTAGGTGACGAACGCCATCACGAACGTCGACAGGGCCAGCCACTCCGAGGCGCGATTCACCGTGCGCAGGAAGTCGTCGAGCTCGGGCAAGAGGCCGATCGCGACCCACATCGCGGCGGGAATCGCCGCGCACAGGGCACCCGCGAGCTTGCCGTAGGCCCACACCGAGACCGACGTCGGGAGCATCACGAGCACCGGGATCGTCTTGTCCGTGACCTCGCTCGAGAACACCCGCGAGGCGACGATCGCGAGCTCGAGCACGAGCATCGGAATGCTGAGCCACAGGATCGTGGCCCGTAGCTCGCTCAATCGGTCCGCGTCGGCGGCGAAGGCGACGAGTGCGATCACCGCCCCGTACAGAAAGAACTTGAGCACGAGCCACGGCGTGCCGCCCGCGAGGAACCGGTAGTCCTTCCACGCGTAGGGCATGCCCGACCACACCGCGCCGCTCGTCCGATTCTTGGCCCCGCCGGGTCGCCACCAGCTCCGCGCGGCGCGCGGCGCCTCGTGGCGATTCCAGCGGTCGAAGGCGAGCCAGCTCGCGAGGAACAACGCGGCCGCGAACGCCAGCTGGTAGAGGAGGTGAACGCCGAACACGGGTCCGGCGAACCCGACCGACGCGCTGCGACCGAGCTGGGTATAGGGCGACTGCTCGAGGAGGAACGCCCCGAGCTCGCGCACGCCCGCATCGATCCAGCCGTCCGGCGTCACGATGCGCATGAGGGCGAGCTGGTAGACGATGCCGTAGGCGAGGAGCGGCCCCAGGAACAACAGGGCCAAGAGGCTCGTCGCGAGGCCCATCGCCCGGGCGGCGGTCGGCTGGGCCACCGAGGCGAACACGCCGATCCCGCCCAGGATCGCGACGTAACCCAGGAGGTTTGCGTACGTCGCGTAGATCTGGTCCGGGCTCACGCCGCCCAGCGTCATCGCGAGCAAGGTGAACGGCAGCTGGCACACCACGAGCAGGCCGACGGCGAGCAGTTGGCTCGCCGACTTTCCAAGGAGGATCGCGAGCGACGACAGGCTCGACATCCGCAACAGCGGCAGCGTCTGGAACTCTTTCTCCTCGGCGATCGCCGCGGCAAACAGGTACATGCCCGCCATCGTGAGGAAGAACACGTTGCTCCACACGACCGGCACGAACAGCCGTTGGCCCGGCGCGGTCGAGCTCCAGCCCTCGCGCGCCGTGAGGAGCCAGAACATCACCATCCCGACCAGGACCATGCGCGACCAGTACGTGCGCCACGTCCGCGCGGCGACGGACAGCGAGCGCTGCATCAACGCCAGGGTCGCGCTCATTCGCCGACACCCGGCTCGGTGAGCTCCATGAACGCCTGGTTGAGCTGGCGACCCTGGCGCTCGACCTGGGCGATCTCGGCGCCGCACGCAATCGCGGCGGTGAGGAGCGAGTTCAGGCTCGTGGCGGCCGGGTCCAAGTCCACCGTGACCACGCGCGCGTCGGCGTCGCCCGCGAGCACCCGCTCGACGCCGGGCATCCCGGCCCCGATCAGGTCGTCGAGCGCGGCGGACGGTGCGGCCAAGGACACCGCGTAGCGCACGAGCGTAGACGCGCCACCGGCGAGCTCCTCCATCGAGCCCGAGAACTTCACGCGCCCGCGGTCGATGATCGTGACGGAGTCGCACAGGTCCTGAAGCTCGCTCAGGATGTGCGAGCTGATGAACACCGTCTTCCCGAGGCGCGCGAGCGCGCGCAGGATCTCCATGAGCTCGATGCGCGCCCGGGGGTCCAGGCCGCTGGCCGGCTCGTCCAGCAGCAGGAGCTTCGGGTCGTGCACCAAGACGCGCGCCAGGCTCACGCGTTGCTGAAGCCCCCGCGACAGGCCGTCCAGCACCTGGTCGACGCGGTTCGACAGGTCCGTGAGCTCGATCGCGTCGCCGACCACGCGCCGCCGCTCCTTCCAACTGAGCCCGTAAGCGGCGCCGAAGAAGTCGAGGTACTCGCGCACGGTCATCTTCGGGTACAGGCTGAAGTGGTCGGGCATGAAGCCGATGCGCGCGCGCACCGCCCGAATCGACCGCACGACGTCGTAGCCGAACACGCGGACGCGCCCGCCCTGCGGCCGCACGAGCGTGGCGAGCACCTTGAGGCTCGTGGTCTTGCCCGCGCCGTTCGGACCGATGAACCCGTGGATCGTGCCCGACGGCACGCTGAACGTCGCGCCGTCGACGGCGAGCACGTGGCTCTTCGGGTAGCGGTGGGTGAGCCCGTCGACCTCGATCGCGGGGGTGGCGTCGGGAGGGGTCGGGGTCACGGATGCGGCCTCCGCAGGCGGAACGCGAGCACCGCGACGCCGGTTTGGTTGCGGTGCGAGTCGGCGACGCGCGGCAAGAAACTGGGTGGTGCATAGACCACGAGGTACAGCTCCGCTTCGTCGTCGCTGAGCTCGGGTACGTCGAGCCGATGGGGCAGGTTGTCGCCCCCGCTCTGGGCCTCGGCGATGAGGAGGTGGGCGAGGGTCCGCAGGTGCGAGGGAGTGTCGACCTTCGCCGTGTCGCGCCCGTACCCGTAGTGGTGAGCGTAGAGACCATTCGTGTTGACGCTCACGGCGTCCGCCGTCATCACGAGCTCGGTCTCCGTGGAATCGACCTGCATGCGGCGGAACGTCCCGCGATGGAGGCACAGGCAATCGAGCCGTGTGCCGACCTCGGCGGGGGGACGCGCGAGCCGCACCTCGAGCGCGTCGAGCACGCTCGCGTCTCCCGACGCCTTCGTGTGCCACACGCGGACCACGGGGTCGAGCGCCGGGCCCGCGAGCGCGCCGCGGAACGCGTAGCCGCGCGAGCTGTACAGCGGGACCACCGTGCGCAGGGCGCCCGCCGGGCCGCACGCGAGGTCACAGTCGACCGCCTCGTGCGCGATGCCCGTGGCGTACAGCCCGAACGGGGAGTCGAGCTGGACTTCGTAGCGACCGCTCGCGGTGACGAACAAGTTGCCGTACTGCAGCACGTCGTAGCGGTCGCCTCCCAGGGAGCGGGCGAACGAGGCGGCGTGCAGGCTCTCGCGCTCGCCGTAGCCGCGGCGGCCGACCTCGCCGAACACGAGCCCGAACGCGACGACGAGCGCGACGGTGGTCCCGTTGGCCACGACGTGCGAGCGAAAGCGACGCGCGACGAGAGCGCACCCGGGCCCGACGAGCACGAAGTACAGGAGCGCGAGGAGGTAGATCGCCGACCAGTCGTGGTCGGCCTTGGTGAAGCGCTCGAGCGCGCCGTACGCCTGGACCGGGACGGCCTGGCCGTACGACGGATGCTCGGGCAGGGTCGCGAGCGGACCCGACCGCTCCTCGAGGGTCTCCCGCGAGATCGGCCACCTCGCCCCGGGGTGGCGAAGCACCCGCCCGGCCCCGTGCGGTTGGCTCTCGGCCACGCCGGAGAGGGGCGCCAGCTCGCCCTCGAGAGTCGGTAGCTCGCCCGCGGCGTCGGGGACGAGGTGCAGGACGCCGCCCATCGCGACCCAGTCGACCAGCGCCTGGCGCTGGGGGCCGAGCATCTCGGGCGCGTGGTCCAGGACCAACGCCCCGAGCCCGCTCGTCGCCGCGGCGGTGGGCGGGAACAGCTCGTCGGGGAAACCCACGAGCCCGGAGGTGCTGCGCCCGCGAGCTCCCCGCTCGCGCGACGCCACCAGCACGACCCACGCTGGCGCCGCGGCCTTGGTCTCGGCGAGCTTGGCGGACGGCCCCGCGCCCAGGTCCAGCACCCAGTCCTCGCCGCCACTGAGCACGAGCGGGTAGAACCGGAGCCAGCGCTCCTGACCGGGATCCAAGAAGCACGGCGCGCGGTGCACGCCCCCGCCTCGGCCGGCGTAGCTTCGCCGCTCGAGGGTCAGCACGCCCTCGAAGCGCTGGCGCCCGTCGTTCACGACGCGGATCGCGAGCGGGTTGAACGCGCCGGCGCGAACGGTCCCGTCGAAGCCCCATCGCACCTCGACGACCTCGAGCGCGAGGGCGGTGGGCACGAGCGCCGCGAGGAGGCCGAGGGTCAACACCGTACGCAAGGCGTGGAGCATGGCGGATCACAGTATGGGTCCGGCGCGCGGGGGTCAAGGCGGATACGACGCCGGGGCGGCGCCCCTGGTCCAGAAAGCCTGGTACCCGCGCCCGATCTCGGGGTGCACGTCAGGATAGTGAGAGAAGCCAGAAGGCGGTCAATGGAACGTCGGGATCGGGAGCGGGAGCGGGAGCGGGAACTGCCGATGCGGCGGCGACGGCCGTGAAGCGGTGAGACGCGGGGGCCGCGGTGCGCTCGCCGCGGGGGTCTGGTCGTATGGCCGTTCCCGCTCCCGCTCCCGCTCCCGATCCCGCTCCCGATCGAATGGTCATTTCCGACGGCTCTCACCCCGGATCCGGAGTCTCACAATCCTGACCCGCGCCCGATCTCGCGACGCGTGGCGGCCCCTGACGGCACGTGATAGCCTGGTTGTATGGACACGCCATCCGATGCCGTCGCTCTGGCCCTTCGCCGCGCCGGAGCGCGGATGTTCCTCCACCATGCCGGGCGGCGCGCGTTCGCGCTGCTCGTCCTCGGCGCGACGCTCACCGCCGCGTGGCTCGTCGCGTCGCGCCTGCTCGGCCTCGTGGCCGCCCCCGACCTCGCGATTGCCCTCGGAGCGCCCGCGGTGCTCGCGTTCCTCGCAGCCGGGCTCACCACGCGCAGAAGCTCGCCGGACGCGGTCGCTCGGGCCCTCGACCGCGCGAGCGGCGGCGACGACCTGCTCCTCACCGCGGTGCAGGTCGGACGCCAGTCCTCCACGGGCACGGCGAGCGCCTACGAGCCCCTCGTGCTCGCCCGCGCGCAGGAGCGTGCGGCGCGCGTCTCGGCGGCCGCGGCGGTTCCGTTGGGGGGCGCGCGCAAGGCCTTCGGCATCGCCCTCGCGTTCGCGGCGTTGGCCGTGTTCGCCCTGTACGCCCCGCAGCTCGACCCGTTCGGGGCCCACCAGGAGCGCACCAAGACGGACGCGCTCACGAAGCGCATCGAGGAGCAGCGCAAGGCGCTCGCCCAGCGGGCGGCGGAGCTGGCAAAGACGCCCGTCGACGCCCCCAACTCGGCCGCGGTGGCGGCGGAGCTCGAGAAGATCGCCGCGACGTTCAAGCAGCCGCCGGCCGAGCCCAAGGAGCTCGTGGCGAAGCTCGCGCAGCACCAGCAGGACGCCAACGCCAAGTGGCGCGAGGTGAACGCGAAGCTCCTGGCGCAGGCGCTGGACCGCGCCAGCCTGTCCCAGCGGCTCGGCGAGACGGCGGACGAGAAGACCGCCCAGATGCGCGACGCGTTGTCGCGCGGCGACGCCGCGCCGATGGCGGCCGAGCTCGGAGCGCTCCAGGAGCTCGCCAAACAGCTCGCGTCCGCGACCGACGAGTCCCAGAAGGCGGCGCTCAAGAAGCAGCTCAAGAAGCGGCTCGAGGCGATGAAGAAGTCGCTGGGCTCGGCCGCGAACAGCCCCCTGCGCCAAGCGTTGTCGCAGGCGCTCGACTCCCTCGAGGATCCGGCCGCGGCCGGGCTGTCGCACGAGCAGCTCGAGGCGCTGGGCGAGGCCCTGTACCTGAGCGAGCGCGAGCTGGCCCAGGTCGCCCAGCTCATCCGCGACGAGAAGGCGCTCGAGGAGGCGATCAAGGCGATCCAGCAGGCCAAGCGCCTCGTCGCCTCACTCGAGAAGGTGAAGCAGGAAGCGGCCAAGGCGGGCGACAAGACCTCGCCCGAGGAGAAGGCGAAGCTCGAGCGGGTCGACCTCTTCGCCCGCGAGCTCGCGCGCCGTCAGCTCCAGCTCGCCGCCCTGTCGATGGGCAAGCCAGGGGCGAGCGAGCAGATCGAGAAAGCGACCCGGCTCGCCGAGAACCTCGCGCAGAAGCTCGAGCAGGTGCAGAAGCGCCAGCAGGAGCTCGCGCAGGCCAGCGGAAGCGACGGCAGCGGGAGCGGCCAGGGCTCGGGCTCCGGCAGCGACGCGGCCCAGACGGCCGAGGAGCGGGCGAAGCAGCGCGCCCAAATGGAGGGAGAGCTGGCGAAGCAGCTCGACGAGCTCGCCCGGTTGGCGGCGCAGATGCAAGCGTGCTCCGGGGCCGGCTGAGACGGCCAGGGCAGCGGACTCGGCGAGTACGCGAAACTGTACGCACAACTGATGGCGATGGCGGGCAACGGCGGCGGCATGGGCCCCCCGAATGGCAAGGGCCAGGGCGGTGGCGTGGTGGGCGAAAAAGCGGGAGAGCCGGAGGGCTTCGTGCCAGAGCGCTCGCAGTCCGCGCTCCAGGCGGGAAAGATGCTCCTCGAGTGGAAGAGCGACGAGCGCGAGGTCACCCCCACCGGGCAGTCCCCCGAGGAGCGCGACCGGGCGCTGCGCCTGCTGCAGGGCAGCGTTGGCGAGGCGATCCGTGCGGAGCAGGTGCCGCCCGGTTACCACGAGGCGATCAAGCGCTACTTCGACGAAATGAAGCCTGAGAAACGGCCGACGGAGAAGTAGCGAAACGGCGGGGGCAGCGCCGTTTTCGGCGGATAGAATCGCCCCGCACGCCCCCTACGGAAATCCGCGCCGCATGTCCGACACCACCCCCGCTCAGACGAGCGCCTCCACCTACCCGCTCCCCGCTCCCGGCGGCGTCGCGCGCGCCTTGGTCCCCCTGGCCGCGATCGCGCTTCTCGCGGTGGGCTACCGCCTCCTCGCGCCGCGGGGCGACAACGCGCTCGTCGTGTACTGCTCGCACGACCTCGTCCACGCCGAGCCGATCCTGGCCGAGTTCCAGCGCCGCACGGGGATCCGCCTCGCCGTGAGCTACGACACGGAGGCCACCAAGTCCTTGGGCATGGTCGAGCGCATCGCCAACGAGCGCGATCGGCCCGAGTGCGACGTGTTGTGGGCGAACGAGGCCCTGGGCGCGGCCGAGCTCGCCCGCACCGGAGCGCTCGAGGCGTACCAGGGCACGGGATGGCACCGGATTCCGCCCGCGTACCGCGACCCCGACGGCCGGTGGGCCGGCATGGGCGCGCGGTTGCGCGTGTGGCTCGCGCGCAAGTCCCGCGTCGAGCCCGACGTCGGCGGCGCGATCGAGCGGCGTCTCGCGGAACGCGACCTGTCGCGCGTGGCGATCGCGAAGCCGCTCTACGGCACGACGCTCACCCACTACGCCGCGCTGTGGCACCACGAGGGCGCGGACTGGGTCAAGGCCTGGCACGCCGACTGGCGGTCGCGCGGTGTGCGGGAGGTGCCGGGCAACGCGGTCGTGAAGGCCCTGGTGGTCGCCGACGCCGTGGACCTCGGCCTCACCGACACCGACGACGCGTTCGCCGCGCTCTCCGCGAACCACCTCGGCGCGCACGTGCAGGAGCTCGTCCTCGCGATGGTCACTCCCGACCGCCCGCGCGAGAGCATCGTAGCGGACCTCGCGAAGGCGACCTCGCTCACCGAGACCCAGGTGGACCAGCTCCTTGCCTCCGGCATCGATCGGCCCAGCGACGCGCAGCTCGCCGAATTCGCGAGAATCCTCGGGGTACCGGTCGCGGACCTCGTGGCGAAGGCCGACGAGGCGGACGCCGTGTGGATGGCACCGGTCGAGATTGGGGGGCGGACGATCGCCATCCCCAACGCGATCGCCATCGTGCGCGGCACGAAGCGCCAAGGCGCGGCGCGGCGGCTCGCCGACTACCTCTTGTCGGAGGAAGTCGAGCTTGCGCTCGCGAACGGGCCGGCACGGCAAGTCCCGCTCGGGCCGATCAAGCACCCCGACGCCTTGGCCCCCGAGGTACGCGCGCTCCTCCCGATGGTCGCTCGCTCGATTCCGCTCGCGGAGCTCACGGACGACCGCGCCCGATGCCTGGCCTGGCTCAAGGGACCGTCGCGGTAGTCCACCCGTGTGCCGACGGGACGAGCGCGGCACGCCGCGCCGTCGGGGCGCCATCGTGAGCGCGACGTCGCGCCGCCCCACGCCGGTTCGATGATCGACGCGGCCACTCTTCTGTGGTGCGACTCCGCGTCGACCGCGGTCGCGGCCGCGCGCGCGCTCGCCACCGGCGCGATCATCGGCGCGGCGGCGCCGTGGGTCGCGGCCCTCCTCGCGCGCCGCCGGCCGCTCGCGTGGGTCGCGCTGCTCGCGCTCGCCGTGGCTCCACCGTTGCTCGCGGGCTACGCGTACTCGGGGACCGCGCTCGTGCTCGTGCACCACCGGCTCGCGACCGAGGCGCTGCTGGTGCTGTTGCTCGCGGCGCGCGCGCTGCCGTTCGTCGCCGCCGCGGCCACCATGGCGCGCCCGCGGTGCTCGCCCGCGGCCCTCCACGCCTGGAAGCTCGCCCTCCCGATGCGCCACGGCACGCTCCGCGACACGCTCGCGATCCACGCCGCC
>ORMF011163154.1_pt1 | contig 11363 bp, 14 predicted proteins | sample 1779871 | NCBI WGS metagenome assembly ORMF01 (sample SAMEA104232316, study PRJEB22302) | groundwater metagenome | biome: forest; feature: aquifer; material: groundwater | place: USA | collected 2011-08-07 | depth 5.4 m
CCGCCAAGCCATTGTTTCCATTTTTACACCCCCCTACAAAAGAACGATTACCCGTATTCAAATGGACGAAATCGGGGTTGGTTCCCTGCCGATCGTGGCACTCACGGGACTTTTTATGGGACTGGTCTCTGCGCTTCAAAGTATTGTCGAACTGCGCAGCATCGGTGCGACTGCATATATAGGAAGGCCTCTTGGAACTACCATCGTGCGTGAAATGGGACCGGTGCTGGCTGCGATGATGGTCGCCGCGCGTGCGGGATCTGCCATTGCTGCCGAACTGGCTTCCATGTCAATCGCCGAACAAATTGACGCCCTTCGCGCCGAAGGAAGTGACCCGATCAAAAAATTAGTCGAGCCGCGTCTGGTTGCCTGCACGTTAATGGTTCCAATTCTCACAATCATATGTGATTTAATCGCCTTCATCGGCGGCTCTTTTATCGCCACTCAAGTGGTCCAAGTCAGTTCTTTTTTTTATTGGAATTCGGTTCTTGAAGTGTTAACGCCGGCGTTTATTTGGGGCGGAGTTATCAAATCCATCGTCTTTGGTTTCATCATCGGAATGATTGCCTGTTATTACGGCATCAAAACCGGTTTCGGCTCAGCCGGAGTAGGAATCGCAACCACTAAAGCGGTTGTCACAACCGCCATTACCATTCTTGCACTTGATTTTCTCTTAACCAAAATTTTTATCATGACATGGTGGTAAAATCTCATGTCATTCCCGCATGTTTCTAGCGGGAATCTAAAAATGGATCCCCGATCCGCCAAAAGGCGGCGAGATTCGTCCGGACGCCTGCCTGCCGGCAAGGCAGGGATTCCGCCGATTTCTGGCGAATAAAAACGTTCGGGGATGACAAGGAATAATATGGTTACTATCGAAGAACCACTCATTCAATTAAAAGGTGTCACGCTCACTTACGGCGACCATGATGTCATCCGTGAAGCAGATTTGGATGTCCAGCGCAGTCAGACAAAAGTCATTTTGGGTCCCAGCGGCGTCGGCAAAAGCACAATCTTAAAAGCCATCCTGGGCCTCATTGTGCCAAAAGCCGGTGAAATTTTGATTCATGGAAAAGACATCGCGAAACTTCCGGAGCGCGAGATGGTTCTGACACGGCTTAAAATGGCCATGGTTTTCCAGCAGGGCGCATTATTTGATTCCATGACCGTCGGTGAAAATGTCAGTTATCGGCTCCGGGAATATCAAATGCTGCCCGAAAGTGGAATCCAGACACGCGTCCAAGACGTCCTGAAATTTGTAGGCCTTGAAGGAGCACTCAAATTAAAACCGGCGCAACTCTCCGGCGGCATGAAAAAACGCGTCGCCATTGCCCGAGCGCTGGCGCCCGCGCCTGATATTTTTCTCTTTGATGAACCCACCGTCGGACTGGATCCGATCAATCACTACAATGTGGAACAGCTCATTTTGAAATTAAAGGCCCAAAAATTCTCAATGGTCATTGTCACCCATGACGTGGAAAGCGCTATGAGACTGGCTGATTCCATTGTCATGCTTCATGAGGGCAAATTTATTTTTGAAGGAACTGCTGAGGAATTAAGAAATAATACCGATAAAAGGATAAAAGCATTCTTGGATCCGGCACACTTTTCAACCAACTAAAACCATGGCCCCATACGATAAAAAACAAGCATTCAGCGACCTTCGGGTAGGAATTATTACCTTCATCGGACTCGTCTGTCTGGTTCTGGGCATTACCTTTGCAGGCGGTGACAAGGGCCTGCTCTTTAAAAAAACTTCTCTCATTAAGGCTCAGCTGATAGATGTCGGCGGACTCAAAAAAGGCGCCTCCGTTACAATGAACGGAATGGGCGTTGGAAAAGTCACCAACATCACCTTTGTCAAAGGACAGAACAACCTGGAAGTTTCTCCGCGAGATAACCCCCCTCAAATTGAAGTCACCTTGGAAGTTCGCTCAGAAGTCAGAAAACGGATTAAGATGGACTCCGTTCCGGTCATCAGAACCCAAGGCATGCTGGGAGATCGTTATATTGAAATTCCATCCGGGTCTGAGAACTCCGAAGTATTGCCCGATGGAAAAGTCTTGATCGGCGCTGCGGCCGGTGATTTTGATAGAACTCTAAAGGAAGCGCTGGAGGTGATGAGCGAAACTCAGAAATTACTGAAGGCGATTAATGCAGCGCAAGGAACGGCCGGAAAATTCGTCTATGATGAAAAATTCTACAACAACCTCACCCTCATGACCGATCAAATGAATGACTTGATTCAAGACTTCAAGAAAAATCCCCGCCGCTATATCAAGTTTTCTATCTTTTAGCGTTTCTTTTCGCCATAAATTTTACGTCGGTGACCAATCTTCAAAATAGGAAACTTTTGATGGTGGATGTTAACTTGGTTTCACTGGAAACGTAAGGGTAAAGATCGTTCCGCGTCCGACTTTGCTTTCGACTGAAATACGCCCTTTATTCCGCTCAACGAGTTGCTTCACAATATAAAGACCAAACCCAACCCCGCCCTTCTCAGAACGTCCCGTATAAAACGGCTCAAAAATATACGGCATTGCTTCTTCCGAAATACCGCAACCCGTATCCTGAAACGAAATGATCATCGAAGACGGATCCATCTGATAAACTGCATGAATGAACAGCGTTGCTCCCTGTTGAGTCGCCTGAGCAGCATTAATGATGAGATTAAAAAAAATTTCTTCTAAATCAACTAAATTCACTACGATCGGCGGAAGATCAGAAGCGATGGACTTGACCACCAGCAAATGTTCCAAATAACGGGCTCCTGACAGGGCTTCGAGTACGCGGTGAAGAATTTCTTTGATGCAAACCATCTGGTTGTCCGATTGCTCAGATGGCGAAACAGATAATCCATTTAATTTATGGATAATTTTGAGCGCCTGTTCGATGGCCTTCTTGGACCTGGACAAAACTTTCCTGGTTTTTTCTGAAATTTTCTGGTGGTTTTCATGGGATGATTTCAAATACTCCAGATGAGATTCAATCAGAGATTTAGCGGAATAAAGCGGATTTCGAATGTCGTGCTTAAAATCTAAAAGGTGTTCGTCAACTTGGGGATTGTTTCCCACATTTAAACCCTCCTGTTCTGTTTCGGGGGAAACGTTTAAACGGTACCCTATGCATACTTCCTTGTCAAATGTAAGCGCTTTAAAATTAACCACTTATAATGTATTTGATAAACATTTGGATAAGTTTTTAAGAACATTATTTTGAAGGGGTTATAGACAGTCTGGGACAGATCCGGTCAATAAGTTCCTAATGAAATAATAAATTTTGGATATAAAAAGGGGACAGATAAATGAAGAGTTGTTTACCTGTCCCTTTTTTTCTTATTGAACGAGTTTGTTAGTGGGCTTATGAGGAGGATCGTTCTTGGGTCGTTCCGGAATTTTCGGATGAGTTTTGAATTCCGGTGTTAAATCAGCATTAATTTTAGCATAGGTTGGATCTTCATCGGCTGAAGCAATAATGGCATTAATGGGACATTCCGGCAGGCATTGTCCGCAATCAATGCATGTCTCAGGATCAATAATCATAAAAACTTGTCCTTGATGCTCGCCGGGGTGAATGCAATCGACAGGACACACACTGACGCAAGTCGCATATCGTTCCCCTAAACATTTCTCAGTAATCACGTACGGCATAACAAATCCTCCTCAATTGTGGTTTGGCCTAAATAACGGCCAACCTCCACCAGATCTTAAGTTGAGGTTACGATATCATTATTTTTAGGTGTTTTCAAGGGCAGGATTTTGTTTGGGAACCAATTCATAGCGGTCAAGGCCAAAATAGGAATTGATCTTTTCAATGGATTGGGCTGCTTCTTCTCTACCTTGATGCTGGTCATGAAGACCTTGGAGCGCAGAAATCAACTTGCCAAAAGCGGGATAAACCGGACAAAATCGGGAGACGGCAGTTTTAAGTTCCTCGGCTTTCGAAACTGCGAGGGCACATGAGAAGCCAACATGATCGTAAAGTCCTATCTCATAAGACCTGACCACTTCCTGAATAAATTGAAGTGATTTCTTAAGCCGGAGCAAATCGTTCGGACTTGAGTGGATCGTTAAATTTCCTTCCACAAAGAATTCCCCTTTCATGATGGATCGAATGAAGACAATACGTTTTAAAAGATTCATCGTGTGAATTTAAAAGATAAAGACGTTTGAGTGGATTTAAATCTCCATTGTGAATTACCACAACTACGTCTTCAAAGGTAAAACATGAAAGTGAATACAGATTAAAATCCTGAATGGGCCGTGCAAAGAGCGCCTGTTTAAATGCTTTGATGGCTTCAGGATTCGTCGAATAGTTCATTTCCAAAATATCCGTCAGTTGATAATTAAGAGCTGCGATTTTGGTTTTCATTCTGCATATAACTTCCTTTGCTTGATTTGAATCAAACATAACGTCCCCGCCCAAAACTTACAAGGCAAAGGGTGGATGAAAATGAGAAAACTCTACCCAGAATAGGTAAATCTAGTCTCAGGGGATAAACGCGGGGAGTAAAAGTCTAAAAAAATACTTTATAAACGAAAAAAATGCCCAGGGCCGGACTTTCCGCCAAAAAGCTCGGCGAGACTCGTCCACAAAGCTTTTTGGACGGACTTCGCCAGCTTTGTGGCGAGGAACCGGGGATTAAGAGAATTGCCCAGGGGGAGAATCGAACTCCCACAGACCGGTAAGGGTCCTCAGGATTTTAAGTCCTGTGCGTCTGCCAATTCCGCCACCTGGGCAAGTAAAGCAATTAACAATTAGAAATGTAGAATTGAGAATTTAGGTGCAACTTCGTGGCATCCATTAAATATCACGAAGCGACACATTTATTTTACATTCTCAATTTTCAATTATTAATTGTTTTTGGAGGCGTGGGGCGGAATCGAACCGCCGTATACAGGTTTTGCAGACCCGTGCATTACCACTTTGCTACCACGCCGACTTACATAAATACACCACAACCTATTCTGATCAACCAAAAGACGTGCCGACTTTGCGGGCGGCTATAATCAAAGGATGATTGCGCGGAACTAATTTGCGCGCTCGGATGGCGTCCTTGATCGGATAAGATGTAATGTTACCAGACCGAAGCGCTGCCATGTAGCCAAATTTTTTCTGCCGGATAAGCTCTACCGCTTGATGCCCCAACAGAGTTCCCAAATTCCGGTCTTCCGGAATGGGTGACCCCCCGCGCTGAATATGTCCCAAAACCGAAACGCGCGTTTCAATTCCGGTTTTGGATTCAATCTGACGGCCCAAAACTTCACCCACTCCGCCCAATCTTAAAGGATCTGTACTGCCACGCACAATCCGGTTCACGATGATCTTGCCGCCTTTGGCTTTTGCACCTTCACCCATCACAACCAAACTGAATCTCTTTCCAAACTGGGCCCGTTTCCAAACATGTTCACAAATGGCGTCTATTTCATACGGAATTTCCGGAATCAAAATGACGTCAGCGCCGCCGGCAGTACCGGCATAAAGCGCAATCCAGCCGGCGTAACGGCCCATGACTTCTAAAATCATGACTCGATGATGCGACGCCGCCGTGGTATGAAGCCGGTCAACGGCATCGGTTGCAATCGAGACGGCTGTCTGAAAACCAAACGTATAATCGGTGCCAGACAAATCATTATCAATGGTTTTTGGAATTCCAACGATCGGAATTTTTTTCCGCAAGAATTTTTCTGCGATCGCAAAAGTCCCATCCCCGCCGATACAGACCAAAGCATTCAATTGAAGAGAGCGAATATGGTGAATCGCATCCTTGGAGCGATCTTCGAAAGAAAGTTTTCCGTTGTGGCGGACGGGAAATCTGAAAGGATTGGAAATATTGGAGGTGCCTAAAATGGTACCGCCCAAATTGATAATGCCTGAAACATCCGGATTGGACAATCTTCTAAAATTATTTTCAACAACACCCCGAAAACCATCCGTAAATCCGATCACTTCCCACCGGTGACTAAAAGCGGTCTTCGTCACAGACCGAATGACTGCGTTTAATCCGGGACAATCACCGCCGGCGGTTAAGATTCCAATGCGTTTTGACATGAAGCTCCAATAAAAAAGGCCAGGAGGACTGACCTGGCCTTCATTATACAGTGTTTACTCGGATTCAGCCCGCCAAAATACGCGGCGGGTTCGCCAGTAAGTTGGGCGGAAAATTATTTCAAGTACTTCAACTGTTCCCCTGTTGAAGGATCGTATTGATAGCGCTCCGGAAACGTCTGGCCGGTCCTGGGATTGTACTTGGTATTAACTTCTTGGCTCTGCGCTGCCGGCTGAACCACTTGAGGCTGCGCGTATTGCTGCTGTTGAGCAGGATAATATTGAGGCGCATAACCTTGTTGATACTGCTGCTGCATCATTTCCTGGCGCATTTCCTGTTTGGCTGATTCTTTGGACCTTCTCATTCCTTCACCAGCCAAAGCACCCGCCAAAGCACCAGCACCCGCACCAATTGCAGTCCCGGCACCGGCATGTCCTGTTTGGTGACCAATAATGGCGCCTAGTCCCGCACCCAAACCACCGCCACCTAAAGCGCCCAATTCACGTTCGGACAAACCGCCCGAGCCATCTGTTGCGCAACCGGAAAAAACCAAACCCAACAATAACATTAAGCTTACGACTCGCTTCATACAATTCCTCCTTTAACCCTTCAGAGTATAAGTGCTGCTTGATGAGAATGAAGCGGATTATCTATCAAAGAAATCCAAATTTCAACTATTTTTCATTCTCAATTGTTGTGATTGCGCGAAGTAAAAGCTTCGCTGCTTTGGATTTTGTAACATTCCTAAAATGTGTTTTTCTACCCGATTTGTGAATCGAAATCATCGACGCCCGGTTTTGGCCGAAGGGATTATTTTTGGGACCGCACCAATTGGCCACAATAAAATCCAGATTCTTCCGCTTGAGTTTCCTGAGCGCATTTTGCTCGACCTGCTCGGTTTCCAGCGCAAAACCCATGATCAAACGATTTCCTTTTCGTTTCCCAACCAATTCCAAAATATCATCCGTCCGTTTGAATCGGATGGTTTTCTGTTTGATCCGTTTAATTTTACTGGGGGAAAATTGGACCGGTGTGTAATCACAGACTGCGGCGGTCATAATTAAAATATCCGTCTGAGGCCACGCTTTTAAGACTGCCTTTTTCATTTGCTCGGCCGTGACCACCGGAATAAACCTTAAACCCTTCGGAATCTCAAGTGCGGTGGGGCCGCTGATCAGTGTCACTTGAAATCCCATTTGTTTTCCGCGCCGGGCAATCTCATATCCCATGTGGCCCGTCGAAACGTTGGAGAGAAAACGCACCGGATCCAGCATTTCACGAGTCGGTCCGGCGGTTACGAGAAGTCGAAGTGGTCGTGGCATTAAAGAATGGAAGAGTGTATAGATTTCAGAATGGTTTCGTTTTCTGCAATGTGGCCCATGCCGACGCGCCCGCAAACCAAATCCCCTTCAATGGGGCTTACCGATTGATAGCCGATTTTCTCGAGTTTTTTCAAGTTTTCTTGAGTCATGGTGTGGGCAAACATGTTGTCATTCATGGCCGGAACAATCATCACTTTGGCGCGGGATGCTAAAATGACGGAGCTGACCAAATCATTGGCAAATCCATGGGCTAACCGGGCAATCATATCAGCCGTTGCCGGCGCAACTAAAATCAAATCTGCGCGATCAGCCAGCGTGGTATGAAGCACATTCCAATCTTCCTGACTGGAAAAGGGATCGCTATAAACCGGATTTCCACTGAGGGAATGAAATGTGAGCGGCGTGACAAAGCGTGTAGCGGCTTCGGTCATCAAACAAAAAACGTTGGCTCCTTCGCATTTCAAATCTCTGAGTAGGTCACACGCCCGGTAAGCGGCAATGCTTCCCGTAATGCAAAGAAGGATTGTTTTTCCGTTAAGCCTTTTTGGATTTTGTGGGTTCTTTGTCTTCTTCACAGCTGACTTTTCCCTTTGCCATTTCTTCAAGCGCAATCACGGCAGGCTTTTTTGATTTCGTAACCACCAAGGCCGGCCCGCCTTTCATCAATTCATTGGCTCTCTGAGCCGCTGCAAGTACTAATGTGTAATGACTTTTTGTGTTCTTCAAAAGTTCCTCCAAAGGTACTATCATGTGATCACTTCCTCTATTGATTTAACTACTTGATCTACTTTGTTATTGACCAGTACGAAATCATAAAGCGATTTTGATTTTATCTCATCGCGAGCAATTTCAAGCCGCTTTGTAATTTCTTCTTGTGTTTCCGTCTTCCGGTTCTCAAGCCGGTTCCTCAATACTTCTTCAGAAGGCGGCATAATGAAAATGGAGATCATGGATAAATCCCGATCTGATTGCTGCTTCAATTGCTTCATTCCCTGCACATCAATGGCCAAAACAATGCTGATTCCGCGACTGATATGATCCGCTACAAAATCTTTGGAAGTGCCATAATAACGGCCAAACACTTCCGCAGATTCTAGAAAAAAATTCTGTTTCTTTTTTTCAATAAATTCGTCGCGGGAGATAAAAAAATAATCCTGCCCGTAGATTTCGCCCGCTCGCGGTGTGCGGGTCGTATAAGAAATAGAGCGTTTTAAATCTGGGTGACGCAAAATCAGCCGCTCGACAATGGTCGTTTTACCACATCCGGAAGGCGCCGAAATAACGATCAGCTTGCCCTTTTTCATTCAATGTTTTGAACTTGCTCGCGAATTTTCTCAAGTTCGCTTTTAATTTTAATCACTTCTTCTGCAATTTGTGAGCTCTGGGCTTTTGAGGCAATGGTATTGGCCTCCCGATGAATTTCTTGTGCGATAAAATCCAGCTTTTTTCCAAGTTCTCCGGTACCCGCAATTGATTTCTTTAAAAAATCTAAATGATGCTCAGTCCGAACCAATTCTTCTGTAATGTCGCTGCGCTCAGCCAGAAATGCAATTTCTTGTTCGAGTCTGCCGGAATCTAATTTTTCATTTTGGACCAATTCTTGAAGCCGATCTTTGAGCCGGTTCCGCCGCTCTCCGGGTTCTTTTTGCGCCAAGTCCCTGACCAGGCGAATGGCGTTCAAAATAATGTCCATTCTTTTTTTCATATCCTTGGTGAGCGCAATGCCTTCTTTTGCTTTTGCGTTCAGTAAACTTTTGACGGCTTCTCCAAGAACCGGTTTTAAAGAACTCCAATATTGCTCAGGCGTGTATTCTTTATGATCCACGATAAATAAATTAGGAACGTTCATCAAAGCGCCGACGCTCAGATTATCGCCGAGACGATGTTTCTTCTGAATTTTTCTCATCGTTTTAATGTAGAAATCAATTTTTTTCTGATCCAAAACCAGTCCGTTGGATTCGTTAGGTTTGGATTTGAGTGCAATCGAAACCGTGATTTTGCCGCGTTTGATATGGCTATTTAAGAGATCACGTATCCGTTCATCTAAGCCAGAAAGAACATTAGGCAAGCGAGTGGAACACTCGAAAAAACGGTGGTTCCAGGACCTGAGCTCTACGGCCCACTTAAAAGGAGAACGGCCGCCGGAAGCCTGGCCAAAACCTGTCATGCTCTTGATCATAATTATCCTTAACTGATTGCTAGATAAGAAATTAGAAGAAAAATGAAGTTCATATTATAGTCGACGAACTCTCCTACGTCAAGCTAGCCGAATGGCATGTCAACGCAATTTAGAAATGTCCTATTCTTGGCAAAGTAGAAATGTCCGGTTTTGTGGTTTCATGGTTTATAAGGATCTGAGCTGGCAGCAAGGGCCAGAGATTCTTTACGAGCTCGAATTGGAGCGCAAGCTTCAAAATTTCTTTGCTTATAGGGATGACTCATCGGCGGCTTCCAAAGCTTTCGAGGCTTGGAAATTTTTTTGACTTCCTCTTGCTTAGGCCTTGACTCCACTTTCCGATATTCAAGCTCTTTGCCTTCATCTGTGATATACAACTTGCCATCCACACGCTCTTGAACTACTACTTCCTTCGACCTCTGTTTGTCCAGAATCTGATAGAATTGATTCGCGTGCCGAATGGTATGGTCATTCCGCACAGCGCGTTTGGTTTGGATCGATAAGACTTGCTCTAAACGTATCGACTTCGAAACAGCCCCATGCACATTGACCTCATTCTTGGCTTTCACCGAAAACCGCCGATTGTATTTCGGTAAGTAGCGCTCTAAGAATCGATTCGCTTCTTCTTTGGTCTTGATTCCTTCCAATCTCATTTCCTTGATGAGCCGGTCTTGAAACGTCCCCAATAACCGCTCGATTCTTCCTTTGGCCTGCGGTGAATAAGCAGCGATCAGTTTCACTCCCAATTCTTCCAATGCTCTGCCGAATTCCGTCACCGGCTTCTCTTTTCCTTCTAATTCTTCCTCAACCCTCAAAGTCCCCTCAGGCACTTGATACGTCGTATGCCGGTCCATGTACAAACTGAGCGGCAATCCGTAGCACTTCACATACCGGTAAAAGCTATCCATCGCAGGCATGATTCCCTCGTAATCATAAAACCTTGCAAACACATTGCCCGTCGCATCATCACTGTAGCCCATCATCACCAGCTTCGGCCCTCGAGCTTCCAACCAGTCATGATGGCTTCCATCAGCCTGCACCATCTCTCCAAAACATTCCTTGCGCTCTCGCCACTTGTGATGCTCTGAAATATGCCGGCGCTTCTTCCACAACCCCTCAGCAATGAGCCACTTCCGCAACGTCTCACGGCTGACTTCGATCTTTTCTTTCTCTGAGAGTTTCTCACATGCTAAGGTCGGTCCAAAGCCTTCATACCTCTGCTGGTATTTGCCCAATACTTTTTCTTTAAAACTTTTCTCACACCGCCGGTTGGAAGCCTTTCCTCGCAATCCATGTAACAGCCCTTTGGCTCCTTCGGCCCGCATCCTTTGAACCAGACGCCTCACTTGCCGCTCTGACAACCCTAACCATTCCGCTGCTTTTCTCTGCACAATCTTCTTTTCTACCGCTTGCTCAAGAACCTTCAGCCTCTTTAAATCTTTCTGCTTCATGAGAATCATCCCCTCGTCTTCCATCCCTCACCCCTTTCGGAGCAGGGATTCTAGAGGACATTCCTACTTTGCAGAATTAGGACATTATCACTTTGCGGTTACAGCTAGCCGAATGGCAGAACAATTTGCTTCGCTTCTCCTGCGCGCGACGATTTTTAGCCGGTCGAGCTTTGCAAAAATCGTCGTGCTCAGCCGTGATTGGAAAAATTTCCATCCGAAATTTTTCCAATCAATGGCGCTTCGCAAACAGTTCTGCCATTCTAGTTTGTGACAGAAAACATTTCCATTGGCCGGAAGAAGCTCAAAGGCGTCGCGTTTTCAATGGTAATGTCCGCCCAGCAGAACGGCGGATCCGCCGTTTCTTA
>ORMF012636353.1_pt1 | contig 11361 bp, 5 predicted proteins | sample 1779871 | NCBI WGS metagenome assembly ORMF01 (sample SAMEA104232316, study PRJEB22302) | groundwater metagenome | biome: forest; feature: aquifer; material: groundwater | place: USA | collected 2011-08-07 | depth 5.4 m
CAGGAGCGTGACGAGGAGAGTCGCCGTCAGCCCGAACCCAAGCACCCGCCAGTCTGTCGGAAGCGGCAGGCGCGCCGGGTTGTCTGTCGGATTGATCATGCTCACGACGAATGGCGCGGACCAGGCGGCGAACAACGTGCCGCCAGCAGCCGCCAGAAACGCCAGCCACGCACTCTCGATTAGCACGAGCTGCACCAACCTCCATCGCCCCGCGCCGATCGAGACCCGCAGCGCCATCTCGCGCGCCCGTGAGGCCGCCTGGGCCGTCAACAGGTTAGCGACGTTCGCGCAGGCGATCGACAGCACCAATCCCACTAACGCGCCGAGAGCCGCGAGCGACCGACGGTACTCGCGCTGCATGCCGGATACGCCCGCAACGGCCGGCTCCAGGACCGTCGCCCGGTCTAGAAAGCGAGCAATCATCTCCTTGGGTATCCCATTAACCCCCTTCGCCCTCTCTTCCTCGAATGCTCGCGACACGCCGTGTAACGTTGCGCGAACGGCTTCCACCGGCTCACCCGGTTTGACCTGCACCAACGTCCTAAACCATGTCCAATCGGAATGGGTTACTCCCGGATGCATCATGGTGGGAACGAAGACGTCCGTGACCGTTCCCGGCTCGGTGCCTGTAAACGGTTTCGGAGCCACACCGATGATCTCGTAAACATTCTCGCCCATTCGGAACGTGCGTCCGAGAACCTGCTCGTCACGTCCGAAATGGCGCGCCCAATAGTCGTACGAGAGCACCGCGTATGGATGCGCGCGCGGGACGCGATCATCCTCCTCCATCAACAGCCGCCCTAACGCGGGTCTGAGCCCGAAGGCGCCGAACATCCACCCCGAGACATACTGGACATAGGCCTTCTCCATCTCCTGATCCGACGTGAACGTCAGGTCCGTCCGCTCCGCATATGAGATCGCAAGCAACTCGGCTTGGTTCGTTACCGCCGCGCGCATCTGGAGGAACGCCGGGTAGGCCCAACTGTCACCCGTGTGGAGCATGCCGTCGGGGCCGAGCCCCTGACGGGCGAGAGCGTAGAGCCGTTCCGGGGCCGCCACGGGCAAAGGTCGCAAGAGCATGGCGTCGATGAGGCGGAATGCGGACGTGCATGCTCCCATGGCCAATGCGAGGGAGAGAATCGCGGCGGCCGATGTCACCTTGCGCTTCTTGATCTGCCGCCAGCCGAAAACCGCGTCGGAGCGAAGCGAGTCAAGCCACGGGACGACCTTCAGGTCCCGGCTGCACTCCCGGTGCCGCAGCAAAGAGCCAAATGCGCGCCGGGCTTCCGCGGGGTCTCGACCGGCCTCGATGGCCTGTTCCAGGTGGGATTCGAGCTCCTCGTCGAGCTCGCGGATCAGCCGATCACCCCGGATCACATTCATCACGCGCGACCACCACGACATATCAAACCCTTTCCAGAATCAGTTTCACGGCCAGCGTCACTTCCTGCCAGCGCGATTCCTCACCCCCGAGTTGCGTTCGGCCGGCGGCGGTGAGTTCGTACACCCTTGCGCGGCGGCCGGTATCCTTGGTGACCCATTGCGCCTCGATCCAACCGGCCTCCTCCATCCGGTGCAGTGCCGGGTACAGGGACCCTTCCTCGACGTGAAGCACATCGCCGGAGAGATCCTGGATCGCGGCCATGATGGCATAGCCGTGCAACCGTGGCCGGCGGGAGAGGATCTTCAACACAAGCAGGTCGAGCGAGCCTTGGAGGGAGTCGCGTTTGCGAATACTCATAGGTCTTAGTATATAGACATCTTAGTATACGTCAAGTCGCGAATCGACGATTTCGCGCCACCGGGCCAGGGGACTGACTCCAAGGGAGGCAACGCGTTGCTTGGCAGCATCCGGAACATCTCCCGGCCCGGCGTGCCTGGGAGGAACTTGGGGTGGTGCGAGTCTGGAGGTGCCATCAGCCGGTGACGGGAGTAGGGGCCTGGCGAGCGGGCGACCTGCCAAGCAGCGTCTCGCCGGCAGTCTGGTTGGTGATTCCCAGTTGCGGGAATGGTCGAGACGATGGACCGTGTTGGCGTTGAAGCATGAAAGCGAACATGGATCCGAAAGACGAGATCAGGGGGCTTTTTGCCAAACACGTGCCGGAGATAGCGTCTGGCACGGTGGAAATCGTCGCCCTGGTTCGGCACGTGGGTCGGCGGTCCTGTCTAGCCGTTCGCTCTCATGATCCGAAAATCTCCGCGGTTGATGCTTGCACTGGAGAACGTGGTGCGCGTCTTAAAGCGATGCACCCGGAATTGAAGGGTGAGCATTTGACCGTCATTCAGTGGGACCTATCGCCCGAGCGGTTCATTCGCAACGCCTTCCCTTCGACCACTCTGCTGGGGATCGATGTCCAGACCAGAACCGCCCTGGTGACGGTCGACCGGACAGCGGTCGAATGCCAAATGAGGGGCATTATCGGCGAACACGCCAGAGAGCACGCGGAGGCGCGAGAGGCGGAGCGACTTGAGGAACACGCCGCTCTTGTTTCCGAACTGACCGGTTGGACCATTTCGGCCTCCCCAATCGACGGCGCCAGGTCATAAAACGGGTTCGGTCCGAGACAAAGTCTTCCCCTTCGTGCCTCTGACGCCCTGTGGTCAAGAATCAGGAACGCGGAGGTTGGGGCTAGGCACGGCGCCCTGGGGGGACGGAGGAAGTGCGGGGTAGTTTCGGGTGGCTGTTTAGCTGGACTTCACCCAGTCCACCGGCCGATCATCGCCTCTATCCCTCGCTTCCAGCACGACAAGTTCACGCTCGGAACTGAACCGGAGCGGGATAAAACGCCTTTCGTTCGACATCGGTCTTCAGTTGCATGGCCTTTTTGAGGGACTTCGGCCTGGAAGTGCCTATGAAACACGTGTTGCCCTGGATGCCGGGCACGGCGGTGTGAGTGATCCTAACCTTGCCATCCGCCCGTCGGGTGCGGCGTGTTTGACGATTCAGGGTCGGCTAATTATATTCATACGATAAACTATGCAGGCGTGAAGCACTCGAAGCGACATGTCGGTCGGTGTCCCCGAAAGCCCGGTGAGTCCGGGAGGCTCGGGCACGCTCGTGTCTATTGGCTGCTGATCTTGGCAGCTTTCGCCCCGTCAACGTGGTCGGCGTCCGTCGATCCCTCTTCGGCCGAGGCGCGCTTCGGGAGCGTCCATTTTCCGATCACCGCCACTCCCGCCGCGCAGGCCCAGTTTGATCGGGCGGTGGCGATGTTGCACTCATTCTGGTACGAAGAACTCAGTCGCGAGTTCGGAAAGGTGACCGAGTTGGATCCCGGCTGCGCGATGGGTTACTGGGGGGAGGCAATGGGACTTTGGCATCCGCTCTGGGAGCCGCCCGACGCCAACACCCTCAGTGCGGGGCTTGCCGCCGTGGAAAAGGCCAAGAAGATCGGCGCGAAAACTCCACGGGAACAGTCGTATCTGGACGAGATAGGCTTCTTCTACAGCGATTCTACGACGGTCGAACATGGCGCACGGGTCCAACGCTATGCGAAGGCAATGGAGAAGCTCCATCAGCTTTATCCTTCGGACACGGAGGCGACGGCGTTTTACGCGCTGGCCTTGCTCGCGGCAGCCCCTCCAAACGACCGAAGGTACACAAACCAGCTTCGAGCCGCAGCGCTCCTGGAGCAAGTCGCGGCGGTGCAAACGAATCATCCCGGGGTGGTGCATTATCTGATCCATGCCTACGACACGCCCACCCTGGCATCGCGGGGATTGCCCGAGGCCTGGTGCTACTCTCAGCTTGCCCCGGAAGTGCCCCACGCACTCCACATGCCGTCCCACATTTATACGCGACTCGGCTTGTGGCAGGATTCCATCAAGGCCAACCTGGCTTCCGAGGCGGCCGCCAAGAACTATGCCGCTCAAGTGAAGATGGTCGGCGTGTGGGACGAGCAACTTCATGCCATGGACTATCTGATCTACGCTTACCTGCAAACGGCGCAGGACCGCGCGGCGGCCGGACTCGTGGACGAGCTAGGCAAAATAACTCGGACTGCGCCACAGAACTTCAAGGCGGCTTACGCGCTGGCGGCGATTCCCGCGCGAGACCTTCTCGAGCGGCACCAGTGGGCGGAGGCTGCGGACCTTGACGTTGCCCCGAAGGATTTTCCGTGGTCCAACCAAGCCTGGCCGTTAGCCATGAACAAGTTCGCCAGGTGTCTAGGCGCCGCTCGCGCCGGCAAGGCCGCCGAGGCGCGGCGGCACTTCGAATTTCTGTCCCAGATGCTTCCGACCGCAACTGCGGCGCCCGCCAGCTATTCGGTGCGGCAGATCGGAATCCTCTCTACGGAGGCCAGAGCCTGGACCGCCCACGCCGAACATCAAGATGAGGAGGCACTACGTTGGATGAGAGACGCGGCGGACCAGGAGGACACGATCGAGAAAAAACCGGTAACACCAGGGCCGCTCCTGCCAGCACGGGAGTTGTTGGGAGAGCTGCTGCTGGAGTTGGGCCAGCCTCGGGAAGCGATCGCTGAATTCGATAAATCACTCCAGGAAGCGCCCAAGCGCTTTAACAGCCTGTACGGCGCCGGACGCGCCGCCACCGCCCTAGGAGAGACAGACCGTGCGCGGGGCTACTTCGACCAGTTGGTGGCCAGTTGCCAGCAGGCTGACTCGCAGCGTCCCGAGTTGCTCGTGGCCAGGCGCGCGGTGGAGCAGCGTTGAGCAGCGGGGGAAAGTCAGCGCGAACTGACGTTCGCGGCTACGGGAGAATTGGGAGGGCGTCCGCCTTCGTAGCCGCCGCACGTGAGTCGGCGCCGACTTGGTAAGGAATCACCACGGCCGTCCCAAAGTGGTCCTCAGCGGCAATATTCACGTCGAGGGTCTCACCCGGTCTGACAACGACCTCCTGGAGGGCGTCGTTTCTCCAGATCTGACAATCGCTCACGAGTTCGAAACGCGAGAGCTGCAATCGCCCCGCAGGTACACGGTCGAAACCAAAGTTGCCTTGCGAATCGGTGGTTGCTAGCTGGAGCAGATCGATTGCTTCGAGGGCAGATTCCTCCCCACCTGAGAACGTCAAGTTCAACTGCTCACCCGTGGCAGGACCGGCGGCGCGGCTCCACCTGCCGGTGATTCGCCCGAACGGTTCGAGCCTGACTGTCGAGTTGGTCTCCAACGACCGCAAGCTTAGGCCAGCGATCCCGTCAGCCGAGGCCGCCAACAACAACTTCATCTCTCCGATGGATGCGGACTCGAACTTCCCATCCCTGTCCGTGGTGCAGAAAATCGACTTGTTCCCAACCGACGTCAACTGCGACGACGCAGTCAACCCGACGCGGTTGTGGTCCTCGCCGAGCAGAACGACCGTCGCGCCTACGGCCGGTCTTCCGTCCGGCATGACGACCGTGCCCGCTACCCGCGAGCCCTTCTTCAAGACGAAGTCCAGGTTCGTTGGACCGTTCACCACCAGTTGTCTCCGCTCCAGTAGATAGCCGTCAGCCTGCACGGTAATCACCTGCGGCCCTAGGTACTGCTTTATGTGGGTCAAGTACGCGCCGTTGGTGCCTTCAAAGTGGCAATGGTGATTGAAAGTGCCTCCCTCGGTTGACCAGCCTCGAAAGCGTGGGACCGGTTGTCTTGTCTCAGCGTCCAACACACGCCCGGAAACGGGCCAATCGGGAGGATAGCTCAGATACATCTGGTTGGTGAACACCGGCTGATTGTGCGACCCGTGCCGGATCGCGAAGATCTCCAGGCCGGACTCCGCAGGCAATGCGGTCCGGCGCGACGCGTCGGACCGGGGGGCCGTTAGAGCCGCCACCGCCACGGCGGCGATCAAAAGCACCGCGAGCGCGGACCATCGGCCGGACTTGCGGAAGGCCGCGATCATCGAAATGCGGCGGCGCATCTGCTTTTTGTCCTCCAGGATGCCGATTAGCCCGGGGATCGCCGCCGGACGGTTCAGGTTTTGAAGGAGCTTGACCGCCGTTTCACCATAGGCCCTGCCGGCATCGTCGCCGGAGCGGAGGAGCGCGAGTTCGTCACAGGCTAGCTCGCGGTCCGAGCGCAGGCGCGCGAATCCGAGCCAGAGGATCGGATTGAACCAGTGCGCGACCTGGAGCCCTGTAATGAGCCAGTTGAGCCAGAGATCCCCGCGCTTCACATGAGCGAGTTCATGCAGAAACATGTAGCGCAGTTCCGGTTCGGTGAACTGCCCGCCGATACCCCGCGGCAAGAGCAACCGGAGCCGAAGAAGGCCGAACAGTGCAGGGCTTTGCACTGCGTCGGTTTCCAGCAACTCGATGGGCTCGGATACGCCAAACTCGCGCTGACAACTCTCGAGCAGGGTTTGCAGGCTTGGGTCCGCTGGCGCACAGGTTCGTGCTAGTTTTCGGTTAAAGCGGGTGAGCTGTGTGGCGACCACGCCGCTCAACGCCAGGACGCCCGCGAGCCAGAACCCCGCCAGGCCGGGAATGAGCAGACCGTCCATGCCTGGTGAAGTTGGCCGGATCGAGGTGTCGTTTGACGTTGGGCCCGAGGCTGAGGGAGTCCGTTGCCCTTGGACTGGTGCGTCTCCCGTTCCGATCCCCGGCGGGGTCCGGGAGTTGTCGTTGACTCTCCATAGTACACGCCGTCCAACCGCTAGAGACCCAGCGGCAAGGTCACCCGCCACCGGCGCGCCTGGCTGGAGCGGATAGGAGGATCCTGCGAGCCGGATGGCCGGCTGGAATACGTTGAACAGACTCATCGGGCTCCCGGGATTGAAGGGCAGCAGGAGCCGCGCGAGCACGATCCACCAAAGCGCAAAGTGCCAGCGATGGGTGAGCTGGCGGCGGAACACTCGTTGCACCAGCAGCACGAGGACCACCAGCACGCTCGCCTCAAGTGAGTGGCTGAGCAGCCAACGGAATTGGCTTTCAAATCCAAGATGGACGTTCATTTGGTTTGGTCTCGCTTGGCCTGCGATTTCATTCCGGCGATTTCCGCTGAGGCGGACAAGCTCGACGCGGGGCCACCAGAGGCGAGATCTCCAGACCTCTTCAGACCTGACAGAAGGGACGCAACGAATTGACGGGAGAGCTGATACTGCACACAGGAACCGACCCGCCTACAATCCCAACGGGATTGAGCCGCCCAGCCCAGGGTCGCGAGGAACGAGCTACCCTGGGAAATGGCAGGAGGCGAAAACAACCCCAAAGAGGGTTGTGTCCAGTCGCCCCGCATCCTCGTCGTCACCGTTCCGCGTCGGCTCAAAAGCGGCTCCAGTTCACGCACATCGTTCGCCCCATTCCATGCCGCCTCCTCCGTGCCAGCGCCGTCAAGCTTCCGGAAAGTGGAATAGTCTAACCACAGCGCCACAGCGGAACAGGAGGGTGGGTGCGGGCTACTCTCGGGCGGCAGTCTAGTCAGCGCGAACCGACGTTCACGGCTACGAGGGACTTGGGAGGGCGTCCGCCTTCGTAGCCGCCGCACGTGAGTCGGCGCCGACCTTTCGGGATGGCGAGAGAGGTTCATGGGAAGGGCCGCAGCGCGATTTGTGAGGGCTACCTCGCGGCGGTCCCGCCCTCTGCAGTGGGGAATGTGAATTTACGTAGCTGGACCTCGCCCCACTCCACCGGCGCCTCGTTATCCTTCTCCCCGGCGTCTGGCACGACAAGCTCCTGCTCGGCGGTGAACAAGGAGGGCATGACCGCGCCTGGATCTGATCTCAGTAAATGCAGGCGGAACCGGAATTGGCCGGGCAGGACATCCTCGAAGCGGAACGAACCGTCCGCCGACACACTGGCGCTAAACGCCTTCATGTCGCGGTAGGCAGCGAGCAATTCAGGAGACTGATATAACCCCTTGCGATCGGCGTAGGCTTTCAACTGTTTCCCTTCTTGGAGGAGCTTCGGCATCGGAGTAGTGATGGAACAGATCCCGCGTTGGAAGTCGGCAAGGGCGCCGTCCGCGAGAGTGACCTTGCCGACCACGGTACGGCCGCTCCCGCCGACATTTGTCATGGTGGTTTGGCCCGCGGTCACCTCCACCACCGCCAAGAGACTACTTGACGACGCGCCCCCGTCGAGGGGGACCACTCGGCTGACCATATGCCAGCCGGGCGGAATAAAAGTGATAGCAAACTTCCCTTGATCGTCCGTTTTGGCGCGGAAGGCCGGCTGATCATACACGGGAAGCTGCACCACCCCCAGGCCGCTGACCGTCACTTGCTCGTTCGTCCCCAAGCGACGGCCCACATGGAGCGTTCCTTCGATCCGGCCCCACCTCTGCAACTTGATCTCAGGCGACGCTCTTAACTCCTCGACCGAGACCCGGGCAAACCCCTCCTCGGTTACCGCGACAACCGTTTGCGCGCCTTCATACATCGGCAGGGTAAAACTGCCGTCCGATCCGCTCTTCACTCGCAGACCCTCTTCGTCAGGACCGCCCGGTGTGAATGCCCCTTTGCCGATCGCCAGGTACCTTCCCTCGACGGCCGGTGCGATCTCGGCGTCCGCGGCTGGCTTGCCGCCCGGCAAAAGCACGACGCCCTTCAGCTCTCGTCCGGCAATGCGTTTTAGCTGTGGAGGTTGGAAAGACCGCACTTCTTTCGCCGGCTTTTGGTCGGGGCGGACAATGTTCACATTGAGCTTTTCCCCTGGCTTCAACTCCACTCGTTGGAGCGGAATGTACATGGAACCCGGGCCGGTCTTGACGGGGTCCATACCGGAAATTTGCAGTGGCCCCGCGGGCACGCTCTCAAAGCGGAAGCGGCCCTGGACGTCGGTGGAAGCACGGTTTGACAGATTGATTCGGCCCCGGCCGCCCTTGTCCGTGCCAGCAAACATCAGAATCAGTTGCTCGTTTGTCCCCGCCCTTGCGCCCCGGGTCAAAGTGCCGAAGACCGTTCCAAACGGTTCGAGGACGATCGTCGAATTGGTCGCGAACGATTCCAGGCTTACAATGGCGAAGCCGTTGGACGAGGCGGCAGCGACGGTGTTTATTCCCCACGTGGGCTTAAAGGCGAACCGGCCATGGGCGTCCACAGTCTGCAACGCCGCGGAGTTTCGATACGCGCTCAACTCGCCTGCCGCGCTCAACTCGGCCTGGTTATAGCCTTCACCGAGCAGGACGACGGTCGCGCCTAGAGCGGGTTGGCCATCCGACAGGGCAACGGTTCCCGTGGGGCCGGCGCCCGGCTTCAAAGCGAAATCCATGTTCGTCGAATCACGAATAGGAACCGTCTTGCTCTCGGGCATATACCCTTCGGCCTCTACTTTGAGCAAGGGCTCGGCGATTCGTTTGTTCACGTACACCAGGTAGACTCCGTTCGTGCCGTCGGAAGCACGTAGCGAGTCCCAGCTTGTTTGCCCGAGACCGGCCGCCTGACCAAGGGTGACGTGGAAGTTCTGGATCGGCTTTTGTGTCTCGATATCGAACACGCGCCCCGAGACCATCCGTTCCTTGGAATGATCCTGGGCACCTTCGGCGCCCTGCAACGGACGGCGACGCGACTCCTCGTAGTCGGGCGGGATGTTGTTGAAGTCCGGTTGTGGATCGGCACCGCGTTCCAGCATGAATACCAGGTTGGTAATATCGTGGTCCACCCGCCCCAGAAGCTGGAACGGATTCAACCGATCTACGCTCAGATTCTGACCGGAAACGTGATAGCCTTTACACCGGACGCTCAGCGAGAGCATCTCCGGTGGAATGCCGGCCACGTCAAATCGTCCGTCTTTGTCGAGCGTGACCTGCATCGAGTCCCAGGCCTCATCCCGCCCGATCAGTAGTCGCGTTTGCGCCGGCACACGCTCGCCGTCCGCCAAAACTATGCGTCCTGCAAGACGGTGAGCCGGGCCGACGGCAAGGTCGCCGGCCTCGACGGTCGCCCCATCCTTGCCGGTATGAATCTTCTTCGGCCGGACCGCACCACGGCCTTTCATCGTTTCCATGAGGCTGTAGAGTTGGAAATCCGCATTGGGCGGAAGGTTCACAAACATGAAGTCACCCCGTGCGCCAGTGCCTACCTCGAAGTGCCCAAGGTAGTTTCCCGCGGCGCGGTCCGCGCCTGACACGCCCACGGTCACACCTGCCAGCGGTTTGCCATCCAACAGCAGGCGTCCGGTGAGTGCCGCTCCTTCCGTCAGTACCAGTTCATGCCGCGTCGTGCCGCTTGCCAACCTGGCGAAGTTCTTGTCTGCGTAAGCCTGCGCCGTCACCTTGACTGTCATCATCTCGAACGTCTTCTTGGAAGTGATGAGGAACTCCCCGTTCTCGTCCGTCACCGCGAGCGGGTCGATGCCCGCCAGCGCTCCCCAACTCCCGGTCCCGTCCTTTGTTTCGATACCCTGCATTTCGACCACGGCCCCTTCAACAGCCAGTCCTTGCGGGTTCACCACCCGGCCGCGCAGGCTACGCTCGGGCGCCGCGTCCGCGGACTCGATGCGCTCCAACTCAATCCGCAGGGGCGTGCCTTTCGTCGGGTCCACCTTGGCGACATATTCCGGTCTATAGCCTTTCGCCACCGCAAGAATCTTGAACGTCAGTTTCGGATCGAGTGATTCGATCTTGAATCCGCCTGCCGCATCCGTCCGCGCGTGCTTGTTACAATCAGCGTAGCAGGACGGGCAGAACGTGCTGGTGCCGGACTTGGGTGCGGCCGTCGCGACGAAGACCGTGGCTGGGACAGGCAGGGGAGCGCCCCCCTTCCCTGAGACTTGGCCGATGAGGTCCGGGCGAGGGTCCAGACTGCTTGATCCAGCCCCTGGCGGAACGTTGCTGTCCTCCGCAGCAGGTCTGCTTGGTTGAGCGTCCGTCAGGGCCGCGACCGCCAGAGCGCCGATCAGGAACACTGCCAGCGCCGACCGACGGCCCGGCCGGTGAAAGTCCGCGATCATGGCAATGCGCCGGTACATCTGCTTCTTGTCCTCCAAGATGCCGATCAGCCCGGGAATGGCGGCCGACCGGCTCAGATTCTCCAGCAGTTTGACGACCGTTTCGCCATAGGCGGTGCCGGCATTGTCCCCGGAGTGGAGGAGTGCGAGCTCGTCGCACGCCAACTCGCGGTCAGACCGGAGTCGAGCGAATCCGAACCACAGGAGCGGGTTGAACCAGTGGACGATCTGAAGTCCCGTGACCACCCAATTGAGCCAGAGGTCTCCGCGTTTTACGTGGGCGAGTTCATGGAGAAAAATGTAGCGCAATTCCCGGTCCGCGAATTGTTGTCCAATGCCGCGCGGCAGCAGCAGCCGAAGCCGCCGCAGGCCGAACAGCGCAGGACTATGTACCGCGTCGGCTTCCAGCAGTTCGATCCGTCTCGAAATCCCAAACTCGCCCTGGCACTCGTCAAGCAGGGCTCGCATCCTAGGGTCTTTGGGCGTGGATGCACTCCCCAGTTTTCGGCTAAACCGGATCAGTTGCGCGGCGGCC
>ORMF010396612.1_pt1 | contig 11357 bp, 11 predicted proteins | sample 1779871 | NCBI WGS metagenome assembly ORMF01 (sample SAMEA104232316, study PRJEB22302) | groundwater metagenome | biome: forest; feature: aquifer; material: groundwater | place: USA | collected 2011-08-07 | depth 5.4 m
CCGCGCCGCCGCCGCCGGGGTTGCGGGATTGAAACCAGAACAAGTGCAGATTCACACGCTGCTGCTCGGCGGTGGGTTTGGTCGCCGCGCAAATCCCGTCTCGGATTTTGTGGTGGAGGCAGTTCACGTCGCGAAGGCCGCCCAGGCGCCGGTGAAAGTCGTATGGACACGCGAGGACGATATGCATGGCGGCTATTATCGTCCCATGTGGTACGACCGCATGTCTGCCGGTTTTGATGGGTCGGGGAATCCGATTGCCTGGACGCATACGATCGTGGGTCAGTCAATCCTGGAGGGAACACCCTTCGCGATGATGATAAAGAATGGCATCGATGATGCCTCGGTTGAGGGCGCGGCTGACTTGCTCTACGGCATTCCGAACCTACAGGTTGACCTGCACACTACCAGGAACAGCGTGCCCGTTCTGTGGTGGCGCTCTGTAGGCCATTCGCACAATGGATTCGCCGTGGAGGCCTTCTTTGATGAAGTGGCCCACGCCGGCGGCAAAGATCCAGTTGAGCTGCGGCGTGCGTTGCTGGTCAATCAACCGCGCATGCGCGGCGTGCTCGATCTGGTGGCGGAAAAAGCAAACTGGGGCAAAGCTGTACCGGCTGGCCGTGGTCGTGGTGTCGCTACGCATTTCTCGTTTGATAGTTATGTGGCCCAGGTGGCGGAAGTCTCTGTCGACAAGAAGGGCGCGGTAAGAGTTCATCGCGTGGTTTGCGCGGTCGACTGCGGGCGCGTCGTGAATCCCGACACGGTCAAAGGTCAGATGGAAGGTGGGATCATTTTCGGCCTGACCGCCGCTTTGAAAGACGAGATCACTTTGGATCGCGGCCGGGTGCAGCAACGAAACTTTCATGACTATCCCATGCTGCGCATGAACGAAGCCCCTGAGATCGAAGTTTACATTGTGCCCAGCACTGAGAATCCTACCGGTGTAGGTGAGCCTGGCGTGCCGCCCGTCGCACCAGCGGTCGCGAGTGCGATTTTTGCGGCCACGGGCAAGCGAGTGAGGAAGCTGCCGATTGGATTGGTTGTATGAGTTACTCAGGACTTTTTTAACGCAAAGTACGCAATGTTTTCCGCAAAGCGCGAAGTGAGTTCTCCTTTGCGATACTTTGCGACTACCTTTGCGACCTTTGCGTTTCAAATTCTGAAATAGAACGATGGACAGAGATCAATCACAACTCAAACTCCTAATCATCGTACTCTTCATGATCGCGCTTGGGTTGGTGGCTCGACCGATCTCTTCATGGGCCGGCGAACCTGTTGAGAAGGACGACGCGAAAGCCCGCGAACTTTTCACTTCAATCATTCCCGTGCTCAAACATCCGCGTTGTCTGAATTGCCATGCTACGGGCGACTATCCCAGACAAGGCGATGACAATCACATCCACACCCAGAACGTAAGGCGCGGTGACGATGGCCGCGGCAAGTACGGCCAGAAGTGCAGCGCCTGTCATCAGGAACAAAACGTTGCCGGTCTGAACATGCCGCCCGGAGCGCCGGGCTGGCATCTGCCGCCGGCCAGGATGCCAATGATCTGGGAAGGAAAAACTCCGGGCGAAATCTGTCGCCAAATAAAGGATCCCAAACAGAACAATGGCAAGACCATTGCTCAGATCGTCGAGCACGTCACGGCCGACAAACTTGTCCTGTGGGGATGGAATCCGGGCGAGGGGCGCACGCCGGTGCCGATGCCTCACGACGAATTCGCCCGACGGTTCCAGGACTGGGCGCACCTGGGCGCCGCCTGTCCGGAGTGAAATTCGCTCCGTCACTCGCCGTTATCATCACCGACCTGATTGAAACCGTAGTAAGTTGGGCTATAAATATTTCGGGCCTAACGGCGCTCGTAAGAGTGAAGCCGGCTACGCATTTTTGCCCGCCTTCCTGGCATCGACTCTTCCATCAAGGCTCGCCTTCGTCTTCTTAGGCAGCTTCTCAAAGACAAGATCATAAGCATTGCGCAGCAGGGTCTTTAGTTCTCTTTCGCTCACGGCATTGAAGCGCTGGAGCGCGACCCAGTGGTAACGCGCCACGTATGGCGCGGGGACGATCCCGTCTGCTTCACATCTGCACGTGATCTTCTTCCAGCAGGATGCTCTGAATCGACGCGATCATGATCTCGCGATCGTCGCGATCATTTTGCAGTAGCGTCCGCGGGTTGATTGCCTGAAACTCTTTCAGATAAGCCAACAGTTTGAGCCGCTTGCGCTGATGCGCGGCCAGCGAGAAATCTTCCAGTTGATGATCGTACTGATGAAAGCCGACGCTGGTTGCTTGGGTGGGGTTCGCTTTGAAATAGTCTTCAAAGTAGGCATCGACCAGTTCATGCAGGGTACGCTGCTTCGCGCTGATTGATGTAGCCATAATTAGAGGGAGCATCAAACCGATCAAAATAGTAAACCCCGAATGTCTCATAGATGTCATGTATTCCAGACCGGAACGATTACAACTTCGCGCCTTAAGTATTGTCTCTGCGCCTTTGCGCGAACCATAACGCGGTCAAAATCTTTTCACGCAAAGGCGCAAAGAAAAATCGGAAGGCGCAAAGTCGACTTTTTGGGGAGATATTGGGAGAAGATCAAGCCGGCGAGTTTCGCGCGGACTTCTAGTTGACGCTGGTTTGGGCCTCGACGTTAAGCCGGTTACCAATCTCGCGCAACCGCTTGACCACCTGATCGATTAACCAGTTGGGGGTAGACGCGCCCGCCGTGACACCGACACGATTGACGCCGAGCAAATCAGAAGCGTCGATCTCACTATCAGTTTCGATCAGGAAGCTGCGCTCGCATTGCTCTTTACAGACGGCCAGCAGTTTGATGCTGTTTGACGAGTGCTTCCCACCGATGATGTAGAAGACGTCCACCAGTCCGGCAAGAGCGCGCGCGGCGTCCTGGCGATCCCGCGTGGCTGAGCAAATCGTGTTCACCACCTGTGGTTCAGCGTCGGCTTTCGCGCGCACTGCTTCGGCGACTTCCAAAAAGGTTTGTAACTTGAGTGTCGTTTGCGAGACGACCAGCGGCGCATGCAGCGGCGGCAATTTTGCGACTCCGGCGGCGTCGCTGACCACGAATGTATTATCGGGCGCATAGCCGACCACGCCGATCATTTCCGGATGATCCGGACTGCCGGCGACCACCACGTGGCGGCCTTCCTTTGCGGCGCGCTCGGCCAATCTTTGGACCCGGGTCACGAACGGACAGGTCGCGTCAACCACCAGGGCAGCGCGTTGCTCGAGTTGAATCTGGACCAGCGGTGTCACGCCATGCGCGCGAATCACGGCTATCTCGTTTGTGCCAACTTCCGACGGCGATTCGATCGTGGCCACGCCTTCGCCTTCCAGGCGTTTCATTTCCTGAGTGTTATGAATCAGCGGGCCCAGCGTGCGTACCGGCGCGCCGACTTCCAGCGCGTCCTCGACCATCTCAACGGCGCGCTCGACGCCAAAACAAAAACCGAATTCGTCAGCTAGTAAGACTTCCATAATCGAAATGCCCCGGTAGGGGGTCAACTGAACGCAATGTTAGCACACGACCTGAGAAAATAGCATCGCGGACGCTTTTCCGTTGTCATATCGCCGGCAGTTCCTGAGTAGCGAGGACCCTAATGTGCACTTCCTCGCCAGTCGCTAGCCCAAGTGTCAACTCCCACTCTCGTCCGGTGCCATAGATCGCTGTTGCTCCGTCTGCAAACTTATACGAGGTGATCCCGGTCATCACACTCACCTGCCCGCCATCGAAAACCTTGACACCGGCATGCTGCGGATGAGGCTTGAGGTTAGGTCGTTCACTCATAAGGCTCAAGATCCGTGCAACCTCTGTCCCAAAAGCTTCAGACCACACTTTTGCCTCGCTTTCTTGAAGGAAGGTACCGAGGGGAAAGCATAGCGCAGGACAGTCTCCGTGTCAGATTAGGCTGATTAGACTTGAATTATGGTAGTCTCCAGCAGCCCCCCGCTGGACAGTGGCGCGACCGAAGTGTTAACTTCTCGGAGGTAATTTCAAGTTTTTGCGGTTTGCCATTTGTCTCCACAGGGCTTACTGCGGTCTGGGAGGGCCATCTTTAGCAGTGTTAGCAAGAGAAGCAAAAGAAAAAATTGTGACCGACTATCGGGCACATGATACGGATACGGGTTCCGCCCCGGTTCAAATCGCGCTCTTAAGTCAGCGCATCAACGAACTCACCGAGCATTTCAAGATTCACAAGAAAGACAATCATTCCCGTCGGGGCCTGTTGAAGATGGTCTCGCAGCGACGGAGTTTGCTCGATTATTTGAAGCAGACGGACATACAGCGCTACCACGAAGTCGTGGGCAGGCTGGGCTTGCGCCGTTAGTTTTTCATCGATTCATTGTGGGATGAAAGAATAGAACAAACAGCAACGAGAGAATCTTCGAGTCTCTGATTTAGAAAAAGTACGCTTCAATCGAAGAGCTTGAGCCCGAGCCGAACGTGACGGCGATTTAGGGAGCCAGGCGACGCGTACGGCCTTACAAAACTAAAGGCGGCAAGAGCTTCACGGCCAGGCTCCTGCCGCCTTCTGTGTTTTCAGCATGAATTTCACGCCGCAACCAATCGCAGACGGCGAAGGCCCGGCACGTAACTAACCCAAACCGCAGCGGACGAGACGCTGCGTGCCTGCCCCAAGCGGTGGGCGTCGTCAAAAGGAGACGAACGAAAATGACAGTAAAGAAGTATCTCAAGGAATCGATTCGAGTTGGCGAGCGTGAGCTCAGCGTAGAAGTTGGCCGTGTGGCCAAACAGGCTGATGGATCCTGTGTGATCCGATACGGCGACACGATGGTTTTATGCGCCGCCGTTGGCGCGTTAACGCCCCGCGAGGGCATCGACTTTTTCCCGCTCACCGTTGAATATCGCGAGGCTAATTATGCGGCTGGACGCATTCCGGGAAACTATTTTCGCCGTGAAGGCCGCCCGACTGAAAAGGAAGTGCTGACCAGCCGGATGATCGACCGCCCATGCCGTCCGTTATTCACCGAGGGTTATCGCAATGAAACGCAGGTTATCGCCTCGGTAATCTCGGCGGACCCAGACAACAATCCTGACGTAGTGGCGATTACCGGTGCGTCGTGCGCACTTTATCTTTCCGACATTCCCTTTACCACTCCGATTGCCGGAGCGCGCATCGGGCTCATCGACGGGCGCTACATCGTCAATCCGACTTACGACGAGATTCGCGAATCAAAGCTGAACCTGATCGTGGCCGGAACCGAAGAAGCGATCGTAATGGTCGAAGCCGGCGCTGAGGAAGTGTCTGAGGCGATCATGGTGGAGGCGCTGATGCTCGCACACAAGGAGATCAACCGGCTGTGTCGCTGGCAAAAAGAGCTCTACAAGGCTTTGGATATTCAGAAGCGGCCGGTCGAGGCGCCGGTGCTAAACGAAGAGATGATCGGCGAAATCGAACGCAATTATGCCGAGCGTTTGCGGGCTGCCCTGGACACTTCCGGCCAGGAAAAGCGCTCGAGTTATGCGGCTATCGACGCCCTGAAGAAGGAAGTTGTCGAAGGCTACCCCGCGGACCAGCCAGAGTTGCGCATGATGGCCAAGAAGTCCTTCGATCATCTTAAGGAAAAGATTTTCCGCGACGATATTCTGAATCGTCGCCGCCGGCCTGACGGCAGGCGCTTCTCTGAAATTCGGCCCATCACTTGCGAAGTTGGTTGGTTGCCGCGCACCCACGGTTCGGCGCTGTTTACTCGTGGCGAGACGCAGGCGTTGGTAACGACGACGCTGGGCACCAAAGAAGACGAACAGTTCATGGACGATCTCGAGAAGGGTGAGGTCAAGCGTCGCTTCCTGCTGCATTACAACTTTCCGCAGTATTCGGTAGGTGAAGTGGGACGTTTTGGTTCGTCTTCACGGCGTGAGATAGGACATGGCGCATTGGCCCGGCGAGCGCTCGAGCCAGCACTGCCGGACGATACCGTGTTTCCCTACACCATTCGCATTGTTTCGGACATTACTGAATCAAACGGTTCCTCGTCGATGGCCAGTGTGTGCGGTGGAACGATGTCCATGATGGATGCCGGTGTGCCTTTGAAAGCTCCGGTGGGTGGCGTGGCGATGGGGCTGGTGATGGAAGGCAATAAGTACGCAATCCTGACCGATATCGCCGGTGCGGAAGATCATTATGGTGACATGGATTTCAAGGTCGCCGGCACCGCCGAGGGAATTACCGCGCTGCAAATGGACATCAAGATTGCCGGCGTCAATTCACAGATTATGGCTGAAGCTCTCGAGCAAGCCCGGAAGGGGCGCCTGTACATTCTGAACGCGATGCAGCAGGCTCTGGCCGGACCGCGTGCGGAAATTTCGTTGCTGGCGCCGAGGATCATCAAGATCAAGATTAATCCTGATAAGATTCGCGACGTCATCGGACCAGGCGGCAAGGTGATTCGGGCCCTGGTTGAAGAAACGGGCGCGAAGATCGATGTCGAAGACGATGGCACGGTTTCGATTGCAACTGCCGACAGCGCCGCGGCGGAAGCGGCGGTCGCCCGCATCCGCGGGATCACCGCTGAAGCCGAAGTTGGCCAAACCTATGTCGGGACGGTGAATCGAATTGTAGACTTCGGCGCCTTCGTCGAAATCTTCCCCGGCACTGATGGTCTGCTGCACATTTCAGAAATCGCCGATCGACGCATCCGCGATGTCCGGGATGAGTTGCGGGAAGGCCAGCAGATCATGGTCAAGTGTATCGGCAAAGACGGCAACAAGATTAAGTTGTCCCGGAAGGCCGTGCTCAAGGATGAAAACCACCAGGGCGGTGAAGCTCCCCGTCTTGAAGAAGAAGAAGCCTAGAACCAGATGGAGCGGGCGGGGATGGTAAGACACCTCGCCCGCTTCCTTAAACCCGCTCCAGTATTGGGTTAAATGCCTTTCTGAAACTGGAATACCCTCCGCATTAACTCTGTTTCCCTAACAGGTAAAACAAGCCCTTGAGGGTTTGCAGGCTTGTACCCACGGCAAGCTGTCTACGCTGTGTGTCCGAATCTAAAGATATTTCAGTTTTGGGACGCAACTTAGTAACAATCAGATTTGCCGTTTGAAAGTCTTGAGGAGGGAGTTCCTATCAAATGAGGACTCGAGTTTTTCGACCTATCGCGACGTTCATTAGCTTGTTGCTGTTAGCGGCAGTGCCCGCGCAAGCTGGTCCAATCAAATTCGCAGACGTCGTGAACGTAATGGGCGACCTGCAAAACGGTGGCCAGCTTCAGCGGATTCGGCTGCGAGCAGTTGCACAGGATCCGAGCGTCTCGGGGACCACCACCAACGCGTCAAAGTCTTCGGCAGCTCCGGTTGCTCCCGCTGCTGAAGGCGACGCTCAGTTGGCATCATCATCTCTGGTTTCCAACAACGAGGCGCTCGCGCCTACGCTGGTGGCGGGTATCGAAGTCGCTCCTCAACAGCCCCAGAGCGATGTTCAGGTGTTCGAGCAGGACAACGTCGATGGTACGATTTGCGATTGTGGCGAGATTCCGGTCGTGGGTGGCGGCTTCCCCAAGTGGCCGTTCCTGGCCCTGATTCCGCTAATCTGCGTAACGGGCGTTTGCTTCCGCGACGAGAAGCCTCCCCCGGAGGAAACCCCACCCGTACCTGAGCCGGCATCATTGTTGTTGTTCGGTTCTGGAATTGTGGCCTTGAGTGCGGGTGCGCGACGTCGTTACGCGAAGATGCGCGCCAGCAAACAAGCAGCAGCCATGTCGGAGGTCTAACGATGAACACGAAAAACTTCATGGTTGCCATTCGCCCCAACTCATCTGTCATTAAGGTCGCGGTCACGTTCATGATCGCATTGACGTTCGGTCTGGCCTGCACCTCTACCACTGCCTACGCGAAGAAGAAACCCGTTAAGTATGGCACGATCGAGATCACGACGAACCCAGGTGGTTTTCCCTTGCGTATCGACGGGAAGCCGGAAGGCGACACCTCGACCACGATACGCGTGATCGAGCTCGAGCCGGGTCGTCACAACCTGGAAATCCTGTTACCTAACGGTGGACGTTGGGTGCGCGACTTTGATGTCGAACGGGGACGCAAACTTTGCGTGAATCTCAACTATCATCCGAAGAAGTACACCATCAACAAGTCTCCATGCCCCTATCCGGTTAACATCTCAGCGCCGGTCAGCGTTAATGACGGCGACCTGATTACGTTCACGTCGGACGTCGCGTACAGCGGCTCAGGAGCTCTCAATTACACCTGGACGGTTTCTCCTTCCGAAGCCAAAATTGTCAGCGGCGCCGGCACGGCAACGATTACGGTGGACTCCACCGGTCTCGGCAACCAGCGTGTCTCCGCTACTCTGGTGGTTGACGACGGTTCAGGTGATGCTATGTGCCGACAGCAGGCGCAGGCTTCGACCGAGATCATTCTGAAGAAACCACCAGTGCCTGAATGCAAGCCTTTCGACCAGTTCCAGTCCGTAGCTTTTGACGACGACAAAGCTCGTTTGGACAATCTGGCAATTGAACTACAGGGCGCCCCTGACACGCAGGCCTACATCATCGTCTACGCCGGGCGGACCAGCCGCGCCGGCCAGGCGGATAAGCTTGGTAAGCGCACGATGGACTATCTCGTGAATCAGCGTGGGGTTGATGCGCGACGGATCACTGTTATCAACGGCGGCTATCGTGACACTGACTTCATCGAAATCTGGATCTGCCCGCCGGGAGCGAAAACTCCGCAGCCGACGCCGACCGTACAACCGGGCGACGCGCAGCCTGCGCAGGAACGCACCCGGCCCAGACGCCCACGCCGTCGGGGCGCAGAGTAAAGACCACTCTTAACATTTGCCCTTGAACGTGGGCTTTTCAAAAGCAGGTGACAAAGCTCTTAGTTGTCACCTGCTTTCTTATTCCTGGTAGCCCTCTGCTCTCTACGTCTCGGTTGGTAAAGTTCAAACCAGATGATTCGCTGCTATGGCGTGAGCAGGCAGACTTCATCACAGAAAATTTCACATTCCGAGGTCGTATGGTTTCCCCTTAAGTTTGACGTTATCTCAGACTCTGTGTTAAGAATTTTAGCGTACTAGCCTTCCCCTGTTTTCAAATCCCCTTTCGACAATCTAATACCCCTGAAACCATTCGTAAGTAGAGCTATCTTTCGTTTAAGGAGGGTTGAGATGGGTGACAATGGCGATGGAGGCGGCAGCAGCGCAGGAGTTGTGGCGGTGCTGGTTATATTTGTGATCGTGATAGTGGCGGCGTTCCTTGCTTATAGAGGCGGGTTGTTTGGGGCGAAGAAAACCCAGGTTGATATTAACGTGACGACGCCACAAAAGTAGGCTTAAGAGTTCCTATGAATCGGATTCGGGTTGTTTGCCCGGTTCTAAGAGAGGGTGAGTAGGTCGCCGGTCGGTCAACTCGTCGAGGTTAAGGCGAGTTCCGCCGCCGGCGTCTGAATAGAGGGCCGCCTGCTGGGCGCGCCGGTGGCGGAATAACAAGGCGCCGAAAAGAGTTCCTGCAGCCAGGCAAACCAGTAGTGACAGGCCCGAGCTTTTCAGCACCGCGATCAGAACTCCAGCTGTAGTCTGGGCCAGATATCGCTCGATGCGTGCTTCCAAATGGGGATCGTCACCCAACCACTGGATGACCTGCTCGTACTTGACCTGATCGATCAAGGCGTTTGCGGTCTTTTCATTCGGCGCGTTAAAAACAAAAACCGAATAGTTGCCCACGCGACGATATGCCGTGGGCACCGGCTGGCCCTGACTTCGCAATTCCTGAATCTTTGCCTGGACGCGCTGGTCGTTGTCGACTGAGAATTGCGGCGTCGTGAATTCGACAATCACCAGTTGGGATTGGCCGTAGTTAGCAACCACCGCTTCGGTCCCGCCGTCGAAAGTCAGTTCGTTGAGGATGGGTTGATTTGTTATCGCTTCTCGAAGCGCGCCAATGTTGACCGCATAGACGGCACCGCGTTGGGCTGTCTTCCATTCAGGAAGATGTTTGACCAGGACTGGAACGTCATCCTCACCTTTGTCGAAGGTGGCCGCGAGAAGTCGCGCAAGAGCAATTGCTGACTGAGGATCACTCTTACTTTCATTCGTCACACGCGCGAATGTCTGACCAGTGAAAAAGATGATGCTTCTTGCGGTGATTAAGCTGGCTGTGCCCACATCACCCGGACGGAAATTCTGCGGCCCTTCCTCCTCTTTCATTCTCTTTGCCGCGAGGGTAAGGAATGAATAGGCTCCGGCATCACCTGGTAGTCTCACAATCTCAACCAGAAACTTGTCGCCATCTGCAGATGAGTATTCAGCTTCCGCGCCGAGAAAGGGTGAAGCGTTATTTGGGTCGGCGTTGGGAGCAAGATAGTCCGGTTGCAGAATGCCTTGTTTCGCGAGGGTGACAAGCGGACGCATTGATAGGAGCTGGTGGAAGCCTCCCAGATCCGATGGAAACATCGCGATAACTTTCTCAGAGTACGGCGCCGAGCGGGTCGTGATAGCTCCCGACAGAATCAGCAATGCGGCGAACGAAAACCGATATAGAGTCTTGGTTGGCTTGGTAAGATGACGCAGAAGCATGTCCTCACTTAGAACCCTGGAGACCTTAAAATGTTTCCTCAGTCGCGATATTAGAATAATACTGAGAGTTTACTGCCACCGCCTCAGCGCGCGCAAAATCAGATCAGCAAATTGGCGCGGACTATTGATATTGTGAAGAATCGTCGTCCCGCCGACCTCGCTGGCATTGTCCACCACTACGTCACCAAAACCCAGGATCCGCTGTAAGATTGACGCCGATACCGTCACATCCTGGATCTTTGAGAGGGGAATATTCCGAGTGGTGCGCGCAATTAGACCATGGTCGATCTCGATCTTCGAATCCGTAAGCGTGTAGCGAATCATGTTGCGCTTCAGATGGTAATACGCGGGGATCAGCAGGAGCGCCAACGCAATGGGCAACGAAACATAAAAGGGAATGTCTATGAAGCGAACCATTGCCAGCAGCACAGTCAGCAAAATCGCGCCCAGGATCGCCGCGCCGTAGCCAATCTTTATGAAAAGCATCGTGGGACGGACCGTGAGGATTACGCTTTCGATCTCGCCATCGTCGTGACGAGCCGGAACGGAAGACTGTGGCCGCGCAATCCTGGTTTCTTCTGCATCGGGCGCCTGGGCGCCGCATTGATCGCAAAAGCGACTGTTGGGGTTTATAGTCGAGCCACAGTTCGTACAGCGCATAACAAGGGAACTCCAATCTCATTAACGGAAAAGCGCAAGTTTGGTTCCATGATACATAAAGAGTACGCGTCCCGAAATGAAAAAAGAGGCGACTCGCCGGCTGGGCGCGTCGCCTCGCTTCTTAAATGAATTCC
>ORMF011387525.1_pt1 | contig 11355 bp, 11 predicted proteins | sample 1779871 | NCBI WGS metagenome assembly ORMF01 (sample SAMEA104232316, study PRJEB22302) | groundwater metagenome | biome: forest; feature: aquifer; material: groundwater | place: USA | collected 2011-08-07 | depth 5.4 m
CGCTCGTCGCCGATGCGGCCGATGCGGCCGGGGAAAAACCACCCAAGGAGCGGCCGTTCGTGCGCGAGATGGGCAAGATCGGCCGCAACGACCCTTGCCCATGCGGCTCGGGCAAGAAATACAAGCAATGCCACGGGAAACTGACTTAGGCCAGGGGCCGATATGCCTGTGAATCTGGCGCCGCCGAGACCCGAAGATCTGCTGCCAGTGACGGGCGTGGCGCTGGGCGTCGCCGAGGCCGGCGTGCGCAAGGCAAACCGCAAGGACCTGCTGCTCGTGCGCATTGCCGACGGCGCGAGCGTCGCCGGCGTGTTCACGCAGAACCGTTTCTGCGCCGCGCCGGTCATCCTCTGCAGGGAGCATCTGGCGAATAGGCGGCCGGTGCGCGCGCTGCTGGTGAACACCGGCAACGCGAACGCGGGCACCGGCGACGACGGTCTGGCTCGCGCGCGCACGGCCTGCGCCGAACTCGCGCAGCTGCTCGATTGCAATAGCTCGCAGATCCTGCCGTTCTCCACCGGCGTGATCATGGAGCCGCTTCCGGTCGAGCGCATCGTCGCTGCGCTGCCGCGCGCTCTCGCGGACTGCCGCGCCGACAACTGGGCGGGTGCGGCGGAGGCGATCATGACCACGGACACCGTCCCCAAGGCCTGCTCGCGCCGAGTCGAGCTGCGCGGCAAGACCGTGACCGTGACCGGCATCGCCAAGGGGGCGGGCATGATCCATCCCGATATGGCGACCATGCTGGGCTTTGTCGCTACCGATGCAGCGGTCAGCCGCGCGGCGCTGCAGCGCATGCTCGCCGAGGCAACTGCACGCTCATTCAATCGCATCACCGTGGATGGCGACACGTCGACGAATGATTCCTTTATTTTGCTCGCGACCGGCGCGGCGGGCACGCCGCGCATCGACGCAACGAACCATCCGGACTATGCCGCGCTGGCCGCGGCCGTCGCCGAAGTCGCGGTCTGGCTCGCGCAGGCGATCATCCGCGACGGCGAAGGGGCGACCAAGTTCATCACTGTGAAGGTGGCAGGCGGAAAAACCGAAGACGAATGCAGCCGGGTCGCTTTTGGCATCGCGCATTCTCCTCTGGTCAAGACGGCGTTTTTCGCTTCCGACCCGAACCTCGGCCGGCTGCTTTGCGCCATCGGTAACGCCGCCATCCCCGAACTCGATGTCGGCCGGGTAGCGCTGTATCTGGGCGATGTACTCGTGGCCAGGGATGGCGGGCGCAACCCGGCGTACCGGGAAGAAGACGGCCAGCGCGTGATGCAACAAAGCGAAATTACGGTGCGGGTGGACCTTGCGCGCGGCGCGGCTCAGACCACGGTGTGGACCTGCGACCTGTCGCACGATTACGTTTCGATCAACGCCGACTATCGCAGCTAGACGTTAACCTGCATGAGCGAATTGTCCAAATTCCTGGAGCGCGCCGAAGCGCTGATTGCACGACTCGAGGTGCTGTTGCCGGCAGTGCAGGCGCCGGTGGACTGGGACGCGAGCATCGCGTTCCGCTGGCGCAAGGCGGGCGGGCATGGCCAGCTCCGGCCGGTGCCCCATCCGCACAAGATCCGGCTTTCCGATCTGCGCGGCGTCGACCGGCAGAAACAGCTCATCGAACAGAACACGCGCCAGTTCGTGACCGGGCTTCCCGCAAACAACGTGCTGCTCACCGGCGCGCGCGGCACCGGCAAGTCCTCGCTGGTCAAGGCGGCACTCAACAAATTCCACCGCCAGGGGCTGCGCCTGATTGAAGTGGACAAGCATGACCTGATCGATCTGCCCGATATCGTCGACCAGATTTCCGCACGCAGCGAACGCTTCATCATCTTTTGCGACGATCTGTCGTTCGAGGCGGCGGAGGCGGGCTACAAAGCCCTCAAGGTGGTGCTGGACGGCTCGATCGCGGCGACTTCGGAAAACGTGCTGATCTATGCCACGTCCAACCGGCGCCATCTGATGCCGGAGTACATGCAGGAAAATCTCGAGTACAAGCACCTTGGCGAAGAGATCCATCCCGGCGAAACCTCGGAGGAGAAGATTTCGCTGTCTGAGCGCTTCGGCCTGTGGGTGTCGTTCTATCCCTTCGACCAGGACGATTACCTCGGCATCGTCGAACATTGGCTTGCCGAGCTGGGCTGTTCACCGCGGGAAATACAGGCCACGCACGAAGAAGCGCTGCAATGGGCGTTGTCGCGCGGGTCGCGCTCGGGCCGCGTCGCGTGGCAGTTCGCGCGCGATGTGTCCGGGCGGCTGCGCGCCGCCGGCGCTTCCCGCGCGAAGCGCGGTTGAATAGTTGAATACCGCTCCGGTCGAAGTCGTCGCCGCGGTGATCGAGCGGCCCGACGGCAGTTTCCTTTTGGCGCAGCGCCCGGCCGGCAAGGCGTACGCCGGCTACTGGGAATTCCCCGGCGGCAAGGTCGAGCCGGGCGAGCCGCTCCCGGCGGCGCTCGCGCGCGAGCTGCATGAAGAACTGGGCATCGACGTTGAAATCGCGCGTCCCTGGATCGTGCAGACATACGCTTATCCGCACGCCTATGTGCGACTCAATTTCTTTCGCGTGAGCGCCTGGCGCGGCGATCCGCACGGCAAGGAGGCGCAGCGGCTGGCTTGGCAGCACGTGTCGGCGCTGGATGTGGCGCCGCTGCTGCCCGCGAACGGGCCGGTGTTGCGCGCCCTGCAGCTGCCGTTCGAGTACGCCATCACGCATGCGCAGGAGATCGGGGAAACCGAGCAGCTGGAGCGGCTCGACCAGCGGCTCGCGCAGGGTTTGAGGTTGATTCAGGTGCGCGAGAAGCACATGCAGGCGCCCGCGCTGCGGCGCTTCGCCGCGGCGGTAATAGCGTTATCGCGGCCGTACGGCGCGCAGGTGCTGATCAACTCCGACATCGATCTCGCATTGCGCCTTGGCGCCGACGGCGTACATCTCGCGGCAGCGCAGCTCGCGCTGCTGGAACGAAGGCCGGCGCTCGGTTGGTGCGCCGCATCCTGTCACAGCGCGGCGGAACTCGCGCGCGCGGTCCGGCTCGGGGCCGATTTCGCGGTGCTCGGGCCGGTACAGGCGACGCCCTCGCACCCCGATTCCGTGCCACTCGGCTGGGAAGGCTTTGCCGCTTTGGCGCACGGGAGCAGCCTTCCGGTATTTGCGCTGGGCGGGATAACGCGGGACGATCTCGATAGCGCATGGCACCACGGCGCACACGGAATCGCCATGGTGCGCGGGAGCTGGCAGAAAATGTGCGGCCTCGGACATGCGGGCTGAGCCTTGCCGCGCCGAAGGTGCTAAGGCGCGCCGGAATCCGATTCCGTGGACTTGGGGTCCGGATCTTCGTCTTTGCCTTTGACTGCCACGCGATATTCTTCGCTCGCCCAGGCACCGAGGTCGATCATCTTGCAGCGCTCGGAGCAGAACGGGCGGAACGGCGATTCCGGGCCCCACCGCACCGGTTTCGTGCAGCGCGGGCAGCTGACGGTGCGGCTCGCCGGCGTCACAAATCACAGCGTAATCTTGAACATGCCAGGAAACCTAATACTGGCGTCGATTTCCATTTTGCCAACTCCTTCCGACTACTCATTTGGCTACCCAAGATAAGCCCGCTGGCAGGCGTTGCCGAAATAGTAGCCGGAAATCTGCTTTAAGGCTTGATCTTAAGGGGATCTACATCATGTAATTGATCTCGTCCTGCGCTATGCAACAGCAACGGCCCTGAGCCAAATGAAGTGATCGTACCAGTTCGGCCAAGAACCGACGCACGTCATCTCAGCAAAGTTCCAGATAATTATGCGCGTCCCCCTTTTCACGTCTGAGCGTCGCGTCAACCCAGACGCAGCGACATCACACTCGTCACAGTGCATGTAGTTGCTTGGAATGTGAACTGAAGACTCGATTGTGTTAGCGGCTCTCGGCTCCTATTCCATACAACATTTACGTTTCGCGCTGTAAGCAATTTCATAACATACTGAATGTATGATAATTTCGTAAATTTGTGGATCAATGCTTACTTATAGGTCAGAAAGTACTTGACAAGACTTTGGCATTAATGATACTTTTAGGGCACTAAGTAATTACTACTAGGAAGTTTGCAAATGGCAGCCCTCGACACGAGCAATTGGCTTGGAGCAGTACGCGGGGACCCACGGAATTTCACGGTTTCCGTATTTGTCCCGAGCCAAACGCGGGACGGCATTCCAATCGATCACGGTGCATGGCAGGTGCAGGCTCTCGAGGTGATGGCGAAACTTTTTGGGGGCGCGACCGTAATTGAAGGAAAGGGGGCATGGCGTGATGACGAAAGAGGCGGGAAGATCGGCGTAGAGAAGATTTCAGCGGTTTTTTCCCTTATGGCGAAGTCATCCTGGAACAAGAAGACCGTCCCGGAGTTGGCGAAATTTCTACATCGGATGGGACGCGATTCAAACCAAGGGGAAATCGGATTAGTCGTAGACGGCCAATATTTCCCGATACGGGAGTTCAACAAATGAGGAAAGTTCGAAAGAGTCGGGCCTTGTCGGCAACTGAAACCCAACGACTCTTGGGTTCAGAACCGCCCATTTCGGTTGGCAAACTTCCAATCGATCCACTGGGTATGAGTGTGATTGGCTCAATCGTAAAAGAACGGCTAGTTAGTCGAGGTGGACGGCCGTCCGATCCAGCTTGGACGATTGTGAGAAAAGTTCCGATGCGTCCAGAAACTTGGAGTGAGCTTGGCCATTTCGCGCAAGAGCTACAGGAAAAGAATATTCGTGTGTCCGCGGGCCAAGTCGCAGCTATTGCTCTTGAGCGGGGCCTTTCTAAGATTTTGCACACGGCACCCCCTACTCAAATGCCTGGCGCGATTGTCAGTGAGAGCGTCGACTACGAATACAGTCTGTCGCAAGACGCGCAGCTAGACTCGGATCGAGTTGTCCTTGCATTGACGCGACACAAACTTTTCCAAGGACTTATCCAATGCGCATAGTTACTTTCTACTCATATAAAGGCGGGGTAGGCCGGACTCTGGCGTGCGCCAATTTCGGGATTTATTTGGCGAAGACCGGACAGAAAGTTGTACTCGCTGACATGGATTTCGAGGCACCGGGCCTCGATGCGAAATTTTTTAGAGATGCGACGACTATCAGCAATGGACTCCTGGACCAGATTGCGGCGTTCCAGCAAGGCTTACCTCTTCCTAATCTAAGTCCGATTCCTCTCGGTTTGTCAGAAGAGGTCACTCGTTCTGGCGGAAGACTTCAGCTAATTCCGGCTGGGAATTACGGGACGCCCGAAAGGTACTACGAAACACTCTCCAGGTTGGACTGGAACCAGTTACTTAGAAGCAAGCGGGGCCTAACTTTCTGGTTCGATTTGCTGTCGAGGATAAAGACTCAACTGCAGCCTGATGTCCTCGTAATCGACTCACGTACTGGTATTACTGAAATTGGTGGGCTTTGCACGCAGGTGCTTCCCGACACGGTTCTGTTGCTCTCATCGACGAGCCCAGAGAGCATGGCAGGAACGAGACGCATGTATGAAATCATAAAGAACAGTCAGTTAGTTAAGGAGATACGAGGCGATCGGCCGAAGGTAGATCTTCGCGTGGTTCTGACACGGGTACCTCGGCAGCCAGAGCCCGAGGCCTTTGATCGGAAAATGAGGTTGCGCCTCAATTTGGAAGTGCCTCGTCTTTACTATCTGTGGGCGGATGGTGAACTAGCGACAGACGAGTTTCTCGCGATGGATAACTCTGCGGGAAAAGGTCGAATCATTCTCGCCGACTATGTTGAATTGTTTGCCACCCTCAATCCTGAGGACACGGTTGGTTACGTCAAGTCACGTTTGGCGCAGTTTAGAGAGGGGCTTACGCAGCGCAAAGAGGCGGATAGTCGCCGTGTGATTCAAGAATTGTTGACTCTTTTCCCGCGAGCAGAAGTCCATTTGGAAGCGGCGCGCTACTATCGGCTCGTGAAGGAGCCTGACGAGTCAATTATAAGCTACTTGAACTATCTTAAAGACGCTCCGAATCACAAAGAAATAATTCTTGAGTTCGCAGAAGTATGCGTGGCCGCTCCGCAAGCTACGGTGACCGAACACCGCGAGTCTGTGGTTCGTCATCTGTCAACTCTTGGGCCAAATTTAATGGAGCCACAGGTCCTGTCTTTGTTTTGTGCGCTCGCAAGTTCACCCGAGCAACTTCACTTGATCGTGGCGTCTATTGAAGACGATCCGGCGAAACTGACAGCACAGCAGTTTCGCGGCATCTTGTTTCGCGCACTGGGAGAGCTTCAGCAATGGGACAAACTTGTTGCGAGCGCAACAGACCTTGATCTCAAAGACGTGGTTGTGCAACGCATTCTTGCGAAAGCCTATGCAAAATTGCACGCTCCGGAGAAGACGCTACAGATTATCCATAGGATGACTTTGCGCGACCCAACGGAAGTCTTGCCGCTCATGGAGATTCTCTATGACTTACGAGCTGATGCAAGCAAAAGCGAGATTCAAAAGGCGATCAAGGAGAATCGGCACTTGAACACCTATCTAAGCCACTACGCGGCAACTTTGATGGAACACCCAAGCTTTGCTCGGCGTGGGGATGGAGAATTTCGTTCCTGGATTCGTGAACTGCTGAGCGAGAAAAAAGCTGTCTAGTAGAAATTGTCCTGAAACATCGCATAGGAGTAATTAAAGTGAGTAATCCAGAGCATACCGGCCCCGGACAGCACTTCAAGATAGTCGTAAACGGTAGAGAAAAGATCGTGACCGAACACGAACTTTCCTACATCGACGTCGTCCGTTTGGCTTTTGAAAATCCAACGATCAACGAGAACATCGTCTATACGGTTACTTACAAACGGGGACCCGACCAGAAGCCCGAAGGGACGATGGTCGAGGGAGATACGGTGAAGGTTAAGCCTGGAATGATCTTCAATGTCACAAGAACTGATAAGTCGTAACGCTGACCTTAAGAGGCTGAGGGACGAAGGCTATGAAGTGGAGATCAAGGCAACTTACTTGCTGATTCATAACATACCGTATGTAAATGCAAATAAGGAAATCAAGCGCGCTACGCTAGTTTCCGCATTGCAATTGGCTGGCGACATTACCGCTAAGCCCAGCGATCATGTTGCTCTATTTACCGGAGAGCATCCGTGCAACAAGAACGGCACGGAAATATCTCAAATCAAGCATAGCAGTTCGAACCAGAATCTCGCGCCTGATTTGGTAGTTAAGCATTCGTTTTCAAATAAACCTCCGAACGGATACAACGACTACTACGAGAAGATGACTAGGTACGCTGAGATTATTTCTGGGCCGGCCCAGTCACTTGATCCAAGTGCATCCGCGAAGACGTTTAAGGTAATCGAATCTCAAGCCGACGAGTCAGTGTTCAATTACATCGATACGGCATCGAGTCGCGCCGGCATTAAAGCAATTACCGATAAACTAATTGGTCCCAAAATCGGCATCGTCGGCTTGGGCGGCACGGGGTCATATATCTTAGATCTCGTTGCAAAAACGCCGGCAAAGGAAATTCATCTTTTCGATGGAGACTCCTTCTATAGTCATAACGCTTTTCGATCACCAGGTGCCGCGTCGCTGGACGAATTGAGGAAAGCGCCGAAAAAAGTTCACTATTACTACGAGCTTTATTCCCGCATGCGCAAGCATATCGTTGCGCATGATTTCTATCTAAACTCATCCAATGTTGAGGAATTGCGTGCACTTGACTTCGTGTTCCTCTGTCTCGACAAGAATGAAATAAAGAAAGCTATTGTCGAGCACTTAGAACAATGCAAGACGCCTTTTATTGATGTGGGAATGGATGTGATCGCACTCGATGACTTTCAAGTGTTAATCGGAGACTTAAGAGTCACCACTAGTACTGAGCGTCAGAGAGATCACTTGCGGCGTAGAGTGTCTTTTGCGGATGGGGAGGGAGGCGGTGAATACGATCGAAACATTCAAATCGCGGAACTCAATGCTCTTAACGCTGCGTTGGCAGTGGTCAAATGGAAGAAGCTAATGGGTTTTTATCAGGACCTCGAAAACGAGCATCACAGCACCTATTCGTTGAATGTCAATATGTTGAGAAGTGAGGATCAGGTTTCATGAAGCCTGTTACCGAAATAAGTCATGAATTCGTCGAATACATTCCGGAGGATCTAAAGGATGGAACGCTCTATATTTCATTGACATTCGCAACGATAGTGCACAAATGTTGTTGCGGTTGTGGAAACGAGGTTGTTACTCCACTTTCTCCCACAGACTGGAAGGTAATTTTTGATGGAGAATCAATCTCCCTTGACCCGTCAATTGGAAACTGGAGCTTTGACTGTCAATCTCATTACTGGATAGAGAACAGTAAAGTTAGATGGGCTCGTCGCTGGTCACAAGAACAGATTGACGCGGGCAGGGCTTATGACCGATTGGCCAAGAAGCGATACTTCGACAATAGAAGAGTAGGTAGTACGGGTAGTTCAAGACCTATGGCCTCAGAATTGGAAAAGAGCAATACACAGTCAAAGAGTGGCTTATGGTCAAAGCTGAGGAAACGGTGGTCTTAAATTGCGAAGGAAGGCAACGTAGAGGGGCGTAAAGGGGACGCACACATTTTCTGACCGCGATTTTCTAATCGTCCGCTTCGGGTCTAACAGAGACCTGCCGGACGTTGCTGGACGTTGTTGAACGAGCCTAGAGATTGCACAGGGTAAGTTCGAATTCGACGTTCGAACTGCTGGTGTGCGGGCGCGCATCGTCGCCGAATATCGCAAAGCGGATATTGAGAGCGTATTTGTTGGCGCTGATCTCCGGAATGAACTCCGAATTCTGCGGCAGGCGAATACCCACCATCTGCACAACGCGGCCGCCGAGCATCTGCTGAAACAGGCCTTGCTGGGCGACGATCTTGGATGGCTTGCCGCTCTCGCGCAGCAGCCGCAGCACGATGGCCGAAGCGTCGCGCACCGGGTACAGCGGATTGATCCAGCCGTGCAGGTCGAATGCGCGCGAGCCCGAGTCGCGATGCAGCCAATAGTGGTACGAGGGCAGGTCGAATTCGCAGACTCCGCCCGGAATGCCGGTGCGCTGCTTGATCGACATCAGCCACTCGTTCTCGCGCAGATACTGGCCGATCTTGCCGGTCATGCCGAACAGCGCCGAACTCGCCTGTTCGATCTCGGCGATCACCTGGTTCAGCACTTCTTCGGAGATTTCCGGATTGTTGCGGAACGACAGCAGCACCTGTTTCTGCCGCTCCAGTTCCTGCAGCAGATCGGATTTCAAGTCGGCGCGGCTTGCGACCTCGAGTATCTCGAACAGCGTGAGCAGCGCGGCGTGGTGATCGAGCGCGTCCTGGCGGGCGAGAAAGTAGCGCGCGCGGTCAAACAGACCCTCCAGGCGCAACAGCGTGCGGATGCGCTCGTTGAAGGGATACTCGTAAGTAATCACTTTTGCGCCAGGCGCCCTGGGTAAAGGAAAATTCTATGGATTTTGACGGATTCGTCAGTAATTTACAACTTCATCCGCCTGCGGCGGCAAGCTGCAGATAACGCGCATGCAGCGCTTCGACCTGGCGGCGCAAGTGCGCGATATCCTGGCTGTTGTCGATCACATCGTCGGCAGCCGCGAGGCGCGCCGCGCGTGTCGCCTGGTTCGCCATGATGGCCCGCCCCTGCCCGGCGGTCAGGCCGCTGCGCGCCATGACGCGCGCGACTTGCAATTCCTCGGGGCAGTCCACCACCAGCAGGCGCTGGCAGCGCCCGCGATAGCTGCCGGATTCGACCAGCAGCGGCACCATCAGGATCACATAGGGGCTCAGTGCGGCCCGGACCAGCTCGCTCGTGCGCGCGCCGATCATGGGATGCAGGATCGATTCGAGCAGGCGTTTTTTCGCCGCGTCCGCGAATACCAGTTCGCGCATGCGCGCGCGCGACAGCGCTCCCTCGGCAGTGATGTAGTCGGCGCCGAAGGCCGCGCGTATCGGCGCGATTGCAGCGCCGCCGGGGGCGGTGAGCGCGTGCGCAATGGCGTCGCTGTCGATTACCGTCGTGCCGAGCGCTTCGAAAACCTGCGCTGCGGCGCTCTTGCCGCTGCCGATGCCGCCGGTGAGACCGACCGTAAACGCCATCAGTAGAACAACCCGAGGTAATGTTGATTGAGGCGCTGGCCCCAGAAAAGGGCGATGACGCCCGCGGCGGCGAGATAAGGGCCGAACGGAATGGGGACATTGCGTCCGTGCCGGGCGAGCACCATGAGGGAGATACCGACGGTCGCGCCGACAAAAGAGGACGCGAGCACCACCAGCGGCAGCATCTGCCAGCCGAGCCAGCCGCCGACCGCGGCAAGCAGCTTGAAGTCGCCAAACCCCATGCCCTCCTTGCCCGTGGCCGCCTTGAATACCCAATACACGCTCCACAGCGAGACATAGCCGGCTGCGGCGCCGATCACCGCCGAGCCGAGGTCGACGAAAGTGCCGCCGACATTGATCAACAGCCCGGCCCAGAGAAGCGGCAGCGTCAGCGAGTCGGGCAACAGCTGCGTGTCGAAATCGATCACCGACAGCGCGATCATGCACCACAGGAACAGCATCGCCGCGAATGCCGCGACACCGAAGCCGAAGTGCCATGCCGCGTAAGCGCCCGCGAGACCGCTCAGCGCTTCAACGAGCGGATAGCGCGGGCTGATGCTCGCGCCGCAGGCCGAGCACTTGCCGCCGAGCGCAAGGTAGCTCGCTATGGGGATGTTCTCGAGCGCGGAGATCGGGTGGGCGCACGCAGGACAGCGCGAGGGCGGCAGCGCCAGATTGAACGTGTCGCGCTTCGGGAGTTGCTCGCCGCGCAGTTCTGCGCACTGCACTTCCCAGTCGCGCTCCATGATCCGGGGCAGCCGATGGATGACCACGTTCAGGAACGAACCGACACACAGGCCCATGGCGAGGCAGAGCCAGGGAAAAATCGCCGGATGGCTCAGCGACCCGAGCAATGTCATTTGTGCGGACGGGGCAGGATGAATGGGCGGGCGGCTATGCGGGCCAGGCGCACTCGCCCGTCGATGCGCACCCTGTCCCTTCCCGTTCTAGACGGCTGCGCCGAGCTTGAAGATCGGCAGGTACATCGCGATCACCATGCCGCCGATCAATGTACCCAGTACCACCATGATTATCGGCTCCATCAGGCTGGAAAGCGCCTCGACGGCGTCATCCACTTCGGCCTCGAAAAAGTCGGCTACCTTGGACAGCATGCCGTCGAGCGCACCCGATTCCTCGCCGATCTGCACCATCTGGATCACCATGCTCGGGAAAACGCCCACGTCGGTCATGGCTGCGGTCAGGCTGGATCCGGTGCTCACCGCTTGCTGGATCTGTTTGGTCGCCACCA
>ORMF010131953.1_pt1 | contig 11354 bp, 12 predicted proteins | sample 1779871 | NCBI WGS metagenome assembly ORMF01 (sample SAMEA104232316, study PRJEB22302) | groundwater metagenome | biome: forest; feature: aquifer; material: groundwater | place: USA | collected 2011-08-07 | depth 5.4 m
AAAGTAAATTATAGAATTGAAGAACTAACTGTGAGTAAAGAAATTGTAAGACTTATATGATAATAAGTTCTTCTCATCCCCGTTCAGAGTCCTTACGGATTCGTGAAAAACTTATCCAAGGCCTCAAAAGGGGTCTTACCCATCAGGCTGGTTTATTGGCTCATGGCAGAGGTGAAGCCTTTGACTATCTTCTTGGAGAAAAAACACAACGCTTTGCCTATAAAGCAATTGAAACAGCAGCAGCATATCTACTTCTTGCTAAACACCCAGTCATCTCAATTAACGGTAATACATCTGCTTTATGTGGAAAAGAACTTGTACAACTTGCAAAACTCCTAAATAGTAAAGTCGAAGTCAATCTCTTTCACTATAGTAAAAAAAGAGTCGTGACGATCGAAAATTACTTGGCTAAGTTTGACTCAGATGTGGTTTTACGTAATATCAAGTCCCCAAAAAAAATCTTCCCGAATATCGCAAGCAAAAGAAAAATAATGCTACAAGAAGGTATCTGTTCAGCCGACGTCGTCTTTATCCCGCTTGAAGACGGAGATCGGACAGAAGTTTTAATAAAGTCAGGAAAAAAAGTCATAACAGTTGATCTTAATCCCCTTTCCCGTACCGCCCAAAAGGCAACAGTTACGATTATCGATAATATTACCAGATCAATCCCATTACTTATATTTCATGTTAAAAATATGCGCTCAACTGAACCGGAAAATAAATTAAAACAGATTATTTACAATTATCAAAATAATAAAATTCTTTCCGCTGCAAGTGATATGATTAGAAATAAGATATGAAGAAAAAATCACGTAATATTCTTTTGGGATTGGTCATTCTCTCGCTTCTGTTTATAGGAGGCGTGGTTACTACGAGTTTTTTGAAATCCAAACCTCAAGAAAAAACTATATCACCTGATGGAAATAACGTTTTGGGTCAAACAACACAGCTTATTTCTACTGCTCCGACTGCTCTTGATAACGTCAATAATTTGATTCAAAGTTCCCTACAGAATACAAAAGAAGTATTGAGCCAGAAAGTAGTTGAAGCGGAAAAAACAATTCTCAATACAATTAATAAAGAAATTAGTACTCTGACTCAAACACAGGTGGATAACCTCAAATGGCAGATATGCCGCGATCTTGGTGTCATCTCAGTTTCTCCTACTCCTTAAATCTTACTGACCTATCAGTAACGATAACACAGTTTTGAATAAAGTAGCGATAAAAGAAAAGGAAGTTTGCAGTATATTACCTGCTGAAGGTTGCGGAATCGGTGTAGGTGTAGCTCTTTCAAAATCAAGATCCGCTACGTCTGTAGAAGTAGGTAATAATTCTTCGGTAGGCCAAACATCGGTTATCCGTATTTGAGTAGGAATCACTCTCGTCGGTTGTAAGTTTTGTGATGTAAGATAATAAGCCGTAGGACTAGGAGTGTTAACTACTAATCCTGACGGCGTTTGTGTAATCGACGGTATTCTTGTAACGGTTGCTTCAACATACATCTTGTTTGCCGGATATGTTGGTAGAATTAATTTTTCTACAGTAGGTGTCGGTAAAGGAACTGTCGGTAACGGTATGAAGCGCTGGATAGATGTAGGTGTAGGGAGATTACCCTGTATATTAAATATGTCCGTTTTTTTCTCTTCGAATTTTGTCTTTGGTTTACAGCATACTCTTTCGGAACCGGCACAATTTCCATCTGTCCGTAAATCTTCCATACAGTATTTTGCCGCTGTACAATAGTTTGGCACACTGCAGTTTATAACTGATGTCGAATCTGTTACGACCAAAGTAACGGTAGGTGTGACAGTAAGAGTAATACTTGGTGTTATAGTAAGAGTCGGTGTAGGCGTCAACGTTAAAGTAGGAGTAGAAGTCAGTGTAGGAGTTGCTGTCTGTGTTGGGGTTATTGTAGGAACAGGCGTAGAAGAAGATTCTGTAAGTAGTGTTGTTTCTATATAGATTCTTGGTAACTCTGTAATAGTAGGAACCGGCGTCGGAGTTAACGTAATTGTAACTGTCGGCGATGGAGTAATACTTGGTGACGGTGTAGGACTCATAGATGGAGTTAACGTTAGCGTAATTGTAGTTGTTATTGTCGGACTGGGAATCTGTGTAATTGAAGGTGTTATTACAGCTGGATTAATAATCATCAGATATTCAGATAATTTTCCCTCAATTATCTGGGTTGAAAAACTATCAAAATCCAGCTGTCCCCTGAAATATGATGTATTCATAACCGAGGAATTATCCGTAGCTCTATACAAATTAGTATATCCGCATGTGCTAAAGCAGCCTAAACCCGTAATAGTAGACCAGGAAGGGCAATTATTCGATTCCGTACAATTCGGAGCATAAGATAGTCCCGTAACACCATACGAATATTCATCCATTAGCCCGCCCAGACTATGTCCTGCCATCTCGTGTAAAAATAAACCTTGTTTGACCGCCAAATTTTGATCTAAAGAATTACTTCCGTATGACAATACTCCTTCTATATAGGAATAACCGGTATAGTTGCCGTTATACAAAATATAAACTTTGTCATATGGGACGGTAGATGCCTGTTGTAAAGCTACACTATCATCGCAACTAATTGACGGCCACCCGACAGCATCTCGGCAGATAGCTGTGGTAGAAAGTTGGGGATACAAAACTATTTTTTTCGAATGTTTTGCAAAAGGCTCAACAGTAAAAAGTGCCTGCGCGAGATCATCAACATCAGACTGAAATTTGATGAAATCCCCGTTATAGTTATCGCCGATTATTGCTAAGTTGAATCTACCATTGGCGGCAAAGACTTCGGAGATGAATGGGGTATTTAAATTGCTTCTTTTGATTTTAAAAACGCTATTTATAATATTATCAATTTTACTTTTAATACTGTTATTATTTTGCTCTGTTGCTTTAGAACCTGCTCCGCTTCTAACTCCTTCCAGACTGCCTGAACCTTTCTTTTCCACGTTAGAACCCACTCCATCCTTAGTACCCCCAAGATTATCTGATCCTTTCTTTTCTAGGTTTTGCTTAATATTGTCTTTGATAACGTTAGAACCTTCTTGTTTCTTTACACTATCTTGAATACTCTTTGAAGTCCTATTCAAAATTGACTTAATGTTTAAGTCTTCCTTTTCAATTTTCTTTTTTTTAATCTTTTCTTTATAATCGCTCTCATCTTTAGGTTTAGGTGCGACTATATTATTTATTTTAGAAGCATTTTCCAGTGAAAGTACTGAAATAGTTTCTCCTTTGATATTCTCGGTCTTAATATAAGCAGCGCTGTCATTATAAGGTAATCCTATTGCAGTCTCATTTGATATAACCTCTTTTAATTCTCCATGTGTCTGACCGGAAACCATATCAATACCATCTATAGCAACATAACCCTGTAAAAAAAATCTTTGGGATGATAGCGGTTGAAAATTTTTATCCAAAATCGTTGTTGTATAAAGAATTTTTCCGCTTGTTTGATCACTGGCCAAAAAACCTTTTCTTACCTCTGGCTTATCGAAGGTCAATAAAGCATCACCTTGATTATCTTTATCAAATTTAAATTTCATAAAGATAATCTTTTGCGCAATTGGTGGATTTTTACTTGCGGCTTGAGAACGAATATCCTGTTCATCCTTTGCGGAGTTTATAAGAACAAAAAGCGACGGTAAAACCACAATTAAGCTGAGGACTAAAAAGAGTTTAAAAATCAGTGATTTATTAGGCTTGCTATCATTTGTTGTCTCATTTACTTTATCATTTTCCGAATCATCTGTTACAACCATATTCTTATGGTAGGTAATAATCGTTTAACTGTCAATGAATCTATATTTCGGTTTTATATCATAATTTTGACTGATTGACATAAATTTTAATTCTAGTTAAATTATAATTGTTCGGATATATTTCGTATGCTTGAAAAAATACAGGAGGCAATCTCAGTAGAGCTTATTTTTAACAGTAAAACAAAAAGGGTCTTTCCTCATCTTGTTAACTGGCGGGGAAAAACTTATCAGATAGATAAAATCGGACTCCATCATTTTTTTCATCAGGGAAGAACACTCTTTCATATCTTCTCTGTTTCATCAGGCAATCTATTTTTCCGGCTCAAACTCAATACCGACAATCTGCACTGGATATTGGAAGAAATAGCGGAAAGTTAAAAGATATATATTTATGATGCAACAAAACCTTACATTTAATCCGTCTTCTCCTACCACTATGCATCTTGATCTCAACTCCTGCTTTGCAACTGTCGAACAGCAGGCCAATCCTCATCTTCGCGGTAAACCAATAGCGGTAGCTGCTTATACGACAGATAATGGCTGCATCCTGGCCCCTTCTGTAGAAGCCAAGCGTTTTGGAATTACTGTAGGCATGCATATCCGCGATGGAAAAAGGCTTTGTCCTACACTAATCATTCTTTCACCTGATCCGGCCAAATACCGTTTTGTCAACAAAAAACTTACAAAGCTCCTTGGCGGTTATACGGATGATATAACAGTGAAATCCATCGACGAAATGGTGCTTAATTTTACCCATAGCCCGTATCTAAAACAAGGCATGACGACAATTGCAAAAGAAATAAAAACGAGGATTAAAAAGGAAGTCGGAGACTTCCTGACTGTTTCTGTTGGAATTTCTTCAAACAGATTTCTGGCCAAAACTGCTTCTTCCCTCCATAAACCGGACGGGCTTGACGAAATCAATCACGAAAATTTCCAGGAGGTTTATAGAAACCTTCGTGTGGAACAACTCTGCGGCATCAAACTCGGTAATGGTGTCAGACTCAACAGCGTGGGCATATTCACGGTCTGGGATATGTATAATGCAACTATAGCGAAGCTGAAAAGCGCTTTTTGTTCTATTTTAGGTTATCACTGGTATTTGAGACTGCATGGATATGAAATTGACAATATAGAGTTCTCACGGAAAAGTTACGGGCATTCATATGCTCTCTACAAACCTCTCACTCTTGATACTGGATTAAATAAAATCCTCTGTAAACTGGTTGAAAAAATGGGCAGGCGTCTAAGAGCCTCTAACTATACAGCCCGAGGCATACATATAGCTTGTGAATATAATGATTACTCGGTCTATCACCATGGACAAACCATGAAAGAGGCTATTTACTCCTCAAACGATCTTTATAAAGCGGCTTTGAAAGTGCTACTGTCCTCCCCCGACAAAAAACCGGTTCGAACTCTTGCAGTTTCCTGTTTCGCTCTCTCAAAAAATTCTCTTAATCAACTTTCTTTAATTAATGACGAAGAACAAAAACGTTCCCTCACCCAAGCTTTAGATAAAGTAAGCCGACGCTTCGGACAGTGGACTGTTTTTCCGGCAATTATGATGGGAACTTCTGATAAAGTTCTGGACAGAATTGCTTTTGGGGTGTAGCATTTTAGCATGTCCTATACGGAAAAAATCGTAAACATCCAAAAAGCAATAAGTCTCGCCTCAAAGTTAAAAGGGGAAAACCAAACAATCGTTTTGGCGGGAGGATGCTTTGATATTATCCACATAGGCCATATCAAATTTCTTCAGCAAACCAAAAACTATGGAGTATTATTCCTTCTTTTGGAAAACGATGAAAAAGTCAGAAAACTAAAGGGAGATAAACATCCCTATTTTCAACAACAGGAACGCGCCGAAGTGCTTGTAAGTATAGAATCTATTGATTACGTAGTACTCTTGCCGGAAAAAATGAATGACCGGAACTACGAAGAAATCGTGATGAAAATCAAACCGGATATCATAACTGTTACCGAAAACGATCCTTTGTATGAAAAAAAGAAGGTTCAGGTTGGAAAAGTCGGAGGAAAAATTAGAGTAATACCTTTTATAAAAACTTTTTCTTCATCCAAAATCGCCAAATTATTGGGTGTGGATTAAATGAAAATTTTAGCTATTGAAACAAGTTGTGATGAAACTGCAGCTGCTGTTGTTGAAGACGGCGGAAAAATCGTTTCAAACGTAATTGCATCTTCCTCTTCCTTACACGAAAAAACCGGTGGTATTATCCCTGAGATTGCTGCGCGTGAACAGGTAAAATGCATTATCCCTGTAATTAATGAAGCAATGAAACCTTTTGATGCTCTCGCCGTTACGATAGGTCCCGGTTTAAACGGTTCTTTATTAGTTGGAACCGAAGCCGCTAAAACTATTGCTTATGTTACCGGTAAACCGATCATTCCGGTAAACCACGTCATTGCTCATATTTATGCAAACTGGCTGGATACTGATACCAAAATAGAATTTCCGGCAATTGCTTTAGTCGTTTCCGGCGGCCACACCGAGCTGTTTCACATGAATTCGGAAATAAAACTACGCTGGTTGGGCGGAACACGTGATGATGCAGCAGGTGAAGTTTTTGATAAAACCGCAAGACTTCTGGGTTTAGGATTTCCGGGAGGACCGGCGATTGCGGCAGAAGCCGTAAAATTAAAAATTAAAAATGCAAAATTAAAAATTAAATTACCAAGACCGATAATGAACGAGGATAACTTGGATTTCTCATTCTCGGGGTTAAAAACTGCTGTTATGAGGGAAGTAAATAAATTAAAAACCAATCAGCAATTTAACCATTTAACTATCCAACAGTTATCCTACGAAATTCAGGAGTCCATTACCGATGTTTTGGTATCAAAAACACTCAAAGCAGCAATACAATTTAACGCAAAATCAATTTTATTAGGCGGAGGTGTCGCCGCTAACAAAAGATTAAAAGAAAAGTTCCAATCAACTCTTCGACAAAACTCAGGGCAAACAATCAACAATCAACAATCAATAATCAATCTTCATATACCCTCACCAAATCTTTGCACCGATAACGCCGCTTATATAGCAAGTTACGCATATTTCCACAATAAGCCCGTCCCCTGGCAGAAAATCCAATCCCGACCAGACCTAAGAGTTGAAGTATAAGATCTGCCCAATTATAATAATCCAAATAACATATGGATAAAGTCTATAAACATCAGGATGTAGAAAAGAAATGGTATGAACTGTGGGAGAAAAATGGGTATTTCAGCCCCAAAATAGAAAAGGGTAAAAAAGCCCCGCCTACCGGCAGGCAGGCTTTCACCATTATTATGCCCCCACCTAACGCAAACGACCCTCTGCATATCGGTCATGCGATGTTTGTCACAATCGAAGATATACTAATCCGCTATCACCGCATGTTAGGCAACACCACTCTTTGGCTCCCCGGATCTGACCATGCAGGCATTGAAACCCAGTACGTCTTTGAGAAAAAACTCGCTAAAGAAGGAAGATCGCGTTTTGACTTTACCCGCGAGGAATTCTACAAAAAAGTCTACGATTACGTAATTGCAAATACCAATACCATGACCAGCCAGTTAAGAAAACTCGGAGCTTCCTGTGATTGGACCAGATTCAAATTTACCCTGGATCCTGACATCGTTAAAATAGTTTACGAAACATTTTACCAGCTATATAACGATGGTATTGTTTATCGAAGCGAAAGGATGATCAATTTCTGCCCGCGCTGCGGTACGGCTTTTTCTGATCTGGAAGTAAAAGACAAAATCCAGAAGGATCCGCTTTATTACCTGAAGTATGGTCCTTTTACATTGGCAACAGTGAGACCTGAAACCAAATTTGGCGATACTGCAGTTGCGGTACATCCCAAAGACAAAAGATATCGGTCGTGGATCGGACGAGAAATAGAATTTGAGACGCTGATCGGTAAAGCAAAAATGAAAGTAATAGGAGACGAAGCGGTAGATCCGAAATTCGGTACAGGAGTAATAAAAGTCACCCCGGCTCATGACCCTGTAGATTTTGAAATGGGCAAAAGACACAATCTGGAAATCAGGCGCGTGATCGATTTTAACGGAAAATTAAATAGTAAGACTGGAAAATATGCCGGTCTATATGTAACCAAAGCCAGACAGGTCGTCGTAAACGATCTAACTGAAAAAGGTCTGATAGATAAAGTCGATAATGATTATGAACACGCTATTAAAATCTGTTACCGCTGCAATACAACTCTAGAACCGATGGTATTGCCCCAATGGTTTGTAAAAGTGGAAACACTCAAAAAACCGGCTATGGAAAAGGTCAAAAAAGGCGAAATAAAAATTATTCCTAAGCGCTTCATTAAGCAATACCTGAATTGGATGGAAAATTTGCATGACTGGAATATTTCCCGGCAAATATGGTGGGGTATTCCTATTCCAGTCTGGTATTGCTCAGACTGTGTCAAAATTGAACAGGTTAGCGGAATAACTTATATTCCAAAAGAAGCCCCTATTATGATCGGTGACAGCAAACCTGACAAATGCAATAAATGTGAAGGTCAGAACCTCGTTCGCGATCCGGATACCTTTGATACATGGTTCTCCTCCGGTCAGTGGCCTTTTGCCACTCTCATAACTGCAAAACAAGGAGACTATAAATATTTTTATCCAACTTCCGTCATGGAAACAGCATCTGACATACTCTATCTCTGGGTCGCACGAATGATAATGTTGGGTATTTACAAAACAAAACAATCTCCATTCCATACCGTATATCTGCATGCCATTGTCCGGGACAAACAGGGACAAAAAATCAGCAAATCAAAAGGAAATGTTGTAGATCCGATCGAGGTTGTAAATAAATATGGAGCCGACGTACTACGCCTCAGCCTTATCTGGGGAGTTTCCCAAGGAGGAGATTCTTATGTCTCTGAAGAGAAGTTTATCGGTATGAGAAATTTTGCCAATAAACTCTGGAATATCGGCCGCTTTATAAAGATCAACCTCGATATGTTCAAAGAAAATGGAGTGAAAATTACTTATTTTGACATAAGCTCCGATAGGAAAAGGCTGTCTCCCGAGCATAAAAAAGTTCTTACCCAACTTGGCATACTGACACGAGGGGTCAATCGCGAGATAGAAAACTATCAGTTTGCCAAAGCGGCAGAACGCCTTTACAAATTTATCTGGCATGATTTTGCCGACCGATATATTGAGAAGGTGAAAGAAAAATTAAGAGAAAATGACCAGGAAACTATGAGCGTTACTTTATATATTTACTTAACTTGTTTAAGATGGCTCCATCCTTTTATGCCTTTTATCACCGAGGAAATAAATCAGATTATAGGGGAAAGTAATAAACCGCTTATTATTTCTATTCTTCAGAAATAACAACTTTTTCAATTTTAATAACTTCTGCGGGCTTCGATGTCTCACCACGGCCGTTATCTTCAACCTTAACCTCCGCGATTTTATCGATTGTTTCCATACCGCTAGTTACCTGTCCGAAGATCACATAGTTTTTAGGAAGGTCGTAATCTTTATGAATTATGAAAAATTGACTGCCGTTGGTATCCGGACCGCGATTAGCCATGGCTAAAATACCCCTCTTGTAATTCCGGGTAATTTTCTCGTCGGCGAATGTATAACCAGGTCCGCCGCTACCATCACCTCTCGGATCTCCACCCTGAATCATGAAGTCTTTAATGACCCTATGAAAAACGGTGTTGTTATAAAATCCTTTTTTGGAAAGGGCGACAAAATTATTAACCGTTGCCGGCGTTTCTTTGGTGAAAAGTTCTATAGTAAACTTGCCCTTGCTGGTTGTAATTTGTGCTTTATATTTTTTATTTTTGTCTATAATCATTGGTGGAGGGGAGATTTTTCCGGTTTGGGCAGAACCAGTTGCTTCTTTATTTGTTTCTTCGTCTTTACTACCGGCTTCTTTGGAGAATAATAATATTATTGCGATTATTCCTACCAGCAGGAGTAAAAGATAGAGTAAAAAATTCTTAATTTGGGGCTCGACCCTTTCCGTCATAGATACTTGTTTATTTTGGCGTTCTTGCGGATTTCTGCAAACCATTTCTCAAAAGAATCGTTCACCTTTTGCTGTTTCAATATTGATTTTATTTCGTCTTTGACTGCCGCCGTATCTGTAGCATTTTTATAAAGAGACGAATTTTTCTCATAGTAATCATCTATTTCCTCACTCGAAACTGTTGCTTCCTTATCAAATAGTTTCTCGATAGATAACTGGATTTCCAACTGTCTTCTAAACATCGGCATCGTCAACCCTTGAGCCGTAAGAGCCTCATTCAGAGTAGCTTTTCCTTTTAACTTTTCCTCTACTTCTTTGACTTTACTGTCAATCTCGCTATTGGTAATAAAAATACCTTTTTGTCGTACAGCTCCTAAAATTAGTCTTTCGCTGACAATGTTATCAAGAGTCTGAACGCCAAAACGGCGTACCAGAAGATCATTTAATTCGAAACGTGAAATCGGCTGCCCGTTGACAGTCGCAGCAATAAAACTTCCCTTAAATTTCCATGCCAGAAGTGCCAAAATTAAAACTATAGCTATAATAATATTTCTGGGGGATAGTATTTTATTTCCGGAAGAAGAAATCTCTGGACTGTTTTGAATATTTTCAATATCAGTGGTTTTTTGAGATATCCGTATGTTTCTTTTGACTTTAGGCATAATTGTTTTACTATACACTACCATTTTCTAATATGCAATAATAACTATAGAAGGGGGGTGATATAAATGAAAAATAATAATAAACAAACAACACTTTGGTTACTCACTTATTCTGTAAACGCGGTAATAATTTATCTTGCAGGAATTTTGTTTCCGCAAAATGTAGCTATCGGTAACACAAGTGTTGAAAGCTGGGCATCGATTTTGGTTACTGCTCTATTAGTTACGGTGGTTTTAATGCTTGTAGAACCATCACTGAAAACATTGAAAGTTAAAGTCAGCAATTCAGCACATATTGGCATTATTTATGGAATAGTGAATATATTAGCCCTATGGGTACTTGCCAGAGGAGCAAATTGGACTGGTTTTGGCATTACGTCTCTTTGGGTGGCTGTAATTTTAGGATTGGTATTAAATCTTGCCCAATTTGTTATCTGGAAAGATACAATGGTTAAGAGGAAATAAGCTTTTGTTTTACCAGACGAGCGACTTTACCGCCATCAGCCCTTCCTTTCAGCTTTGCCATTACAAGACCAATGGTTTTACCTATATTTGATTTATCATCAAGAGTAATAATTGTTTCTTCAATAATTCTATTTATTTCTTCATCACCCATCTGTTTTGGCAAATATCTCTCAATAATCTTGACTTGATTTTGCTCGTCCTCAATTAACTCGGGTCGTTCTCCTTTTTTAAACATTTCTATGGCATCATTCCGTTTTTTTACCTCTTTTTGTAAAACAGCCACTATCTCTCCATCCGACAGTTCTTTCCGTTTGTCAATCTCCTCGTATTGGATTTGGGACAAAACAAAACGCAGCACTTTGAGCTCTGTCTTATTTCTTTCTTTCAGAGCTTTATTTATCGCATTCTGAATCTCATTCTTAAGCATTTA
>ORMF010797809.1_pt1 | contig 11353 bp, 18 predicted proteins | sample 1779871 | NCBI WGS metagenome assembly ORMF01 (sample SAMEA104232316, study PRJEB22302) | groundwater metagenome | biome: forest; feature: aquifer; material: groundwater | place: USA | collected 2011-08-07 | depth 5.4 m
AATCTTACCATCGACTGGAGACCAAAAATGATGATAATCTGTAGCCTGTAAATATACAATTACTGATTGACCTCCTAAAAATTTTTTATAAATAGGATTTTCTCCTAATAATTCTTTTACGCTTAGATTATCATTTTTTAATAAATAAGAATCTTCTTCAGTTACATTGTTATCCGCTAACCATACATAACCATCAGCTGGAGTCACTATTGCATTTAGTTCTGAATTAACAGGCCTTAATTCTCTTTTTATCTCTCTAGTGAAAAAATTATTAAAAGATGTAAATCCGTTATCTGGTATAATGTATTGACTTATATCTATATCTGGATCACTTAACCAAGTATTTAATGTTTCTAATGATTCAGATGAATCCATATATTTCCCTCTTGCTTGCATAAAATGAACTAACCATTCTTTTATTATTCTATTTTTTGTAAAAAACTCATTTCCTTCTTGACTGTTATATAAATCATAAATAGGCGTTATGTATTGTTGTACATTTAATGGCTCTACATTGAAAACTTCCCATTCAGCAAAAAAATCTATAAAATCATTAATGTTTTTGCCTTTCCAATAAGTAGATTGAGTATTATTTAATAAATTAATAAGATCGGAGCGAAAAGACGAATCATTTTTTATTAATTCTCTTAATTCTATTATTACTGGTGTATTTTTGTTGTCAAATGTATTTGCTTCTAGTGAAAAATTGAATGATAAGAATAAACTGAACAGAGTAATAAGATAATATATTGATTTTTTCATTTTAGTTCCTTCTCTACAATGGTTTTATGTTGATTATAAATGTTCCATCCATTCTTTTAAATATGTATGTGCGTATATTTTAATGTTATTTTCACTGATTCAGGTCAATGAAGTTGAATATGCATTGATTTTACAAGAAAAAGGAATAATCATATGCGATATGTAAAACGCTTGTAAATAGGAGTAAATCAAAAGGTTAAATTTGAGGTAAAACAAGGATTTTGAGGGTAGAAAAATGGTGGTGGGAGGTGGATTCGAACCACCGAACTTAGCCTCATTATTTTAGAAATGGTGTAAAAAAGATGTAAAAACATGTTTTCAAACCCTATTTTTTGGTGTATAATATAAATTATTGTAAACAGTTGTAACTAACTATAATAATTCTATAAGGAGCTAACAAAATATGGGTAAAGGAAACAATGAAAAAAACATATATTTAAGGAATGGTATTTGGCAGTTAGAATATATGATAAATGATAAAAGAATTAAAAAGAGTTTAGGCACTAGCAGTAAAAGAGAAGCTATAAAAAAACGCAATGATATATTGGGTAATATCAAAGATTTAAAAACAGAAGATGATGTTATCCATAAAACAGCAAGAGCTAAAGGCTTATATAATCCTTCAAACTTTCCAATAAATAAATGGTTAGACAAATATAAAGTACAGGAAAATATACTATTTCCTGATACAGCAAAAACACAGATAGCCAGGCATTACAGCAGGTTAAATAAATTTATATTTTGGCTTGATAAAAATTACAATAATATAAAGTTTCTACATGAAATTACTCAAGAGATAAGCAAAGAATACGCTAACTGGTTACTTTTAACAGAAATAACCAACAGAACTTACAATGAAGAGATAAACAGTTTATATAAAGCTATAGATACGTTTAAAAATGAGGCTGATATTAAGGAAAACCCTTTTGATACTAAAGTTATAGTTAGAGGCAAACGAGATACTATAAGCAGAAAAGAATTAACAGAAGATGAAACAAAAACTTTGCTAAAAAGTATACCAACTTTAGATATACCTTACAAAGAAGAGCTAGAAGTATTATTTCATATTATGACGTGGTCTGGTATGAGGCTTAAAGATTCTTGCTTATTAGAGTGGGATTCTATAAGATTTGATACAAATAATATTTATGTTACGCCTTTTAAAACTAAAAAGCACGGAACTAATGTAATTATACCAATACACCCTCTGTTAAAGGATTATCTACTTATAGCTAAGACATGGCAACAAAATAAATATACATTGCCTATACTGGCTGGTAGATATAATATCCATGATAATTTAGTTAATAAATATATTCGCAAGATATTTGACTTAAACGGTTTTGTAAATGAAAGAATAAATGACAACAAGCGGAAAGTAACAGGATGTTTATACGGAGCACATAGTTTACGCTATACATTTGTTTCAAGTTGTGCTAAAGCAGGAATACCAGAAATAATAGTACAGGCTATAGTTGGGCATAAATGCCCTGCAATAACAAAACATTACACAAGAATTGACAATAGATATAGGCAAGAGCAATTTAAAAAGTTGGATTATATGACCAAAGAAACTAAAGAGATAGAAACGGCGAATAAAAAGACTATAGAAGATATAAACAGCCTATTACTTACTCTGGACATAGAGAAGTTAAATAATATTTTTGAGTTTACTAAAAGTCTTTTAGATATACAAGGAATAAATACCAAGATTACAGCAGATGATATTGTTGAAGTTCTTAGAGAAACTAGAGAAAAGAATACATAGCAATTTTATTTCTTGCAGATAGTCTATTTTGCCTATTTTGCCTAATTTGCTAAAGGTAAAATTTTTTTTCTAGGGGCTTAGGTGGTGCATATGGTGCACATGGTGCAAACACTGCAAATTTTTTTTTTGGGGGCGTCAAACATGCCCGACATGCCAAATTTAAATTTTATTATTGATAGCTTGAAAAGAATTCATCGGGTGTAAATGTTGGAATTATGCCAGTTTTAAAATGTTTTGGATTTCTTGTAATAATACAAGAACAACTGGAAGTAACAGCAGAATAGTATTGAATAGCGTCTTCTAAATCAGTAAAATCCGATACCATAGCAAGTTCAATACATTTAATATCTAAAGGTACTGTATCACAAATGTTTTTAGTTTTTTCTAAAATCTCTATAGCCTTTTCATTACCTAGAATTTTTTTTAAAATATAAAAAATATTTGGGTAAGTTAATGCTGATACAAAACCTTTGAATTTACCATTATTTATTAGTGATAATACTTTGGCAGAACTTATATAAAAGCCTTCTCTTTCAGTGTAAACATCAATAATTATATTTGTATCAATAAATATATTCTTCATGATAGATACTTCTCTTCCAAGTGTTTTTTGTGCATAGTGCTTATATCTTCACTTGAATATTTTTTTGGTATTATTCCAATTAATTCTTTTACCAAAGGGCTGATTTCAGTTTCTTGGCTTCTATTTTCTTCTAATATTTTTTTAAAGAAATTACTAACCAAATAAGATAAGTCTGTATCTTTCTTAACGGCATATTCTTTGATATGTTTTTTTAACATGTCATCTATGCTTAAAGTTAATTTTGAATTCATAAATACACCTCCTATACGTATGGTTTATTTATTATAGTACGCATGAAATGCATTTTCAATAATACAGGGACTGCAAGGCTTTTGATTCTCATGCTTCATGATAAACAAATATTTAACCCTAGCAGTCGTCATTTTTGACGAGACCTAAATACTAAAAATTGATATTTCTTTAAAGAGACTAGTATCAATAGGCTCAATAGGAATTTTAACCTTTATAAAATCATGAAAGTTCAAATTGAAAGTATTGCTTTTTGAGTAAAATATTATTACTATATATATACATTGAGTAGTAACATGCTATACAAACTTTTATTAGGTAATATAAAAATGAAAACAGCAAACATAAATATTAGAGTTGACGAACAAGAGAAGAAACACGCAGAACTTATATTTAAGAATATTGGTATATCTACAAGCACGGCTATTAATATGTTTTTGCATTCAGTTTGTCAAAAAGGTGGTATCCCTTTTGAATTAAAAGCTGATACGCCAAATATAGAAACAGTTAAGGCTATAAAAAATACAATGTTAAAACAAAATGGAAATACTTTTAAGAATGTAAATGACTTGATGAAAGACTTAGAAGATTGAAAACAATTTTTAGAGAAACACAGTTTAAAAAAGATTTTAAAAAGCTAATTTCATCAGGCTTGAGGATAAAAAGCAGAAAGGATAAATTTGCTATAATAGTACAATTATTATTTGAAGATAAAACACTCCCTTCCGAATTCAAAGACCATGAATTAAAACTAAATTGGCAGGGCTTTAGAGAGTGCCACATTGAAACAGATTTACTGCTTATTTACCATAATAGTGAAGAATGCTTATCTCTTGTAAGAATAGGCACACATTCCGAATTATTCAGTAAATAACACACCGCAACCAACACCATAAATATGCTAAATTTTATTCTTATACACCGCCTATTTTGTCTAATTTGCCTAATTTGCTAAAGGTAAAATTTTTTTTGGAGGGCGTCAGACATGCCGAATATGCCGAATATGCCAAATTATTAAAGCACTTTTGAAAAGCTTAGAAATATGCTATAATTATCACGTATCATGATAATATAAGAAAAATAGAATATTTAGAATGTAAGGAGCTTTAAAATGCCGATAATATCAATGTTTTATGGTATAGTAATAAGAATGTACTTTACAGACAATAAAGAACACCATACACCGCATATACACGCTGAATATGGCGAAGATAAGGCAGTAATAAATATAATTACGGGTGAGGTTTTAGCAGGTAAATTTCATATTCCAAAGCTTAGATTAATCCAAGCATGGATAGAAATCCATAGAGAAGAATTACTAGCAGATTGGAATCTTGCAGTTAATGGTGAAAAAATTTTTAAAATAAAACCTTTGAGGTAGTTTATGAATCCTTACGTAAAAGATATTAAAATAATTGATAAAAAAAATATCGAAATTCTTTTTATGAATAACGAAAAAAAGATGTTTGATATTACGCCATATCTTGAAAAAGGTGTATTTAAAAAGCTCAAAAATCCAACTATTTTTAAAGCTGCAAAAGTTGTTTCAGGCTCTGTTGAATGGCAAGGGGAAATAGATTTAAGCTATGATACTTTGTATTTAGAATCTCGCTAATCACATCAATTGAAAAAAAGAGTGTCAAAAATGCCTGTAATATCAAGATTTTATGGAATAGTTATTAAGATGTTTTTTGCAGGAGCAGAACATAATCCGCCACACTTTCACGCAATTTATGGGGAATATATAGGCGAATTTAATATCAAAACTTTAGAAATGATTGAAGGAGATTTGCCACGAAAAGCAAGAAATCTTGTTACTGAATGGGCAAAGTTAAATCAAAATCAACTTATGCAGATATGGGAAACACAAGAGTTCAAAGAAATAAAGCCTTTGGAATAGGTGTATTATGAAAAACATACCAAGAATAAAAGAAGTAAAGCCGTTAGATAACTACACATTAGAAGTGTTATTTAGTAACGGTATTTTAAAGAAATATGACATGAAACCTATTATAAAAAAACACCCTGTTTTTGAAGATTTACGATATAACAATCTTTTTAAACTTGTTCATGTAGACTGTGGAGGATACGGCATTGCCTGGAATGATACCCTTGATTTATCTGAATATGAAATATGGAAAAATGGGCTAGAATCTTGCAGTTAATGGTGAAAACTATACGAAATTGAACGCTCTTGACTTTTCAAGACCGTATAAAACAAGTCAGGGCAATACTTACGAAGAATATCTTCTGTCGCATCATGAGTTAACAGTGTTATTAACAGGTTACTCAATTCCTTTAAGAAGTAAAGTTTTGAAACGGTGGGAAGAGTTAGAACTTCAAAATCCTTTCAAGATACCTACTAACTTTGTCGAAGCTTTAAAACTTGCAGTAACACAATCAGAAGAAAATGAGAAGCTAAAACTTCAAATATCACTTACAGTTTTCATAAACGCTAATTTAAGCAATTTAACGCTATAGCCTGCATAGATACGGCTTTCATTCTACCGCTTAACCTTGACGCTGTAAAGCCAATAGAAAGTATATAATCCATGATTCTATGATTAACTCTTACATCGGTTGGCAGAAAAATAGTCCGACCGAGAAATTACCTCTCTCGGCACTCGTCAAAAATGACGTGGGCTTACAAATAGAGAAACTGCCAAATAAAACACTTTCTTTAAACTGAGACTTTCTTTTTTGGGGAAGTAATTTAAGTTATGAACTTACTGTTTTTTGTTGTTAGATAAGTAACAACAGCCAAACAAACATCAAGGGCTACCAACCTTTGAGGCTAAACGGTGTAGTTTGTAATTCATAGGCGTATTAGGAATAGGTTTCCGCGTGGTGGCGAAGCTGATAAGACTTATCTCTTTCCTAGTACGCCTAAGTCTTTTATAAGGAGCTTCATCATATGAAAGCCACATTCACACACGCTACAAGTCGCAAACTGCCTTTAAACAGTCTAGAAACGAAGATTAAGGGCACATCTAACCAACAATCTACTAAACAGTCACCTGTAGTAAAATCATTTCTTAAAAGAGTAAATGACTATATTGGACGTTTCCCAAAAGATGAACAGGCGGAAGCCTTGCAATCCTTATTGATTTTACTGCTCAAAAATAATTGAAAGATTTTTTTATTATTAAGTTTTTCGTTGTGATTTACTGGAAAACTATACAAGGGCAGAAAAAAACCCAAAAATAATTGAAAGATTTTTTTAATCAGCTAATTATAAACAATTTGCAATTGGTGATTTTTTGAGTATAAACCTGCCTTTTTGTATATTGTCATTAAATGGTACAAGATATAAATATATGTAAATAGTTAAGTGCATGAACTTTACATTAAATTACTTATTTTCATACACTCAAACAGCAGTTAATAAAATAATACAGTTCTTTCCTTTAGTGAAGACACAATTTTTTTTACTGTGTCAAAACAAAAAATTAAGAAAAGGATAAAAACATGAAAACAGCAACAACTGAAACAGTAACGAGCTTACAACCCCTGTCCGTCGACATTGTAAACGCAGTGCTAGATAGATTAATTCCTGCAATTATGGAAGAAGAAGCCGAATATATAAAAAAGCTGATTAAACAAGGAGCAATTAAACCAGAAGTCAAAGAGCAAGAAACTAATAGTTTTAGTGAATTTGTAACAGTAAATGAAGCCTCAAAACTAACAGGCTTACATAGGGTAACACTCTACAACTTGATTAAAAAAGGAAAGTTAAAGAGATACCACGTAGGCGGTGGAAAGGTGAAGTTTAATGTTAACGACTTAAAGACTTTATATATTGAGGGTTAACAATGAAGGTATCTTACAACAAACACGATATAGACGTCATCGTAAACGGCTCCATGAATGCAGTTTACCAGTATGTTTTAAGCAAACAGGCTTTAAATGAAATGGTAGCTGTATTGGAGTCGTACCTACAAGATAACGGAATTATTTGGACTGTAGAGGAAGCCTTGAAATATCTAAAAATATCCAGGTCTAATCTATATAAACTTATGAAAGCTGAGAAGATAACCAGTCAAAAGGTAGGCGGTAATACATGTTTTTATAAAACAGATGTATTGAGCCTTATAAAAGAAAGGAAAAAAATAAAATGAACACGAGAATAGAAAAATACTTAGATAAATTACCCGCTGCTATAAGCGGACAAGGGGGGAATAATAAAACCTTTAAGGTAGCAATGATATTACTGGAGGGCTTTGCACTTAGTGAAGCTGAGGCAATGACTTATTTGAGTCATTATAACGATAGATGTCAGCCTCAATGGTCACAAACGGAGCTGGTTTATAAAATAAAATCAGCCAGCAAGAAAATTAACTACTCAAGAAGAGGATATTTAAATAAAAGGAGAACCCTATAAATGAATATTTTAAACTCAAATATAGGGCTAAAAGACAATACTAATAGTATCACTTTTCAGCCTAAAAAACAAGATTTAATTCAAGATTGTTTGGATTATTTAAGGTACAGAAAAATAAGACCAGATAATACTGATTTGAATTATGATTATCATTATTGTGCCCCAGTTGATAAAACTAAAAACGGTAAAAATTTACCCTGCCTTGTAGCTACTTACTCTACTGAAAATAAGACACCCCAATATATCCCATGTGTAAAAGGATATGTAAAGATGTTTGAAACAGGCACTAAGTATACAGGCTATGTATGGAAGCATAACAGCTTTAATATTGATGAACCAATCTTTATTGTGGAATCTGTATTATGTGCATTATCTCTTATACAGAGCGGTTTTAATGCCGTAGCTCCAGGTACAGCGAATAACCTGCCAACGGAGTTCTATAATACACTACCCAAAAATATAGAGATTATTTTGGCGTATGACAATGACACCGCAGGGCATAAGTCTATCAAGCGAGATTATAAATATCTCAAAGATAATAACTTCAATAATATAAAAATAGCACTATCTCCGATAAAAGATTGGAATGATGTACTTATGAAAGATTTAAATATAAATAATGAGACAATAAAAGAGAGCTTAGAGGCAGGCAATAATATGATTATGAAACTAGATAATGAGTTAATAAATTCAATAGATAATGAAGACAATAATGAGGCTGTAAACTGGGAAAAACCTATCCCATTAAGCCGAGATATTGAAACAATAAAGCCAAATTTTGATTTATTGCCTAAGTGTGTGGCTGATTTATGCAAAGAGGTAAAAGCCTCTACTAACTTTGATGATGACTTAATCTTTGGAACAGCTTTAAGCGTTTTAGGTAGTGCGTTAACTAATAAATTTAAGTTACATGTTAAGCCTGAAATGGAAGTCTACGCAAATACTCAAACGGTAATTATAGCAAGTTCAACACAAGGAAAGACACCAGTAGCTAAGGCATTCCAAAAACCTTTTTATATCTACGATGAAACCCTTACAAAAGAGTATAAAAGTATCCATGCAGAATGGGAAACAGTAAATGATGTTGCCAATATCGAAATAGAAACACACCAAAAAACACTTAAAACCCCAAAAACGAATAAATATGACAAGGAAAACGCAATAAGAACAATAACAGATATTAGAATCAATCGAATTGAAGAGCCATTGCCCCCCAATTTAATTGTCACTAATACAACTACTGAGGGGCTTTTTGATGTAATAAAAGGCAATCATGGACACGGTTATATCTTTAGTTCAGAGGGTAGAGACTTTATTGATATACTTATGGGTAAATATACAAATGGTAAAGAAGATTTGACAATATATTTAGATGGTAGAAATGGTGATGCTTCGACGTTAAAAAGAAAAAATAAAGAAGCTGTAAGGATTTATCCAGTAATAGCCATGACTATTTTAGTTCAAGGTGATAAATATAAAGAATTAGCGTCAAATACTGCTATTCAATCAAGCGGTTTTCTTCCTAGTTTAATTCAAATATTCGCTACTGGCATGCGTGGACACCTTACACGAACAACGATAAATGAAGTTACCCAAAACAAGTTTAATGATACGATTATTAAAATTCTTTCAAGCCCTGCTGAGATTAACGAACAAGGCAGTTACGCACCTAAAACTATACATTTAACTGATGAAGCCTATCTAATTTATGAAAAGAATAAAAATAATAATATTGATGACTGCAATAATAATTATCTCAATTACTCTAGCTTATACAAAAACACATTGGATAAATTAACTGACCATGTGTTGAGGCTTGCTTTAAGTCTACACGTATTTAAACATTATCAAGATAATTCACCACTTGGAATAATTGACAAAGAAACTATGGAGCAAGCTGTAAATATAGCGGAATATTACAAAAGCCATATACAAAAAGCTCATAATATCATTGGCAGTAGTAAAAAGATAGTACTAGCTAGAAATTTACTTGACTGGATTATATCAAATGAAAACAGAATAAAAAGTTTAAGAGAAAAAGAGGGATTTAGTAATCTGTTTGCGATAAAAGTAGGTGATATTCAACAATATGTTAATTGGGTAGATTTGGACTCTAAAGAAACAATCTTAACAGTCTTAAATGTTTTAGAAGAGTATAACTGGATTAAGCAAATATCAACAAAAAGAGCTAACAATAAAATCACTGATTTCTATTATTTTAACCCACTTACACCGTCTAATTTGCCTAATTTGCCTAATTTGGTAGCAAAAACAGGGAGCAAAATAGACAAAATAGACAAAATAGATGATTACCAAGAAATAAAAAGCGATGATGTTATCCATGATGATGAAACCTCATTTTTTGATGAAAATGACATAAACAGCATTAGTGATGAAGAATATGAAGAGCCAACAAGAGAAGTAAACGGAGATATGTAAAAATGGATATAACAACAAAGAACGCATTATTGAAATATAAAAATGTTAAAAATGATAATAATCTTTTGGAAAGTCAAATAGTTCAGTTAAAGAAAGAATTAGACGAGATGAATATACTTAAAAGCGAAAAGCTTAAATCCTATCAACTATGGTCCTTAGTTAAAGCAAAGGAACTTCATGAATGCCCTAGATGTAAAACACGAGCTTATTATACAATATGCCCAGAGTGTGATACAGCGAGAGGGAGGCATATACCGAGCAATCTAGTAGAAGATGCTAAAGAGACTAACCAAATAATATTTAAGAATAATATAGAAGGATACTAAAATGGTATCATTTTAATAAATCACCTAAAGAGAGATATAAAAGTATCTAATTTAAACAGAGAATAATAACAAGAATGAGACGAACGAAAAATTTCGCTCATCTATTAACTAAAGGAATTATAAGAATGAGAAAGGTTAACAATAACAAGCGAAATATAAAAAGTGAGGTTAAAATGGACAAAAAGAAAACAGGAAGACCAAGAAAATATAACAACTCCGAAGATATGCAAATTCTTATCGATAAATATTTTTTGGATTGTGAAGAACAAAACAAAGGCTTAACCATGAGCGGATTGGGTAATGCTTTAAGTATGAGTAGAAACGCTATTTCAAATTATAATAATAATGATGAATTTAGTGACACAATAAAAAAGGCTAAACAACGAGTAGAACAACATTTAGAGGAAAAACTAATAGATAACAAGGGTAATGTTACAGGAATTATATTTAACTTAAAAAATAACTTCCATTGGAAAGATAAACAGGAAACAGAATTAACTGGAAACATGAATTTAACATTTGCAGGTTTGTTAGATGAACTCAAAAAAAGAGAAAAAAAATAGTGAGATTGACACCTCATAATTGAGGAGTGAATAACCAAGATAAACCTATCAGTAAAAACTAAAAGAGATGAAGGCATTATTAATTTAATGCCTTTTTTTGTTATAAATACGCCTGGTATAAACAGCCTCAAAATATAGTGGTGTAAAAATGGTGTAAAATTTTTCTGTAATTGGTGTAAAACGCTTGTAAATAGGAGTAAATCAAAAGGTTAAATTTGAGGTAAAACAAGGATTTTGAGGGTAGAAAAATGGTGGTGGGAGGTGGATTCGAACCACCGAACT
>ORMF011225723.1_pt1 | contig 11353 bp, 6 predicted proteins | sample 1779871 | NCBI WGS metagenome assembly ORMF01 (sample SAMEA104232316, study PRJEB22302) | groundwater metagenome | biome: forest; feature: aquifer; material: groundwater | place: USA | collected 2011-08-07 | depth 5.4 m
AAGCCGCCATCCATTCGCCGCTGGCGAGTTTGGGCAGGTAACTGGCCTTTTGCGCCTCGGTGCCAAAGTAGAGCAGCGGCAGGGTGCCGATGCCGGTGTGCGCGCCGCAGGTCACCGCGAATCCACCTTGCCGGCCCAACTGTTCCTCCACGAGGCAGGCGCTCGTCTTGCCCAGCCCCAGGCCGCCATAGGCCTCGGGCGCTTCCATGGCCAGCAGCCCCAACTCGCCGGCTTGGCGGAACAAGCGCGGGACCAAACCCTCCGGCTGAGATTCGATCTCCGCGACCCGCGCCAGAACTTCCGCGTCCATGAACCGCTCCGCCGTCCGGGCCATCAAGCGCTGGTCGAAGCTGAGGTCTTCCGGCGTGAAGAGCAGGCTGGGATCGGTTTCCGTGAGCAGGAAGTTTCCGCCGATCAAGTGGGCGGGTAATGAGGCGAACTCGGCCATAGTGTAGGGGAGAGAGTGTTGGTCCGGTTACGGAGGCTGGATCGAAGTCAGGGCTTTTTCGACAGGTGCGCGAGCGTCTTGGAGTGAGGCGACGGAGTCTGCGAAGTCGCCGTTTTGGGTCGGGGCGGCAGTGTCGGCGGCGAACCTCGGAGTCTCGAACGCTGCGAAAGCCAAAGCGGTGACTTCGAGGACTCCGTCACCGCAGTCCAAAACCTGGCGGCAGATTCGACGGGTCATGGGCAGCCTCCAAGGCCTTCGGGCCACGCATCGGGACCATGAACCGAGTGCGAAGCAGGTCCGCGCGCGAGCGTCTTGGAGTGCGGCGACGGAGTCTTCGGAGTCGCCGCTTTGGATTGGGGTGGCCGTGTCGGCGCGAGCTTCGGACTCTTGAACGCTGCCAAAGCCAAAGCGGTGACTCGTCCCGACGCGTCGGGATCACCGCAGTCCAAAACCTGGCGGCAGTGCGAGCGGTTCATGGGTAGAGACACGTTCAACTTAATCGACCGACCTTGTTAGGCCTCATAGGTCTGGATGATAAAGACGCGAAAGCCTGTAGGTCTCAAGCATGACATCTCGAAGCAACGAGATGTCCGTAACCGTCTGCTCCACCGTAGTCATCCTCACGACCGCCGAAAACTGGCTGTCGTTCAGGTAGCACTGAACAATCCTCTCCACAGGAAGCTGGCGTATTAGGACTGCGAGCGAAGCTGTCTCCAACATCAGCGATGCGTAAAGCTCCATGTCGAGCTCGCCAAAGTGGTCTGAAGTAAAGACATCGACACCTACCAGCCGTGACAACTTCTTCGACAGCTTGCTGGCGACCATGCTGCGATACTCGTGGCAAAGGGCGACGCCAAATGAAACGGGCGCGCCGTCCCCGCGTTTGTGCTGTGCGTTGAAGATGAATGAGTCAGTCGCAACTTTGATGGTCATCCAGAAGGGGTCGACATGGATGGGAATCCGAAAGTAAGCGTGCGGCTCTCCAAAGACGTGCTTCTGATTTGGTAGCACACGCGCCCCTAAAACCCGCGCAATCTCACCAGCCAACTGTCGGCAAGCTGTTCTTGAAACGTCGGGACTGGCGGAGGGCATCGCAATGAGGCCTAACATCCCGGCTTAGCCGCAGCGTTCAAGAATTCCCGCCCCGCCCATGCCGCCGCCGACGCACATCGTCACAAGACCGTAGCGGCCTGTGCGCCGCCGCAGTTCGTTCAGAAGGCTGACGGTGAGCTTGGCGCCCGTGGCGCCGAGCGGATGGCCGAGGGCGATCGCGCCGCCGTTGACGTTGACCCGGTCCTGCGGCAGCAGACATTCGCGAATGACGGCGAGCGCCTGGCAGGCGAACGCTTCGTTCAATTCGATCAGGTCCAGGTCCTCCAGCTTCAGCCCGGCCTGCTTGAGGGCCTTGGGGATCGCCGCCACCGGGCCGATGCCCATGAGGCCCGGGGACACGCCGCCGACGGCGTAAGTGACAAAGCGCGCGCACGGTGTCAGGCCGAGTTCCTTCACCTTCTCACCCGAGGCGAGCAAGAGGGCCGCCGCACCGTCGCTGCGCTGGGAGGTGTTGCCGGCGGTCACCAGGCCGGTCGCACTGAACACCGGCTTGAGCGCGGCCAGCTTCTCCAGCGAAGTGTCGCGGCGCGGGCCTTCGTCGGTGTCGTGGATGAACTCGTTGACCTGGCGTTTGCCGCGGGCGTCCAGGCTGACCTCGCGAACCGGCACCGGGACGGTTTCTTCCGTGAAGCGTCCGGCCTCGAGGGCCGCGACGGCCTTCTGATGGCTGGCCAGCGCAAACGCATCGGCGTCCTCGCGGGAGACGCGATACCGGGCGGCCAGGTTTTCCGCCGTCAAGCCCATGGCGAGGTAGGCGTCGGGCATCTGGTCCACCAGGTGCGGGTTGGGCGACAAGCGGAAACCGCCCATCGGCACCTGGCTCATGCTTTCGACGCCGCCGGCGATCAGCAGGTCCGCCATGCCGGTCAGGATGCGTTGGGCCGCCGTCGCGATGGCTTCGAGGCCGGAGGCGCAAAAGCGGTTCACGGTCACGCCCGCCGTGGTCTCGGGCAGCCCGGCGCGCTGAGTGGCGATCCGGGCGATGTTCATGCCCTGCGCGCCTTCCGGCATCGCGCAGCCCAAGATGACATCCTCGACCTGTTCCGGGCGGACTTGCGGGGCGCGGGCCAGGACGGCCTGGATGACCAGCGCGGCGAGGTCATCGGGGCGGACCGTGCGCAGGCGGCCATTGGGGGCTTTGCCCACGGGAGTGCGGGCGGCGGCGACGAGGTAGGCTTCCTTCATGGGGCTAATTTCTCAGCGGCTTGCCGGTCTTCAACGTGTGCTGGATACGCTCGAGGGTCTTCGGCTCACCGCAGAGACTCAAGAACGCCTCGCGCTCGAGGTCCAGGAGGTATTGCTCGGAAACGAAATGCAGGGAGGTCAGGTCGCCGCCGCAAAGAACGGCAGCGAGCTTGGTCCCGACTTTCTGGTCGTGCTCGCTGATCTGGCCGGCGACGCGCATCTGGTGGAGGATCATCTTGAACTGTGCCACGCCACTCTCGCCCAAGGCGGGGATCTCGGTGCGCGGCGGTTGCGGCTGGGCGGCGGCGGCGGCCAGTTGCAGCACCCTGGCTTTCGCTTCGCCGATGTGCCAATCGCGATTCAGCACGAGGGTGCTCTCGTGCGCGCGAAGGTATTTCAACTGCACCGCCTCGGGCGCGCTCCGGGACACCTTGGCCAGGCCGATGGTCTCGAAGGCCTGCCGGACAAACGGGAAATAATCGAAGTCCTCGGCGCGCGGCAAGGACTCCGTGGCGCGGACCAACATTTCCTTGGAACCGCCGGCCGCCGGGATGACGCCCACGCCGACCTCGGGCAAGCCCAGGTAAGTCTCGGCGGCGGCGACGACGTGATGGGCGCCCATGCTCAACTCGCAGCCGCCGCCCAGCGTGTAACCGTGGCAGGCCGCCACCACCGGCTTCTCAAACTGCCGCAACGAACCGTTCAACCGCTGGAACACGCGGATGCTCTCGTCGAGCTCGGCCCAGTCCTGATTTTGGATTTGGGTGACGACGAGCAGGAGGTTCGCGCCGGCGGAGAAGTGCTCGCCCTGGTTGCCGATCACCAAGCCGGCGAAGTTCTTCCGCACCTCCTCCAGCGCCTGGCTCAGCAGGCCCAACTGGTCGGGACCGAGGACGTTCATCTTGGAGTGGAACTCCAGGCAGGCCACGCCGTCGCCCAGGTCCACGAGGCTCGCGCCGGCATTGCTCATCACGACCCGGTTGGCTTGGTGCAGACGGGAGAGGAGAATGGCCTTCGCCGCTTCGCCGCTTTCAACGTGATCGCGTTTCGCCGGAGCGAAGTAGAACAGGCGCGGGCCGCGCAGTTCGTAGAAGCGCTGCTTGCCTGCCGCCAGCAGGTCGCGGACAAGTTGCGGGACCGGGCGGCCTTCGTTCTCCAGGCGTTGCGCGGTTTCGCCAACGCCCAGCGCGTCCCAGATTTCGAAGGGGCCGAGTTCCCAGTTGTAGCCCCACTTCATCGCGTGATCGACAGTGACGACCTCGTCGGCGATTTCGGGGATGCGGTTGGCGGCGTAGCAGAGGACGGCGCTGAGATGTTTCCAGGCGAACTGGCCGGCCTTGTCCGGGGCGCTGCAAAGTGACTTGATGCGCTCACCGCGGTCGGGGATGCGGCTGGCGGCGGCGAGCGAGGCGAACTGCGGTTTCTGCTGCGGGCGATACTCCAGCGTCCGGCAATCGAGCGTGAGAATTTCGCGGCCCTGGCCGGTCTTGACGCGCCGGTAAAAGCCCTGGCCTTTCTTCTCGCCCCACCAGCCGCGCCGGACCATTTCCTCGATGAATTCCGGCAGGCGGAACCGCTTCAACTCGGCGTCGTCCGGGAGCAGGCCCTGGAGGTTGCGGCCCATCTGCGCCAGCAGATCCACGCCGACGATGTCGCCGAGGCGGAAGGTCGCGCTCTTCGGACGGCCCAGGGCGGGACCGGTGATCGCGTCCACTTCGTCGATGGTCAGCCCGTCCTCCAGCATCCGCCAGAAGACGCTCTGCAGGTCGAAGCAACCGATGCGATTGGCGACGAAGCCGGGGGTGTCCTTGCCGACAACGATGCCCTTGCCGAGGATCGCCTCGGCGAAATCAGCGAAGGCCTTCAGCCGCGCGGCATCGGTGTCGGGGTTCGGAATCAATTCCAGCAGCCGCATGTAACGCGGCGGGGTGAAGAAGTGCGTGGCGAAGAACCGCCGGCGGTATTCGGTCGGCAAACCCTGCGTCATGCCGTGGATCGAAAGACCGGAGGTGTTCGTGGTGACGAGCGCGTCGGGGCGGGCCAGCGCGGCGAGCTTCTTGTGCAACTCCTGTTTGAGGTCCATCCGCTCCAGCACGGCTTCGATGACCCAGTCAGCGTCCTTGACGTCGGCGAGATGGTCTTCGACGTTGCCGAGGCGGACGAGACTGGCGGCTTCGGGCGTGAAGAACGGCGCGGGCGAAAGTTTCCTGGCGCGCTCGAACAGCGTTTTCGTGACGCGGTTGCGCACCTCGGGCGCCGAGAGCGTCAGCCCGCGCTTCTGTTCCTCGGGCGTGAGTTCGGCCGGCACGATGTCCATGAGAAGGACGGGAATGCCGACGTTGGCGAGGTGCGCGGCGATCTGGGCGCCCATGGTGCCGGCGCCGATGACAGCGGCTTTCTTAATCGTGAGCATGCGTTGGCAAATCAGTGGGTCAGGTTGAGAATTCCTCGAAGTCCAAGCTTGCGCCTTGAACCCATGAACCAAGTAGCGCTTCCGCTGGCGCGCCAGCGTCTTGGACTGCGCCCGTCCTCTGGCGCTTTGGACTGCGCTGTGGTCGTTGGCAAAGCGCCAGAGGACTGGCGCAGTCCAAAACCTCGCGGCATTTCGGTCGGTTCATGGGTAGTCTCCACGGTCTTGCTACCGCGCATTGGGACCTTGAACCTGACTGCGCGATTCGTCCTCGTCCTTCGTCCTCGTCCTCGTCCTCGAACAGTTGCGGTACAGAGAGAATCGAGGACGAGGACGAAGGACGAGAACGAGGACGAGGACTTCCGATCAGGCGACGGTTCATGGGGAGGGGCAGGCCAAACCGGCGGCGCAGTCATTGGCCCTCGCGCAGTTCGCGCCGGAGGTATTTGCCGACGCCGGATTTGGGCAACGAAGCGCGGAACTCGACGAGCCGCGGCACCTTGTAACTCGCGAGGCGTTCGCGGCAAAAGGCGATGACTTCGCCGCCGGTGAGCGCCGGCCCGTCCTTCACGACGACGAACGCTTTGACGGTCTCGCCGCGATATTCGTCGGGCACGCCGAGGACGACGGCTTCCTTGATCCGCGGATGCTCGAACAGCACCTCCTCGACCTCGCGCGGGTAAATGTTGAAGCCGCCGGCGATGATGAGGTCCTTCTTGCGATCGACAATGTAGAAGTAGCCGTCGGCATCGCGCTTGCCGATGTCGCCGGTGAAGAGCCACCCGTCGCGGAGTTGGCTCGCGGTTTCTTCGGGTTTGTTCCAATAGCCTTTCATCACCTGGGGCCCGCGAATGATCACTTCGCCCGCTTCGCCCACGGGCAGCTCGCGCGTGCCGGTCACCAGATCCACAATCCTTGCCTCGGTACCCGGCAGCGGCCGGCCGATGCTGCCGGGCGGGGCCGTGCCGTCGAGCGGATTGATGTGGGTGACGGGCGAGGCTTCCGTGAGGCCGTAACCCTCGACCAGCCTGCCGCCGGTCAGGGCCTCAAACTTCGTCTGCACTTCGCGCGGCAGCGGCGCGCCGCCGCTCATGCAGGTGCGCAGCGAAGGGAACCCGTAACGCTCCACGTTGGGCGCGTGGCTGAACGCCACATACATGGTGGGCACGCCGTGGAAGATCGTCGGCCGATACTTGCGGATGACGTTGAGCGCGGTCTTCAACTCAAAGCGCGGCAGGATAATCACAGTGCCGCCGAGCAGCACCGCTGAGATCATGACGCCCGTCATCGCGTAAATGTGGAACAGCGGCAGGGCCGCCACCAGCGTGTCTTGCGTGAACTTCTGGTCGGTCAGCCAGTAGCAAGTCTGCCAGGCATTGATGACCAGGTTCGCGTGGGTGAGCATCGCGCCCTTGGAAGTCCCCGTCGTGCCGCCGGTGTACTGCAGGCAGGCCACGGCCGAAGGCGCCGGCGGCGGCGGCGGGCGCCCGGCAGGATGCAGCAAGAGGTCCAGCCAAGGGATCGGTTTGAGACGCGCTCCCGGTGCGCCGTCCGGCGCCGCGCTGGCCGCGGCGAGCTTCCGGCCCGGCGCGCGGATCGCTAGCTTCTGGCGAAGTCTGCCCCAGTTCTTCGGGGAGTAGTCCCTGGTGCCCGTGACGATCACGCGGCGCAGCGAAGGCACTTCCAGGCGGGCGGCTTCAACGACCTGGAGCAGGCGGCGGTCCGCGATCACGATCGTGGCCCCTGCATCCCGCCATTGGTGACTGGCTTCACGCGCGGTGTAGAGCGCGCTGGTCGCCGTCACAATGGCGCCCGCGCGGAGTGCGCCGAAGTACGCGATCACAAACTGAGGGCAGTTCGGGAGCAGGAGTGCGACGCGATCACCTTGCTTCACGCCCAGCGCGCGCAGCCCGCCGGCGACACGGCTGACTTGGTCCGACAACTGGGCGTACGACATCGCGGCCCCAAAATAGACCAGGGCCGTCTGTCCGGCGTGTTTCCGGGCCGTCTGCCCCAGCATCGCGGGCAGGCTCAACCGGGGATAGGAAAGATGTGGCTTCATCCCGGGATCGTGAATGTCGTCCTCAACGAAAGCAGATCAGGTCGCCGACCTCCGAGTTCCTGCGCGCGGTCCCCCGGCACGGCGGCCATCAGTTCTGGGCGGCCATCTGCCCCAGCACAACCGGCTCGACCGGGGAGAGCTGGCGCACGGTGTGGGACGTTTCATTCTTGAAAAGGCTTGTAGGCAGCAACACTCGCCGTGTCGAGTCAAAACCGGGGCTGCGGTTCGCCAGGCCTCGCAATCGCTTGACCCGGATCAAATACTTACTTACGGTTTCTTCCCGATGATTCCGTTCAAATCATCCGAAAGCAATCCTATGAAATCGCAGACCTCCTTCAAACACTCCACGATTGTTTGTTCTCTGTTCGTGCTGCTGGCGGCGCTGGCTTGGACTCCCGCGCACGCCCGTGTGCTCGATAACTTCGACGACAACACCAAGACGGCCTGGCAGGACTTCACGTTCATCCCAGGATTCGGATTGCCCGCGGAAAACAGCGGCCAGTTCCGCTTCGCGCTGCCGCCGGCAGGGCAGGCCATCTTCACGGCCAGTCAGAAAACCTCCGAGGTCTTCGAATTGAAAGAAGGCCGGACCGTGGAGTTCCGCGTGGATGTCGAGGAGGCGGGCGGCAAGGACTCGTTCCCCGTGCTCGCGTTCCTCCCGTTGACGATCGGGGGCAACCCGAACTCGCCGGGCACGTTGGCCGGCTACGGCCTGGCGAAGTCCACCACCGACGTGCTGATCACCAAAGGCATCGGCCGCTATTTCGTCGCCGACGATGGTCCAACGGCCGATTTGAAGAACAACCTGATCACCCTGGTGCTGACCATGACGGTCAAGGACGGCAACGTGATCGTCACGGGCAAGGCGCTCGACAAGGAAAACAACAACGCCGTGCTGTGGGAGCGGACCGTGGTGGACACGCCGGCGGCCGACGTGATGGCGGATGGCGACGACAGTCCGAAAGAGCCCTTCATCACCGCGGGCTACTTCACGCTCTACTGCTACGAGGACTTCAGCGCCAGCGCACCTGAGGATCCCTACTTTGTCTATTACGACAACGCCGAAGTGTATGTCACCGAGACCAGCGTGCTCGACGATTTCGACGACAACACGAAGACGGCCTGGCAGGACTTCACCTTCATCCCGGGCTTTGGGCTGCCGAACGAGGAGAACCAGCAATTCCGCTTCGCGCTGCCGCCCGCGGGCCAGGCCATCTTCACGGCGAGCCAGAAAACCTCGCGCGTGTTTGAGTTGAAGGAGGGCGAGCGCCACGAGTTCAGCGTGGATGTCGAGGAGGCCGGCGGCAAGGACTCGTTCGCCGTGCTCGCGTTCTTGCCGTTGACGATCGGAGGAAACCCCAACTCTCCGGGCACGCTTGCCGGCTACGGCCTGGCGAAATCCACCACCGACGTGCTGATCACCAAAGGCATCGGCCGCTATTTCGTCGCCGACGATGGCCCCACCGCTGATTTGAAGAACAACCTCATCACCCTGGTGCTGACCATGACGGTCAAGGACGGCAACGTGATCATCACGGGCAAAGCGCTCGACAAGGAAAACAACAACGCGGTGATGTGGGAGCGGACCGTGGTGGACACGCCGGCGGCCGACGTGATGGCGGATGGCGATGACAGTCCGAAGGAACCCTTCATCACGACGGGCTACTTCACGCTCTACTGCTATGAGGACTTCAGTGCCAGCGCACCTGAGGATCCCTACTTCGTTTATTACGACAACGCAGTGGTCGCAACGCCGCCGGCAGCGGCTAACGAGCCACCCATCATTTCGGAAGTCCTGCCAGCCGAGTTCGCGAACTTTCTGCCGGCCTCGACACAAATCTCCTTCAAAGTCGCTGATGACAAAACCCTGGCGGATGACAAGATTTCGGTCACGCTCAACGGGACCCTGTTCACAACGGCCAACGGCCTGGCCGTCGCCGGGTCGGGGAGCACCAAGACCGCCACGCTCGGCGGCCTCGCGGCCAACGTGAACTACACGGCCATGTTGAGCGCGGAGGACTCGGACGGTGTGAGCTCCTCGCGCACGCTCTATTTCGACACCTTCGCGGAGGACAGCCTCGTGCTGGAGATCGAAGACTACAACTTCACCGTCGAAGGCGTGGGCGGGAAATTCTTCGACAACCCGGTGCCGATCGCCGAGGGCGGCGGGCCGCAGGACGGCTCTTACTCGAATCAGATTGGCACGGGCAACTTCGAGGAGGCCGAACCGGGAAACTACGTCGCCCGCCCGCCCGTGGATTTCAACGACACCCGCACGACGCCGGACCCGCAGGACACGCTTTATCGGCCCAACGACCCAATCCGCATGCAACATTCGCTGGATGCGGCGCGGGCGAAATTCACCGCAGCCGGCGGCGCCGCTGCCGGCGTTTACGATTACGACGTCGGCGACATCGCGGAAGGCGAGTGGCTCAACTACACGCGCACTTTCCCGCCGGGATCGTACGAAGCTTACCTCCGCCAGGCGGTGGTCAACATGACCTCGGGCGAAAGTGTGCTCGAGCAAGTCACCGGCGATCCTTCCCAGCCGAGTGCCGCGTCCAAAGTGCTCGGCTCTTTCCTTGGCGCGCGGACCGGCTTCCAGTACCGCAACTTCGCGCTCACCGACGGCACGGGCCAGAACAAGATCATTGTCCGTCTGTCCGGCGTGACGACGTTGCGGCTACGCCAGGTCACACCCGATGCCGGGGACGGCGGGCGTTACCAGACCTACCTGCTCCTGACCCCCGTTCAGGATCCGGGCTTGCAGCGGGCGACCATCAGTTCGCTCTCCCCCGCGCCTGGCTCGGCAGTGGAGACCGTCACTCCCTCCATCCGTGTCGAGATCCAAAACCGCGACACGACCGTCAACACCGACACCATCAAGCTCCAGTTCAATGGCCAAGAGGTCGTGCGGAACGTCACTAGCGACGCCAATGGTGCCGTCGTTACTTACAGTATCCCACTGGCGCAATTGCCGGCGCCAGGGGCGAACAACACCGCCAAGATCAGCTTCAAGGACAACTTCAACGTCGAGGTGAGCAGCGAATGGAATTTCGTCGTGAACTACCTCGCCCTTGACCCGGCCAACCGCCAGGCCGGTCCGGGCACGGAGCGTGGCTTCGCCGTGCGCGTGGTCCAAGTGCCGATCGAAGCCGGCCCGCTTGAGGAAAGTCTGACGCGGGCGGAGGCCCAGTTGGCCGCCAACTCCACCATCCCGAAATTCTTCGACGTCACCGGCGTTGAACAGGTGATCAACTTCGCGCAGGACGATCGGGACAACGGTCTCATCCCGGACGATGGCCCGATTCCAGGTCTGGACGACGCGGCCAACGGCACCGACGACTTCACGATGGAGCTGCTGGGATATCTCGAACTGCCCGCCGGGCTGTACCGCTTTGGCGTCATCACGGACAACGGCTACAAGATCGGCTCTGGCAAGACTCCGAAGGACCCGTCGGCGATGCTGCTGAGCTTCGAAGACAACGGCACGGCCAACGAGACGTTCGATTTCGTCGTTCGGGAAGGCGGCTTCTATCCGTTCCGCATGATCTGGTACGAACGCGCCGGCAACGCGTACGCGGAGTTGACGTCCATCAACCTCACGACCGGGGAGCGCACCTTGATCAACGATCCGAACACTCCCACTGCGATCAAGGCTTACCTCGACGTGCAGACCCCGGTGCCGACTGTCAAACTCGAGTCGGCGGAGAAGGTCACCGGGCCGTACGCCGTCGAAGGCACCGCGACGATCAACACTGATACCAAGACGATCACCATCACACGCTCCGGTGACACGCGCTTCTATCGGCTGAACGCGGCCTCCACGCTGCGGATCAAGACGTGGCACCTGACCGCGACGGCCATCGAATTGGTTTACGAATAGACGCGGCGGCGCGCGTGCGGCGCGCGGCGCCCTTCGACGCAGGTGTTCCGCAAAGCCCAGGCACGAGTCCGATCCTCGCGCCGGGGCCTTTCAGATGCGGAGGGCTTGGCGCGAGTGTATCCCGACGTTCACCCGGCGGACGTCGCTGCGGCCGAGGACGGTCGTAATCCGGAGCATTGGCGCCGGGCGCGGAGTTTTGTGGCGCATTCCTCAACCGCAGAGACGCGAAGTTCCGCAGAGGTATGTGGG